>JGI24702J35022_10000231_pt1 | contig 31672 bp, 27 predicted proteins | sample TergutTh196P4_FD_35022 | JGI IMG/M metagenome (IMG submission 35022) | reverse complement strand
TGTTAGGTCAAAACTTCTACCGCCAAAGAGAACTTTATTTTACATTTCAATGGTGGAGTAAACTCCTCCGGGGCGCTCACATCTCGCGCCCGCCGCCAGACGCGTGCTCATTATTCTTCGCACGGCGGCCCATTTCGCTACGTCGGAACTAATTTATTTTATTGCTAAGCTGAACTGCTCAAAAAGGTATTATTTTTTGAACCGAATGTATTAATTATACATTTTTTTAAAAAAAATTCAAGCAATATAACGGCAAATAAAACATAAAAAGTAAAATATAAAATATTAACGGCAAAAACACACCTTTATTTTTTATATTTTACCTGTCTTTCAGTTTCTGTATCCGTCCATTGTCATAAGGGCTTTTATTCTTTCTTCAATAGGCGGATGAGTAGCGAACAGTCCGGAAAGTTTTGCAAAAAACGAATTGCGTTTGTCTAAAGGCAAAGGCGATTCAATACACATTGCCGCCATCGTTTCTCTATCTTTAAGCGATTGAACTACCGGACTTTTTGATATTTTTCTCAGCGCATTGGCAATCCCTTCCGGATTTCTGGTCAAAAGCGCCGCGGTAGCGTCTGCCTGAAACTCTCTGGTTCTTGATACCGCAAATTTTATAAGCGGGGCAACAAGGTATCCGTATAAATAAAGTGCCAGAGCCAGCGCTATAAACAAAAGCTGCGCGCCGCCTTTTTTGCCGCCCGAACTTCTTCCTTTACTGAGGCCTATCCTTAATAAAATTTCAGCAGCGATTGTAGCAAAACTTATGCAGACAACCATTATCAGCATTAAACGTATGTCGCGGTTTCCGATATGAGCCATTTCGTGGGCTATAACGCCTTCAAGTTCCGGCTTTTCGAGCTTATTTATAATGCCTTTTGTCAAAGCGATATAAGAATGTTCAGGATCCCTTCCTGTAGCAAAAGCATTAAGCGATTCGTCGTTTATCACATATACTTTCGGCATGGGAAGACCTGCCGTGATAGCGATATTTTCGACGATTCTTATTATTTCGGGAGCTGTCTGCATCGTAATTTCAACGGCGCCGGCCGCTGAAAGAATAAACTTTTGCCCGAAAAAATAGCTTATTAATATCCATGCTATGGCTATGGCGGAGATTATCGGCAAAATCTGTATTGCCAGACGATTAGCAACATCTAATGAAGAATAAGATGCTCCGGAAGGCGACATAAAACTTACCAGCAAAATAGCCAGATAAACCAAAACAACAAGGCTTACCGGAAACAAAATCATAAGCCACATCGTTTTTCGTTTATTGGAATCAATAAAATCATAAGTTGTTATGTTTGCCATAAAATCCCCATTTTTTTCGTTTCACGAAAACATTTTATCTTCACTCTAAATTTTTTCGTTAGAAAGAAATTTTAACTGCTTGTCTTGCCGCCTGTTCGTTTTCGTCGAGTTTGAAAAATTCCTGCTTCATAAATCCAAACATTTTTCCGATAATATTGCTGGGGAACATTTCAAGTTTTGTGTTTATCGCCAGAACGTTTGAATTGTAAAATCTTCTGCTGGCCTGTATTTTATTTTCGGTATCGGTCAACTCTTTCTGAAGCTCAAGAAAATTTTCATTGGCTTTAAGGTTAGGATAGTTTTCAGACAATGCAAAAAGCGATTTTAAAGTGCCTGAAAGCATATTTTCCGCTTTTGCTTTATCTTCCATAGAACCCTGGCTTGCCATTGCCATATTTCTTGCCTGTATTACGGCTTCGAGCGTTCCTTTTTCGTGCGCGGCATAACCTTTTACGATTTCTACAAGATTAGGAATAAGATCATAACGGCGCTTCATCTGCACTTCGATATCGCTCCACGCTTCTTTCACTCTGTTTTTTAAAGCGACAAACATATTGTACGTCACAAGCAGATAAAATCCGGCAATCACCGCAACAAATAAAAACAAACCGATCAAAACCAATAAAACTGTAGCCATTGTTTTCTCCTTTTTAGAAGATGAGATGTTGGGAAGCTGAGAAGTTAAGAGGAGCTGTGGTCGTTTCTTCTTTGTCGTTATCCTTGTCTTTACTCATCTTCCCAACATCCCATCCTCTCATCCTCTGCCTTTTCATTCTTTTCCCAACATCCCATCTTCTCAGTTTCTGTCTTTTAACTCCAAACTTTTCATTATAACATCAACTGCTCACTGTCTTTTTAAATAAACATCCGAAGCTGCGACGGTATTTTTATAGTACTCAAGCATTTCTCCGTGTTCTTCCGTATATTCCGTTTCTTCAAGCTTTTTTGTTTTATTGTCAAAATTAAAATACTGCGCTTCATTGGTATTAATATTATACAAAACTATTTTGCTATCCGACAAAATAAAACCTTCACTGTTAAAAGCTATATGCTTTTTTGAGCCGTCCAGCAAACTTGTTCCCGCCGCAGTATATTCCGTATCGGATAAAGATAAATCGTAAAGCGTCGGCATTATGTCCATATGGCAGCCGGCAATATTTGCATCAAACTGTTTTCTGACGCTTTTGGGCATATATATGTACATCGGCACAGCGTATTTTTTAAACAGATCTTCTTTTGACGAAGGATTTATTTCCCTCAGATTATGGTCGCCCGTTATGACAACTATGGTATTTTCAGCCAGTTTGGAATTTTTTACCGCGTCGAGAAATTTTGCCGCTGCATGATTTGCAAACTGGTAAGTTTCAAAAATTCTTTTGCCGTACTTTTTTTCTCCGGGCATCATTTGTTTAAGTTCCTGCGGAATATTTAAAGGCAGCGGCTTATAAAACGGAGGTATTTCGTACGGAGGATGCGTTCCCGTGGACATTGCATAAATAAATTTAGGCCTGTTCGGCGTTTCCTGAAGTTCTCTTAAAATAATCTCAAAGAACTGCGCGTCATTTATGCCCCATTCGTGGCGGTATTCGTTTTTAATGCTGCCTTCTCCGTAGGTGTAGTCGAAACCCTGCGTTTTAAAAAAGTTTTCAATGCCTCTCCACACAAGGCTTCCGCCGTAAACGGCTTTTGTAGCATATCCGGAATTTTTGTACGGAAGCGCCGCGGCACTTGAATATTTGTTATAGGCCGACGGACTTTGCGTGATTTGTAAAGCATGCGGCCTTTGAGGCATGTTCAAAATTGTAGACTCAAGACAATGGATCGTGATTCTTCCGGCGGCAAGAAAATTATAAAGAACCGTATCTTCGTCAAAATGTTTTTTCAAATCGCCAAGAACGTCAAAATCTCCGCTATTGTAAAGTATAGGCGCTGTTCCGAAGCTTTCAAGTATTATGAAAACAACATTCGGTTTAAGCACGGCGATATTATGATCCGGCTGAGTGAATTTTTCAAATACCGATAAATCCGTTGATTCCGCGTTAACGCCGAGTCTATCAGCAAGGTTTATCTTGTTATTGCTTTGCTCTGATTTTGCGTACATCGCGTCGGTCAGAGAATGCGCGCTTGAAATCGGCAATTTGTTTATGAATGAATTCGGCGAAATCTGCGTATGAAAAGCGCCCAGCGGAAACATCGAAACGGTTCCTCTTGCCGCAAGAAAAACCAGACACGGGACAATCAAAATAAAAAAAGCTTTTACAGGAAAACTCCAGTATGAGGAGGCGATTATGCATTTTCTGTCCATAAGTATTTTGCGGGTATAAGAACTAATTTTATAAACCGTATAGCTTGATGCCGTCAGCACGGCAAGCGCTATAGGGAAACGCCAGTCGTAGGCGATCGTTTTTATAAGCGCGAACGTATCGTCTTCAAAAAACTGGAAAAATAAAAGATTTATATGGTCGTTAAAATAAGTAAAAAATCCAAAATCCGTTAAATTTAAAACCGCTAAAACCGTAAAAGCAAGCCAATAATAAAAATTTATCAATCCCGTGACAAATTTAAACAGATTTAAATTTTTGAAAACTAAAAGAACCGTAAAAATTAAAATTACAGGAGCATTTATATAAGCAAGCACCGATAAATCAAATCTTAGCCCAAGAAAAAAAGCTTTAAAGACATATCCGTAAAAGCCTTTTAAAACGCCTGAATCGGCAAAATAAAAACAGAAAAATATCCTGTATAAAGTCATCGCGGCAAGCGCGGCAATATTAATAGGAATAATTTTCAAAAGACAGTCAAAATATTTTTCAAAATTATATTCTTTTACCATAGCATTACCGATTATATCATTTTTTTCATACATTGTCGTAATCAAAGCTCGGACCCGCGGCCCTGAAGATTGAAAAAACAGTAAAAAAATGAGAAAATATACTGGAATCGGTTAGAGCTTATAGGCTTGAAAGTTTGGATGTCCTGTAAAGGCTTAGACGGCAATTGGTTGCAGGAGATGCTATAATAAAGTAGAGATAAGAGAGAATGGAGTATAGATAATAGGTACTGCTTTTCTCTTTTCTCTATTATCTATTCTCTGCCGTTAAAAGGAATAATATGCATACGAAAAAAAATTGTTTAAATAACGAAAAAAATGTCTGCGATTCTATGGCGGCATTAAAAAGCATTTTAAACGAGATCGACGTTTATATATACGTATCCGACTCTGAAACTGACAAAATTTTATTCATAAACGATAAATTGCGCAGCCGTTTAGGTATTGGCGAATCCGAAGGCATAGGTTCCGTCTGCTGGAAAGTCATATATGGCGAAGCCAAAGAAAAATGTTCTTTTTGTCCGGTTTTTACGCTTAATAAAACTCCCTCCTCAAAGTTTGTATGGGAAGAATATGATGCCGCCGCAAACAAGTATTATAAAAATACGGACAGTATTATAGAATGGATAGACGGACGCAAAGCGCATTTGAGATATTGCGCAGATATTACCCGGATCAAAATTACGGAAAAAAATCTGGAAAAACACATTGCCCAGCAGGAAGTTATGACTTCTTTGGCAAAAATTTTTATATCAAGCGAAAAGAGAGACGCGCAGATAAATAAAGCTTTGCAGTTAGCCGGTAAATTTACGGATGTCAGCACGATAAAAATTTATCGTCACGATAAAAATAAAGAACTTGCCGAAATTCTGGATTTATGGACGGCCCCGCAAAGTATTGCTTCGGAAATAAAAATTGTTCCTTTTAAGGAGGGCAATAATTTATATGACGCTTTCGTGACAAATAAAGAGCCTTTTGTCATTGTTGAGGATGTTGAAGGAAGCGGAAAATATCCTATTGCCGCAGGCATGGGAATGAAATCGTTTATGGCTTGTCCCGTTACGGTATCGGAAGAATTATGGGGTATTTTGATATTCGGCAATTTTGCGCGCAGACAATGGACCGAAAGCGAAAAGCAGCTTGCAAAACTTATGAGCAGCATTCTTTCCGGTTCTGTAATGAGAATAAATACCGAACGGCTGCTGATAAAAATGTCGATGATCGTAGAGAATTCGCTTAATTGCATTGCCTGTGCCGACCGGAACAGCAATTTTACATACGTAAATCCCGCAATGGCAGGTATTACGGGGTACAGCAAGGAAGAATTGTTTGAACACGGCACTTCCCTGATTAACTACGACGGCAAAAACGCGGCTTTGAGAGAAGAGATAATTTCAAAGCTTGAGAAAGAGGGGAGTCATACTTTTGAGAATATTATAAAAACGAAATCGGGAGAAAAACTGTCCATACTTTTATCGCTGTTTTTTATCGACGATACAAAAACAGAAATCGGATGCGTAGGCACCGATTTAACAAAACAGCGCATACTTGAAAATGAAATAATAAAAGCCAAAGAGATTGCCGAAAGCGCCAGCATGGCAAAAGGCGAGTTTTTGGCCAGAATGAGCCACGAAATAAGAAATCCTATTAACGCCATTATGGGGATGACAGCCATAGCCAAAAGCGCTAAGGATATAGAGAAAAAAGATTACTGTCTGAAAAAAATAGACGTTGCGTCCGCACATCTGCTCGGCATCATTAACGATATTTTGGACATGTCTAAAATAGAAGCAAACAAACTGGAACTGGTCGAAAATGAATTTAATCTTGAGCTGATGATAGAGAATATTGTCGGCATCGTAAATTTTCTCATAGAACAAAAACAGCAAAATTTAATAATAAATATCGACAGAAGCGTTCCGAAAAGCGTAGTAGGCGATGAAATGCGCCTGAATCAGGTTCTGATGAATCTTCTTACCAATGCCGTAAAATTTACGCCTGAATCGGGTACAATAAAGCTCAATATTAATAAAGTAGCGCGGGAAGGCGACATTATAACTTTGAAGTTTGAGGTTCGCGATAACGGTATAGGAATTGCAAAAGAACAGCAGGAAAAACTTTTTAACCATTTCGAGCAGGCTGACGGAAGTATTTCCCGTCAGTTCGGCGGAACCGGACTCGGGCTTGCGATAAGCAAGCGCATAGTAGAACTTATGAACGGCAATATATATGTCGAGTCAAAACTTAATGACGGCTCCAGTTTCATATTTACCGTGCAGGTTAAAAAAGGCGCAAAACAAAGCGAGTTGAAAATAGCTCAGGATATAAATCTTGAAAATATGCGGATCCTTGCTGTCGACGACTCCAAAGAGATACGCAATTATTTTATCGAACTGATGAGCAAATTTGCAGTCAAATGCGATGTTGCGTCAAACGGAACTGAAGCTTTAAAACTCATAAAAAATAACAAATATAATATTATTTTTATAGATTGGATGATGCCGGTAATAGACGGCATAGAACTTACCCGTTTGATCAAAAAAGACAATCCGCAAAATTGTATTATAATAATGATATCGACTGTGAAATGGTCTGAAATTGAAAATAAAGCCGCAGATGCGGGAGTGGACAGGTTTATAGGAAAACCTTTGCTTCCGTCTGCATTGATAAATATAATAAACGAAAGTTTTTCCGGAGGAGTGATGTTAAACACAAAAACAGCCGCAAATAATTCATCGGTTGATAAAAAGCCGAATTATGAAGGAAAATGTATTCTTGTCGCAGAAGACACTGAAATCAACAGGGAAATCATAAAAGCTTTTTTGCAAAACACGAAAGTTAAAATTGATTTTGCATCCAACGGCATTGAAGCGGTTGATATGTTTAAAGCCGATCCCGACAAATACGGGCTGATTCTTATGGACGTACAGATGCCCAAGATGGACGGTTTGGAAGCGACAAGAACAATAAGAGCGCTTGATTTTGAGAGAGCAAAAACCGTTCCCGTTATCGCTTTGACCGCAAATGTTTTTAATGAAGATATACAAGAATGTCTTGCTGCGGGAATGAACAGCCACATAGGCAAACCTATCGATATGAACAGCATGTTTGTAACGCTTAAAAAATATATGCCTGAAACCGATTCGTCCGAGGAAACAGAAAGTCTCAAAGGAGAAAAAAGCGGGAACGCATATTTTCTTCCGTACATAAATATTGAAGAAGGTCTTGGCAGGCTTATAAATGATAAAAAGCTTTATTTTAAGCTTCTGAATAGTTTTGACGGAAAAAAAATTGCGAATGAGCTGATTGAAAATATAAATTCCGGCAATTTCAAGGCATCGGCTGTGACTGCCCACACGATAAAAGGCATTGCCGCCAACCTCGGTTTGATTGCCCTTTGGGAACTGTCAAAAGAAATTGAAATGAAGGCAAAAGAGGAACAAAGTCTTTTGGCTTACGTTGACAATATCACAAAAATAACAGAAAAAACCCTTAAGCTCATAGCTGAGCTTACCAAGAATTGAAAAACGGGATATTGCTTTTGAATAAGGTTTAGCTGCGGCTTGTCCAGCTTTGCCGTGAGTTCCGGTTTAAGAATACGCTTACACTCCTTCGGGGAGTTTTGAGATCATAAGTTTTCTGTGATTTATTTTTCGTCCGTCTGTAACAAATGTTCCGTCTCCGACGGCATGGAAAGTACGTTTTTCTTTTCGTTTTTCGTCAATCCATGCGGCCAATCCTTCAAGAACAAAAATATTGTGTTTTTTTATGTGGTCGGTTATTCTGCATTCGATATTTGCAAAACATTCTTTTATAAGCGGCGCTTCAACGCAATCGGCTTTTACGGGTGTTAATCCGAATTTTTCAAACTTATCGGTGTCCGCTCCGGAGTACGTGCCTATCCTGACTGCCGTTTCGGCTAAATCAACCGCCGGTATTGAAATCACGCATTCCTGGCTTTTGACCAAAGCGTGATATGAATGGTTCCATGGTCCGGTAATAAAAACAAATTCCGGCGTGAATTCTTTCACCGTAATCCATGAAAGAGTCATAATATTATTTTTTCTGCCGTCAAACGTTGTAATAAGCGTTACGGGGCCGGGTTCGATTAACGTAAAAACTTTTTCTAAAGGCATTTTTTTCATTAATCTCTCCTTTTTGGAAGATGAGAAGTTGGGAGGCTGAGATGCTGAGAGGAGCTTTCTAGAAGATGAGAGGTTGGGAAGCTGAGAAGTTGAGAGGAGCTGTGGTCGTTTCTTCTTTGTCGTTGTCCTTATCTTTGCCCACCTTCCCAACATCCCATCTTCTCACCTTCTGTCTTTTAACTCCACTCTCCACCCTCCAAACTCCACTCTTTTTATTATAACATCGGGCATCTCTAAAAACCCTGTCTACACCATGTCATTCCCGTGAAAACGGGAATCCATGTTTGTCATAGTCGTCGAGAAAAAAGCAACGTGGATTCCCGATAGAGACACTCGGGACAAACAGGGGTTTTTAGAGGTACCCCATCTCATTTAGTCTGGATATTTAATAATAATACTTGAGTTTGTTTCGTTTATCAATGGTTTTGTGATGCGGGTGCCGAAGCTTTGTCGTTCTTGTATGCTCAGAAGAAATTTACAATTTATAAATTGTCGTTTGTAAAAGCAAACCTCTTAAAATCCGTTATTCATTAATTTACGCCGTTGTCCGCGAGTTTGATTTTTCTGCATTTTTTTATTACAACTCTGTCGCGGAAAGCATAGAAATGGCCTTGCAATATAACTTTCTCGCCTTTTTTAAAATCTTTTAATTTAAAGGAATCTGCTCTTGGCAAAACGCATACGGCATAAACGGTTCCGTTTTTTTTGTCAGAAAGCGAAACAAAAGGCGTGGCATATTTGCTTATTCCCGTTTCAATAACAATTCCTGTAACCGTAAGCGGATCGTCAAACTCAGGGTTAAAATTTTCCGTTTCAAGCTCATTATAAAGAGTTTTTACTTCTATCGGCTGTTCCTCATTTGCTTCGCACAAAGAATTCGGAACAAAAGAGACCATAAAAAATAAGGTTATGCAGGCTATGAAAAGTTTTTTCATTTAAACTCCTTTTCCGGAAGCCGAGAAGTTGGGATGCTGAGAGGAGCTCCGGCCGTTTTGTCTTTGCCGTTGCCGTGTAACTATGCGTCACATCTATTCATTATTCAAAATTTATCATCAATAATAATATTGCTTAAAAGAGGCGTTTTTTGAACGGAGAAGGGGGGATTCGAACCCCCGATACGGTTTCCCGTATAGCAGTTTTCGAGACTGCCGCCTTAAACCAACTCGGCCACCTCTCCATGTAAAACGAATTTTAATGATTATAACATTGTTGTTTTATTCTTTCAACCGTATTATTGCCGAAATTTATTTTTTGTGTGAAAAAAGTATAAAAAAATAATATAATATGCGATATATTAAATTCATGGATATTATCGCGAAATAAAGTGTATGAATAAAATTAAAAGACTTATAGTAACTCTTATATTTCCAAAAACTCTGTTTTTTGTTTTTGTGATCTTGGTCGCGTTGATAACTTTAACGATATTAAAGTTTATTCCTCCCATTTTGGGTACGACCCTCACAATAATTCTTCTTGCCGTTGTAGGCATACTGGCATTTACTATCGCTTTAAATCCCGAAAGGGCTCTCTATGCGGGGATATGGTTTTTGAACCATACGGTCTATAAAATAAAAACCGTAGGGCATGACAATATTCCGCAGAAGGGCGGAGCTTTGCTTGTTTCAAATTCGGTTTCTTATATCGACCACGTCATAATTTTTTCAGCAATAAGAAGGCCGATAAAGTTTTTTGTCGGCAGGGAATTTAGCGAACATCCTTTTTTAAAACCTTTCATGACTCCTTCAAACAGCATTCCGATAGACGGAAACGACGGACCTAATGCCATAGGTTTGGCGTTAAAGCGGGCGCGGCAGGCTATACAAAACGGCGAGCTGGTGTGTATTTTTGCGGAAGGCGGCCTTACGCGTACCGGAAATATGCTTCCGTTCAGGCGCGGTTTTGAGTTTATAATGAGAGATATAAACGCTCCGATAATACCTATGCATCTTGACAGGATATGGGGTTCAACTTTTTCATTTGTTGACAGGAAATTAAAATGGAGATTCCCGAAAGTAGTGCCTTATCCGGTAACGGTCAGCGTGGGCAAGCCGATGCCTCATGATTCCGAGCCGTTTAAAGTGCGCCTTGCGGTTCAAGAGCTGTCGGCGGAAGCTTTCAAATTAAGGGGCGAAAGCCAGAAAAAACTTCATGTGGGCTTTATTCATGAAATGGCACGCCATCCTTTCAGGCTTTGTTTTGCCGATTTGGAAATGAAACTCAGTTTTTTGAAAACCTTTGTGTTTTCTGCGGCTTTATCGCGCAGAGTGGGGACAAAAGACGTTGATAATGAAAAGGTCGGGATACTTCTTCCAACTACAATAGCCGCTGCCGCCGCAAACATTGCGGTTTTGTTTGCAGGCAAAGTGCCGGTCAATCTCAATTTTACTTCTTCTCCTGATACTCTTAAGCATTGTATAAAAGAATGTAATATGAAGCAGGTGATAACTTCACGCGCGTTTCTGGAAAAAATCAATATGCGCGCTTTTGACGGCAGCGGTTTGCTTGTGTACGTCGAAGACTTAAAAAAAAGCGTTAAAACGTTTGAAACGCTTTGCATTTTGTTTGAGGCATTATTTTTGCCGGCGAGGCTTCTTGTCAAGAAATATGTAAAAGGCGATAAAAAGAATATTGACGATATCGCTACGATAGTTTTTTCAAGCGGCTCGACGGGCGAACCTAAAGGCATAATGCTTACGCATCAGAATATAGCTTCAAACATAGAAGCGGCGTTTAAAATTATAGGTATAAACGAAAAAGACGTGATCGCCGGAATACTGCCTCTTTTCCATTCTTTCGGATATACGGCTACTTTCTGGCTTTGTGCTTATTACGGCGTGGGAGTTGCCTATCATCCAAGCCCTATGGAATCGCAAAAAATCGGCGAACTTACGCAAAAATATAAGTGTACCATGATCTTCGGCACTCCGACTTTTTTAAACTCTTACGCCAGAAAATGCACTACGGAACAGTTTGAGTCTTTAAGGATCGTTATATCCGGAGCTGAGAAGTTGAAGAGTTCGGTTTCTAAAGCCTTTTACGAAAAGTTTCAGAAAACCGTTTTTGAAGGTTACGGCACAACGGAACTTTCCCCGATCGCTTCTCTTTGCATTCCGTGTTATATAGACCCGAAAACAAAAAAACGCCAGATAGGCAACAAATTCGGCACGGTGGGACACCCTTTGCCCGGCATTGCCGCAAAAATAGTTGATCCCGATACGCTTGAACTGCTTCCTTTTGGAAAAGAAGGGATGCTTTTGATCAAAGGACCCAATGTTATGAAAGGTTATTTAAACGAGCCCGAAAAAACAGCCGAAGTTTTAAAAGACGGCTGGTATATAACCGGAGATATAGCTATCATAGACGAAGACGGCTTTATTGCCATAACCGACAGAGTGAGCAGATTTTCTAAAATAGGCGGCGAAATGGTGCCGCTTGTCAGAATTGAAGAAGAGATACAAACTGCCGCCTGCGACTCCGGAGAAGAACGTTTTTGTTTTGTCGTGTCTGTGCCTGACGATAAAAAAGGCGAACGGCTTATAGTATTGTATAAGGGAGACAGAAACGTTGACTGTATTTTAGAAAGTTTATACGTAAAAGGCCTGCCGAAGTTATGGGTCCCCAAAAAAGAAAATTTTTACAAAGTAGATGATTTTCCATCTCTCGGGTCCGGCAAAACGGATTTTAAACAGCTTAAAATACTCGCGCAGGAAAAGTTTAGAGGCAATTAACAATTAGACCTAAAAAACTCAAATGTCTTTTCGGAGTTTTGCTTTTCCGGACTTGTTTTCCGTTCTGCAAATTTTATTCTGCTGCTAAATCCGTCCGGATGAATTTCTAATCATTTGTTAATTTTAAATTGCCGTTTCGTTATTTCATAAAGAATTACAGCCGAAGCGCAGGAAGCGTTTAAAGAAGAGATCGTATTTGTCTGAGGAATTGAAATCAAAAAGTCGCAGTTTTTCTTTGTTAAGTTATGAAGCCCGAAACCTTCGCTGCCTATTACTAAAGCAAGCGGAAAAGGAAGCTTTGCATCCTCAAGGATCTGTCCTCCGTTTTCAGCGCCCGCCACCCAAAAGCCATGTTTTTTTAATAGATCTATAGTTTGGTTTGTGTTTGTGACTCTTGCTATCGCAATATGTTCTATCGCGCCTGCCGAAGATTTTGAAACGGTTTCGGTAACTCCTGCGGCGCGCCATTTCGGTATTATCACGCCGCCCGCGCCGAATGCCACGCAGTTTCTTATGATCGCTCCTAAATTGTGAGGATCTTCAATGCCGTCCAATAAAACCAAAAGAGGGGAGTTTGTCCCTTTTTTAGCTAAAGCGATCAAATCTTCAATTTCAAAATATTGTATGGGTGAAACTTCCGCGGCGATCCCTTGGGAATTTTCGGAATATTTATCAAGTTTTTCCGGCGGCACATTATGAACGGCAATGCCTTTAGTTCTTGCCAAATCAATTATCTCGTTGACAGCGCCGCCGCGCGCGGTTTGCGCTACAATTATTTTATTTACCGTCCTTTTTCCGGCTTTGAGCAGTTCCAAAACGGAATTCCTGCCGTAGACGATATTGTCCAAAGGCTGTTCCCGCATTGTTTTTTTATAAAATTTATTATGCGCCATAATTGTTTTTTGCCGTTTTTATATTTTTTTCGTCAAAGCAGAGCTGCCGTCGGGGTTATCGGTAATTTTGTAACCTTTTGCGTCTATGATTTTTCTCAGTCTGTCGGCTTCCGGCCAGTTTTTGGCGGCTCTTGCGGCATTCCTCTCGTCTAAAAGCCGCTGCAAATCTTCATCTGTTTGCGTTTTAGGCAAAATAATTCCTAACGAATCCGCAAACATGCTTTCAAAAAGATATTTTAACTGCGCAAGCCTGCGTTTGTCAGAAGCGAAAAGTTCGTTCAAAATTATATTTTTTAGTTCGTGAAGGTAAGAAAGCGCTTTTTCCGAATTGAAATCGTCGTCAAGGCTTTCTAAAAAATTATTTTTTAATCTTATTAAGTCAGGATCCGCAATATCTTCATTTTTCATAACTTTCTGACAAAGCCTTAAATAAGCGTCGTCCAGACCCTGTAAGGCGTTTTTTGCGCTTTCAAGCCCCGAATCTGAAAAATCAAGCGGGCTTTTGTAATGCTGGGTCATAAGATAGTAGCGGACAACGCGCGGGCTGTATTTTTCAAAGATTTCTTTAAGCGTAAAAAAGTTTCCTGCGGATTTTGACATTTTCTCTTTATTAACGGTTACAAAACCGTTATGGATCCAGTATTTTACAAACTGTTTTTCCGTTGCCGCTTCACTTTGCGCGATCTCATTTTCGTGGTGGGGGAAAATCAAATCCTGCCCGCCGCCGTGTATGTCGATGGTATCGCCGAGAAGTTTTGAAGACATTACGGAACATTCAATATGCCATCCGGGCCTTCCCTTGCCCCACGGACTGTCCCATGAAGTCTCGTCGGGTTCGTTTTCTTTCGTTTTTTTCCACAATGCGAAATCAAAGGCGTTCGTTTTTTCTTCATTTACCTCAACTCTTGCACCCGAGCGGTTATCGGCCAAATCTCTTTTTGAAAGTTTGCCGTAATCTTTAAATTTTTCAACCGAAAAATAAACGTCGCCGTTTGTTTCGTAGGCGTATCCTTTGTCAATAAGCTTTTGTACGAAAGAAACAATATCCGCGATCATTTCGGTTACGCGCGGATACTGTCCGGCTTTTAAAACGTTTAATTTTTCCATTTGGGTAAAATAGCCGTCCATGTAAACCTGCGCGAGAGCCAAAGGGGAAACGCCATTTTCGGCGGCTCTTTTAATTATTTTGTCGTCGACATCGGTAAAATTTTGTACATGTTTTACGCCATAACCTCTGTTTAACAGATGCCTTATTATAATGTCAAAAGCCACATAAGCGCGCGCATGTCCAAGATGCGTTTCGTCATAAGGAGTTATCCCGCAAACATACACGGAAACTTCGTTTCCTTTTTGCGGTTTAAATTCTTCTTTTCTGTTTGTGAGAGTGTTATAAAGTTTGATCATTGTTTAAAATCTTTAAGAACCTAAAGGCCGGTTTTTAAATAGCTGTTGCTGCACGTTCACCCATTCGGCTTTGCTTATGGCAGGCTTTCTAGGGTGTGTCGACACACTCTAATTTGTGCATTTATTGCCGTATTGACGCCATAGCCATTGCCGCCATGCCTTCGCCTCTTCCCAAAAATCCCATTTTTTCGTTTGTCGTGGCTTTTACGGCTATTCTTGTTTTGTTCAATTTTATCGTTTTTGAAATATTTTCTTTCATCTTATCTATATAAGGATAAATTTTCGGACTTTCGGCTATTATTGTCATATCGACATTGTTAATTTTGAAGTTTCGCTTCTTTAGCTCTTTGTAAATGATTTCTAAAAGTTTTATGCTGGAAATCCCTTTGTATTTAGAGTTTGTGTTCGGAAAAAAATGTCCGATGTCGTTAAGCCCGGCCGCGCCAAGCAAAGCGTCCATTAAAGCGTGTATCAAAACGTCCGCGTCGGAATGTCCGTCAAGGCCTTTAGGAGAGGCAATCTCAACGCCGCCAAGAATAAGTTTTCTTCCTTTTTTAAATCTGTGAACATCGTAACCGAAGCCTATAAACATTTTTTCCTCTTGCATAGAAACAATTTAACTGCAAACTCGGTTCCGCGGCTAAAACATTCCGGAACAAAAGAAAGGCTTAACAGCTTGCTTTTGTCAATTCTATCATATCTGCAAGCATAATGGAAATAATCGCCTGAGGCGCGATAAACACATGAAAGCCATGGAATAGCCGTTGTCTGTCGTCTGAGACAGCTTTGCTGTAATGGCTGTTCAATGCTTCGGCTTTCAGCAATTACAGACTATATGCCGAACAGCCCAGCGGCATTCCTGTAAGTTGTTTTTTCCGCCTCTTCAAAAGAAATGTTTTTTACTTCGGCTATTTTTTTTAAAGTTTCTGCAATATATGCAGGCTCGTTTCTTTGACCTCTGTATTTTTGCGGGGCAAGATACGGGCAGTCTGTTTCTATTAAAAGTTTTGAGATGTCCGTTTCCGCAACTACCTGTCTTAATTTGTCGGATCTAGGAAAAGTTACGGGTCCGTCAATACCGAGCATAAAACCAGTTTCAACAAGTATTTTCGATTCTTCGGGCGTTCCCGTATAACAGTGTATCACGCCTTTGGGTAAATCTTTATAGTTGTTTAATATAGTTATCAGTTCAGCATAAGCGCTGCGGCAGTGTATTATCAACGTTTTATTGTATTTTTTTGCGATATCAAGCTGTTTTAAAAACACTTCTCTCTGGGTTTTACGCGGAGAAAAATCATAATGATAGTCTAATCCTATTTCGCCTATTGCCACGGTTTTTTCTTCCTGCAGCAAAAGTTCCAATTTTTCAAAATCTTTTTCACGGGCTTTGTCCGCTTCGTGAGGATGTATGCCGTAGGAAACATATATATTATCTTTTTTTGCGAATTCTCTTGCTTTGTCCCAAATTTCGGTTTCGCACGCTATTTCAATTATTTTGCCGACGCCGGCGTCAAAAGCTCTTTTAAGAACCTCGTCTCTGTCGGCGTCAAATTTAGAGTCGGTCAAATGCGCGTGCGTGTCTATTATCATATTTTCTTCCTTTCGGAACGGCAATTACTCCCTACTCACTGCCGTTTTTCCGCTTGTATTCGCGGGAATAAAACTTGCGCCGCCTGAAGCTGTGAGCCTGAAACGGAAAAACCTTTTTCGGGAATTATTTTGTCTTTAAAATATTTTTTTGCCGTTTCTTCGATATTTCCTTCGGCGCCGCATATGTTCCATATTTTTACGGAAAGTTCCGGCATGAAAGGCAAAAGATACATGACTATTAAATCGGCAGCCTGCAAATATGAATATATGCACGCCGGCAATTTGTCAGGGTCGGTTTTCGCCAGCTTCCACGGCGCGTCATTTTCTATCTGCTGGTTTACAAGAGTTACCGCATTTTGAAGCGCTTCAGCGGCTTTATGAAAATGAAGATCGTTTAAAGCCGGAGCAAAATCTTCATCCAGGATTTTAGCGGCTTTTTTTACAAGTTCCAAGTCCGGATTGCATTGCGGAACTTTTAAATCAAAATATTTTTCAGCCATTTTTATGGTTCTTGAAACAAGATTGCCGAGGTTGTTTGCCAGATCAACATTGTATTTGAGCGTAAGCCCTGTCCATGAAATATCTCCGTCGGGACCGAAAGGTATAAGCGTAACCGCAAGATATCTTGCGGCGTCAACGCCGAACTTTTCAACAAGTTCTTCAGGATAAATCACGTTCCCGAGGGTTTTTGACATTTTGCTGCCGTTCATTGTAAACCAGCCGTGCGAATAAATTTTCTTCGGCGTTGCAAGACCGGCGCCCATAAGAACGGACGGCCATATGACGGAATGAAACCATAAAATTTCTTTTGCCATCAGATGCACGTCCGCAGGCCAGTATTTTTCAAACATTTCTTTATCGTCCGGATATCCGACTCCGGTGACATAATTGATCAAAGCGTCTATCCAGACATAAGCCGTCTGTTCTTTATCGAAAGGAAGCGGAATGCCCCATTCGACGGCAGTTCTGGATATGCTTATGTCTTCAAGACCGAGTTTAAGTTTGCCTACAATTTCATTTCGTCTTTCTTCAGGCTGTATTTCCAAATGTTCTTCATGCGAAGGATTCGTTATTCTATTAAGAAGATCGTCCTGAAAAGCCGAAAGTTTGAAAAAATAATTTTCTTCGGCTTGCAGCGCGGGCTTTTTTTTATGGTCGGGGCAGCAGCCGTTTTCATCCAAATCTTTTTCGGATAGAAACTTTTCGCAGCCTATGCAGTACAGCGCTTCGTATTTGTGTTTAAAAATAAGTTTTTTGTCGAAAAGCGTTTGAACGATATTTTGTACCGTATGCCCGTGCCTTTTTTCCGTAGTGCGTATAAAATCGTCATTTGTAATATTGAGCAGTTTCCATGCCTCTTTATATCTTGCGCTGGTTTCGTCGACAAGTTCCTGCGGGGTTTTCCCTTTTTCTTTTGCGGCTTGGGCGATCTTTGTGCCATGCTCGTCGGTGCCTGTTAAAAAATATACGTCAAAACCGTTCAGTCTTTTCCATCGCGCCACGATGTCGGCGGCTATGGTCGTATAAGAATGGCCTATGTGCGGGATATCGTTTACATAATAGATCGGCGTTGTTATGTAAAATTTCATTTTGAATCCTTTCTGTTTCTGTTTTTTATTTCTTCTATGGAATAAGTCTTAAACTCTCTTTCGCTGAAATCCGCCGTCACCGTTTCTCTTATGCAGTCTATCGCGGCAAGCTTTGCTCTGCCGTTAGGCGTTGAAATCATGCTTCCGATCTCCGGCAAACCTTTTTTTGCTTTGACATAATGTTCGTTCTCGTAAGCTATGCAGCACATCAGTCTTCCGCAAAGGCCGGAAAGTTTTGCGGTATTTAAAGAAAGATCCTGCTCTTTTGCCATATCTATGGTGACGGAACTAAAATCTTTCAAAAAACTCTGGCAGCACAAAACCTGTCCGCACGTGCCTATTCCGCCGACCATTTTCGATTCGTCCCTTACTCCTATCTGCACCATCTGTATTCTGGTTTTAAGGATATGTCCCAAATCTTTTATCAGCTCTCTGAAATCAACGCGTGTTTCGGACGTGTAATAAACGAAAAGTTTGGAACGGTCAAAAGTATACTGCACGCATGTAAGCTTCATATCCAGCTCGTGATCGTCGGCTTTATCGATTACGATCGCCTGCGCTTTAAGGTTTCTGGCTTCATTGTCCGCGAGTTTTCTTTTATCATCTTCGTTAATCTTTCTTATTACTTTGCCGATATGATCTTTACCTTTAGCGACATTCTTTTCGCGTTCGCATACGACTCCGGCTTCAAGCCCGTGTTCCGTTTCCACAATAACCCTGTCGCCCGTTTTTAAATCCAAATGCCCGCCTTCGGCATAGATTTTATCTTTAATTCTTCTTACCATCACTCCGACTACAATTGGCATGTTTATCTCCCGTTTGAAAAACAATTACGAATTACGGGGACTTCGTCCCAATTACAAATTACAAATCAACGACAAAAGGCTTTTTAGTCTTTTATTCGTAATTCGTAATTCGTAATTCGTAATTGCCTTTATCAGTTATATTCTCAGCGTGCTTGAGTTATCTTTAATTTCTTTTAAATCAAAAAGCAAATTGTCCAAAACAGTCTGCGCGTTGACGTTTTGCAAAAGGAGCGTCCGGGATTTTGTCAGCAAGTCCAGCGAATCCGCTGCGCTTTTGGGGTAAAGCCTGAAATCTTTTTTTGCTTCCGCGATCATCGCGTCAATGTATTCGACGGCTTTTTCCCTGTCTCGCGAAATTTTTCTTGAAAGTTCCAATATGTCGGACACATACATATCTTCCGTTTTAAGTTTCAGCCAAAGCGAAAGCCCTTCGCTTTCGTTTCCGTCAATAAGTTTTACGGCTTCTTCAATGGAACCCTCGCAAAGCGCGGCTATTTCCAGCGATTTTGAAGCAGACAAAGAATGATTGAGCATTAAAAAAGTTGAGATCTGGTCTTGTTCCAAAGGCTGGAAAAACAATGTTTGCGAACGTGAAACTATCGTTTGAGGGATCGTTTCTTTGTGCCTTGCCGCCAAAATGAGTATCGTATTATCAGGCGGTTCTTCAAGCGTTTTCAGCAGGCAGTTAGCCGCCGCGGCGTTCATCTTTTCCGCAGGTTCGATCACAAAAAATTTCCATTTTGCTTCATGCGTTTTTGTCGCGACTTCTTTTTGCACATATCGTATAGTTTCAATTTTAAGCGTTTTTTGTTTTTCAAAATCTTCGTCAAGCATCTCGGCCTGTTTTGCGAAATCTATAAGGTGAAAGTCCGGATGAGAGTTTTTGGATATTTTTTCACAGTTAAGACATTTTCCGCACGCGCCTGTATCAGTTTTAGTAAAGTCGTTTGTCGTGCAGTTAAGTATTTTTGCGAATTCAACGGCTGTCAGCTTTTTTCCTACGCCGTTTTGTCCCATAAATATATAAGCGTGCGGGATCTTTCCGCTTTTGATCTGGCCGGAGAGAATTTTTTTTATTTTTTGCTGCCCAAGTATGTTTTCAAACACAAAAACCCCGATTAACGGCAGTGAGTAGTTAGTAGTGAGTAATTACTAATTATCCGCCTATCTATTTCCTTTCTTATCAAATCCCGCGTTTTATTTACGTCGGGATTTGTTTTGATGATTTTTATTCTTTTCGGATATTTTTTCGCAAGCGCCAGATAACCTTTTCTAACCGCCTTGTGAAAACTTAAAGATTCTCTTTCTATCCTGTCTCCGCTTTTTCCGTAGGATTCTTTATCTAAATCTTTTGCCTTGCCTACGCCGAGAGAAGGGTTTATGTCCATATATATCGTTATAAACGGTTTCAAACCGAAAGACGCCGCGGCATTGAGTTTTTGTATAAGAGACAAATTCAGTTTTCTGCCGTAACCCTGATAAGCAACGGTAGCGTCCGTAAATCTGTCGCATATCACGGTTTTTCCGTTTCTTAACGCCGGCAAAATAATTTCCTGAATGTGCTGGGCTCTTGCCGCTTCGTATAAAAGAAGTTCGCTCAAAGGCACAAGGTTTGAACCGGGTTCCAGAATAATTTTTCTGATAGATTCAGCCAAAACAGTGCCGCCCGGTTCTCTTGTCAGTATTACGGAAAACCCTTTGTCTTCCAGATACTCTTTTAAAAGATGTGAGTGTGTTGTTTTGCCGGAACCTTCTCCGCCTTCCATAGTGATAAAAAGAGGTTTACTTTTCTTCATTAGTATTGATTTTATAAAAAAAGCGCGAGAGTGTAAAGGCGGCTTGAGAGCGCGGCTTGACAAGAGCGTAATACAAATGATATACTTCTGACTCAAAATCAATGAAAATTGGTTTCTTTTTACCACAAAAATTACAAAATTTTTACACATCTGCAGGTTCTACAGGGGGAACAATGGCCTCGCCGAGGGAAGTTTTACAATTGAAGAAGGAAAAAGCGAAAGAAGTATTGCAAAACGACGGGTTTTTCAGGGCAAAACGCGTTTACGTCGGGCTTGCCACATGTGAAATTGCGGCAGGGTCGCAGCCCGTTATGGATATTTTTCAGTCGGAAACTAAAGGTATGCCCGATGTTTTTGTAAGCAAAAAAGGCTGTGCCGGAAGATGCAATCTTGAGCCTACGGTCGAAGTCGTTGAAAACGGAAAAGATACCGTAAAGTATGTCCGTGTAAACGAAGAAAAAGCCCGCCAAATAATAGAAAGGCATCTTAAAAAAGGCGAAATTATATCGGAATGGGTGATAAAATGATAACAGATAACTTTAAAAAAACCTTTAGCGACATAAATTTTTTCGGCAAGCAGTTCCGCATAGCTTTGAGAAACTGCGGCATGATAGACCCTGAAAACATATACGATTACATTTACAATGCGCACGGATATGAAGCTCTTGCGAAAGTTTTGACGGATATGAAACCTTCGGGAATTATTGAAGAGATAAAAAAATCGGGTTTAAGAGGCAGAGGAGGCGCGGGATTTCCTACCGGATTAAAATGGGAGTTTACCGCGAAAGAAAAAGATCCTGAAAAGTATGTCGTATGTAATGCCGATGAGGGAGACCCCGGCGCATTTATGGACAGAAGCGCGATCGAAGGAGATCCTCACAGCGTGATAGAAGGAATGATCATAGGCGGTTATGCCGTCGGTTCTTCAAAAGGGATAATTTACATAAGAGCGGAGTATCCTTTGGCGGTTGAAAGACTTTATAAAGCTTTTGACGCGGCTAGAAAAGAAGGATTTTTAGGTGAAAACATATTAGGTTCGGGATTCAATTTTGATATTGAAGTACGTCTTGGCGCCGGAGCTTTTGTCTGCGGAGAAGAAACGGCTCTGATCAATTCAATAGAAGGAAAAAGAGGAATGCCAAGACCAAGGCCGCCTTTTCCGGCGGCAAGCGGCGTGTTTTCAAAACCTACGCTTGTAAACAATGTCGAAACATGGGCAAACATTTCCGCGATTATTATTGAAGGCGGAAAGTGGTTTGCCGGTATCGGCGCGGAAAAGTCAAAAGGAACAAAAGTTTTTGCTTTAGCCGGAAAAATAGAAAATACCGGCCTTGTTGAAGTTCCGATGGGCACGACTCTCAGAGAAATTGTTTATGATATAGGCGGCGGAATACCGAACGGTAAAAAATTCAAATCCGTCCAGACCGGAGGGCCTTCCGGAGGATGTCTTCCCGAAGCGTTTCTTGACACAAAAATAGATTACGAATCGCTGGCTGCCGCTGGTTCTATCATGGGCTCGGGCGGAATGATTATAATAGACGAAGATTCATGCATGGTAAGCCTTGCAAGATATTTTATTGAGTTTACGCAGAGCGAATCTTGCGGAAAATGCGTTCCGTGCCGCGAAGGCACAAAGAGGATGCTCGAAATTCTTGACAGGATAACGCACGGCAAGGGCGAAGACGGTGATATTGAAAAGCTTGAAAGGCTTGGAAACGTTATAAAGCAGGCTTCTCTTTGCGGTTTGGGGCAGTCGGCCCCGAATCCTGTTTTGAGTACGATCAAAAATTTTAGGGCTGAGTACGAAGAGCATATAAAACAAAAAAAATGCAGGGCAAATGCCTGCGAAAAGCTTGTCAACTATTATGTTACGGATAAATGCATAGGCTGCGGAATTTGCAAAAGAGAGTGCCCTGTCGTCGCCATTGAAGGCGCTGTCAAAGCAAAACATAAAATTGATTTGGCAAAATGCATTAAATGCGGCAGATGCTATAAAACCTGTAAATTCGGCGCAATTAAAAAAGATTCCGCAATACTGGAGAACGTGTAATGATAAAAATTCATATAAACGGAAAAGCTTATGACGTTGTTGAAGGAATAACGGTTATGCAGGCCGCTACGATGGCGGGCTATAAAATTCCCAGCCTTTGTTATCATCCGAAATTGTCGCTGTACGGCGGATGCCGCGTATGCATAGTTGAAATCGAAGGGATGAAGAATTTTGTCGCTTCGTGCGCGCATCCCGTCAGCAAAGGGATGAAAATTTACACTAATACGGAAGCGATAAGAAAAGCAAGAAAAGAAATAGTAGAACTTATTTTGGATAATCATCCGCAGGATTGCAATATTTGCAAAAGAAACGGCATATGCGAGCTGCAGAATTTGGCGAGAGTTGCCGGGTTGGAAGAAAGAGCTTTTGAAGGCGAGAGAAAACATTATGAAAAAGACAATGCGTCTCCCTGCATAGCAAACAATCAGGAAAAATGCGTATTGTGCGGCAGATGCGTAAGAGTCTGCTCGGAAGTGCAAAATATGAATGCCATAGATTTTGCCGGCAGAGGCATAAATACAAAAGTTTCACCCGCTTTCGGTCAATCTTTCAAAGACAGCGTATGTTCGACCTGCGGACAGTGCGTTAACGTATGTCCGACGGCAACGCTTATGGAACACGGTTATATAGAAGAAGCTTTCGCGGTCTTAAACGACAAATCAAAAATAAAAATCGCGCAGATAGCGCCTTCGGTAAGGGTCGCGATAGGCGAATATTTCGGCATAAAGCCTGGTAAAAACTGGGAAAAAGAAACGGCCGCCGCATTGAGAAAACTCGGATTTGATTATGTTTTCGACACGCAGTTTGCAGCCGATTTAACGATCGTGGAAGAAGCGAGCGAATTTTTGGAAAGATTAAAAACCGGTGGAGTTTTTCCGATGATAACTTCCTGTTCCAGCGCGTGGATGAAAGCGATGGAGCAGTTTTATCCGGATTTGATCCCTAATGTTTCCACCTGCCGTTCGCCGATGTCAATGCTGAGTTCCGTCACTAAAACTTACTTTGCTGAAAAAATCGGTGCGGATCCGAAAAATATGGTAAACATAGCTTTTATGTGCTGCGTAGCCAAAAAGTATGAAGCGCAAAGACCGGAACTTATGATTGACGGAATGCAAATGACCGATTACGCGCTTACGACAAGAGAGCTTGGCTGGATGCTTAAATCCGCCGGTATAAATCTTACCGAACTTAAAGGCGAAGAGTTTGACTCGCCTCTCGGCATGTCTTCGGGAGCCGGAACGATTTTCGGCGCGACGGGCGGCGTTATGGAAGCGGCGTTAAGAACAGCTTATGAGCTTGCGACGGAAAAAACTTTAGGCGATATAGATATTCAGGCGGCAAGAGGACTTCAGGGAATAAAAGAAGGGAAGATAGACGTCGCCGGAACGGAAATACGTTTTGCGGCCGCGCACGGGCTGGGCAATGCGTCAAAACTTTTAAGCGAAGTTAGAAAAGATAAAAATAAATATCACTTTATTGAGATTATGGCTTGTCCCGGAGGATGCGTCGGCGGGGGCGGTCAGCCGTACGCGGGACTTGGATCCGAACCTTTTGACCCGAATCTTTTAAAACTCAGGGCGCAGGCTTTGTACGATTCGGATAAAGGCAAAATGATAAGAAAAAGCCATGAAAACCCGGACATTAAAAAACTTTATGACGAATTTTTAGGCAAGCCTTTAAGCGAAAAATCGCACAAACTTTTGCATACGCACTATAAACAGCATTTTCCGAAAGGCATAACGACAAAGGCAGGTAAAAAGTAAAAAACGACAAGTAAACGGCAGGTAAAAGGTAATAGGTAATAGGTAAAAAAAGGATTGCTATCCTGAAAAAATGTTGAGGTTGTTTTTGTCGTACCTATTACTTTTTACCTGCCGTTAAAGGGGTTTTAAAATATGGACGCAAAACAAAACGAATTGAAAATTTTTATTGAAGAATATCTGAAAAAGGATAATCCGGATTCTTATCTTATTGCGGTTTTGCATAAGGCGCAGGAACTTTACGGATATTTGAGCAAAGAAACCATGGGATTTATATCGGAAACGATGAATATTCCGACGGCAAATATATGGGGTGTTGCCACTTTTTATCATTACTTTAACCTTGCGCCGAGAGGCAAATACGTTATTTCGGTATGTCTTGGCACAGCATGCTACGTTAAGGGCGCGAGCGAGGTTATGGATGCTCTGAAAGACGAATTAAAAATTAAAGAAGGCGAGACGACCAATGACATGATGTTCACGCTTCAGGAAGCAAGATGTCTGGGCGCGTGCGGTCTGGCTCCGGTCATAATGATAAACGGAAAAATCCACGGCGATTTAAATCCTAAAAAGGTCGTAGAAATTATTAAGAGCTACAGGCAGACGGAAAAATAAAGTGAAACACATTGACGAAGCAAAGATAAACTCTTTGCTTGAAATTGAACCGGAACCCGAAGAAATAGAAAAGATTCTTGAAAAAACAAAGCGGCTTCAAAGATTAACTCTCGAAGAATCCGCGAAATTGTTATCGGTAAAAGACGAAATCCTCCTTAAAAAAATCTATGAAGCGGCGGCATACGTTAAAAATACGATTTACGGAAAACGCGTCGTATTGTTTGTGCCGCTTTATATAAGCAATATCTGCGCTAATTCGTGTCTTTATTGCGGTTTTGCCGCAAACAATAAACTTGCCGTAAGAAAACGCCTTTCGATCCAAGAAATAAAAGAGCAAACCGAAATTCTTCTTAAAAGAGGACATAAACGCATTTTGATGGTTGCCGGCGAGGCGCCTTCTTCGCATCGGAATATAGATTATTATGTCGATGCGGTAAAAGCGATATATGCGGCTGAGTACAAGGGCAATAAAATAAAAAGAGTAAACGTAAATGCCGCGCCCATGAGCATTGAAGATTTTGAAAAACTCAAAACTTCAGGGATCGGCACATATCAGATATTTCAGGAAACATACCACGAGAAAACTTACAGAAAACTTCATATAGCAGGTCCTAAATCCGATCCCGACAACAGGCTTGACGCCATAGATAATGCTTTTGCGGCAGGCATAGACGACGTAGGCATCGGTCCTCTTCTCGGCCTTTATAAACCGGACTTTGAGATACTGGCAATGCTTATGCACATAGAATATTTGGAAAATAAATACGGCATAGGCCCGCATACGATTTCAGTGCCGCGCATAGAGCCGGCGCCGGGTTCGGATTATGCTTCCCGTCCGGATTATCAGATCATGGCCGGAGATTTAAAAAAAATAGTCGCCGTATTAAGGCTTTCCGTTCCATATACAGGAATAATAATGTCTACCAGAGAAACGGCAGAACTTAGAGACGAACTTGTAAATTTAGGTGTATCTCAGATTAGCGCTGAATCTAAAGTTACGCCCGGCGGATATGAAGAAACCGATGAGCATAATAAACATATGGACAGGCAGTTTTCATTAAATGACCAAAGGTCGCTCAACGAAATTGCGCAGTCCTTGCTTGCGCAGGGTTTTCTTCCGAGTTTTTGCGCCGCGTGTTACCGCAAAAACCGTACCGGCGAAACTTTTATGGATTTGGCAAAACCCGGCGAAATAAAACATATGTGCGACATGAACGCTTTGATAACTTTGAAAGAGTATCTTGAAGATTTTGCAGCGCCCGAAGTAAAAGAAGCAGGGTATAAACTTATTGAAAACTACAAAAAAAATCTTGATGAAAAAAGCCTGAAATTATTGGAACGGTTTTTTAAAAACATAGATAATGGCATAAGAGACGAATACGTATAAGGCAGGTAACAGGTAATAGGTAATAAGTAAAACGCAAGAGCCGGTAATTCGGATGCCCCAGGTTACAAATTTTGAGGATAAACTCCGCGGGCGGTATATCTGTCGTTAAAACTATGGCAATCATAAAAGAACTTTTATCCGATGTCTTTGAAGTTAACTCAAAAGTTTTTGATTCTTTGATAAAGCTTTTGGATATTCCGTATGCCGAAAGCGGCGCGGTTTTAGAGTTTGCAGATTCCGTCCGGAGGAAGTTTTGCGGAAACGGGATTTTGTTGAGAGGTATTGTCGAGTTTTCAAGTTACTGTAAAAATAATTGTTACTACTGCGGGCTTAATGCAGGCAACAAAAAAATAGAAAGATACCGCATGGATGAAGCTGAAATTTTTGAAGCCGCGCGTGAAGTTTATAAAACCGGAATTAAAACAGTCGTGCTGCAGTCAGGGGAGGATTCCGGCTTCGATTGGGACATGCTGACGCATGTTGTGAAAAAAATAAAAAAAGAATTTGACATGCAGATTACTCTTTCCTGCGGCGAGCAGGAAGAAAAACTTTACGAAAATTGGAAAAGAGCCGGAGCCGGCAGATATCTTTTAAAAATTGAAACTAGCAATAAAAAACTTTATGAAAAACTGCACCCGCAGATGAGCTTTGACGGCAGGCTGGAATGTTTGCGTATGTTAAAGAAGCTGGGTTTTCAGACAGGTAGCGGGATAATTATAGGTTTGAAAGACCAGACAACGGAAGACATTGCCAATGATATTGTGTTTTTTTCAAAAGAAGATTTTGATATGATAGGCATAAACCCGTTTATCGCGCACTGCGAAAGTATGCTGAAAAATTATCCGGACGGCGACCCGTATCTTACGATAAAAACCATAGCATTGACGAGAATAATCACAAAAAATGCCCATCTGCCTGCGACAACCGCCTTAGGAAGCATAAAAAAAGACGAAGATTTAAGAAAAAACGCTTTAAGAGCCGGCGCAAATGTCATAATGCCGAACTTTACTCCGTATAAATACAGAAAACAATATGAGATTTATCCGGGTAAACGCTGCTTAAAAGAAAATGCCGATATTGTAGATTATTTGGAAAAAATGGCAGAAGAAACCGGCAGAACATTGGATTTCTCAAAAGGCGACAGTTTAAAAGGCAGATAGATAAGTGTCTGGGGGACGGAGGAATTGACACGGCTGTTGGTGTAAATTGCTCCGTCCCACTGACACGCCGCGCAGCAGAGAGATAAGAGAGAATAGATAATAGAGCAAAGGCAAGAAATGAAAACAATGAAATCATTAACCGTACAAATAGGAATTTTCGGCCGCACGAATACAGGGAAATCTTCTTTGATGAATTTCATTACCGGACAAAATACTTCGATAGTTTCGGAAGTCGCGGGAACTACTACGGATCTGGTTTATAAGCAAATGGAGCTTAATCCTTTGGGACCTGTCACGTTTATCGATACCGCCGGGATAAACGATATGTCACAGCTTGGCCAGATAAGAACCGAAAAAGCAAACAATGCTTTAGACGCCTGCGATATTATTATTTTGCTTTGCGAAGAGGATGTTTTCGGCGGGTTTGAAGAAAATATAATCAAAGAAGCGCAAAAGAGATCAACGCCTTTGTTTGCGGTTATCGGCAAGACCGACATAAAACAGGCTTCGGAATTATTTAAAAATAAGCTTCGCGGTTTTACTCCGCATATTTTGGAGTTTTCGATAAAAAAAGACAGAGACCTTTTTCTTGATGAGTTAAAAAGCTTTCTTATCGAAACTCTTCCGGAAAATTTCATAGAAGATTTTTCGCCTTTAAGACGGATAATAAAAAATGGAGAAACCGCCGTTTTAGTCGTACCGATAGATTTGGGCGCGCCGCGCGGGCGGCTTATAATGCCGCAGGTGCAGACGACAAGAAGCATTCTTGATTTAAACGCGCTTGTTTATACCGTTAAAAATACGGAATATGAGACGGCTTTGGCAAATCTTAAAAATCCTCCGGCGCTTGTCATAACGGATTCGCAGGCCGTAAAAGAGATCGTTTCAAAAACGCCTGAAAACATAAAAACGTCCACTTTTTCAATTCTTTTCAGCGCCGAAAAAGGCGACATCGTTGAAATGGCAAAAGGCGCGGCAAAGCTTAAAAATCTTAAAAAAGGCGATAAAGTATTAATTGCCGAAGCTTGCACGCATCACGCTTCCTGTGAAGATATCGGCAGGGTGAAAATTCCTAAATGGCTTAAAGAATATACAGGGCAGGATATTGATTTTGAAATTGCTTCCGGGCAGGATTATCCCAAAGATTTGGGAAAATTTAAAATTATAATTCATTGCGGCGCGTGTACTTTGAACAGAAAGGCCATGCTTGCAAGGATAAATAAAGCAAAAGAAGCCGGTGTTGCCGTGACAAATTACGGTATTGCTATTTCAGCTTTTCAAGGCGTGATAGAAAAAGTTTTGGAAGTTTTTCCCGAGGCTTTGAAAGCCTACAGAGAGGCAGATAAAAGAGAATAGATAATAGATAAAATAAAGCTGCTTTTAGCTTGCGATTAACTAGAGCGTGTTCACACATATATTACGCACATGCGCGTAATATGTGTGAACACGCTCTATTATCTTTTATCTGTCAGCTATTCGCCCTTTCGCAAAACAGATTGAAAAATCATTCCGAATCTGATAAAATCTTATTCTATTGTTACATATCTATAAACAAATCAAATAAAAGGAGAAGGCAGTTATGAGGAAACCGTTGATGGCAGGAAATTGGAAGATGAACAAAACCGTCGGTGAGGCAGTTGCCATGGTAAAAGCTTTAAAAACGGCAGTAGCGGATGTGACAGACGTTGAAATTCTTGTTTGTCCGACGTATACGGCGCTTTACGCGGTATACAATGAAATTAAAGATTCAAATATAAATTTAGGCGCGCAAAATCTTTTTTGGGAAGCAAAAGGCGCGTTTACCGGCGAGATTTCTCCGTCGATGGTAAAAGACGCGGGATGTTCTTATGTTATTATCGGACATTCCGAAAGAAGACAGTATTTCGGCGAAACAGACGAAACTGTCAACAAAAGAACAAAAGCGGCTTTTGGCGCGGGGCTTATCCCGATTGTATGCGTCGGCGAAACTCTTGAAGAGAGAGAAAAAAATATAACTTTCCAAGTTGTAGAAACGCAGGTCCGGGGCGGTTTGGCAAACCTTACGGCTGAAGAATCCGCGGCAGTCGTTATTGCTTATGAACCGGTTTGGGCAATAGGCACGGGAAAAACCGCAACTCCCCAGCAGGCGCAGGAAGTGCATGCTTTTATAAGAAAAATTTACAAAGAAATATACGGCGATGCCGCGGATAAAGTGAGAATTCTTTACGGCGGTTCGGTAAATCCTAAAAATGTTTCGGATCTTATGAAACAGTCTGATATTGACGGCGGTTTGGTCGGCGGGGCAAGTTTGGAAGCGGAATCTTTCACTCAATTGGTAAAATATTAAAAATCATTTTATGAAAACTATAGTGACCGTAAACGTGTCTAACAGGCACATTCATCTCAGCAGAGAACATGTTGAAGCTCTTTTTGGAGCCGGTTATAAGCTGACGGTAAAAAAAACGCTTATGCAGCCGATACAGTTTGCGGCGAATGAAGTTGTCGACGTATTGGGGCCGAAAGGGATGCTTGAAAAAGTAAGAATTGTCGGGCCTGAAAGAATCAGAACACAAGTTGAAATTACGGTGTCCGAAGCCAGAAAAATAGGAATTGAAGCTTTTGTAAGGCTTTCCGGAAATCTTGACGGATCTGCGGGCGTTACGCTAAAAGGGACTGAAGGCATTGTTGAACTTAAAGAAGGATGTATAGTTGCGAAGAGACATGTTCACGTGCCTGCGTCTTTTGCCGAGGAATTCGGATACAAAACAGGCGACACGGTTTCCATGAAAACGTCAGGGGAACGCGCCGTAGTTTTTGAAAATATAGTTATGAGAGTAGATAAAAATAACGCCGAACTTGAATGCCATTTGGATATAGAAGAAGCCAATGCGGCATTAATAAAAAACGGCGATAAAGCGGAAATAATAAAATGAACAAAATCAAAAAATTGGCGTTTGGCAATGATCATGCTGCAGCGGAAGTAAGAAATACGGTCAAAGAGTATTTGACGAGCATCGGGTACGAAATTGAAGATTTCGGTTTTGAGGGCGAAGGAGTATGCGATTATCCGGATTATGCGGTAAAAGTCGCGGAAGCGGTTTTGCATGGCAAAGCCGAGAAAGGCATTCTTATCTGCGGTACAGGGATAGGAATGTGCATTTCCGCAAATAAAGTTCACGGGATAATTGCCGCTCCGTGCTGGGACGAAGACACTGCGGCTCTTGCCGCACAGCATAACCGCGCGGACATTTTGTGCCTGGGTTCAAGAAAAGCGACGGTAAGCGAACTGTGCCACAGAATAAGAATTTGGCTTGAAACTTCGTTTGAAGCCCGTCACGAAGCAAGAATATTGAAGATAAAAGAAATTGAAAAAAGACAGTGATGTAGAGAGTAGTTAGTAGGGAGTAGGTTTTGGAGTGCGCGGAGCGCGCACCTATTAATAAGCGGGGAAATGCCCCGCACAACAGCTACTCCCTACTCACTACTAACTACTCACTGCCTTTTGAGGTAAAAATGAAAAAGATTTTATCAGGGTTTGTTTTATCTGTTTTTTTTGTTTGCGCTCTTTTTGCAAATTCTTCGGAATTGGAAAATGCGTTGAGGCTATTGAACGAAGGGAAAGCCGACGAAGCCATGTCCATAGTCAGAGAAAAACTTCAAAATGATCCCAATACTCCGGACAATCATCTTGCTATGGGGATCATACAGCTTGAAAAAAATAACTATTCCGAAGCTAAGATCAGTTTGGAAAACGCTTTGAAAATAGACAGAAAAATAGTCGCGGCGCATTATATGCTGGCAATGATTTACGAGAAAGAAGGCGACACCCAAAAAGCCATTGATAAGTGGCAGAGAATTTATAAACGTTCAAAGAACGAGGCATTGCGTTCGCTTGCCGATAAACACATAAGGCAGCTTAAGGGAGAATAGATGATAAAAAAAATATTTTTTCCCGCTGTCTTTTTTATTGTTTTGTCCGCCTGCGCTTCGCCGAGAGCCGTGATAAAACAAGATTATGATTTCAGTTCGGTAAAAACCGTAAGGGTCGGCAATTTTATCTCTGAAACAGAGTATTCAAATTCCGGAAGTTCCGTGCAGAGCGCTTTTATAAGACAGCTTCTTGCAAAAGGATACAGAGTTAAAGTTGATGCAAATACGCAAGCAGACGTCTTTATTGAAGGCAGCGTTACCTCATATGTTCCGGATAAAAAATATCTGGTCAGGCTTGCGGAAGAAGATAGGAGACACGGTCGTCACGCGGTTTATGCCGGAGATATAACCGAAATAAGCGGTTCGACTATGTACGATCTGGGCTCCGCTTTCGGGCTTGGCGAACCGAATAAAATAATGGCAAGCAATGCGACCGTCGGGATTTACGCGTATATGGTCGACAGCGACACGGACGAAATAGTATGGTCCGATTCTTACACTTACGAAGGCCTCGACATTTCTTCGGCGCTGGAAGGCGCGGTAAAGTACATATTGAGATCTTTGCCTAGAACTAGTTTGAGCCAATAAAATATAGAGAGTGAAGAGTGGAAAGTGAAGAGTGAAGATAAGGAGTTTTGCCTGCGGCAAAACATACAAATAGGTTTTCGCAAAATGCGAAAACACAATATTTTCACT
>JGI24702J35022_10000230_pt1 | contig 31710 bp, 22 predicted proteins | sample TergutTh196P4_FD_35022 | JGI IMG/M metagenome (IMG submission 35022) | reverse complement strand
AAGATTACTACTTTATCACTTGACGCCTCGAAAACTTCATCCAAGATACTCATTAACTCCTCAATTTTTGTATCATACCGGTGTTCATAGTCCTGATCAAGAATGTAAGTGCTGTCGCATACCATACGCATACAGTTCAAACCTATCATGAGGCGTTGGCGGTCGGTTTCGCTAAGGAAGCCATAATTGCGCCATTTTCTTACCAATCGCGCTACCATATCATAATAGCCATCATACAAATCCAACTGTTTTTCGGTCATCGGAACGTATAATATTTTTTCCATACGCTCTGGTAATTGGGCGAGCACCTCCTGTTTAAGGCGGCGTACCATGACATCCGACATTTTTTCGCTAATCTCGTGCAGATACTGGTAACCAACCACTTTACCCGTAGTATCGTCAGTGATCTGGTGATAACTCAGAAAACGGTAATAGGGGCCAAGTTTGAAGGGATCGATAAATTGCATAATCGAATACAAATCTTCCAATTTGTTTTCGATGGGCGTACCGGTGAGTACAATGGCGTAAGGCGATTTGATCTTTTTGATGGACTGCGCTAATTTTGTTTTCCAGTTTTTTATACGCTGCGCTTCGTCGAGAATTATCAAGTCATATTCGGCGTTATTAACGACCTCTACATCGCGGCTTACAGTGTGGTATGAAGCGATTTTGTATTGTTCGTCGCTTGTATATTGTTTGGATCTGAGGTGTGGCGCTCCTTCTATTACTTTCACAGAACTGTCGGTGAATCTCCGGATTTCCGATTGCCATTGGTATTTAAGTGAGGTGGGGCAGATCACCAATACCGTCCGTATGTTCTGTTCGCGTTTCAGTAATTCGGCGGCGCCGATGGCCTGTATGGTTTTTCCAAGACCCATCTCGTCGGCAATCAGGCATCGTCCTGCTTTGGCAGCAAACAGCACGCCTTGTTGCTGGTAAGGGAAAAGGGTTGTTTTGAGCAAATCCTTTAACTCCGAACCGGAAGGGTAATTTCCTGTTATCTTGTCGTTTCTGCGTTGGTGTTCGCGAACGGTCAGCACATATTCCAGCGCATCGTCATAGCACCGGAACTCTTCGTTGATGGCACGTGCCTGTGTTAAAAAAAACTCAAATTTGGAATAAGCTTCAAGGTTGAGCGTATTATTCTCAAAATATTGCGCTGCCAGTTTGTAGAAAGAAGCCCAGTTATCCGTCCCTATGCGTATTTTCACATTACGTTGTTCGCCATATTGCAGATATACCGAAGTATAGGACGGATTATATCCTCTTAGCAACATGTCTGCGAACCTTGGCGTATCGCGTACCTGCTTGAGCACCGCTTCCAAATGTTTGCATGTTCCTAACCTGTTGGTTTTGAAATCCATGCAAGAGCAAAAGTTCATGCTGTCCGCTTTTCCTTCCTTGTTGTCGCGTAAAGCCACCTTGTACGAGTTTTTCGTTTCGGGATTAAAAACATCGTAATCGGCAAATACCGGATGCCCGCCCATTTTGGTGATGCGGAAATATCTGTCGACAACAAACTGTTTACGAAGTTTTTTTTGCCATGCTTCCAATGTAAGATTTTCAGGTTTGCGATGGTAAGGGGTTTTTTCGGGATGTGGCACCCGCTTCAACTTTTTTGTTTTACTTTTTGAGGGCATAATGAATTATTGATAGATAGAAAAACGATGCAAATGTACATGAAATTTTTCAATTTCCACCCGGAAGGATAAATTATCCTTCTTATTTTACTGTCATCAAACAAAAACCGTCATCCGGCATAGCATCATAGATAGATTGAAGTTTGTCGTTACTAAATCTCTCTGTGGCGATATAACTTTTGATCTGTTCCTTTGAAAAAGTCATGTACATTTCGTCTTTGTGATTCAAGCCGTTAGGCCAGAATGGCATTCCAACAGGTTCGATATCATTTTCGAACATTGGGGGCAGAGGTATGGAAGTTAGCATGGTTCCCATTTTAGCTTCCCGCATCGGCGGCAGTGTTGATGTGATATGATGAAAAAGTTTTTTTGTCGTTTTATTATAAATAGCATAATAAAACTTTACTTTTCCCTGTATCCATCGTGCCGGATAAGCACGTCCTTCGGTATACTCAATAAAAATATATCGTGATGTTTCAATCCAATCGCGAAGCACTAATTTCCCTTCCAAATCCGAACCGGCTGCTTGTTGATTGATATCCGGTTTATATTGACCCCATTGCATCACATACACAGGCATTAAACGGTTGGGGGGTACAACACGAAAAATAGTGTCATTATAGTTCTTTCGAAGCATCACCTGTCTATTAATACGGTAGATAGTCGGTCTGGCGCCGGTTCTGTCAAACGTTGAAGGTCGGGGATAATCATTGAATTTACATAAGGTATCCCCGTAGATAGTAATGTCGGTTAATGAATTACTGATAAAGAATGATGAATCGTCCAATAACAGGTAACGTGATAACAGTCCGGAATCTTTGGTGGGGTCTAATCGTCGTTGATAGGTTGGTTGAGGTTCTTTTTTTCTCTGTTCACCGGATTGTATTTGGGCGTCCAATTCCTTGACGTCAAAAACGTTTAACCGTATTTCCAATGTTCCTTCATCTAACGAAGGCCAGTAGGTGGTGCGAAAAATCAACTTGCCTTTAAAAAGGTCTATATTAGCTCCGCTCTTCATTCCGTTGACTATACGAGTACCCAGATCACTCGATTCCAACTCATTTGTACACAAGGTACATAAATACCGTCCATCTTCAGAATAGCATAATAACCCTATTGATGTGTTGACAAAGAGATGTTTATCATCGCTTACAACTTCGGATATGGATGTGAATTTTGCGTCGGGGGGCTGTTGAAGATAGAGATAGTTAACCGACGAAGCGAAATCGCTGAGTTTAAACGCTTTTTTATTTTCAAGATTCCCTGCAATATCAATAATGGCAGGTCGATTGGCCGGATCGACCGACCTTATTTCGGCATGTCTAACACCAGCGGGAGGCAAATAAATTGTATCGACAAGTATTTCCGCCTTTTTGGGGATCGAGTCATTTGTCTGCGCGTGTAACTCTTTTTCCGAAAGGTTCGGGTTGCGATTACCACAGAAAACGGGCAACAGCAGATATGCAATGAGTGACAGCATACCGAAACGAAAGACATTTTTATTTTTCATATCGCTATTTTTTCTGATATTTTATTCCCTTTCACCCCTTCACCCTTTTGCCCTTTACTGTTTCTCTTCTTTTGGGGCTACTTCAGCGTTGAATTTGATTTTCTTAAAAGCAGCGATTAGCTTTTTTTCCGTTGTTTTTTCTTTGTTGAAAGTTACTTCTACCGAATGCGTTTTCAAATCGCATTTGAGGTCGGTGACGCCTTTTTCAAAAGCGATGTTCTTTTCGATCGTTTTTACACAGTTTTCACATTCCATGTTTGTAACTAAAAACTTGGTTGTTTCCTTTGTGTCCTTTTTTTTATCCGTTTGCGCTGAGGCAATCGCGAATGTGCATATAGCACAAATCATTAGTAATAAAATCCGTTTCATAATGTTGTTAATTTATTGGGTAAATAATAATTTCTAAATTCTATCAATGTTTAAACGTAATCCGATATAACTTTTACGTCCATGTACGGGTCCCCAAATCATGGCGCCGTCAAAATTAGCGCTACGCGGGTTGGATGCGTCGATAATCGGATTAGTTTGCGTAAAATTAAACAGGTTTTCGGAGCCTATATAAACCGACCATTTTCTAAAATATTTGGTTATTTGCAGGTTCCATACCTGATATGGGTCGAAGCGGGTATCCCAAAGCGGGTCAGAGGCGTCCGGCGAAGGCATCCGGCCGCCGCCGTTAAACTGTCCGGTCAGGTCGACCTGCCATTTTTTGAGTCGCGTTTGATATGAAGCGGTAATCAAACCTTTGTAATCACTGGTTAAAGGTTTTTTCAACCTTTGCACCATACCGTTTGTGTTCAGGTAGTCGGTTTTGGTGTCGGTGTAGCGATAAGCGCCTGTCAATGTGAAGCCGCGAATGAAAGGAAAAAGATAGGTCGCTTCGATCTGAAAACTGTTAGCATACGATTTCCCTTCTAAGTTGTAGAAACGTACCTTGTGCGGATCGCTGTCCATATCTACGACAACTTGTTTCAGGAAATTTGTATGATACCATTCCGTATTGATAACGAGGTCTTTACCTGCTATTGGAATATAAAATGAAAAATTAACGCCGGTATTCCATGCTTCCTCTTGATTCAGGTTGTCTGCGATTTCTATATGCCGGCTACTTGAGAGCAGAAAATTGTTTTCGGTCAGTGCATTAGAGGTTCGATATCCTTTTCCTGCCGAGGCGCGCACATGAAACCATTCGAATGGATTATATTTAATATGTACGCGCGGAGTTACAAAAAAACCGTATTTCGAGCTATGGTCGGCGCGTACGCCGGCGAGCGCAATCAACTTATCATTAAGATTATACGTATATTGGAAATAAGCGCCCGGAACAACCTCATTGCGGTTGAAGGTCTCCTTTTGTTGATTGCGGGTCAGATTTTCAGCAAACCCATCGTAGTTAAGGCTTAGTCCGGTACTAAGATTATGTGTCGGCGTAAACTCTTTTTCGTACATCAGGCTTGCATATCCATTCTTTTGATATACATTATAAGGAGTCCGGTCATAGACTGACTGTTGTTCGTGATAGGAGCCAGACAAGATCAGAGCGACGCTTTCCACTTTACCGGGATTCAGGATATAGGCCTGTTTTGTATAGCCTTCTACCCGATTTGTATTGATTGTAATGCGGTAAGGGTCTGCAAAATCATGATGTTTCGTAGCTTGTCCTCCGGTACGGTCTTCATGCAGATAACGAACGCCATATTGGGAGATATAATTGCCAGCACGATGTTGCCAGCGGTTCATGAGGTTGACCTGTTCTTTCAGCGGCATATCCAAAAAGCCATCGTCATTTGCATCGTGTTGTGTCCCGTCTTTCGAATAATGAACAAATAACCCTGTATACAAATTTTCATTGACATGCCATGTAGCATCACTGTTGGCTTCATAACGTCCGGCATCGGAGGCAAACAGGTTGGCTGAAAAAATATCGGCGGTAAAAGGTTTTTTATACTCTACATTGATTTGTCCGGTCAACGCTTCATAGCCGTTTTTCACGGATGAAGTACCTTTTGAAACTTGAATACTCTCCATCCATGCGCCCGGTACATAATCCAATCCATAGAGTGAGGAAGCTCCGCGAAAATTCGGATAATTCTCGGTCAGCATCTGCACGTATGTGCCTGCTAAACCGAGTAATTTTATTTGTCGGGCGCCCGTCGAGGCATCTGAATACGATACATCGACTGAAGGGTTGGTCTCAAAACTTTCCGCCAGATTGCAACATGCTGCTCGGCAAATCTCATCATAGGTAATGGTATGTGTCTGCAAGACACTCGAACGTGATGCGATAAGACCTATACGCCGTTCACTTATAACCACTTCATCCAATTCTATAACCTCTTTTAGCAGGATACGAAGAGGTTCTTCGTAATTATCAACGGTAACAGTCGTAGGTGAAAATCCTATATAGCTGATTATTAATATCTTCTCATTTTCTTTTTGTTCTATTTCAAAATAGCCGGTTTCATTGGTAGTTGTACCGCGTTGTGTTTCCTGCCAAATAACATGCGCCCCTACCAAAGGTTCATTTTTTTCGTCATACACATACCCTTTGATTTCATCTCCTGACCAAACGATTAAAGATGAAAGCAAAGCGGTTATTATAAATAAAAGTCTACACATTTTTTTATCGAAGTTTATCCGTTCCAAGCTGCATTTTTCGGCTGAGTGTTCGTCACAAAAAATGCAATATTTTTTTCATACATCTGCAAAGTTACGAAATATTTCTATTTATAGTTGCGTTTTTTTGATTATTTAGTAAAGATTAACAATACTTTCAACTTGTAATGACATATTAGGTACGCGGACTCGTCCGCTCTATTGCTTTGCATGCGGACGGGACGTCCGCGTACCCAGTACCGTCATTTACGCCTTGTTTGATGCTTTTATTGAATTATCGCAATGACATGAGAGACTATTGGATAGCTTGTATACCGGGAAGAATTTTCCCTTCAATAGCCTCTAATAGCGCGCCGCCGCCAGTGGAGACATATGAGACGTCGTTAGCCAACCCGAATTTGTTAATACATGCAACGGAATCGCCGCCGCCTATAAGCGAGAAGGCGCCGTTCTTTGTTGCTTCAACAATGGCTTCGGCCACGCTTCGAGAGCCGTGAGAGAAGTTTTCAAACTCAAAAACGCCGGTAGGGCCGTTCCACAAAATTGTTTTAGATTTTCTGATCGCTTCGGCATAGATAGCCTCTGTTTTAGGGCCGATATCCAATCCTAACCATCCTTCGGGAATTTTATCTGCATCTACAATATTGGTATTGGCATCGTTGCTGAAAGCGTCTGCGATTTTTGCATCTTCGGCAAGGATCAGATTGACGTTCTTTTCTTTTGCCTGTTGAATTATGTCAAGGGCAAGGTCTAATTTGTCATTTTCACAAATTGATTTTCCGATTGTTCCGCCGAGCGCTTTACTGAAAGTGAATATCATCCCGCCGGTAATAATCAGGTTATCCACTTTGTTGAGCAGGTTTTTGATGATTTCGATTTTATCGGATACTTTTGAGCCGCCCATAATCGCTGTAAACGGTCGGTTGACGTCGGTTAGTATTTTTGCAACGGCATTCACTTCTTTTTCCATTAGATAGCCGAACATCTTGTTGTCTTTGTCGAAATAGGCGGCTATCAGCGCTGTCGAAGCATGGGCGCGATGTGCCGTTCCAAAAGCATCGTTCACATAAGCATCTGCAAGTGAAGCCAATGTAGCGGTAAATTTTTTCTGGCTTTCTTTGACCGCCTTTTTAGCTGTTGCTTTCTCATCGTCAGTAGCGTCTTCGGCAAGTCCGCGCGGTTTCCCTTCTTCTTCGGCATAGAAACGTAGATTTTCGAGTAAAAGCGCTTCACTCGGTTGAAGGGCTGCAGCTTTGATTTTAGCCTCTTCACCGACACAATCATCAGCAAACTGCACATTCGTACCTAACAGTTCCGACACGTGTCCGAGGATATGTTTCAGTGAGAATTTGTTTGTAACACCTTTCGGACGTCCCAGATGGGAACCGATAATCACACTGCCGCCGTCGTTGATGATTTTTTTCAGCGTAGGTAATGCTGCACGGATACGCGTATCATCCGTGATGTTGAAATTCTCGTTTAAAGGTACGTTGAAATCCACACGTACAAATGCCTTTTTCCCGGCAAAATTGTAATTTTCAATTGTTTGCATAGTTTTAAAAATTTATATTTAACATTTAACATTAATAATCTTATCGAATAAAAAAACTTTATTTGAAGGCGCAAAGGTAAGAAATAGTTTTCAGTTTTCAATTCTCAATTAATTATGCTACTTTTGTATCCTAAAATCTAAGTTTATGTTGAATAAAATAATCGAGAACGACAAGATTCATAAGTTAAAAACGTATATAAGCAAGGGCGACAAGTTTGTTATTATGTCGCATGAAATGCCTGATGGTGATGCTATTGGCTCTTCATTGGGCATGTATCATTATCTGATGTCATTTGATAAAAAGTCAATCAAAGCGATTGTTCCGAATGATTTCCCTAATTTCCTGAAATGGCTGCCGGGAGCTATTGATGTCGTTGTCGCCGATCAATATCCCGATTTTGCACGGCAATTGATTGCGGAGGCAGACGTCATTTTCTGCTTGGATTTTAACGGTGTCAAGCGAGTTGGCAAGTTAGCATCGGCGCTTGTAGCCTCTAATGCCCGTAAAGTGATGATTGATCATCATTTAGAACCGGAACATTTTTGCAGAGTTGAGATTTCGTTCCCGGAGATGTGTTCTACAAGCGAATTAGTATTTCGTATAATTTGCGCTTTAGGGGATGTTGATTTGATAGAAAAAGATGCAGCGGAATGTTTATATACAGGGATGATGACCGATACCGGCGCGTTTGGCTATAATTCTAATAATGAAAGCATCTATTTGATTATCAGCGAGCTTTTGAAGAAGGGGATTGATAAGGATGACATTTACCGCAAAGTATATCAGGTTCATTCCGAAAATCGCATGCGTTTGATGGGGTATGTACTCTACGAAAAAATGAAGGTATACCTGCCAAAACGATCTTCCCTGTTTACGCTTTCCCGCGAAGAATTGAACCGATTTAGATATAAATGTGGCGATACGGAAGGGTTTGTGAATTTACCATTGAGTATCAATGGGATATGTTTTTCTGTTTTTATGCGTGAAGAGCGAAACTTCATTAAAGTTTCGTTAAGGTCTTTGGGTGATTTCCCATGTAATGTATTTGCTATCAAATATTTCAATGGAGGCGGACATAAAAATGCTTCCGGCGGGGAGTTTTACGGAAAGATGGAAGACGCTGTGAAGGCTTTTGAAGAAGGGTTAGCGTTATTTAATCCTAATAATTATGAAAAATCTGAAACAATGCGTTTATATGAAGAATAATGCTTATTTTTGTCGTCAAATTATCAATAATTGATCAAATATGAAGAAAGGTTTTTATGTATTAGTGTTGATAGGTATAACGTTAGCGCATATATTTACTGTTTCATGTAATAAGACGCCGACCTACGAGGAAATGAAAGCTGCCGAAAAGAAGCTTATCAATAGAATATTGGCTGAGAAAAATATTGAAGTATTGCATGAATATCCTTCAAGCGGCGTTTTCGGAGAAAATCAATTTGTTGAATTGAGTTCCGGCATTTATCTGAATGTAGTCGATTCAGGTAACGGCAACCGGGCTGTATATAACGAAACCTATGTATTGATACGGGCAAGCGGGGTCTATTATGCGGATAATGATACTACCGAATTTAATACTTTTTTGAATAATTACTCACCTTTTGAATTTAGGTATGGACGTGCCAGTAGTGTTGTGAGTGAACATTCAGCTACATATGATTCGTATTATATGTTTTTTAGCGCCGGTTTGGAGTCAATCTTAGAGCACATAGGTGAAAATGCAATAGTTAAACTGATAGTACCCGGTTATGCTGAGATCAATGCCAACGGCAGTTATTATTCTGTCGGCAGCACTTTTCAAACGAGCGGTTTTTCTAACGTGTTTGTTCCGATTTATTATGACAGGGTGCGATATTCATTCTATTAAATATACTTTTTTTTATGACATTAATTAAATCAATTTCTGGCATTCGCGGAACAATAGGCGGAGCGCCGGATGAAGGTTTGAGCCCGCCTGCCATAGTGAGATTTGTATCGGCGTATGCCACGTGGGTCAAAAACTCGACAAAAAAACCATCAAACCGTATTGTTGTAGGGCGTGATGCACGCCTATCGGGACTTATGTTGAAACAGTTAGTTATTGGTACGCTTACCGGAATGGGATTTGATGTAGTAGATATTGATCTGGCTACCACCCCTACAACCGAGATTGCCGTTATTATGGAACATGCCTGCGGTGGAATCATCCTCACGGCAAGCCATAACCCAAAACATTGGAACGCATTGAAATTACTGAACGAACAAGGCGAGTTTCTGAATGAAGCAGAAGGTCAATCAGTACTTGAAATTGCTGAAAAAGAGCAGTTCGAATATGCTACCGTCGACCGTATCGGCAAGATTATAACGGACTTTCGCTACAAGGAGCGCCATATCGAAAGCATCTTAAAACTCAGTTTAGTCGATGTGGATACTATCCGCGCCGCTAATTTCCGCGTAGCGATTGATTGCATCAATTCGGTCGGAGGAATTATCATTCCCGATTTGTTATATGCCTTGGGTGTGAAAGAAATATTTAAGTTGCATTGCAATCCGCATGGCAACTTTTCGCACAACCCTGAACCGATCCCCGAGAATCTGACGGAGATCTCACAGCTGATGCAACATGCGAATGCGGATGTAGGTTTTGTGGTAGACCCGGATGTCGACCGTTTAGCGATCATTTGCGAAAACGGGGAGATGTTCGGCGAAGAGTATACGCTTGTCTCGATAAGTGATTATGTGCTTTCAAATACACCGGGGAATACGGTTAGCAACCTTAGTTCGACCCGTGCTTTGCGTGATGTCACTATCCGTAGAGGCGGACAATATCATGCTGCCGCCGTTGGCGAAGTAAATGTAGTCGCTAAAATGAAAGAAACGAATGCAGTGATAGGCGGCGAAGGTAACGGCGGGGTCATTTATCCCCTTAGTCATTATGGTCGGGATGCCTTAGTCGGCATAGCCTTGTTCCTCACAAATTTAGCAAAGAAAAAGATGAAGGTAAGCGAACTGCGAGCCACTTATCCGAACTATTTTATAGTCAAACAAAAAGTGGAACTGACCCCTTCGATTGATATAGACGCCATCCTTCAGAAGGTGAAGGCGCAATTTGAAAACGACATAATAACCGATATTGACGGCGTAAAAATAGACTTCCCCGATAAATGGGTACATCTTCGCAAAAGTAATACGGAACCAATCATTCGTATCTATTCCGAAGCGGCTACCCTAAAGGAAGCACAAGCGCTTGGCGCTGAATTTATTGATAGGGTAAAAGGGAAAAAAGAGGAGGAATTATGAAAAAGCTGATCTTATTATTAACGGGCCTGCTGTTGCTTCAAGGTATGTGGGCAAACGAAGTCGTAAAGAGGAATACAGTTACGATTATGAGTTACAATGTCCGAAATGCCAAAGGGCTTGATAACATTACAGATTATCAGAGAATTGCTGATATTATTATCCGTGAAGCGCCTGATATTGTTACACTTCAGGAATTAGATAGCGTAACAGGCAGAAGTAAAGGCGTCGATGTGCTACGAGAGATTGCCAAAGAAGCATTGATGCATCATGTATATGGCGCGTCGATTGTGTATGACGGCGGTAAATATGGCATCGGAGTGTTATCCAAAGAACGTCCGCTGTCGTCTGTTTCGATTCCTTTACCGGGACGGGAAGAACTTCGGCAGTTGCTTATCATCGAATATGAACGATATGTGATCGGATGTACACATCTCTCGTTAACAAATGAAGACCGGATGTCGTCTATCGACATTATCCGCAAGGAAGCCGCCAAATTAGACAAACCGTTTTTCCTTACCGGCGACTTTAATGCAAGTCCTGATTCGGAATTTTTAACAGAACTTCAAAAAGATTTTTCATTATTAAATAACACTAAGAATCTGACATTTCCAGCCGACGCACCCCAGCAATGCATTGATTATATCACCTATTATGATAAGGGTGAGAAACAAGTTGAAACGCTACCCTTTACTGTGCTGTCAAACCGGGTCGTGGACGAAAAAGTGGCATCCGACCACCGACCTGTTCTCGTTCAACTTCGTTTCAAGGCGAAGGATGAGGAAATATTCCGTACGTTACCCTATTTGCAGAATCCTGTTGACCAAGGTATTACAGTGATGTGGCAGACCAATGTGCCGGTATATAGTTGGGTTGAATACGGGACTGATACATTGAACTTGCAGAGAAAACATACCTTGCTTGATGGTCAAGCTATTTGTAATCAGACGAATCAAAAAATACGTCTGACGGATTTAACGCCCGGACAGAAATATTACTATCGTGTGTGTTCGCGCGAAATGACCTTATATCAGGCGTACTACAAAGAATTTGGAGCGACGGCTGTTTCTCCGTTTTATTCATTTGTGCTGCCTACCCCAGAGCAAACAGATTTTACGGCTCTTATTTTCAATGACTTGCATAAAAATCAACTCACTTTTGACGCCTTGCTAAAACAGGTGACAGATTATACGCCTGATTTCGTTTTTTTCAATGGCGATTGCATCGATGACCCGGCCAACGAAAATCAGGCGCTCGAACATCTGTCGTTATATTGCTCCAAAGTAGGCGCTTCGGAAAGGCCGGTTTTTTTCTTGCGTGGAAACCATGAAATACGTAATGCGTATTCGATTGGGCTACGCGAGTTGTTTGACTATGTGGGTGATAAGACTTACGGCGCCTTTAATTGGGGCGATACGCGCTTTGTGATGCATGATTGCGGCGAAGACAAACCGGATACTACCTGGGTTTATTACGGATTGAACGATTTCACCCAATTGAGGCTTGATCAGCGAGACTTTTTTAAAGCCGAGATATTAAGCCAAGAATTTATAAATGCTTCCAAGCGAATATTGATAGGACATATCCCTGTTTTCGGCATAAATATCGGGTATAATCCGAGCCGTGAGTTGTGGGCGGATGTCTTGGAAAAAGCGCCCTTTAATATATCCATCAATGGTCATACTCATCGCTATGCCTATTATCCGAAGGACGAAAAAAGTAATAATCCCTTCCCCGTCTTTATAGGCGGAGCGCCGGAGACAAGTAGAGCGACGGTCATGGTTCTACATAAGAAAGGTGCGATATTGACGATAAAAGTTATCAATACCACAGGGGAAACAGTTTTTGAGGAGAGGTTGTAGGAGGGATGCAAAAGGCATGAAAGGAGTTCCGGAATAGTTAAGGATAAAAGGGAGTAGTAGATATGCGAAAACTTAAAATTACGGAACTTAACCGTTTGTCGGTGGAAGCGTACAAAGCAAGTAGCAAAACACCTTTGGTTATAGTACTCGACCATGTGCGCAGTTTAAATAATGTAGGCTCCGTATTTCGTACGGCTGACGCTTTTCGAGTAGAGGCGGTTTATCTCTGCGGAATAACGGCGACGCCCCCCCATGCCGAGATTCATAAAACAGCATTAGGCGCTGAGGATATAGTCAGTTGGCGTTATTTCACGAAAGCATCGGAGGCTATCAGCGATCTGAAACTACAAGGATATAAAATTTGTGCACTGGAACAGGCTGAAGGCAGTATACCTTTGGAAAAGTTGTCGCTTGATGTAAATCAAAAGTACGCTGTTGTTATCGGACATGAGGTTAAAGGAGTACAACAAGAAGTAATTGATGCTTGTGATTTTTGTGTGGAAATACCTCAATACGGCACTAAACATTCCCTGAATGTGGCAGTAGCCGCCGGCATCGTTCTTTGGGATTTTTTTAAGGGGTTAAATCTGTCCCCGTTCTACTAATTGAACGACGCGTTCAGTCATGGCATCCTTGCCTTTGGGGTCGTATTCGGTTTTCATATTGGCGCCAAGCATCGTGGCGAAAAGGTTCCAGAAACTGGCGCGAAACTTACCGAGGAAAGCGTTCACAAGCTGGTAACTTGATTGGTGACATTCGCGGTCGATTAGTTTTAACAGCAGTTTGCCCTGTGATAATGTCAGTTTTTTCAGTTCCGGCTTATACTGCTTAAAAAGATCTTTTTCCATTCGCTTCAGATGGGCGTCTTTGGCTTTATCATCAGGTAGCGTCTCAATATATTCGTAGGTCTCTATCAATGTGTTAAAGACTAACTTTGCATAGGGCAACGTTCTCTTGACATCGCGCACAAGTCTGTCGTATTCAATTCGTTCTTTTTCGTTTTTGAAAATAAGAGGCGGATAGACAAGCACTTCTTTCAGGTAGATGACAGCTACTGTGTCGCGTCCTTCAACCGTTGCAAAATGCATGCCTTCCGGCAGCTTTTTACTTGCTCTTCGGAAAACTTGATCCTGTGCGTTAGCGGTGAAACCGTGCAGGAAGCTACACGCAAAAAGGAAACAGGCTATTCTAATCATAACAGGAAATGAACGCACAGGCTATTATTTTAGAATTTTCATTGTTTTAATTCGTATGTCCTTCAAAGGACGATCGCGAGAGTCGGTATTTGATAATTCTATTTTTTGCACAACTTTTAACCCTTTTGTCACTTCGCCGAAAATGGTGTAGTCACCATCTAAATGTGGCGCACCGCCTTGAAACTTAAAGGCTTCGCGTTGTTCGGGTGTAAAGGTAATGTTTCTTTCTTTTTCCATCTTATCCAACTCGTGATCGGTAAAATACTTGCCAGTCACAATATAAAATTGCATAGCCGATGACATACGTTCCGGATTGTTCTGGTCTTCACGGGCAGCGCATAACTGACCTCTTTTATGGAAATATTGGGGGAAGACGATCTCGGCAGGTATTTTGTAATCCGGAGCAACATAGTTCGGGTCTCTCCAAACAGGCGCTATTTTTTGTGCTTTCTCCTCTTTGGATTTGAACCGGAATTTCCCGAAAAACTTCTTCCATTTTCCGGGAGTTTCAACTTCAGGTTCCTCTTGAACCGTCTCATTGGAATCTCCGATTCTTACAGTTTCAATAGGAGGGTATTTCTCCCCCGCCTGTATCATAAACAGTTTGATGACACGATGAAACATGATACTGTCGTATTGGTTTTCATGTACTAATTTGATGAAATTGTCCCGGTGCAGTGGCGTCTCATTATACAACTTAACCGTTATTTTCCCCATTGTCGTCTTAATCAGGACTTTCGTCTCTTTTTCAGCGGCAAATGAAGGGAACGCTAACAATACGGCGTATAGAAAAATAAGCATACGGTTCATACCTGAAATTTTTAAAAGTTTAAAAAATATATTATCAAAACTAATGCGCACATAATAAGCGAAATAAAACGTTTTTAGTGCATTTTTTTAGCTTATTACCATGCAAAGATAGAAATAAATTTTGATAGTTCAATTGTTTATGTCTATATTTGTATTCATAATTTTAACTATATGAACATGAAAACGATAATTGATTTATTTGAAGAAAGTGTTAAAAAATACAGTAATAACACCTTTTTATGGGAGAAAAAGACTACAGTTTTTGAGCCTTTGACGTATGAAGAAACCAAAAGACAGGTTTATCGTCTGGCAGCAGGCCTGATCAGCTTAGGGGTTCAACACGGCGATAAAATCGCTTTGTTGTCCGAGGGTCGTAACGATTGGGTGATTGGCGAACTGGGGATCTTATATACAGGCGCTGTGAATGTGCCCCTTTCGATCAAATTGGAGGAAAAAAACGATTTGATTTTCCGCTTAAATCATTCAGAATCGAAATATGTCATGGTTTCCGGCGGACAACTTCGAAAAATACGCCAGATCATGAAAAATCTGCCTCTGATTGAAAAAGTGATCGTATTAGATGCCATCGATGCCTACATCGAACCTGAAACCCCACTGGAAAATATCCTGAAGGCAGGCGATCGCTTTCTGGAATCCAATTATGAAGAACTGTTATCCAGAAGTAAAGCGGTAAATAATAATGATTTAGCTAATATCTCCTATACTTCGGGAACGACAGCCGACCCGAAAGGTATTATGCTTTCCCACCGGAATTATACGGCTAATGTAGAGCAGTCGATGACGCTTATCAAAATAGAACCGAATGATAGTAATTTGATAATCATCCCGTTAGACCATTGTTTCGGACATGTGGCCGGCTTTTATTCGTTCATGGCGTATGGCGCCAATGTGGCTACTGTTCAAGTCGGTAAAACGCCAATTGAATCGTTGAAAAATATCCCATTGAATATTAAAGAGTTTAAGCCGACCGTCATCATGAGTGTGCCGGCATTGGCCAAAAATTTCCGAAAAAACATAGAATCAACTATACAAAAGAAGGGTAAAAAAACGGAAAAGATTTTCAAACAGGCATTGAAGACCGCCTACGAATACAACCGCGAAGGATATAATAAGGGAGGGTTCAAAATGCTTCACAAGCGGATTATGCTGGCTATTTACGATAAACTACTGTTTTCCAAAGTACGGCAAGCGATGGGCGGTAAGATGAAGTTTTTCATTGGTGGCGGCGCGCTGCTTGACATCGAGCTACAACGTTTCTTTTATGCTATCGGCATCCCGATGTTTCAGGGGTATGGTCTGTCGGAAGCAACCCCTGTCATTTCGTCAAATAACATGAAAAGACACAAGTTAGGGTCGTCGGGCGTTTTAGTGAAACCTATGGAACTCAAGATATTGGATGCTGAAGGGAACGAATTACCGCTCGGCGTGAAAGGAGAGATTGTCATCAAAGGCGAAAACGTCATGATAGGTTATTGGAAAAATCCTGAAGCGACTGCCGATACTATTCGCGACGGTTGGCTTCATACAGGTGATATGGGGTACATGGATAAAGACGGGTTTCTGTATGTGTTAGGTCGTTTTAAAAGTTTGCTTATCAGCAGTGACGGCGAGAAATACAGCCCCGAAGGCATCGAGGAAGGCATTTGCGACAATACGAAATACATCGAGCAGATGATGCTTTATAATAATCAAAGCCCATACACTGTGGCGTTTGTAGTGCCGGAGAAAGTGCAGTTGAAAAAATATGTGGAAGAAATCAAACCCGACCTCGACTGGAACACTGAAGAAGCTAAAATGCTGGCGCTGAAAAAGATTCAGGACATTATCAACCAATACAGGAGTGGCGGAATCTATGCAGGCGAGTTTCCGGAACGTTGGCTGCCCACCGCCATCGGCGTACTGTCCGAGCCTTTTACCGAACAAAATCAACTGCTGAACTCAACCATGAAAATGGTACGCGGTAAAATAGAGACGCGTTATAAAGAACGCTTAGAATATCTGTTTACCCCCGCCGGTAAAAATATTATCAACGAGAAAAATATAGAAGGGTTGAAAGGGTAAAAGGGTAAAAAGGTAAAATGGTAAAAAGGTAAAATGGTAAAAAATTCTTAATTCTTAATTCTTAATTCTTAATTAAATAAAAATGGGTAGAGTATTAGTTATCGGAGCCGGCGGCGTAAGTACTGTGGCTGTCAAAAAAATGGCTATGAACGCAGATGTTTTCAGTGACATCATGCTGGCAAGCCGTACAAAAAGTAAATGTGATAAGATTGCGGGCGATATTAAAAACATGGCCGTACAGACTGCACAGGTAGATGCAGATAATGTAAGTGAACTAATCAGGTTATTTGAATCGTTTAAACCCGAAATTGTCGTTAATCTGGCGTTGCCCTATCAGGACCTGTCGGTCATGGAAGCCTGTCTCGCGTATGGCGTGAGCTATCTCGACACCGCCAACTACGAACCGTTAGATGAGGCTAAATATGAATATAGCTGGCAATGGGCATACAAGGATCGATATGAGAAAGCCCAACTGACGGCTATCCTCGGTTGCGGATTTGATCCGGGTGTTACAAATGTTTTTACTGCATATGCAGCAAACCATTATTTTGATGAAATTAACTACTTGGATATTGTGGACTGCAATGGCGGAGACCACCACAAAGCATTCGCTACCAATTTCAACCCCGAAATAAATATCCGTGAGATAACGCAAAAAGGGAGATATTTTGAAAACGGCCAATGGATTGAAACCGAACCGCTATCGGTATGTAAATACCTTCATTATCCGGAGGTTGGCGGTCGTGAATCCTATCTGCTCTATCATGAAGAATTAGAAAGCCTCGTGAAAAATTTTCCTACGATTAAACGGGCGCGTTTCTGGATGACATTCGGTCAGGAATACCTGACCCACCTGCGCGTGATACGGAATATCGGTATGGCAAGCATCAAACCGATTCTGTATAAAGGAATGGAAATCGTGCCGATACAGTTCTTAAAAGAAGTATTGCCTGACCCCGGTACGCTGGGTGAAAACTATACGGGTGAAACATCTATCGGCTGCCGTATTAGCGGCAAGCATCTCGGACAGGAACGTAACTGTTATATCTATAATAATTGCAGTCATGAAGAAGCCTATAAAGAAACCGGCGCACAGGCAGTGAGCTATACAACCGGTGTTCCCGCTATGATAGGCGCTATGATGTTCCTGAAAGGATGTTGGAACAAACCGGGCGTTTGGAACGTGGAACAATTTGACCCTGAGCCGTTTATGGATGAATTAAATAAACAGGGATTACCATGGCATGTATTTCATAACTTAGATTTGGAATTATAAATATTTATCTAATAATTAATTACTTATGGCAAAAGAAAAAGAAGAAAAAAGCCTTTTTGAAGGTAGTGGCGGAGGAGGCGCAAATGCGGACAAATTAAAAGCATTACGTGCAGCCATGGACAAGATCGAAAAGAGTTACGGAAAAGGTTCGATCATGAAGCTCGGCGACGAGAAAATCGAAAGCATTGAAGTCATACCAACAGGCTCCATCGGCCTGAACGCAGCGCTTGGCGTTGGGGGATATCCCCGCGGGCGGGTCATCGAGATATACGGCCCGGAATCGTCCGGGAAAACTACATTGGCCATTCATGCCATTGCCGAAGCCCAGAAAATGGGCGGTATAGCTGCATTTATTGATGCTGAACATGCATTCGACCGCTTTTATGCCACCAAATTAGGCGTGGATGTAGATAACCTGTGGATTTCGCAACCCGATAACGGCGAACAGGCGTTGGAGATCGCAGAACAGTTGATACGTTCATCGGCAGTTGATATTGTCGTGATAGACTCGGTAGCCGCTCTGACGCCGAAAGCGGAGATAGAAGGTGAGATGGGCGACAGCAAAATGGGACTGCAGGCACGACTGATGTCGCAGGCCTTACGAAAACTGACAGCCGCCATCAGCAAAACGAAAACGACATGCATCTTTATCAACCAATTGCGCGATAAGATTGGGATCGTGTTCGGGAACCCGGAAACGACAACCGGAGGTAATGCCCTCAAATTTTACGCCTCAGTACGTGTTGATATACGCCGTATCGGCCCGTTGAAAGACGGTGATGAAGTGATAGGCAACCAGGTGCGTGTGAAAGTAGTTAAAAACAAGGTGGCTCCGCCTTTCCGTAAAGCAGAATTTGATGTCATGTTCGGTGAGGGTATCTCCCATATGGGCGAGATCATCGACCTTGGTGTCGACCTGAACATCGTAAAGAAAAGCGGTGCATGGTTCAGCTATAAAGACACAAAACTCGGACAGGGACGCGACGCAGCAAAAAAATGCATCGAGGACAACCCCGAATTGGCCGAAGAATTGGAAGGTTTGATTTTTGAAGCATTGAAGCAATAATTCAGACGCCGGTACGTTTTTTTGTTGCGTCATTGCGGGTTTGACACGCAATCCCGGAATCGATTGGGATTGTGTGTCATTCTATTGTGAGAAAAATTTATATTAATGTCAAAAGACTTATATCGGACAATTTGCAACGAACAAAACGACATTCCCATCTTTTCACGCGACTGGTGGTTAGATGCCGCTTGTAACGATGAATGGGATGTGTTGTTGTATGAGAAGAGGGGCAGGCTACTTGCCGCCATGCCGCTCTATATTCCTTGCAAACGGCTGATTACCATGCCACATTATACCCAAACAATGGGTGTATGGTTTGCCCCTGAAGCCGCTGACACAAAATATTCGTCACAACTATGGCATCGGCAGGAAATATGTAAACATTTTATTGAACAACTGATCCCTTACCGGAGTTTCCTCCAGCATTTCAGTCACAGGTTTACCGACTGGCTTCCTTTTTATTGGGCAGGCTATTCCCAAACGACACGTTATACCTATATTCTTCAAGGCATTAAAGATGCAAATTCGGTAAAAGCAGACATGAGCCGGCAAACGAGGCGCAACATAAAAAAAGCCCATGAATCGGGTATCAAGACGCGACGAGGTAACTTCCCTATAGAAGATTTTTTTAAAATTCAGGCGTTGACGTTTGACCGGCAACACTTAGTGAACAAACAAAGTAACACGGTACTGAAACGTTTGATAACAGCTGCCCGTGAACGCGAACAGGGTGATATCTTCGGTGGTTTTGACGAACAGGGGCGGCTTCATGCAGTAGCATTTATCGTATGGCAGGACAGTTGCGCCTATTATATTGCCGGCGGAGGCGACCCTTCGCTTCGTCATTCGGGCGCACATGGTTTAGTGTTGTGGGATGCGATAGAATACGTCTCTCAGTTTACAGACAGTTTCGATTTTGAGGGTTCAATGATACCCGGCGTAGAACGTTTCTTTCGCGAGTTTGGCGCCATTCAAACCCCTTATTTCGCCATTACGCGGGGAAAGCCCCGCCTGTCGGATCGCATACAGATGAAGTTGAAACAAAGGTAAGGTCGGGGAAACCGGAGGTATTTAGTTTTGATTATGGCTGAAATTATTCGATACATCTTACATTTTATGGTCGGGCGGCAGTTGCCCGACGATGTAACCGGGCTTGTCGGGTATACGGCAGATGCAGCTTGCTATGCTGATTATAAAGTAGTTATTATCCCGTCTGATTTTTTTCAGGAAGGGGTATATGGTACCACTCGGTCAGAACCTGTCTTGCCCGTTCAAACAATCGAAGGCGTCCCGTTTCTGTTCGGTAAACCCTGCATCGAGCGGGTAGGGGAGACGATTGTCATTCATGCCGACTTGGTGGCCAGCGCATATTTTCTAATAAGCCGTTATGAAGAAATCCTGCACCGTGAGAAACGGGATAAACACGGTCGTTTCCCCGGGCGTGAATCAATCGCTTTTCGTGGCGGCTTTATTGACCGTCCGGTGGTTGACGAATATGGTATATTGATACGCAAATGCCTTAACAGCAACGGAGTCCCAATAGCTCAACCCGCTTCGCATCTAAGCGAGATCAACCTCACGCACGATGTAGATGCCCCCTTTTTTTGTCGTACATGGCGGAATATTGCGCGCACTGTTTTTTCCGGATACAGTCTTTATGGCGCAATTAAAACCAAATTTGGCCGTTTGGAAAATGATCCTTTCTACACATTCCCATGGCTGCTGCAACAAAACAATGCCATGCAACTTCTGGTAAGCGAAAGCCATTGCCGTTCATTTCTATTTTTTAAGGCTGGCGGTAAAACAAAAAACGATAAACCCCGTTATGACTTATACGGAAGAGATATCCGGGCGCTCTTTGCATTATGTCGCGAACAGGGTGTGACAGTAGGGCTTCACAGCAGTTTTCAAGCGGGCATAGACCCCTTACTGATCGCCTCCGAGAAGAAAAAGTTAGAGGAGGCATTCGAAACTGAAATAAAGCACAACCGCCATCACTTTTTGTCGTCGCGCGAACCGGAAGACATGGAATATCTTGAGAAAACGGGTTTTACAGATGACTACACATTAGGTTATGCCGATGTAGCCGGTTTACGTCTCGGTACATCCTTTCCTGTACATTATATAAATCCTGTAACACGTCGTTTAACATCACTAACGCTTCACCCGCTTATCATCATGGACGGAACCCTCAGTGATTCGTCCTATATGAATCTCACAGCCGAAGAAGCCGAAGATTACTGTAAGCGGCTCATACAAAATATCCGTCAAGTAAACGGCGCCTTAACTCTCTTATGGCACAACACCACAGTAGCCGAAGGCAATGCCTTGTACCATAGGGATTTATACGAGAAACTGATGGGTAGTCATTGAGAGCAACGAAGGAAAAGTACAAATCAAAATTAGGAATAAGGAAAATTTATGGCAAAAAAAATAGTAACAATTATAGGCGCAAGACCGCAATTCATAAAGGCTGTAGTTGTCAGCCGGGCAATAACCGCTCATAATCAGTCAGACAAAAAACCCAAGCTGATTGAGCAGATATTGCATACCGGCCAACATTATGATCCAAACATGAACGAAGTATTTTTCCGGACAATGGGACTTAAAGCCCCTGATTGGCAATTAACTTGCGGCAACATTTCAAGCCAGGCAAAGATGCTTTCAGGGATGCTTACCGGCATCGAGGAGGTGTTGTTGGAAAGTCGCCCGGATTGTGTATTGGTTTATGGCGACACCAATTCGACGCTGGCAGGCGCCATAGCTGCTTCCCAATTGCATATCCCGGTTTTACATGTCGAGGCTGGGTTACGCAGTTTCAACAAACAAATGCCCGAAGAAATCAACCGTATCCTGACCGACCATCTGTCGACCCTGCTTTTCTGCCCTACTAATCAGTCTATTAGTAATCTGAAGAACGAAGGTATCACCGAAGGCGTATATTTTTCAGGCGATGTAATGTACGATGCAGCCCTAATTTTCGGTGAAGAAGCAGAAGTAAAGTCTACTATACTCGCCTCACTTGGTTTGCAGCCAAAAAAATACCGTTTATGTACGATCCATCGAGCTGGAAATACAGATAACCCGGAGCGCCTGACGCAAATAATGCTTGCGCTCGTTGAAATCGCCACACCCGATTGCCCGTTAATACTACCCCTTCATCCACGGACGAAAGGATATTTAGTGCGTTACAATCTAAATGCGACGATTGCTTCCAATCCATCATTGCGCCTGATTGACCCGGTTGATTATCCCGACATGGTCATGCTCGAAAAAAATGCCGCCACTATCTTAACCGATTCCGGCGGTATTCAGAAAGAAGCCTATTTTTACCATACGCCCTGTGTTACTTTACGCGAAGAGACCGAATGGACAGAAACCGTCGAATCCGGTTGGAATCAATTAGCCGGATGCAACGCCCAAAAGATTATGGCATGTATAAATAATACCTCGATGAAATCCGAGATAGCCGATTACGGCGACGGCCATGCCGCAGAAAAAATAGTCTCAGCGATTGTCTCTCCCTATGAAAGTTCTGTAAGTGAATAATATGAATAAAAAGTCAGTGCTGATATTATGTGATATGTTCCCGCCCGCATTTGGCCCGCGAATGGGCTATTTATGTAAATATCTGAAACTTAACGGGTGGAATCCCGTTATCATAACGGAATATATCAACGATAACAGGTTTTCATTTCTGTGTCAAGATATGGATGTGACCAGTATCCGGTATTACAACAGGAAAGGTTTCGCCGGAAAGGTTGAATGGTTTTGGACACTTTTACTTGATATCAAAGATAAACGGATATACTGTCAGGGGCTGCAAAAATCAGCACAATATCCCTTCGACCTTATTTTATGCAGTACTTACCGCACATTTCCGATGAAGGCTGCGTGGCGTTTGTCTCGTAAGACCGGATTGCCGCTTGTTGTCGATTTAAGGGACATCATCGAACAATATACCGGTAACGAATTCATCACGCATCCATTACCCAGACTATTCGGATTGGATAAAATAATATCCACCCTTTTCAAAATGCGCAATTTGAAGACACGAAACAGAATCTTGAAAGAGGCGGCATGTGTTACCACGATTTCAGCGTGGCATGTTTCCGTACTTAGTGCGTACAATAAAAACACAAAATTGATTTATAACGGTTACGACCCTGAGATTTTTTATCCGGTGAATAAAAAGAACGATAAATTTATCATCACCTATACAGGCCGAATACACAGTACCGCTATGAGAAATCCCGATATACTTTTTCAAGCCATTCAAAGACTTATTAATGAGAATATTATTCACATTGAAAAGTTTCAAATACATTGGTATGTCGACGAAAAATCCGGACAAATCATCAAAAAAGAAGCAGAAAAATATGCCGAGATTTCATTATATATGGCTTATTTGGAGTACATCCCTGCAAAGGAAATCCCTGTGGCGCTCGCTAACAGTGAAATATTATTACTGATAACCAACAAATCAGATGCCAAAGGACCCAAGGGCATTATGACCACCAAACTCTTCGAATCATTAGCTGTCGGGAAGCCCATCCTTTGCGTTCGTGGCGACGAGGGTTGTATGGAAGAAGTCATAAACCGGACGCGGTCCGGTTTATCCGCCCACACTGTCGGCGAGGCCTATGATTTCATAAAAAGCCACTACCTTCGTTGGGAGGCCGGTCTCCCTTATGTAGATAACTCCGACAGAAACGAAATACAAAAGTTCTCCCGCGAAGCCCAAGCCAAACAATTTATCGCAATCTTCAACTTAACTTTATAGAATCATTATTATAATGAATTATGTTTCTTGCGTTTATCGAAATAGTTTTTAACGAACATTGTCTTGTCTATGTGAGTAGAGATAGTATCATCGTTGGTTTCTTCAATACTTTCCATGCTATCTAATTCTAATTTGACAGGCCATATATCCGAATCAATAAGCGCTTGTTTCAATTCGGGGATTTGGTCAAAATCAACCTGAATAAAGAAACTTAACTTATCCATTCCCAAATAGATGATTTCTTCCTTGCTAAGGGATAGCAGTTTCTGGAGTTTTTTACCTTCCGGCGTATTATCGCCGATTAAGGGTAAAAAGGTATTGACAATAATGTCATCGCCACGAATTACAAATGTAAAATAGCCGACAGGACAATTAACCGCAACATAACAGGCAAATAAATCTCGATTATCATATTGTACTAATTTTAAGTAGCGGGCGAAAGCATATTGGAAAAGAAGATTATGATCGGTTGGACAAAATATATCCAATCGTTCTCTAAAGCGGTGAAATACATGTGATTGTACATATATGTTAAATTTCTTTTCTTCCTTTTCTCTGGGGAAAATTTTATTTTGAGAAATTGTCAAAGGGCGTGGCAGATACAATCCGTCGGCAGGCGAAAACATCCGGTAAGTCTTACGATATATATTGTTTATCGAAAAATATTTTATTTCACACTCCTGAACAGTAATTCGATAAGATATTCTATATTCGAAGCAATGACCACAATTACATCTTTTGTCAAGAATTTTATCACAGTCTAAGGTGTGCCCGTACATTCGGTAGTTTACCCTCGAATACTTTCTGGATAAATAAAAAATGTGATTGGATACCTCTACTGCCGATTCATTTAAAATCTCATCTCGGTCGAACTTTTCACAAATACGGCTTGCCGATTCATATTGAGGCGTACCGGATTCAAAAAGTTTATCAGTTTTGAACATGCCTTGTATGGTAGAAAGGAAACTCATCCCGGCAGTATAGAGTTCAAAGTAGGTAAGTTTAACTTCAGGATTGCCCCAAAAAGTAGTTTTAATAAAATTATAGGCGTCATTATTAATGTTCCTGATATATTGACGCGGTACTGTCCGCTCTTTTTCCGGTTTTATAATTGGGGTAATATAGTACACGTGATAAAGCCTTTCTTTTTGCTTTTTAGTGAATACATCAAGCAGCTTTGGGTCTAATTCAAAATGAAGAAGTAATTTTTTAGCAACAAGGTAACACTGTTGCATCTCTTGCGGAGACGGTTTTCTTCGCTTCCCCGTTCTTCCTGGTTGTGAGGTGTATTTATTATTTCTATTTTTTGCCATGGTAATCTTGCTTAAATTTTAAATTGCAAAAATAACAACTTTATTTAAAACAACAAAATAATGCCTCAGCAATTTTTTATTCGTCTGTACGCAATTCAAAAATTTCATGTATATTTGCAGAAAAATAGAAGAACTTAAAGAAATGAATATCAATTCCGACATCAATTTTCTGGGAGGGCTTGCCGACTGGCATTTAGTTACTGCCTTTATTGGCAATGACCAAAAAAAGGCTTCTTTCAATCCTGTTGCGTCGGCTGATTTTACCGTTATAAAAACCGATAAATCAATTCGGCGGTATGCGAAAGCTATCCACAATACGTTGTTACATTTCAGCAATAAAGATATGGAGGCGCTCTGTCGGCAACTGATAAGGGCAAAGGGGATTGATTCGGAGACGCTTCTTGTTTTATTTTGGAATACGGCGTTCAATAATCAGCTTTTTCATTATTTGAACGAAAAGGTTTTTTTCCCCGCTTTTTACAGTGGGCGAAGCGGAATAAAAAGGGATGAGGTCGTAGCCTGTATGGACGACTTGAAACAAACCCAACCTGTTCTGCGGGAATGGTCGGCCTCAACCCTGTTGACAACAGCTTCAAAATATCTATCGTTGCTGAAGAAGTTCGGATTAATGGAAGGCTCCTTAACGAAAACGATCTGTTATCCGTATTTATCCGATGAGATGTTTATCATTTTTATCTATTGGTTAGTAGCGGCAAGCAGTATGCCAAACCTGTTAAAAAGCGAATGGTTGGTTTATGGTTTTACTGAAATACAGCCGTTTATAGATAGATTGATGCAGAAAAAATACGCCATATTCTTTCATATCACATACACAGGCAACAGGTTGGAGATAGAAACACAAATTAATTATCAGAATTTATATGAGACCCTACAGTAGTCCTGAGACGCTAATAAATCAGGTAAAGCGACTTGTCGAATCCGACAAACGCTCGGAAATACGATTAAATGCAAATGGCGGGAACAGTATTTTATTAGTATGCCCTCCTGAACAGGAATTGACGTTTATCGAGAACCTTCAGGAAATGATGTCTCCGGAGGAATATGCGATTATAAACCTGAATGAGACACTTGTTTCTTTCACCGAACATGCTGATAATCTGGTAGATTTATTTGATTTGTTAAGAGGTTCCATTCCTCAGATTTTCAAGTCTCCGGAAGGGGAGGAAAGTAATGATTTGTTTTCGTTCATACTTGCCGCAATAGCGGATGCTTATTCAGCGAATAAAGTCCCTGTATTAATACGCGCCGGCGCTTTGTACGGTACCGGCATTGATAATTTACACTTGATGGAAAATGAATTGGTAATGAAAGCTAATAAGCCTTTGATTATTCTTTATCCGGCGACGAAAGAAGGCGACAGATTGATGTTTCTGAACTCACGCCCTGCCTCAAGATACAGATGCATGATAATTGAAAGTTGAATACACCTTAATTATTTTTTCGTATGAAACAGTCATGTTATTTTAATCACACCCAAGCGTTTATGTAAAAACGCTTAATTCATAATTCATAATTTATAATTCATAATTCATAATTCTTTTACGTATGAAGATAAAAGATATTCTTACCATCGACCTTACGACAGACATAAAAAATGTCATTGATTTGGAAAATATTTCCGAAAGTGAGATACAGTCCGAGATAGAAGATTACATTGTAACCGACGGATTGGCAAAAGACTATACATCATTTGTTTCGACCTATATGTCGAACATCAAAGAAACCGGTGTATGGATTTCAGGATTTTACGGGTCGGGCAAATCATATTTCGGCAAATTATTGGGTTACCTGCTCAGTAACCGGAGCATATCCGGTACTTCGGCCAGGTACCGTATCTTACAACGATTTACAGGTGTGACAGATGAGGCGTTGATAAAAAATAATATCCTCCGATTAGACAGCATCACCTCGCGTGTCGTTTTCTTGGATATAGCGAAACAGGACACCTCAAAAGGGTTAGCATATACCCTGTTCCGAAATTTCCTGCGCTCGCTCGAACTCCCCGAAAATGAGCATGGCGTTTTATTGTTCCAACTCATGCTGGCCGAAAAACAAGTGAGTATTCATGATTTTATCTATAACCAAACAGGGAAAAAATGGGTAGATTTAAAGTCGCGTCTGATGGAATATGTGAAGCTCAGCAAAGCGCTTTTCCTCGAAAAGGGTCACTCGGAGGCTGATTATACGAATCTCATGACCACAATACGGCGCGACATCGACCAGTTTGGCGCCAAGCGATTGCTGGAAGAACTGAAAAGCTATCAGGATATTGTCAGGGATGAAAAAATCGTGTTTCTTTTTGATGAAGCCAGTGAAGCGATCAATCAACGCAAGTTTTCGTTGCTCGACTTGGAAGGGCTAAGCGAAGCGTTGTCTTCGTTAGGAGGTCGTGTATGGACGATTGCCATAGCGCAGGAAAAATTAGACGATGTCATCAATAATTCTAATGTCAGCAAAGTGCAGTTGATGAAGGTCACAGACCGGTTCAAGACGAAAATTCATTTGGAAGCAACCGAAGTAGATGTGATTATACGAAACAGGTTACTAAAAAAAACAACAGAAGGCCTCCGACTACTTTCGGCGCATTACAATATAAACGCCGGTAAAATTTCAGACCATGCTTCCATATTAGGCGCCGGCATAAGTCGAACCGACACATATGACAATTATTCCACCTATTACCCGTTTTACAAATATCAATTCGACCTCTTACAGAACTTTTTATTCGGCACAAAGGGGTACGCTTCAACAAAAGTGGCCGCAAGGGGAATGATCATCACCACCTATGATGTCCTGAAAAAAGAAGTACAAGACAACGAACTGTTTGAGACGGTGACAGGTTGGCATATCACGAAAGAAGGACAGCCACAACCTCCGGTTCGCTTAGTCAACCGGTATGACAATGCCGAAAGGTCGCTAAAAGAAGCGAATATACCACTCTCCGGGCGAAATCTGTTAGAGACGATTCACTTTTTGTCGGAATCGGAAGTCACGCCGTCCACCTTCACCAATATTGTGCGATCGTTTACCCGTAATCCCGAAACATATCACCAAGTACAAGAGCTTGTTAGCCGGTCATTGGAAATATTGATGGAAGCCAGAATTGTGTTGGAATCCAACAAATGCTATCGCATAACTTCTGACATCGAACAGCGTCTCCTTGACGAGATGACCGGATATACAGTGCAAGGATACCAGAAGAAAAAACAGTTAGTAAACGCATACAAAAATACTGCCTTGGTAAAAGCCTTGTCCCGTATGACAGATAACGGGACGCTCTATGATTTTTATATCACTACCGACAATGACGACGAGCTAACAACCGCTGTCAGTAAACATCTGAAGATAAAAATAAAAAGCCTGTACGGCTATAGCGATGACCGCTCAACGGATATAGAAAGCATAAAAACACAATATCAGAACAACAAGGACCTGTTTTGGCTGGCGCCCGACAATTCAAAATTCAAAGAGTTAGACCACTTGATTGACGAAGTAGAGCGAATCGGTTATATAGAACAAAAATATAAAAACCCCCTTTCGGATGAGGGGCGTATTTTGAGCAATTTTCTATCCTCTCGGTCGGATAAATTGTTTAGAATAAAAATGTTAGTAGAAGAATCGCTGCTTCATTCGACGACCGTTTATCTCTACAACACACTACATCTTAATGCAGATAATTGGCAATCAATCCTACCGCCTGTTCAAAAACAAGTGATCCAAAATGTTTACAGTAAACGTTTATCCTCACAGGTAAGCGACAGCGTTGCGGTTTCAGTGATCAAGGAAGCCAACAACGCAAGCCTCTGCAAATATTTTAGCGCCGGTGATTTCCTTTTTTTTGACGCCAACGGCAATTTTATCGGGGATAACTTGCGCGTAGTAGAAGAAATCATTTATAAGATAAGAAATGCCTTTGTCGACGGGACGACACTCGAAAAAGAATTGGAGAAACCGCCTACAGGCTTCAGTTTTGGCTCTATCCTGACAACGATAGCGGCTCTGATGCGTGCAGGGAAAGTAATAGCCAAATACAATGGAGCAGAGAAATATTCGTGGCGCGATGAAGGCGTTATTACAATTTTCTCTAATGCGCGCGAGTTCAGGAAAGCCTCTTTCAAAGCCGTGTCGAAAACACTTTCGGCAACACAGAAACAACGCTTGGCGCAAACTCTCATCGACTTGGACGTAGCAGGCGCTATCGGAAAGAGAATAGACTATAATACCAATGACTTTGACCTTGTCAACGCCATGCGTGATACGGCGAAGCATTTTATAGACAGGATTACTTTTTTGAAAAGAAATGAAAAAGATTTTTATAAGCTGTTCCCTGCTACTGAGGGATATAGCACGTTCCTCTCCGACTATGCAGGGGCAGTAAGCGAAACGAACTACCTTGATAAGGCAACGACCTTTTTGGGTAATGCCGAATCGTTTACAAAATCAGTAGAATACATCATGAAGGTGGAGAAGTTTATACGTCTCAATCTGCCGAAAGTGAAAGAATGGATGTCCTTCATTCAGGCGGTCAATGATGAGTTATCGAAAGCGACGGAGATCAATCCCAAGATCGCTGCTTGTACCGCAGAGTTTGAAACGTTATTTGCGGATGATGTAATAAAAAATTTTGCCGTACTGCAACAGAACGCGCAAAAAGTGAAAGACGAATACCATCGTTTGTTCGACGAAGCAAGGAAAGTATGTACGGCTAACTATACCGAGATACACCGTTTGGCCTCCGCCCTTGTCGACACAATCGACCGTCTGCCGGAAGGATTGAACAACGCGGCGCTCGAAAAAGCGGATGTTTTGAAACAATATGCGGTGAAACGCATGTTGACACATATCGCTTTTGACTTTGATATAAAAGACAGACAAAGCCGGTTCACCTATTCCGAGATACTGTCGTTCATCGATTTATTCAGAAGCAAAAAAACAGAAACAGAAATCATAACTTCCGGTCTGGTAAAGGAAAAACCCGCCACCGAAGGCGGCACAGCGACCGACCCGTTACCCCGACGAACCTATAAGACAATGATGCCCGCAGGAACAACAACAGTAGCCGCTTACAGGGAATGGTTGCAACACGAACTGCATAAGCTGGCGGGAGTGGCAGATGATGATCGCATTGAAATAGAAAGGTGAAGAATATGGAAAACAAAGAGGAAGCGATATTTGTCAGTTTCACCCACGATGATATTGATTGGGCAGAATGGATAGCTGAGGTATTGGAAAAGGAAGGTCATTCGGTTATTCTTCAACATTGGGACTTCAATCCGGGAGACAATTTTGTCCTGAAAATGGATGAGGCTTTACGAACATGCCCGATAGTGATCGCCGTATTATCGGAAGCCTATCTTAATTCTTATCATTGTAAATACGAACTGACGGCTGCATACGCCAAAAAGAATCGGAAACTAATACCTGTACGTGTAGACGATTTCGAAGTAAAAGGATTGTGGGCGTCGATAAATTACATCGATTTGGTCGGCAAAACAGAGAAGGAAGCCCGTAAGTTGTTAGAGCGTATATCCAAGACACCCGAAAGAAAATCGAAAGGATTTCCGGGAAAAGTATCCGAAGGTAATGTGTCGCAAAACAGCTTGCCGGATACGAATCGAAATTTGACGCGCCCCTCTGGAATACGAGTCCCAGATGAAAGGATTCCCGCCTACGCGGGAATGACGGGTGTGGTGGGGATGCCTACAAACAACTTGCCGGACTGGAATAATAAATTCACCGGTCGGGTAGAGTTGCTGAATAACATCTTTGAAGCCTTTCATACGAATAACGCAGTGTCATTGGTTCAGTCACAGGCTATTACGGGAATGGGGGGTATAGGGAAATCGGAAACGGCCAAGGAATATGCTTATCGTCATCACAAAGAATACAGCCATATCTGGTGGGTCAATGCCGAAACGGAAACAGGTATTTTAGCTGCATATCGTTCTTTTGCGGATAGAGAGAGTCTTAGTACTCCCGAAGACAATTCGGAAACGATTATAGCAAAAGTAAAAACCTGGATGCAGAAACCAAACCGGTGGCTTTTTATTTTCGACAATGCTGAAAACCAAAAATCGTTGGAGAAATACTGTTCTTCTACCGGGTCGGAAGGACAACATATCCTGGTCACATCCCGTAACCCGCGATTTAGAAATTATGCACAAATCAATATCAATGTCTTCACTGAATCTGAAGCCTGTGAGTTCATTGAAAAACTAACGGGAAAGACGGCAGACAGTCATTTTAAAGAATTAACAAAAAGGATGGGTTATCTCCCTTTAGCCTTAGACCAGGCAGGCGTCTATATGAACATTCACCAAATGAGTTTCGAATCCTATCTATCCTTGTACAACAATTATAATGTGGCGTTATTAGCCGAATATGACGATGACCCCGAAAAGAAAACGGTAGCAACAACCTGGCAGATTTCTTTTGAGAAAATCAAAGAAAACCTGTCTGCAGAGATACTTCTCAACCTCTGTGCATTTTTTGCGCCCGACAATATTCTAACAGAATGGTTTCAGTTTGCAAGCTCTGCTTTACCCGATGAACTTCAAGTGCTTCGTAATATAGTTGTCAACGATTTGAAATACAAAGATGCAATAGCCGACCTTACCCGATATTCATTAGTTAGTCAAAAGGGAGAAGGTATCATCGGCATCCACCGCCTTGTGCAGGAAGTCATCCGCCACAACCTAAAACA
>JGI24702J35022_10000229_pt1 | contig 31731 bp, 14 predicted proteins | sample TergutTh196P4_FD_35022 | JGI IMG/M metagenome (IMG submission 35022) | reverse complement strand
CGTCGTACACGGAGGTGATCACGCCGGCGTCGGGGTCGGTGAGTTTCTTACGGTTACCCTGCAGGTCGTATTCAAGGGATATGGTCGGCCCGTCCTGCGGGGTGGCTGTCCTCACGAGGCCGGAGGCATAATGGGTGAAATAAACCTTTTTACCATTCGTCTCTTCTTCCGTGACCCAGCCAGCAGGGTTAATCGTTGTAGCGCCTGTACCCGTAGGAGAGGTAACGGTAGCAGTCAGACCGGAATAGGCATAATAAGTTGTCCCAAAAGGAGTAACCACATGTGAAATCCGACCGAAAGGATCATAAGTATTGATAGCTGCATAAGTCTTGGCACTGTTTTCAAAATAGGGTTCCGTCCTGTAAGAAACCTCTCCTTTTGTGTTGTATGCCGTTTCTACCAATGTCTTATTGCCGTTTAATCCAAATGCATCCCGCCTGACTTCACGTCCAAACACATCGTACCAGACCCAGACAGGTGACTGGCCGGCCGTTTCCGTATATCTGTAAAACCTGGCGCTGGAGGGCCTGCCGGGCAGTGTTCCCGCCCATTGCAGCGTATGCGCCGTTTTGATGCCGTCGGGATAGGTTGTCCACTGCAACCGCCCGAAATTGTCGTACTGGTAGCTTGTAGTACCTGTATGGTCTATCTCTTTAGTTAGCAGCAGCCGTAAAGGATCGTAGTTATAAGTAACCGTTTCGTTGAGCTGGTCATTCTTCCTCGTTAGTACTAGTCGTCCGAAAGAGGTATAAGTAAGCGTTTGAGAGCGTGAGATGCCATTGGTCGTTGCGGTTATCTTACCCGGATTCCCGTATTTGTCATAGCTACTGTAAAGGGTTTGCACTTTGTTAACGTCGGTCGAATCGATGACGTGATAGACCGTATTGCCTTTGCTGTCATAGGAAAAATATTCCTTTCTGACGTCATTTTCCTGTCCCGGCGCCTGTTGCGTAATTTGCCGTGAGGCAATTCTGTTGAGGAAGTTTGAACCTGCGGCAACATAAGTCAAGTCCGTTGTACTCGCTAAACCACTTCCGTAATCTGTTTTTATCGTTTGCGGATTACGTTCCGCATCATAATTCGAGTACGAAGTTTTAACGGTAATCCCTCTTAAGGCGTCTGTAGTAATCAGGGAATCCTGCCGTACAAAATAACGATGTTCCTCTTTTTTAGAATAAAACCAGCCATCTTCAAGTTTCCAGTTATTAAACAGGAATGGATATATTCCGCTACTTGTTGTTATTGATGTGACTATTCCGAAGTCTTCCGGCAAGGTTAGATGTTCCATGGACCAGTTCCAGATAAATTGCTCATTTCCTGTCCCCGCGCCCCATAAGGACGAATGAAAGATATTCGTTATAACTACGTTATTTTGGCGTAATGCAAAATCAATATAATGATATGTTGAGCCTGTTGATGACCCCCACCAGCGTAAATTCCACCCGTTTTCGCCTGTAATTTCGTGAAATCGTAAAGACGGTAAATAGGAAACTTTTCCAAAATGTTTTGATGTGTCAAAAAACAAGGTAATACCGCCTAAGTCATCGCCTGCTACAATTTCATCCATAGTTTTGTAGCCTGTTTTTTCAATCGAAATGAAGGATGTCGTTTCGTTAATTGCATTTCCTGCTGTCGTTTTGACGGTGTTTCGGTAAGGGTACAGGAAGTGAAACCAACTGTTCTCTTTGTTTTCCGTTTCTGAAGTCAGGGAACGGATCGCATCCGTTGTCTTGATGTATGAAAAACCGAGAAAGCCGCGGGCTGGCCTGTGTATTCGTGGTTCCGCATATTGATATGAATGATTGATATTGGATGCGGTAATTGTATTTACCACTTCCAATTGAGGTAAAGGATTATTAATAATCGTTTGATACGTTGGGTCATCCACTCCAAGGCTATCCCTGTAGTTGAATCCATGATTTGCATATCTCAATAATTCATCAATAGCATCCAAGTCCAAGTTGTATGTAACCGGTTGCAAACTGTTGATAAAAGTTAGTCCCGGCACATCTGTCCGGATGTTTTTCTTCGCCCGTCCGTCGGAAAAATTCGTCCATGGTGCATAACCGCCAATGCTGGTAACACTTGCGTTGCCGATTTTCACCTGATTGTTGGATGTAGCTAAGGAATTATTTCCAATGGATGTAAAGTTATTATAGGAAGAGGAATAACCCGCATAATTACCGATAGCGGTATTAAAGCTGCCCGTCGTTATGCTTCCAAGCGCTCTTTGACCAACAGCAATATTATAGTCGCCTGTCGTATTGCTATAAAGCAACATATTACCGATAGCAGTATTATAGCAGCCCGTTGTATTTTGTGGATTTGCGCTACCACCAAAAGCATCATTACAACAGCCTGTTGTATTAGCCCTAAGCATTAGCGCCAAAAGCATCATTTTGTGCGCCTGTCGTATTGGAGTACAGTGCATTAGTGCCAAAAGCACAGTTACTTTGGCCTATCATATTTGAGTACAGTGCATAAGCGCCAGTGGCAGTATTACGGTTGCTCTCTGTAGCGGAGTAAAGCGCATAAGTGCCAATGGCGATACTATAAATGTTGTTTACCCCATTAGCAAAGCGTAAGGCGCCATATCCTACTGCTGTATTTTCATAAGCAGACTGCGGATTGAGAAGCGCTTCATAGCCGAAAGAAATGTTGGTATTAGTGGAACTGCCCGTAGAACCCGATAGAACGTTGTTCGTCTTAAAAATAATGGGATAGTTACCCGTCGTACCTAAAAAGTTGGAAGCTGTTCCTATTAGCAAGTTACCCGTAACGAAAGCATCTCCTATAACATGCAGTTTGTATTGGGGATTAGTGGTGCCTATGCCTACCTGATTGGAAGTATGAACTTCAACCTGAGCCGAACCTTTCGCTATACAAGCGAAGAAAATGATAAGTGAAAAAAATTTCTTTGACATAATATTCTTGTTTTTAAGTTAATCGACACTACAATAGTTAAATTTGATTTTTATTCAGAGCCGAAGCGCGTTAAAAAAGCGCCTCAAAGTAAAGCATAATTTTTTAATAAAACAAGGATTTTTCCAAAAGAAACTCATATTGATTACTCAATATAGTATTACTTATCAGCTCTGTAAATAGCAAGCTAACAGATAGGTACAGACAGAGGCTATGGTAAGTATGATGCCTGTGAGTGTTTCGTAAGGGATGAGTTTGAGACGGGTTTTGAAGCTCATGTTGACGGAGCCTCCTGTGGCGTGATAGAACGAACCGTGGGGCAGATGGTCTAAGACCGTTGCGCCGGCGTTGGTCATGGCTGCTCCCCAGACGGCGCTAATACCGGCAGCGGTGATGATGCCCGCAAACGAGGAGGAGGCTACGGTGGCGCCGGCGGTTGTGGAGGCGGTGGCTGCTGACAACAAAGCGCCGGAAATGGGTGCAATCAGCGCTTCGCCTAAAGGGGTGTGTGCAAGCACATCGAGCAGGACATCCTTGATGGTAGACGCTTTGATAATACCGGCAATCGTACCGGTGCCAATGAGGAGTATGGCTACAAACGACATTTTTTCTAAGCCGTAACCGATAGATTCTTTCGTCAGTTGCCATTTACGCATGGCCAGAATACCTGATAATCCTCCGGCAGGTAACGCTATTAACGGGTCAATAACGACACCACAGAGCGGACGCAACGAAAGTAACAGAATTGTAACTGCCGGCGCCACCATGCTGACGGCAAACGACGGGAGGCTGCTATCGCTTTCACTGATGTCGTCGTCTGTTACCGGCGTCCTCGCTTTTTCTTTATTTGGGAGCAAGTGAATGAGCAGGTAGGAGACAAAAAACAATCCGATAATGGCAGCCGGCAGATTGACATACATGACCGATGATAAATCGGCGTTGAAATTTTCGGCTGATACAATGGTATTTGGATTGGGTGAAATAATATTACCGCATTTTCCGCCTCCTATCATGGCTAACAGGATGCTTTCCTTGGGAATAGACAGACGTCGCGCTAAACTCAAGGCGATGGGAGCCACAGTGATAACGGCTACGTCAATAAAGACGCCGATAGCTGTCAGTAACATGGTAGCAAAAGCGACGGCTAAGAAGGTGTGCCGCTCGTTGAGTGTACGGACAATGCCGTTAGAGATGGAAGCGGCAGCCCCCGTCTTCACTAACACGCCGGATAATACGCCGGCGGTTAATATGCGCAGAACAGCCGGTGTAATATCCTTTACGCCGTCCAACATAAGTGTCACCGTTTGCGGAAGCGAAAAACCTCCGATTAACCCCCCTGCAACAGCGCCCAGCATAAGACTGTATAATGCAGGAATTTTCCTTATAATAAGCAGGATGGACAATGTCAGCCCAATAATTGCACCAATAGCGCTCATAATAGTCGAATGATTTGTTCGACGATCCGTTCTATTTGCCGGGCGGCAAATGATTTATCCATGGCTTGTTCCAATGAAACAGGTCCCGGCTGTATGGAAAAAACAGCGAGGAATCCTTGTTGTAGTAACGCTTCTGTTTCCTCTACAGAGCCTCCGATAGCTACAACGGGTATATGGCGCCGTTTACCGGCTACGAGGATGCCGGAGGGTGTTTTACCCATTCCGGTTTGCCGGTCTAATTTGCCTTCGCCTGTGATGATGAGGTCAGCATTTTGTATGCGACTATCAAAGTCCAATGCTTCCAACACCATTTGAATGCCGGGTTGAAGGGTGGCAGGCAGGAAAGCGAGAAACCCTCCACCCAATCCTCCCGCCGCACCGGCTCCCGGAATAGCGTTAATATCTTTTCCTGTTGTAGCGTGAATGACTGTGGCAAAATGCCGGAGACCCTTATCCAATTGATGAATCATGGTCTCATCGGCGCCTTTTTGCCGGGCATAGACGAAGGCAGCTCCATTATTGCCCGAAAAAGGATTATTGACGTCGCAGGCAATGGTGAAAACAGCTTCATGCAAGGCAGGGTAGGCCCAGTTAGAGCGGGCATCCCTTGAATTAACATACGCAATATGTTCCAAAATTTGTCCACCTTGCCCTAATTCATCCCCGTTCTTATCCAGAAAACGGAAGCCAAGGGCTTGTAACATACCGGTTCCGGCGTCATTGGTAGCGCTTCCGCCTATCCCGATGAGGAAGTGGCGGCAACCTCGTTGCAGGGCGTCTTTTATCAGTTCCCCAGCGCCGTAGGTGGTGGTGAGCATGGGGTTTCTTTTAGCGGGCGGTACTAAGGTAAGTCCGCTGGCCGAAGCCATTTCAATTACGGCGGTACGTCCATCGCCAAGAATACCGTATACAGCCTGAATCGGATTCATCAGCGGGTCGTGTACTTCGCATGTGACGAAACGCCCATTCATAGCGGCCACCAATGCTTCGGTTGTACCTTCGCCGCCGTCGGCTACAGGAACCGCTATAATGTCACATTTCGGGAGGATTTTCCGTATACCTTTTTCGGCGGCGCGCGCCACCTCTATGGAAGACAAGCACCCCTTAAATGAATCGGAGGCAATAACTATCTTCTTCATCCTTTTTTGTTCAGGCCAATTTCAGCGCCCTGACTGATAAGTCTTTCTCTAAGCCTCGAAACATCGACTTCTTTTGGTAATTTGCCGGTTTCTACACACAACGCGGCGGCGACACCTGCCGCTTCGCCGATACACATCACAGGCGCCATAGCTCTCCATGATTCATAGGATTGCTGGTCGGAGGAGATACACCGGCCTGCGACAATCAGTCCTTCTGCATTTTGAGGTAACAGACAACGATAAGGGATTTCATAGCCTGTATGCTCCAAATAACGTCGATAGCCATAATAGGAGATAATCGGGCAGGCCGACATGGAGATAGCATCGTCGAACCGTGTGCCTGCTAAGGCGTCTTCGTTAGAAGTCGTATAAATTCCTTTGATGAATCGTGTCTGCCGGATACCTATCAAGGGGGCTGTTTCGGTGATGTAGGCGTCGTCCAACAGCGGAGCTTGCTGTTGTTGATTTCTCCGGAAGTGCTCGAAAACGGCAAGCCGCGCTTTTATCTCACCCTGTGTGATTTCGTCCGCATTCACGCCATCGAAATCAGCAGAAGGACCCCAATACATCACGTCATTATTGGTGATCACCCCTTTCATCTTACGGGCAGATTCGGGGTTCATCGAGACACGATACATCAGTCCGTTTCCCAGATGATTATCCTCCTTTTTCGCTTGCCAAAAAGGTACGCCGGCGTGGAAAGCCACATCGGCATCGCCACTTGCATCAACTACTACCTTACCGAAAATGGCCTGTCTGCCCGACTTGTTTTCGATGATGACCCCAGCCACTTTATTACCTTCCATGATCGTATCGACGACCATCGTGTGGAAAAGGATGTTTGCACCTGCCTCGTGAAGAAGTTTGAGCATCACATATTTAGTCTTTTCGCCGTCGATAGGGTAACTGTATGACAGGTTGCCTTTCGTGGTAGGATATTGTTGTGCGTCGTAAGTTGTAGAAGCGCCAAGCCCGTTGATTTCCTTCAGATTGAGAATCAACTCTTCGGCGATACCCTTGCTTGTTTGCAGGTCATCGGGTTTTCGTTGGTTGCGGTATCCGTTGATGTTGAGCATTAATGAAGCGGTAGCAGTCCCGCCGAAGAAAGGGAAGCGCTCGATAACGAGTGTTTGGGCTTTGTTACGCGCGCTGGCGAGCGCTGCCGCCCAACCGGCTGGGCCGCCGCCTGCGACGATTACATCGAACGATCCGTAGACAGGAATGGTTTTCGCAGGCTCGGTATAACCCGTTCCCTCTTGCGTCACTCCGTTGTTGCTTTGCCCTGAATAGCATCCATTTATCATGGATACCGCACCGACAGCCAGCGTGCTTTTGATGAATGTCCTGCGGTTAGTTTTGAAATTTTTCATAAGTCGGTATATATAGTTTTTACAATATTGTTCCCGTAGAATACTGGGAAATACATCAGTTCAGCTTTGGTTGGGTTGAGCGTGTATCTCCCTGAGAATCGAGGCAGCAGTTCAATCGTAAACAAGTGTTCCCCTTTGTTTAACCGGTTACAGAAGATAGTTACTTTTTCCTTAAAATATTCCCGGTGCGCTTCTTTGCCGTAAAAGCCGACAGTCTTAGTATCATAGGTACAGCCGGCGGGAATAGGGACTTCAATTTGGACATAATTGGCGTCAGCTTCTATTGTTACGCTCACTTCCAGCATAGCGGGCTTCCCGGCAATAAGCGCAGAGAGCGTATCATTGATGCGTGTTGCTTGCATGGATTGCAAATCTGTGCCGGTAGAGTTGGCGTCTTTCAAACGGGTCTGAACTGTAAATCCTTTGGACGATTCCGGCTCCGGATTCCGATTCCAATCCTGCTGATAGACCGTCACAAAAAGGGGCAGTGTTCCTTCTTTCCTGATTAGCGCCGGTTGTTGCGTATGTATTTTTTCGGTATAAGGAAATTTTGTTACCCGTTCGCCGTTGATGTACATGGCTACTTCCGAATAGTTTATGTCTTTGTCAAGCATATCCTGCATGATTGTCTCGATGATACGGCTGGCCTGATAGGTGTTTTGCCATGAAGCATCGTGACGACATTCAAAGAAGTAGTTACGTATTTTTTCCAATACCGCTTCATGACCCCCCAAGTGTTTAAGGATAAAATAGGCTGTTAGCGTATTTTCTATCGTATTGTTTGAGGGCGACCGGAAAGTAAACCTTTTAGAGTCGTCGTCTTTCATCGTTTCCCAATACATGGAACCAAGCATCGTGTGACGTGCATAAAGGAACAGGGTATCCGTATTTATTTTTTTGTTCATACCCAGCAAGGCATACAATTCCATTTCTTTCAAAGTAGTTGATGGGAAATGATAATTAATGAGGGTCAAGTATGAAGTGAAATCAATACGGGCGTTCAGTTTTTTCAATAATATCAACCGGTTGAGTAATTCCTGTTTTACCACAGCGGCCTCGTCTTGTTTAGAAGCAGCCGAGGACCCGGATGAAACCAACAGAGGGATAGAGGTTATCCCTTCTTTTAGTTCCCGCTCCAGAGTAGTAAGAAGTTTTTCCGTATCGATTTCTGTTTTATATCCTGCCTTTTCAGCATCTAACATTGCATTAATAACCTGGTGGGTAATCCAATCTTCCGTATGGCTTATGTTCCACCAACCCCACATTCCGTCGGAATTGCGGTTTTTATTGAGACGTGTAATCAGGTCCCGTATTTTATCTTCTTCTTTAAACGGTTCATTGAGCAGGTTGCAAATGATTTTCTTTGCCAGCAACACTTTAATTTTGGACGCCATTTGTTCGTTACAATAGTAGGGATAGCGGTCGATTTTGTCGATTTCTCGCCGGAAAACGTCCAGACCTGATGCTTCCGCATGGATAGTGACAAGGCCTAAGTCCGGGTCGACTTCAAATATAGATGTTGTCGTGTCGTTGATGATTTTGAAAGACCCGAATGATTGTAGCAACCCCGGTTCAAAGACAGGGAAAGAGCGTTCTTCGCCGTCAAAATATCCGTTTGACCGGGAGAAGAAATAGGCGAGGGTTACGCTGTCGCCGTCTGTGACGGTTAAAGGTATCTGTTGTACATGGGATGTTGTCATCAGGATTGAGCTCTCTTGCCGGTTGTCGTCATGCGTGATGATTTGTCGTACCTCGATGGTATCGTTGAGGTGATTGGCAATCCTGCCTACCGCATGGAGGCTGTCGCCGCGAATAGCAAAACGGGGAACAGAAAGGCGTGCTGTTAGTGCCTTGAATGACTGGATATTGATTTGTTTTTTATCGGCTTGTTTCCGGTTGCCGATGGCAAGGAAATGGGCTTGCCAGTTGGTAATGTCATCGGGATAAGTCACTTCAAAGGAGGCTTCTCCTTTATCATTTGTTTTCAATGCAGGTTGCCAGAAGGCGTCGTCATGAAAATTACGGCGCATACTGTTGCTATTGTCAGTTAGCGGAGGGGCGCTCAATTCAATCATTTTCGAGAGTTCGGTAATTGGAGATGCTGAAATAGGCGCTGAGTCCGGAGGAGGAGGCGCTGTATTTTTTTTGGAAGCGACTGCACCGAGCATGCGGAAATTTCTTGTCGATCCATGCGCAATAACTACTACTTCTTCCAAAGCCGTTCCTTCTTTCGGAGCTCTATTTAACAAAATGGGTAGCCGGGTCGTCAATTCGTTAATATGGTTTTCGTTATAAACTGTTGCATTCGTACTTGAATACAAATTGTCGGGCAAGGAAATCCTTACGTTTCGTTCAAACAAATTAAAGGTGGCAATAGCCATTTTATTATCGTCATCCCGTCTGAAAGAATCTATTTTCAGATAATTTTGTCCGTCTCTTAATAAATGAATGGTTGAAGTGATTGAGGTGGTATCGCCAAAAACCAAATGAATCGTCATGTCGCCCTCCCGTAAATTCCGGAAATTGCGGGCGCCACCCATGTAAAGGCTATATGCTGCCAAAGTGTCTTCTTCGTGTTGAGGAACAAATAAGATAAAAGTCGGCAAAGAAAGCGAGCTGTCTTGATTGGCGGCAAGGAACAAATTGAAGAGGCAGTCATTACTTTTATTCGAGTTGTAATTTTCTTTATAATCGATCAAACCCGAACCGGTAGTTAGGATGTTTATAATTCTGTTATTGAAATAGTTATGGATGTCGTTTTGCTGATGGAACCGGGCGTTGAAGTCAATAAACGGAACGAATGGGGGGGCTTGTTTCGTTAGAGGCGACTGCCTCCAGCTCTGCATTTTCAGGAAATTTTCATTTAGCGTATAATGAAAGCCTCCTTCAAATTGCATAGTAGCCAACGGTTTCCGGTCTACTACTACATTAACCATATCCGGCAATCCTTTCACTATATGGCGGTTCGGAAAAGGCCCTGCTAATATGGGACTATTTGTATACGTTCTTAAAATAGGGTTATACTGGGTACGCTCCACCGGATTGAGGAAATAATTGATATCTCCGGCATTCAGATAAACAGGTAAATCGAGGGGTATATTTATCATTCCCGGAAGTATCATTTTCCCGAAATTGTTATCAATCGTTATCATTTGTGTCGAAAGATAATCTATTTCGTTTTGACTAAACCACCCTTGTTGTTTCTTTTTCAGTAGTTTGGATATAAATACGAATGAAGGATTCAATCCTTTGTAATAGGGAATGCCTGCATCGAATGATAAGATTGTTTTCATCCCCTCTTTTATCAAAATGTTATGGACAGATACTTCGCGGTTGTGTGTGCGAAACCGCAGCGTATGGATGCCGGGGGTAACACGAAACAGATAGGGGGCGTAATGTTGGGTTTGTGCTGCATAATGCAGCCGGTCATCAATTTGGAGCAGGTGTGCTCCCTGCAAGGCGCCGTTAATGACGATGTAGGGGGCTATTTGTGTTGTGCCGTCGGCGCTTGGTTCCGTATAGGAATAGTAAATATCGGGATACAGAAATCTGTAGTATTCAATGGTATCAAGCGACATAACATGTCTCCAATAAGCCCATGTTAGACTGGTTGGTTGATTTTCGACGCCGTTTTTATCCCATTTATAAGGAATGTTTGTAAAGGGCTTGGCATAGCGGTTTTTCCCTTTGATAATGAGGTTTGGGATGGAATAATCTTGAAATTTGGAAGTAAAGGCGTAGGCTGTGACGTCCGCATTTTCAACGGGTTGGCCTTTTTTATCAGATACCGATACCGTAACAGTCGTTTTTTGACCCGGATAAACAACTGTTGGCGTCGAGACGTCTATCGTCATATTTTTCTTAAACTGCGACCAGGCGCTTTCGATCAACCTTTCTTTGCCGAAAAGATAGGATAGTTGCATCCCAAACCCGTCTTTGCCGTTATCTCTGACAGCATAATCCAAATGCGTCGTATATCCTTTGGCGATTTCCCTGTTGTTTCTTCGCAGGGTGTACCAGAAAGGTATTTGGGCCGGGTTATCGACTTTAAGGACGACTGAATCGTTCCGGAGGTAAAATTGATATCCGAGTTGTTCTTCCATCATATCTGCAAGTGAAAAGGTTGCAAACGAATTGTTTGTTTGCACTTCCACAGAGGAAGCAATCCAAGGTACTGCAAACTGACAGGGCAAACTTATGATGTTATTCGATACAGTTGAGGAGATGGGAGCGAAATCTTTACAGAAAACAGATTCGCCGTTCTCGCCCAAAATTTTAATGGTTGCCTGTGCTTGTTGTGCGATTCCTTTATGCAATTCATTAATTGTGAGGAGGCCTTTGTCCATTGAAAAAACAATGACATAGTCGTCGGCATTTCTGAAAAGCCTTTTTGTCTGTTCTCTTTTTTCATTATCGGCGCTCAGATACGTACATTTTACATCGTAAAAAAGAGATATTCCGGCAGGAAAAATTGAATCGGGAATGATGATTTCTTTTTCTGAGGTCTCGTTCATCTCGACAGTCTCACTCCATAAAACATTGGGTATGAACGTTGTTCGTTCTTTGTTCATGTTTTTTATAGCAAACGGCGCTTGAGCCGGTGTAACCAGCAATTCCACTTTGCCGCCGTACGACGCCATTTCATTTTCGTCTGAGGCCTTGACTTTAAGGATGACGGTATCACCGGCAGCAAATTCCTGCTTCGTTGTTTCAACGGTAAACCGGGCGCTATTCAGTTCATACTCTTCATACCGAAAACTGCCGTTGATTTCATTTGTTCTTTTGTCATTCGTATGTAATGCGATGGAATAGTGGCTGTCTAATTTCAGGTTGAGATCGCCTGTCAGCTTAAACTCATATTGATACATGCCGGGCCGGTAAGGCAAAAGATTTTCGACAAGGGTAGTATCCGTATGTAAGGGATAAAAGCCGTATAATCTGATGTTCAAGGGCTTATTGTACGGTCGTCCTTTGATGCCGGCCATGTATGCTTTCATTTTCACCGTTTCACCGGGTTTATACATAGGTTTACTAAAAGCGATGAATCCGGTGTACTTATCTTTATCCGGATGAAAGAGACCATCTGCGACGTTTAATAAAGTATACCACCGGCGTTGTATTCTCCATAGCTCTTTTTTAAAAAAATTGTTTTTTGAATAATAACGGTAGATGTCTCCTTTCTTGATTTCGATATAATGAAACACGCCGTCGTTGTTCACTTCAATAACCTGTTCGTTTTTAACATCCTTACAAGTGTAGGTTTCGGTAATCCTGTCGAATCTTAACCGTTGTGCGCCGCATCTCACTTTTGCATTACGGATGAAATGTCCTGTCGAATCGTAAAGGCAGAGCCTGAACTGCTCGCCAGGCACTAATTTGAAATAAATATCATCGACAGTATAGTCGTTGAAAACCAACTGATTTTCTTCAGCGCCTACAATGAAATAATTACCTCGCGGGAGGGGCGGGACAGGTTCGTCACGGGCATAACTTATAACAAGCGATTGTAGCATCTTTTCGTCCGGTTTTTTACCTTTCAGGTTTATTTCCCGCAGATTAGCGACCGACGCCTTATAAACAAATAATTCGAATGAATGTCGTTTACTGTCGGGAAGTCCGGTTTGTGCTGCAAGGAAGAAGCCTCCCGACAGCAAAAGGAATAAGAAAGTGAAAAATTTTGTCTTCATAGATAGATTATTTTACTTTCATTTGATGCAAAAATAATCATTTTTCCATAATGATGCTTACTTTTGTGGAGGTATTCAACTAAAAAGTTATCAAAAATGAAGAAAAGTAACTATTTATTACTCCTCATCCCTTTCATTTGCGCGCTGTTGTCAATGATGGGATATGGCCGTTATTTCAAGTATGCCGTTGCCTTATCGTGCGGATTCATCCTTTTTTTGGTTTATGGCAGTAATATTAAAAAGGATATATGGCTCATCATTGCTGCCTTCCTGCTTTCAGTTGTAGGCGACTGGTTCCTCGCCAACAGGAAAGGGATGAACATCCGGTTCATCTATGGAATCGTCTTTTATTTCATCGCTCATCTGGGTTTCTTGTGGTTCTCGATGAAAAACGGAAAAATAATAAAACGGATACTATTTAGTATATTAACCGTATATCTTAGTTTCTACATGCTGATGATTTATCCCAACATCGACAATAAACCCTTGACAATCGCGGTACTTTGTTATTTGCTGATATCGTGTATCTCGTTTGCGGCAGCAACAGGTCTCCGACTGCCGCCGTTTTCCAAATGGCTATATTTTGCAGGTATTGCTTCCATCCTGTTTTCCGACACCCTCATCGCCTTTAAGGAGTTTGTGGGCTTTAAAGATTTATCATTTCTGATAATGCCCACTTATTTTCTTTCGCACCTACTAATAACTTTCGCGTTATTACTAATGGGGGCGAAGGGACGGATACACACAGGGCTTTAAGTGTCAAACTTAAAGCCCTGTGCGTTTGTAGTGTCATTTGAGTTCATTGATGACGTCCTGATTGGCTTTTCGTACTTCCGGCTCGATAATCTTGATTCTTTTACGATCGTAGGTCATCAACCCGTTCACTTCGCCTTCACAGTCAGTCGTTTGTGTGTAGACGCCGGCGGAGAAGCCGCGTTTCACCAAATCCTGAAGTTGTTTTGCATATTTCACATATTCGTTGGTGACATCACGTTCGTTTTTAAATTCGATATAACCCCAGTTACGTTGGTCTTTCCACCACAGATGGTCGTCTAAAGGCAGACCGATACCCCCATATTCTCCTAATACATTGACACGTTGAGCGTCGAAGAGGAACATTTTGGGTGCGGGATAGTTATGCAAATCCAAAATATCGCCGCAATTACGGTGGTTACCTCCGCTCGCGGGGTTCACTAAGCGGGACGGGTCGTATCTTTTTGTATGGTCGACCACTTTTTCCGTGTCAAACTGACCCCATGCTTCGTTAAAGGGCACCCATACCACGACGGAAGGATTCGAAATACATAAATTCATGATCTCTTTCCATTCCTGATAGTAATTATCAATCGATTCCTGTGAGCGGTCTTTGTCGGTACCTCCACCGAAAATTTGTGCCTGCCATTGATTCCCTAAGTCGCCGCTTGGCATGTCCTGCCAGACGAGGATTCCTTCCTTATCGCAATGATAATACCAGCGTGCCGGCTCTACTTTCACATGTTTACGTATCATGTTGAACCCAAAGTCTTTGGTCTTTTTCACGTCATAATGAAGCGCTTCATCTGTGGGGGCGGTATAGAGGCCGTCGGGCCACCATCCTTGGTCTAAGGGTCCCAATTGGAATAAGTCTTTGTTGTTCAACTGCATCCTCAGGAAACCGTTTGCATCGCGATTAGTAGATATTTTACGAAACCCCGTATATGATTTTACATCGTCCACCACTTTACCTGAAGAAGTAACCGTTATTTTCATATCATACAAATAAGGGTTTTCCGTATCCCATAATGTCGGATTTTGTACCGCCATGCGGATTTCAAAATTGGAAAGGCCTTTACCTGAAGCGATTGTCTGACCATTTTCTAACAGTTTCACTTCAATGATGTCGGTCGGATTCGCTTTTGAGGTTGACACCGTCACATTTAAAGCGTTGTTATCGATGTCGGGTATTGTTTTAATTGCCGTAATATAATTCGCGGAAACCGGTTCCAACCATACAGTCTGCCAAATGCCGGTGACTGCGGTATACCATATTCCGTTAGGCCGACTTACCTGTTTCCCCCGGGGTTGGAATCCCCTATCGGTCGGGTCCCATACGCGCACCACTAATTTATGTTTTGATTTTCCGGATAGGAAGGGCGTGATGTCGAAGGAGAAAGGCGTATACCCGCCTTGATGCGAGCCAATCATAATGTCGTTGATGAGAACGTCCGCTTTCCAGTCGACAGCGCCAAAATTGAGGATGACATTTTTACCCTGCCAGCCCGATGGAATAGTAAATTCACGTTTATACCACAGTTCGTTTTGTCCGCCTACTTCTTTCATTACGCCCGAAAGCGCCGATTCGACGGCAAAAGGTACTAGTATTTTACCGTCAAAAGTAGCCGGTTCTGCCGCTCCGCGCGGGGTAATAGCATAGTCCCAAAGACCATTCAGGTTCGTCCATGAGCTACGTTCGAGCAACGGACGCGGATATTCCGGTAAAACATTTTGCGGATTGACTTCTTCCGCCCATTTTGTTTTAATTTTGTCGCCTGCAGGCGCCCACTGTGCGTATGCACTTGCTGCTACCAAACACATACAAAACAATACAAGTAAATTTTTCATGTCGTTTAAAATTATAATTATTAGAGAGAATCGATCAACTTCAGCTGTCTTGAAAAATACTCTATCCGGCTTCTTTCGTCTACTTCCGAAATCTGGATTGACGACCTTTTCTTCAGCTGCATCCATTTCCTGAAGTTGGCTACCATTTCAGCGTTGTAGGTATATATCTCAAATTTTTCAAAGACGTGAACAAAGCAAATATTTATTTCAGGCGTATAAACATAGTTGTAATTTGTATCTACATTAAGATGGGAAATATAAAGATTCACTTTGTTTTGCGTTTCGGGGTAGCAGCCTTTTTTAGCGATTTCAAGCATGTAGTCTATCAATGAGAATAAATCTTGTTTGATAAGCTCTTTATCTTCGGCGGTAATCATCCGTATGGATGAAAAATACTGGATGTCGGATATTAAATAGTCAAACATCAATCGGTCTAAAATAAAATTCGAGTTGGGCACTAACTTGATAGCTTCATAATAATCCTTCGTCATTTTTGCTTTTTCGGGGGAAATAATGATCTGTGAATAAGGCAAAATTTCTTTTTCATTGCCATATTGATATTGCCATTTGAAAAGGTAGAATTGATTTAAACGCGGATAACCGGCCACCATCGGGCGGTGTAATTTGTTGCATATATCCATGTATTCCGTCGTCGGGAAATTTTTTGAATAATGAATGCCCTGTATTACATTGTTAATAAAGTCAGTTTCTACCTGTGAGGGATTGATATAATTCACTCGTCGCATCTGAAAGGCGACGGAATCAGTGTTGATACTAATAATATCATCTAATGAGATGTTCCATGCGATGGCGATTTTTGCCATTTCATGCGCTGTAAATATAACATCTTGACGTAGCCGCCTGTATACGGCTTCACGTTCAATATACAATAAGTCCATTAACTCTTGGACTAAATCCTGTTTCTTGGGATGCCTTTTATAAAGCGTGTCTATAAAACTGTCATACCAATTTCTTTCTTCTTCCTGTACCATTGTAATAACCTATAAAATCTAAAAATAATGCGCAAAGGTAGTTATTAAAAATGAAATATAAAAATAAAAAAGCAAGATTTGACAATAATTGGATATTATCCTGTGTTTTTTTAGTTTTTTTTCGTTTTAATAGATAGAAAACCTATACAAATAAAGAAAAGTTAGCATGTAAAAAAAAAAATTGAAAATAGATTTGGATATGTCAAACTCTTTTATGTATCTTTGCAGCCGTGATGTGAATTTTTTTTATTATTCCCCTGATACTGTGTAATTAATTTTATATACGGGGATTTTTTATTTAAGTAACAAAAAAACTATGATTATTAAAAACATGTTAAAAGTGTCAACGACTTTTCTATTGGTATTGTCGTTAGAGGCAGGGAGTCTTGTCTTTGCCCAGAAAGTTACTCCGGGTGGAACCGCTTGCACTACGGAGTATTGGTTGAAAGCAGACCAATTAGTAACCAATCAATTAGTACCCAATGGAACGCAAATTACTCGCTGGACTGATGCCTATAGTCAGTCTTTTGTTGGGACGGCTGGGACAACGGCCGGCTCTGGGCCTTTCATGAAGTATGAAGGGATGAACTTTCATCCGGCGGTAGAATTTACTGCGCCGGGGAGAAGACTTACGTCGGAAAACAGCTTCCAAATCTATGAGCCTGCAACCCGCGATTACCGCACATTTTATGTGACCCAATCGAGTATGACGTCCGGTTACGGAGCCCTTTTTTCCTACACGCTCAACTATGACGAGGGCTGGAACGCTGCCGCAGCCTATTTGTATGTTGCCGGAACAGCTGTTACGACCTACACGCCCGCCGGTATAAACCGGCGCCATGGGATTATCAGCGTAGACCGTCAGGGCAATACCGTATGGCATAACGGACGTCCGGCGACGGGAACGACTGCGCGTCCGCTTGTCAATGCCAACACCGCAGCCGCAATCGGTACAAGGGGCTTTAATGCTACTACTTATCCTTTTTACGGCGAGATTCAGGAAATAATTGTCCTCTCTACGCCGACAGGTATTCCTTTCACCCAACAGGATATGCAACAGATAACATCGTATCTGGCGATTAAGTACGGTCAAACACTCGATAGTAACGACTATCCATGGCTATTTAGTTCTGTGGATACGGTTTGGAGTGTGAGTAACCATGTTCCTTTTGTGCATCATGTGTTTGGTATTGCACGCGACGATGCGATGGGACTGTATCAAAAACAGTCGACGAATGTGGACGATAATACGCTTACCATGTTTCTCGGTAATACGTTAGAAACATTGAACTCCCAAAATACGGGGACCTTTGCGAATGATTTGACCTGCTTGCTGTTAGGCTCTAACAACGAGACCGGTACGCAGGCGTATGTCATACCCGACAGTACGGTGTATGTCAACCGTATGCTGACGGGCGAGTCTTTCAGCCTGCGCCGAAACCGCGTATACAAAGCGCAGCTCACCGGCATGGGGAATAACTCCTTAACGGTCGGCTTGCAGGTGAAGAATCTAAAGGCCAAGTATGTCATGGTATCGGATAACATCAACTTCATTCCGTCGGATACGCGGCTCTACTTCATTAATCCGCACAGTGGTATCGCTGAGAATGTGGAGATATTCGACGGCGACTATGTAGGTTTTGCCAGTGCGGAAAAAGCGCCGGGAGGAGTGACGGCTTACCGCACAGACATTTGGCTGAAAGCTGATGAAGCGCTGGGAGGCGATTTTCTAAATAATAATACGACAGTCACCCGTTGGGAAAACCGGTCGGAGACAATGATAGACTTTGTATCAGGCTCCTCCGTTGCTCCACCCGTTTATACCCATAACGGGATGAATTTTAACCCGGCGGTCAGGTTTAGTTCGACGATAACAAGATTGACATCAGATGTTTATTTCCCCGTCGAAGCGCCTGCAAACCGAATTTACCGCTCTTTCTATGTGTCCGAATCGAAGCTAACAAGCGGTAACGGAGCGCTTTTTGCATACAATACGAACTATGATGAAGGCTGGGCAATCGCTACCGGCTATCTATATGTCGCCGGAACGGCTAATACCAACTATAATCCCGGACTGACAAAACGATACGGGATTACAAGCGTCGAACGTAGCAACAATACAGTGTGGCACAACGCAAATCATGTATCAAGCGGCACGGCGCGTCCGCTCACTGCCAGCGCCGCTTCGTATGCCACAATCGGCACAAGGGGAGCCGCCTCTACATCTAATCCGTTCTATGGTGATATTCAGGAGATTCTCATTCTTTCTACGCCACCGGGAACGCCATTCGATGTGAATGAAATGCGAAAAATAAACTCCTATCTGGCGATAAAATATGGGCAAACGCTTGAAAACGAGCAGCCCAACCTCTACAACTCTGTAGGTGCGGTAGTGTGGGACGCCGGGCTGCATGGCGCCTGTATCCATCACGTGTTTGGTATTGCACGCGACGAAACGACCGGTTTGTATCAAAAACAGTCGGCGAATATGGATGACAGGACGCTCACTGTATTTCTGGGTAACAAGTTGCATGTGCTCAGCGCTCTAAATCAGGGGAAGATGCGCAATAACACCTACCTGCTTTTTGGCTCAAACGGAGTAGACGGCACGATAAGCTACGTCTATCCCGGTAAGTCGTTCAGCAAACGTCAGGAACGTATTTATCAAGCGCAGCTTTCCGGCCCGGAAAATACAATCACAGTCAGTTTTCAAATTCAGAAATTTAAAGCGAAATATCTCATGGTTTCCAATGCAGACTCATTTCCGGCAGCCTTTACGCAACTTTATCCTGTTACTGACGGTTTGGCGATAGATGTACAGATTGCCGACGGCGATTATATCGGCTTCGCCATGGACGAAACGGTTCCGGGCGGAGTACATGCCTATAACGTCGAACTGTGGCTGAAAGCCGACGAGATACAACCGGGTGTCCAACCTGACAACGGCGCGGCTGTTACCCTTTGGGCAAACCAGTCGGGTACGATGCTTAACTTTGTGCAGAACAATGCTGAAGCTGTGCCGGTTTATCAATGGGACGGCATGAATTATCATCCGGCGCTTCGTTTTGAATCTTCCGCCAAAAAGTTAGTTTCGGAATATAACTTACAGACATATGCCAATACGAACCTTATCTACCGTACGTTCTATGTCACCCAATCGAATATACCGGCCGCTAATAATACCTATGGTGCAGTATTTGCTTTCAGAGATACCTATGATGAAGGCTGGTGTTATCATACCGGTACGAATGCACCAAACTATATATACTATAATGATAATACAACGACAGCGGTAGGTAATTATTCGATATTTAATCCCGGACAGAGCTATCGCCATGGTATTACCTCAATGGACCGTAGCGGCACGGTCTGGCACAATGCCAAACAGGCTACAGGAGGTACCGCACGTGCTATCCCTGCCGGAAGCGGCATAGCGTCTGTCGGAACACGGGGGCCAAGTAACACGATAAACCCCTATTACGGCGATATACAGGAAATCATTGTGCTTTCTACTACACCGGACGCTCCTTTTAATCAGGACAGTATCGCCAAAATTAACACCTATCTGGCAGTGAAATACGGGCAAATGCTTGATACGGCGGCACACTTGCAATGGGTGCGTTCCGACGATGCCGTCATATGGGATGTGGCGAAAAATGCCGGATATAACTGTAATATCTTCGGTATAGGGCGCGACGACGCCACCGGTCTCTTCCAAAAACAATCGATGAGCGTTGGAAGCGCCGAAAAAATCACTGTTTTTACAGGCGCCCACCCCAAACTTCCGGAGCTCAACAGCCTGAATACAGGCGTATTAAGCGACGGTTTTTTCGCTATGTTCGGCTCAAATGGCGTCGTTTCGACTAATGCTAACAGGATTAATTATAATTATCCCGCAGGGACACAGTTTATAAACGACACGATTTCAATGGAGTTGGAATACCGACATCCGACGGTTTTGAGGTCGCAACTGACCGACACCTCCATCTTTTCGGTTAACATGTATCTGGGAGGATTAAAAACCGATTATGTATTGGTCTCGGACGACCCGTCTTTTCTGCCGCTCACGACCCGGGTCTATCCGGTCGACGGTAACTTTGCAGCACACGGCATACCGGTAGGTGATGGCGACTATATCGGATTCGCCTATCAGTTGAAAACGCCCGGCGGTGTGGGTAACAGTTTGCGTATGTGGCTGAAAGCGAGCGAAGTGTCATCCATAGACCTGATAAATGGCGAAGTACAGGAGTGGCGCGATTTTTCGGGTAACACTGACAATATCTACTATTATTACCGGAAAAACACGCGGAACTTACGACCCGGATTCCTGCAGATTGACCCCGATATGAACTTTCATCCTTCCGTTGATTTTCGAGTGCGCGGCACGGGCGCTTCCGGCGACAGAGAATACCTGAACACCGACAAAGCGCCGTTTTCAGTAGCCAGTCCGCATCAATACACGCTCATATCGGTCGTTCGACTGCGCGACCTCAGCACCTATAGTTTTGCGTCCTATTTTATCGGCTTTGGCGGTTATCTGCCGGATGCTGCTACAAGAAATCCCTGCTACGGTTTTCAGACGGTGACAGTCGGCGGCGCTTCAAAGAACGTGGGTCGTTCTTATCAAAGCGCGAATGTTGACGGAACTAAGCACCTGTACAATACGAATGCGACGACTGCCTCCATGTTCATTACAGACATCGGCGCCAATCAGGCTAATTCTTACCTCCGGTATGAGGCCGACGGCGAAAGCGACCCGATATATAATAATTCAACCGTATGGAGTAACCGGAACAGCATGACGATGAACGCAACCGGCACATTAGGGGGCGCCTCGCTTTATGAACGGTGTATGATTGGCGCTATGAGCGAAGTGATAGCCTACGAAACGGTGTTGAACGATAACGACAAAGACGAGATATATTCCTATTTAGGATTGAAATTCGGGATTACGTTAGACAAGGACAAAAACGGCACGACCGATACAACGGCCAATTTCGATTACCGGCTGTCGGACAACACGTTAGTCTGGGCCGGCGATTCCGACCCGCTTTACCGGCATTACCACCACAACGTTGCAGCGGTGGTGCGCGACGACAAAGCGAGCCTCAACAACCTGCAATCCCATTCGACCGACGAAAATTCCGCTATCCTTATGGGTATCGGCGAACGCCTCGGCCTGACGCCCAAACTGACAGGGTTGGATAGCGATAAGGAATGTATCATATGGGGAAATAACGGCGCCTCATTCGAGCCGATACCCTATACTCCCGATGAAATAGACCGCTGTGGCCCGATGGCAACCGTATTGGAACGTATATGGATGGTAGAGATGCTCACACAACAAGACTATCAGGTGCTCATAGGCGCTGGCGACCAAGGATTTAATCCTGCTTTCCCGTATCATGGCGGCTATCAGGTGACGATGCTGATAGCCGAAGACGAACCGATGCTGTCAGGTGAGACGAAAATACAAAACGGACAATGGGATTTGGCGATTACAGGCCAGTGGGTAGATGGACTGCACCAGTTTAATGTCATCCTTGAACAGGGGAAAAGATATTTCTTTACCTTCGGCGGAATGCCGATCGCAGGCCAATGCGAAGCATGCGACTTGGAAGCCCGCCTGTCGAACATCGTATTTTCGCGTACTGCATGGGGATTAGGCTGGACGTCACGCGACTTTGTTCTAAACAATCAAACAGGTATGTCGGCCAATATTACGACCGGTTTCCAAGGCGCAGGCAACGCTTCTTTTAATACCGCGTACCCAAGAGGCGAGAACGCCGGATACCTGTCGTTATCAAGACAAGGTAATACCTATCAGAAAATGGTCACTACCATTACTATGGATGAGGCTGCGATGGCTTCGTTCCATTTGCGTCGGATTGATTATCATTCACGCGCCTATACCCAAGTGAAAGTATATGGTATCTGCGGACTTACAGAGACAGTACCCTATTTGGATTATGCAACGACCGAACAAAACAGCTATTATACAATTGACAGGTCGATGGGAACGGCAAGAGCTGTCCGAAGAAGCGAAGCCGGCGTTGCTAACCGGAACGCATGGATGACTGTCGACTTTAATAGCCCTGTACAACAGATTGTGATAGAACATACGATGAGCGGTAATCCTTCGATTTCGAGAAAATATTTCGACATAGGCGGCCCTATCAGTTTCGTGTGTCCGGCGCCACCGCCCCCTGTCAATGATGCCGGATTTTCATTTACCCAGCAAGCAAGGCTGCAGGAAGTGTATCTTTGTGAAGAGGTTACCTATACCTACCGTATCCAAAACACAAATTGTGAAAGCAAACAGACCGATTTTTATGTTACGTTGCCCACTGGGATGCGTTGGATTAACAACTCGTTATACATCCATGCCGACAACATCGTGGGCGCTGCCATCAACAGCTATGCCGGCGACAGCGTGCTATCTATTACCGGCCTCACACTCCCGGGCGGCGAAACCACCGTGTTTACGGCACGCGCCTATTTTGACACGACAGCTGTGGCGGGCAATTATACCAACCGCGCCCAGATAGATTATGAACGGATTATCAACAATATACCCGTGTCGGAATCCCTTTACAGTTGCGACCATCTATTATTGGGCTGTGCGCCTACCACCGTTGTAGCGCTGCCAACAGGTGACAGGGAACTGCCTTTAGACATCATTGATTTTACGCTGGATAATCCCTGCTATCAACCGGGAGATGAAATAACGGCTACGATTATCCTCAACAATCCGAACAGTACGCCGGTTACACAGGCGGCTCTCAATGTAATTTATAATGAGGAATTTCACTATAAGTCAGCAAGTCTTGCCGGTAATATTACAAACATGGGAACGCCCGATTTTGGAGGCGTTACAGAAGAAGGTGAATTTACGTTTGTCGGTACGACCGGAACAGGATTTGCGATTCCTGTGGATACCAGCACAATATCGTTCACATTTATTGCGCCACAAGTTTTGGAACCCGATTATAATCCGGATGGTACGCTGCGGACGGATGAAAACGGCGACCCGTTGTTTGCTCCTTTCAGCATCTCCTTCGATTTCACATCACTTGCAGAAGAAGTCTGTGCGTTTGCTGCTTTCAGTGAAGCCTACGGTGATGCGATGGTCGACCCGCTACCTTGTGTGCGTATCTTGGAACCGACCGTTATTTGTGTTGGCGACACAGCGTACCTTTCGCGCTGGGAAGGCGGAATATGGTCTGTTGAGAATCCAGCCGTAGCATCTATCAATCAAACAGATACAGGTGTCTTTGTGGAAGGATTGCGTACCGGAAAAACCGTCTTTTATTTTACTGTATCTTCCGGTTGCATAGCTGTCAGCGACACACTCACCGTTGTATGTTGTATTACGGACGAAGTAGACGACAGTGTCAAGGTTTGTAAAAAAACAGCGACACTTAACGCGATACGGCACAACGGCACATATGCCAATCCCGTTGCCGTGCTTTATAACGAAATAATTGAATACGAGATATCCGCTTATAACGCGAATTGTTCTGAAGTAGAAGTCATTATAACCGACACTTTGCCCCTTTATCTGAACTATGTATACGGAACGGCAAGCGCATCGATGCCCGGTGTGGATACCCTCATTACAAGAACATCCGGAACGCCTTCACGGGATATCATCTGTTGGAGATGGTTCTCTCCCAATGAAATACCGGCACACAGTCCTGTGAAGGTCTTTTTCAAAGCGTCGCCCGAAAGCGGCGTGTGCGCCTCGCAACCCATGTTCATCAACCGTGCATGGATAACGGTAGGCGACACGACCCACGTCACAGAAAACAGAACCTATCATCAGGGAGCGGGTGTAAGCATGGTAGCCTTCACCGGCAGTTACGGCGGACAAATTTACAATGCCAGCCCGCAGCCTGTCGACTACAAAACATCGCCCAAATCAGGCGTCCTTGTTGTTCCCGACGACGGCTACCTGTTTGCAGGCTGGAGCCACGACGCTTATCGCTCGAAACGTAACGAACAAATACCTGCAAAGAAAGGCATCATGCAATACGAAACCCTTACGATCTATGGCGACGTAACGCTTACAGCCAACTTTGAGCCTGAAGAATATCCGATAACATACTTTTTAAACGGAGGTCGCTTTCCAAATGCTCAATTCCAAATGCTCAATTCACAATTCACAATTGAATCGCCTTCCATAACCTTAGAAATCCCCGAAAAAGAAGGCGATGTATTTACCGGATGGACAGGCTCAAACGGAGATGAACCGCAAAGGGAAGTGACCCTACCAAAAGGCTCTACAGGCGAAAGAACCTACTATGCAAACTTCGTGCATAGCGGAAGGGAAGAACCTTTCCATGCAGCAATTCCATTCGAAAACAGGATATGGGTCATTAAGGACGAATTGTATATCTTTACAACACAAGCAGGCAATATCGCACGCATTTACACCTTAGACGGGACTTTGTACATGCAGAAAACGCTGGTATCTACCGGCGAAGTAAAACTTAAACTTGATCAAGGCATATACATCGTAACCCTTAATAACGGCTCAGGGAAGAAAGTCATCGTACAATAATGGGTTATCTGAAAGTAAACTTCTTTTGGCCGATGTAACTGCAAATGACAGTGACGATGGTAATGATCATTTTGGAGGGAGTAGGATAAAAATTCAAACCGTCGACAAACAGTTTCAATCCGGCATAGTTGATTATCAGGTTCGCTACAACAATCATCAGATAACGGACCAATTGTACGCGTCCGCGCAAATCGGACGCTGTAAAGGTGATATATTTCTGGAGTAAAAATCCGGAAAATGTCGAGATAGGGAAAGTCAGTATCAAAGAAGCGATATGGGGGCTTAACGTAATGATACCCAAACCGACAAACCGGGTTTTGAACAGTAAATTGTAAGCGAGAAAGTAAAGAATCCAATCAAAAACGATGTTGGAAGCGCCGCATACGCCGTACCGGTATATCTGTAAAGGGACAAATCTACGGAATAGCGGATATGTAAAATCAATTACCTTTTGTAACCAAAGGCCAATCTTTATTAGAAATTTGCGCATAATGGCCGCAAAATTACAATTTATTTTTACGATGAATCATTTTAGCTAAAAAAAATTTCTCTCAACTGTTGCCGGTTTCAATAAAATGCCGTACCTTGCGCAACAAATCGGAAAAAATTTTAACTTATGAAATGGTTTTACCTGTTTTTTCTACAAATGGGCGTCCTTGTAAGCGCGCAGGAAATACTTACTTTTGATGCTGTACAGGACAGTCTTATCACTCAGTTAGCCGTTTTCCCGCAGGAAAAAATACATCTTCAAACGGATCGGACGATGTATGTACCCGGGGAAAAAATTTGGTTTAAGGCATACGTCGTTGATGCGTTTTCCCATCGGGCGCCGACCTACAGCCAATATGTATATGTTGAGTTGATTAATTCATCTGATTCCCTTGTGCATCGCGTAATGATTAGCGCCGATGATAAAGGCATGTTTCATGGCTATATTTTTCTGTCGGATGTTATGCCCGAAGGCGATTATACACTGAGAGCCTATACACGTTACCTGGAAAATCAGGGCGACGATTACTTCTTCAAGAAAATTATTCGGATTGATAATCTGAAGGCGGCAGACAAACGACAGGAAAGGCAACCTAAAATCAATTATGATGTTTCCTTTTTTCCTGAAGGGGGAAATTTGGTGGAAGGCGTTCATAACCGAGTTGCATTTAAGGCATTGAACCAACAAGGCGCTTCTGAATTTATCACGGGAGAACTTGTTGACAATGAAGGTACCCAACTCTGCGAAATTACGACTGTTTTTGCAGGGATGGGTTCCTTTATTTTTGTTCCGGAAGCGGGGAAAGAATATTTTTTACTAAGTAAAAACAGCAGCGGTCAAGAAAAACGTTTTAAACTGCCTACCGCCAAACAAACCTGCACGATTGGGGTTACTTACCGGAATGAATATCATTATTTTCAATTAAAAAAAACGCCCGAGATGTCGGAAGAGCCACTGTATCTGCTTATTCATAACAAGGGAGAAGTTTCCTATTTCGCCGAATGGAATCATCAAAAAGAGTTTATCACACTTTCGAGCGAATTGTTGCCTTCGGGGGTGATACAGGTGTTGTTGTTTGACGAACAAATGAATCCAATCAGTGAACGGTTGTTTTTTAACAAGAATGAAGACCCTGCTAACTTAGTCTTTTCTTCGGATAAACCGTATTATGAAAATAGAGAAAAAATATCTTCGGAAATTTATGTGACAGATGCTGAGGGTAATCCCCTTGCGGGTCATGTGTCGGTAGCTGTTACGGATGATATAGATATAGCCGTCGATACCCTTTATACCATTTCGGCAAGCCTGTTGCTCTCGTCCGAGCTCAGAGGAACGATTGAATCGCCGGGTTATTATTTGCAGGAGCATAAAGAGGCTCGGGCGGCGCTCGATCTTTTAATGATGACGCATGGCTGGCGAAGGTATGAGACGCCCGAAGCTATCAAAGGGAATTACAAGCGCCCTGAAATCAACTTTGAAGTAGTGAAGGTAATCGCTGGGTCTGTAAAAAGCCTGTTTTTAGGTCGTCCGGTTGCAAATTGCGAAGTGATGTTTTTTGCAAATGATGGAAATTTCGGAGAAGTAGAGACCGATTCTGTCGGGTCATTTTATTTTTTACTACATTATCCGGATAGCGCCAGATTTTTTATACAGGCTAATAAGCAAAAGGGAAAGTCCCGTGTCGAATTGACGATACCACAAGAAAAATTTCCGGGGCTGAAGCATGTTCCGGTTAACTTGCCTTTACCGCTAACCGATGATGAGTCGGATGACACAGCCGATTTTATAAAAAAGGCCGGTCAACGCGCACTGTATGACGAAGATATGAAAGTTATTCAATTAAGTGAAATCACAATTACCGCACGAAGAATTGATAAAAAAGACGAAGTGAGATCACAAAACTGGGCTGCGCAGGGTTCGGACCATACGATTTATCGCGACGAAATAGAGAAATCCCATGCTCCTAATGTGACCTACCTCCTTAATTGGGTTGGCGGAATAATGGTCAGCGCTAATGGGGGAGTGTCAATTCGGGGAGGCGGCCTCCCGCTGATATTGATAGACGGCATTCCCATGGAGTGGCAGGATGTTCATGATTCGCCATTGGATAGAATAAGTGTGTATGATGTAGAAAGCATAGATATTTTTAAGGGAGTGAGCGCCGCTATCTTCGGGATGAGGGGGGGTAATGGCGCAATCAGCATTACTACAAGGCGTGGCTCCTACAACAGATCGGACAGCTATCGCCCCGATTTCGTATCATATGCTCCACTCGGCTATCAGAATCCGGTAGAATTTTATGCTCCTAAATATGATACGCCTGCATTGAGAAACAATAACACCCCTGATTTTCGCACTACCATCTATTGGAAGCCGGATGTCGTCGTGACCGACGACGGAAAAGCGTCATTCGAGTTTTACTCATCCGATTTCCCGACAACCTATTCCGTTGTGATAGAAGGCTTATCAAACGACGGCAAAATCATTCGACAGGTCGAAACGATAGAAATAAGATAATTTTCAATTACGAATTACGTTTTTCTTTCAGAATAGGAAAAATTCTTAATTCTTAATTCGTAATTGATTAAACAGGTTCTATCCCTTGTTCGGTAAGCAGTTGCAGGGCCAATTCCTTGAGTTTGAATTTTTGTATCTTGCCGCTGCCGGTCATGGGAAATTCGCGGACAAAGAAGATATATTTCGGTATTTTGTGATGCGCTATTTTGCCGCGGCAGAAATCTTTCACAATCACATCGGTAAGGATAACCCCCTCTTTCGGTATGATAAAGGCGCCTACTTCTTCGCCGTATTTAGGAGATGGCACAGCGGCGACCTGTATGTCTTTGACGCCTTCCAAATGATAGAGAAACTCTTCAATCTCACGTGGATAGATGTTTTCGCCTCCACGGATAATCATGTCTTTGATACGTCCGGTGATCCGAAAATAACCGTTCTCGTCCTTGATGCCCAAGTCGCCGGAGTGTAACCAGTCGTTTTTGTCGATTACTTCGGCAGTAGCTTCCGGATTTTTATAATAACCTTTCATGACAAGGTAGCCGCGACAACAAATCTCACCCTGCACACCCGGAGGACATTCTTCGCCTGTTTCGGGATTGACTATGATCACCTCAGTAAATGGATATTCGCGGCCTACCGTTGTACAGCGGTCTTCAAACGAATCTTCCAGCACGGAATGGGTCATCCCCGGCGAACTTTCCGTTAAGCCATAGACGCTGGTAATATGCGTAATGTGCATTTTTTCCGTTACGGCGCGCATCACCTCAATCGGGCAGAGCGAGCCGGCCATGATGCCTGTCCGCAGCGAGGTGAGGTCGAACATGTTGAACATCGGGTGGTTCATTTCCGCAATGAACATGGTTGGTACGCCATATAGCGCCGTACACCGCTCTTTATGTACCGATGCAAGCGTCACCAAAGGGTCGAATTTTTCGACCATGACCTGTGTGCTTCCATGGGTAAGCACATTCATGGAGGCTAAAGTAACGCCAAAACAATGAAACAGCGGCACGCAACAACAGAGTTTGTCTTCGGTCGTAAACCCCATGCCTTCACCTGTGAAAAATCCGTTATTGACGATGTTATAATGTGTAAGCATCACCCCCTTAGGGAATCCCGTCGTACCTGAGGTATACTGCATATTAACGACATCGTGACAGGTAACCTGACGTTTTGCCACTAAAAATTCCTCCTCGTCGACATTTTCGCCAAGCAGCAGGATTTCTGCTGTGTTATACATGCCCCGGTATTTCTCCTGACCGATGTAAACAACATGATGCAATTCAGGGAATCGACTGCTATGCAGGTAACCACGCTGGCTTTCCCGCAGTTCGGGCAGCATGGTATAGACCATATCCACATAACTGCTGTCGAATACGCCGTCTGTGATACATAAAGCATGAATATCGGAATCTTTTACAATGAACTCCAATTCGTTTTGCTTATAGCTTGTATTTACTGTGACCAAAACAGCCCCGATCTTTGCTCCTGCATAAAGAAACGTAAGCCAGTCAGGCACATTGGTCGCCCAGAGACCGATATGCGTACCGCGTTTGATGCCGATAGCCATCAGCCCTTTCGCCATATTATCAACCCGTTGATTGAATTGTTTCCACGTGAATCGCAGGTCGCGATCCGAGTAAACCAAATATTCCCTGTCGGGGATCACCGTCGCCCAATGCTCAAGCCAATCCCCCATTGTTCTGTCGCTTAACATAATAGTTTTCAGTTTTCAGTTTTCAGTTTTCAGTTTTCAGTTTTCAGTTTTCAGTTTTCAGTTTTTCCGAATTGCTTCCCATGCTCGCAATGACGTTTTTCTCCGTCATTGCGAGCATGCGAAGCAATCCAGGTGTAAATATCTTATAATTCTCAATTCCTAATTCCTAATTCCTAATTCCTAATTCTCAATACGGTGTGTAAATTACGCCGAGTATTTTAGCAGGCATGTCGTTTCCGGTATGCACATGATGGGCTACAATCGAATCGTAATAGATACTATCCCCTTCGTTGAGTTGGTAAGTGTTCTTGCCGTAGTTTATTTCAATAACACCCTCGATGACATAAATAAATTCCTCACCCTCATGGGTTGAGAAGATAAAATTGGCGCCATGCGCCGGCATCACATCAATCATAAACGGTTCCATGTGACGTCCGGACTTGTCGGTCGAAAGGGCGTGATAGGACATATATTTATGTTTTGTCACTGCATTGTTTGTGAAACCGATGCCATCGCTGCATTGTGCACATTCCTTACGGCAGATAACAGGGCCAAGTTCCTGCTGGTCGTCAAGGAAGGTACCTAATCGAACGCCCAGCACGCGCGCAATTTTTATCAACGGCGCTAAGGAAGGGAAGTCTTCGTTTCCCTCGATGCGCAGGATCTGTTCTTCTGTCAAGCCTGAACGCTCAACCATATCCTCAATGGATATGTTTTTCATCTCACGAATACTCTTAATCTTTTCTCCGATAATCTTGTTCGTCTTCATATTTTTTATACAGGTTTTGATTCGGGGGGCAAAAGTAGTGGTTTTTTTTAATAATACAATTATTTTATTACTATCTTTGTAGCCATTATGAAATCAAAAGAACGCGTACATGCTTCACTGAACCGGAAAAATCCCGACCGTGTTCCGATATGGATGTGGTATCATCCTGAAACAGTGGAAATTATGTCAAGAGAATTAGAGATACCTGCCAAGTATGTTTCACTTGCAATGGAAGACGACATACGACAGACATGGGTAGCTAATAATTATGCCATGGAAGGCATTGTGCATCAATATGATGGCGAAAGCCATACGGATGCGTGGGGTATCAAGTGGGTAAAAGTAGGGCCATTTAATCAGATAGCGCATTATCCTTTGGCGGAAGCATCGGATGAGGAATTATCAGGTTATACCTTCCCCTATAGCCGTATTCCGGAGTTACTTCAAAATATGATTCCGGTAATCGCTTTGAAAGAAACGTATTTTATAGGCTGTGATGTATCGCCATGTCTTTTTGAATTGCTTTGCAGACTGAGGAACATGCAAAATGCGATACTGGATTTTTTGGTCAATCCCGAATTAACGAACAGCCTCTTGGAGAAATCATCCGATTTTGCCGTTACAATATCTCAGGAAGCAGTCAACAGGTTTGAGCTTGATTGTTTGTGGACAGGCGATGATGTAGGAGGACAGCAAGCGATGATATTAGACCCTGATATGTGGCGAAGCAAGGTGAAACCCCATTTGAAAAAAATTATTGAAGTCGGGAAAACACGGGGATTGTGGATCGCTTTTCATAGCTGCGGGGCGATACATCCCATCATACCCGACCTGATAGAAATAGGCGTCAACCTGTTAAACCCTGTTCAAGCGAACTGTCCCGGGATGGATCCCTTGGAACTTAAGAAAGAATTTGGAAAAGAATTGTCATTCATGGGCGGGGTGGATACGCAGAATCTGCTTCCTAACGGAACGGCTGCTGAAGTTCGCAAGGAAACGGAAAAACTCATTGACGGCATGATGGCCGGTGGCGGAGGATATATATTGGCCGCATCCCACGCCATTCCTCCGGAAACCCCTATAGAAAATATTTACGCCCTGTACGAACCGGCTGGGGTTTCCAAAGAAAAAATATTGGATAATGCTGCGGATATAAGAAAAAAATTAAATTATGGACAAAAAGATGGATTATTGTAAGGAGATAAGTCGATTACGGAAGGAGAAAAACGCAGTCATACTGGCTCATTATTATCAGACGGCTGATATTCAGGATATTGCCGACTGCGTGGGTGACAGTCTTGCGTTAGCCCAATGGGCGGTAAAGACCACAGCCGACATCATTGTACTGTGCGGCGTTCATTTTATGGGCGAAACGGCGAAGTTGCTCTCGCCCGAAAAAAAGGTGTTAGTTCCCGATATGAACGCCGGTTGTTCATTAGCTGACAGTTGCCCGGCAGATGCGTTTGAAAAGTTTATACGTGCTTACCCCGGTTATCAGGTTATATCGTATGTCAATACAACTGCCGCC
>JGI24702J35022_10000228_pt1 | contig 31770 bp, 32 predicted proteins | sample TergutTh196P4_FD_35022 | JGI IMG/M metagenome (IMG submission 35022) | reverse complement strand
GGCCAGCGCTTCTTCAATAATGGCAGCCCGTTTATTATTATCGGCATCACCAAAATCCAATTCCTGTGACTGGTCCAGCAAATCAATCGGAGGCAATTTCCATCCATCGACTTCAACGGCATTGGGAGATAGACCATACTTCCGCCAAATATCCTGAGCGACCTGCTTATTTCCGCCAATCTGCGGTATATCTGATTTTTTGCCGGCCGGTTTGCTGAGCTGTTTCTCAGTTTCCTGACTGGCGATAAGCATTCCTGTTCTTGGTTGTTGGGAAGGCGCTATTTTTTCATTCTGCACCAAAGACCCGCTGGTAATATTGCCTTGTCTATTGGAGAATTTTTTTGCTTCCGCGGCATTGCTGACATCCACTGGCGTTCTCATAGGGGCCTTGAATAATCCTTTCACTGCCAAAGCCATTTTTTTCAATAAACGCCAGGCAATGGCGGGAAGAAGCAGTACAAAAGCCATAATCGCCAGCAATAACAAGCGTAAAATACCGATAAAGACATTGTTGCCAACAATACTCTTTCCGACACTGCCGCCCAACGAAGAAAAACCAAACACTCCCCAAATGATTATCCCGACCACAATTCCGCCCAACCAGCGATACCAATAATTGAGAGTCCAGCGTTTTGCGAAGGGAGCCAATCTTTCGCGGAAAAGTATGCACAGCGTGACAATAATGGCAATCATGATGAGGATAATACCCCAGCCGAGCAGTCCGTATGCCCCGTCCATAAATTTCCCGATTATATTTTCCTTCCAGAGCCAGAAAATGAGCGTCACCAGACTCACAATCAATACAAAACCAATCAGTCGCAGCAGCCACTTCTTGACAGGATTAACTATTTTGGCAGTTTTGCTCTCTTGCGTTTTCACAGTTTGTTTTTTTGCCATTTCAGCCCTCTACACCTTTACATGAACCAATAATATCATCGGGCGACGCTTTGTTTTTTCATAAAAGAACCTGTCCAAAGCATTTTTCAGTTCGTTATCAATTACACCACGCCCCTTGGTGTGATTATCTTCCTTATTTAGGAACTCCGCCGCCAAAGCACACGCTGAATCCAGTATATCACTTGTTTCGGCAACATCCACAAATCCCCGTGAAACAATCGCAGGACGACCAACTAATCTACCCGTGTGTTTGTTGGTAACAATGGTAATCGCCACCACTCCGTCCCGTGATAATATTCGTCGATTGTGAAGTATGGCACTGTTAACATCACCCACCGATAAACCATCCACATAAACATTCTCTGACGGGACTTTGGCACCAATTTTACCCCCATTTGAATCCAGCGATAAGACATCTCCATCCTCTAACACAAACGTGTTAGCTAGCGGGATTCCAATTGAGTGTGCCAGCTTAGCGTGTAAAGTTAAATGCCGATATTCGCCATGCACCGGTACAAAGTATTTGGGCTTGGTGAGGCTCATTATCAGTTTTAATTCTTCTTGGCTGGCATGCCCATGCACGTGCGCTTGTGTGCGGTTTCCGTAAAATACCTGCGCTCCTTGTTTGAAAAGACTATCAATGGTGCGATTCACCAGCGACTCGTTCCCGGGAATTGGGGACGCTGAGAATATCACCGTGTCGCCGGGTACAATGGAAAGGTGCTGGTTGGCACGACTGGCAATGCGTACCAAACCTGAAGTAGGCTCGCCTTGGCTACCGGTAGTAATTACCACAGTCTTATCATGCGGTGTACGAGACAATTCGTCCATCCGTCCCATAACATCGGCCGGAAGTTTCAAATAACCCAGATCGGAGGCGATACGAACATTGTCTGTCATACTGCGTCCAACAATAAAAACGCGTCGCTCGTGTTTGGCAGCGGCATCAATGACTTGTTGCAATCGTGATATGAGAGAAGCAAAAGTCGTTACCATTACCCTCCCCGGGGCGTTGGCAATTATATTGTCAATCGCGTTGCCAACCACCTGCTCAGACGGAGTATAACCGGGAAGTTCGGCATAAGTTGAGTCCGCCATCAAGAGCAATACCCCTTGAGCACCTATCTGTGCCAAGCGTGATAAATCGGTTGGTTGTCCTCCCACAGGGGTATAATCTAGTTTGAAATCGCCAGTATGTACAATAACACCTAAAGGGGTCCGTATAATAAGACCGACCGAGTCAGGTATGCTGTGGCACACGGGAAAGAATTCCACCGTAAAGAGCCCCAAATTAAAATGACCTCCCGGGGCAATGACATTAATCTTGGTTTGCGCCAGTATGTGACGCTCTTTAAGCTTAACTGATATTAACCCTTTCGCCAGCTTCGTACAAAAAACCGGCACGTTTAGTAAAGGTAATACATAAGGCAAAGCCCCGATGTGATCTTCATGCGCGTGGGTAATTACAATGCCACGCACTTTGGCTTTATTCTCTTCAAGATAGCTGGTATCCGGAATTATCAAGTCAATACCCAGCATTTCTTCATCGGGAAACATCAACCCGGCGTCAATCACTACAATATCATCGCCGTATTCAACGGCCATCATGTTTTTGCCGATTTCGCCCAATCCACCCAATGGAATTATTTTTAATTTTCCTTTTGTCATTTATGTTCCTTAAAATAATTTTGCTTGCACGAATCCATCCTCGGCCTTATGACTGGTCGGTACGTGCTCTTTTTCTTTTTTCAATTCAGCCAATAGCGCAGGAATTTTTAACATATCGGATTGAATAACACTGCGCAGGCTTCCTTGATGCAACGCCGCCGCCGGATGATACATGGCAAAATAAAGTCTGCCATCTTTCTTGATTGATGTCCCATGGGTTTGGCTGATAATTTTGCCCGGCATGAACAATCCCATGGAAAAGCGCCCTAATGTCACAATCATCTGAGGATTAATGATTTCAATCTGACGCTCTAAATATGGCCAACAATTAGTAATTTCGTTTGGCAATGGGTCGCGATTATTGGGCGGCCGCGTTTTAATCACATTGGTAATATAAACTTGCTCACGCTCATATCCGATCGACTTGATCAGTTGAGTGAGAAACTGTCCGGCGGCCCCGACAAACGGCCGTCCCTGTTGATCTTCATGCCACCCCGGAGCCTCACCGACAAACATAATTTCTGCATTATCGGCTCCCTCTCCAGGCACCGCTTTGGTCCGAGTTAGAGAAATGTCACATTTTTGACAATTACAAATGCTTTGATAAAGCTCAGCTAGAGCTGACATAGAGTTGCTACCGAATGTATTTACCTTGAATATGCCCAATGATAGCATGTACATCATGTATCGGTCAATTGAACAATACTGTATACCGATATATATCTAATACGCTATTCTGTAATGCCCAAAACGCCTCTTCACCGATCAATGCTTGCCATAGCTTCAATGACCAATCTGCCATCTACTCTTTCTGTGACACAACATTTGCCCATTTGGTGAATCTGCCCAAGTTACACCGCGTATTGTTGTTGGTCTATCCAAAAATGGCGGTACCGTGCTTATCGGTAATACGCCGCATTGAAAATGCAGGCTTTCAAATGCTTAACTTTCTCGCAACGTCTCCTGGAGGTTGTACTATCACAACCGCCGAGCACCCAGGCCACAGTTCTCCGTTTGCGACGGTCAACAGTCTTGATGATCCAAAACCAGCATTTTTTGAGTTAATAAAATGACATATATCGTCAAACTCCATCTGTCTAATATCACCCGAAACCTCTTCACCCGGCACTTTTGCTCCGGACTCCACAATCCAACGATAAGCAAGAGACGGAGAGATATTAATTATCTTGGCCAACGTACGGAATGAAGCCTTGCCCAGCAAATAGAGGATGACACACAAAGCTTTCTTGGCGGCAATTCTATCATTCGTTCGGCCATCACCTTCGGTAAAGTGATATCCACAATCTTTGCAATGGTACCGCTGTTTCTTGTTAGCTCTGCCGCTTTTCACAATATGTTGCGACTGGCAATTCTTGCATTTTGGCATAATAGCACTTCCATATTTGATGCTATCACTATATCATATAACTATATTATTGTGAACAATCTCGTCTCTTCGGCTACAGCTTCGAAATGATAAACTGAAAGCTAGGCACAGAAAAATCATGCTTTGTGCCTAAATGTTTTTGTCAAATTATAGCGCTGTTCAGATAATCGGCTACCTAGATGACCTGCAAAATAAGTACTCTGATTCCATTGCCAAGATAATGGAAACCTTGCGTAAAGTAGCCTGCAGTCACCTTGACCAAAACATTTGGCTCTTTGATTATGCCGACGAGATTACCGATGACATCAATAAAGCTTTTTGTATGAATATAGGCCGTAGAGCCATAACCCCTTGATGAAATCAAAATAAATTTGGCAAAATCCAAAAAGCCTCAATTAATACAACAACTCTGGGCAAAATACCCTACCAGTCAGAAGGCCTCTTTTAGCTTTGAAAACGTGAAATATGGAGGCCTTATTTCATTTTCGGTAGCCAAAGAAAAAGAATCTTCTTACTACTAACCCCGCAAAAAGAAAAGCAAGATAAGAAGTATAGCTTACAACTCTTGCAGGTTATGGTTGTTACTATCAAAGTCACTTGATAAAGAGGTAAACAGCAAGCAAAACCGCTAAAACAGATAAGAATATTTTTAGCAATGGACAACCGCTTAATGTACCGGTTAGCGGCTTGACTACACGTGAGAAATAAGTGAGCATACGCTTGTGTGTTCATGGGCATGGTCGAGTAAAAGTGAGAATATTATATTTCAAGAATTGCTATTTAGGTGCTATTTAGTTTGATGCTACGCAACAATTTGACAAAGTTTCCGCAATGAGTCATTATAGTCCAAACCGTTGAGACGAGAGTAACGGCATTTACACGCCATAACAGAGAGCCTGGGTTGCTGAGAGCCGGGTTGGAAATGTGGGATGTCAAATGGGTCGTTGAGGGCGTGGTCAAAGACAGCAGTGTCAAGTATTCCACGACGAGCGAGCAAGCGTTAGTTGCTGAGAGTATGATTGTACTCTGCAAAGCGCACGAGTAATCGTGAATCAGGGTGGTACCGCGGATATCTTTGTATTCGTCCCTGGCAATGTTAAATGCATTGCCGGGGATTTTTGCATTTATAGGGGTATTCACAAAGGAGGGCACATGGTTAAAGGAAAATTCGGCAAATACGGTGGACAATATATACCGGAAACGCTAATGAGCGCCGTTCTGGAATTGGAAACAGCATATGACTACTGGTGCCATAAACCTGACTTCCTTGAAGAACTCAATCTTTTGCTAAAACAATATGCCGGCAGACCATCGCTACTGTATTTCGCCGCCAAGATGACGAGTGATTTGGGAGGAGCCCAAATATACCTCAAACGAGAGGACTTAAACCACACCGGCTCTCATAAAATCAACAACGTCTTAGGACAGTCATTGCTGGCCAAAAAGATGGGTAAAACCAGGCTGATTGCCGAGACCGGTGCCGGCCAACATGGGGTAGCCACCGCCACCGCTGCCGCGTTAATGAACATGCAATGCGAAATCTTCATGGGTTGCGAAGATATTAAGCGCCAATCCTTGAATGTCTATCGAATGGAACTTCTGGGAGCCAAAGTAAATTCCGTATCATCCGGTACCGGCACATTGAAAGATGCGGTAAATGCCACGATGCGTGAATGGGCCAGTCGCATATCAGATACTCACTACTGCTTAGGTTCAGTGATGGGACCACATCCTTTCCCCACAATTGTACGTGACTTCCAAGCCGTTATCGGGCGCGAAATTAAGGAACAACTCATGAACGTCGAAAATAGGTCTCCCAACGCAGTAATTGCCTGTGTCGGTGGTGGTAGTAATGCTATCGGTTCTTTCTATGAGTTTATTGGCGACGAAACTGTTGAGTTGATCGGGTGTGAGGCCGGTGGCAAGGGAATACGTACTGCCGAAAATGCCGCCACTCTTACCAATGGAACCGTTGGCGTTTTTCATGGCATGAAGTCTTATTTTTGCCAAGACAAGTACGGACAGATCGCTCCTGTTTATTCGATTTCGGCGGGCTTGGATTACCCCGGTGTCGGCCCGGAACACGCCGGTCTTTTTGACGCCGGACGTTCGCGTTATGTTCCAGTTTCGGATGATGAGGCACTGGAAGCTTTCGAGTATCTCAGCAGAACTGAAGGAATTATTCCCGCAATCGAGAGTGCCCATGCTATCGCATACGCAAAACATTACGCTCAGTCTTTGGGAAAAGACAAAATTATAGTCGTAACGTTATCCGGTCGTGGCGATAAAGACGTCGCCGCAGTAGCCAGATACAGAGGAAAAACAGTTTATGAATAAGATAGAACAAGCATTTTTACATGAAAAAGCCTTCATTCCTTATATTACGGGAGGGGATCCGGATATTGAGACCAGTGAGAAGTTGCTTTATGCCTTGCACAACGCAGGTGCCAACATTATTGAAATCGGAGTTCCTTTTTCTGATCCGATTGCTGAAGGTCCCGTTATTGAGCAAGCCAATCAGCGCGCACTGAAAGCCGGTTGCACGGTTGATTGGCTATTTGAACTCGTTGAACGTGTACGCGCTAAAATTGACGTACCGATAGTCTTCATGACTTATTACAATCCGGTCTTCGTTTATGGCAACAATAAGTTCGCCAAACACTGCGCAGAGTGCGGAGTAGACGGATTGATTATACCTGATTTACCGTTTGAAGAAAGGGATGAACTCTACGAGCAATGTAATCAAAATGAAATTACGCTTATTTCACTGATTGCCCCAACTTCAAAAAGCAGAATTGCTAGAATTGCCTCCGCTTCCAGTGGTTTTTTGTATTGTGTATCTTCGCTGGGTGTAACCGGTGAACGCCATCAGTTTGACGACAGTGCCAAACTGATGATTGAACAAGTACGCAACGTCTCCAGCATACCTTGTTGTGTAGGATTTGGTATTTCAACGGCTGAGCAAGCTCGTCAAGTGGCAAATTACGCCGACGGGGTAATTATTGGTAGTTCTTTCGTAAAAGTAATTGCCAAATATGGTCGCGACAGTGTGGATGAGATCTGGCGACTGGGACGAAAAATTAGACAGGCCATTAACGAAAACAAAATTCAAAAATAAATATTAAGGAACATATAAATGTATAAAGAAGTATTAGCAAAAATAACTACTCATCAAGAACTGAGCGAAGAGGAAATATTCGCTCTGATCACCGCCATTAACGAAGGAACAGTCAGTGACGTGCAAATAGCCGGCTTTCAAGTGGCTTTACTCATGAAGGGAGCATCCCTTCATGAAATCTCTCACATCGCCCGCGCCATGCGAGCTAACTGTGTCCCGCTAAAACCAAATGTGACTGAGGAAATGATGGATACCTGCGGAACCGGTGGCGGGCTTTCCACATTCAATATCTCCACTGCCACTGCCATAGTGGCCGCGGCATCCGGAATTAAAATCGCCAAACACGGTAGTGGTTCCATCGCAAGTCTCTCCGGCAGTGCAGATGTATTGGAAGCATTGGGGGTCAATATCCATCTCAAGCCTAGCCATGTCGAACATATGATTGAAGAAATCGGCATCGCTTTTCTCTACGCGCCGCTCTTTCACCCGGTAATGGGGAAAGTTCTCCCTCCCGAACAGGACCTCGGAATAAAAACAATTTTCTACTCCATTATTGGCCCGCTTATTAACCCGGCTTTTGCCCCCAGACATCTGCTGGGAGTATATAAACCTGACCTGCTGGATACGGTCACTTACGTAGCCAAAGAATTGGGCTATACCAATGCCATGTTTGTTCACGGGTTAGACGGACTGGATGAAGTCTCTCTAATTGGCAAAACACGTATCAATCATCTGCAAAACGGTATAGTGAACACTTTTGAAATCAGCCCGGAGGACGTGGGGCTTAACAGATGTTCACTTGGCGAGATCAAGACCGGGACACCGTCAGAAAACGCGCAGACAATTAATGGTGTGTTTGCCCGCAAAATCATGGGAGCCAAACGTGACACTATTCTGCTAAATGCAGCTTGTGCATTGGTTGTCGGAGGTAAAGCGGATAGTATCAAAATGGGCATTACTTTGGCCGGTGAGTTAATTGACAGCGGAGCGGCATTAAAGAAACTGCAAGATCTTAAGCAAATGTCGAATAGTTTTGAGGCAATGGCATGAAAAAATGTCAGGAAGGCCAGTACTTTTCCGCGATTGCGCGCCAAAACGCACGCGGAAAAGTAACTGTCATACCGGATATCAAATGTGTTTCCCCCAAGGTTGGGCCACTACTGCGCGACCGAGACCCGGCTACAGTAGCGCGTCAATTCATCAGCTATGGTGCGACTGCACTATCAGTAGTAACTGAAACGGAACACTTTGGCGGCAGTTTGGCACTTTTGCGCACTGTTAGCAAGTCTGTTGACGTGCCAATACTATGCAAGGACTTCATTACCGATGTTGAGATGCTGGCGGAAACGAAAAAGAACGGAGCTTCAGCGGTACTCCTAATCTGCGCTATCAATCAAACTGATAATTTACTTACACTATGTGAGAAGGCACTTTCACTCGGCCTCGAGACAGTGGTAGAAGTTCATAGCAAAGAAGAGATGTTGCTTGCCAGATCGTTGAGCACCCGTATAATCGGAATCAATAATCGTAATATCAAGGAACTTGAGAAGGATGGAGGCGGTCCACAGATGACCGCCTCTCTTGCGCCATATGCTCCACAGGGAGTCCTTTTAATAAGTGAAAGTGGCATTACCTCGCCAGCAGATGTACGAACTGCGGTGAAAGCCAAAGCCAACGCCGTACTTGTCGGTACATATCTGTGGCAAGCCGATAATATCGAATTAGCCTATAAGTCGCTTTGCATTGAAAGGAATAATGAAAATGAGACCGAAAATTAAACTGTGCGGTCTGACACGAATGGAAGATGTACAGATGTGTATTCATTACGGGGCTGATATTGTAGGAGTTGTTGTTGAATACCCCAAACCCGTACCTTGGAATGTCAGTGTGGACACCGCCAAAGAACTATTATCTGCCGTTTACAAACCTACAGAGAGTTGTATTGTTGTCGGAGGATCGAAGGAGAATATCAAGCAGATTGCCTTAGCAATTCGACCTGACTATGTTCAACTGCACTACCGCGAAACGCTTGATGACACTGCCTACCTTGTCAGGGCATTAAATAAGTATGGTATCCGAATCATCAAAACACTTTTTCCTGATGTTGCTGACCTAGAAAAGAATGCCAAAGCCTTTTGTCATGCTGGTGTTTATGCTTTGCTACTCGATCCGCGCACGCCAGAAAGAATTGTTGAGAGTGGCCCGGCCGACCTTGCCCTTTTCCGCCTTGTTCAAAATGCTGTTCACTGTCCTGTGATATTGGCAGGTGGAATAATCCCTGATAACGTGGTGCAAATGATTAATTCATCCCGCGCGCAAATAATCGATGTTATGACCGGTATAGAAAACGCTGCAGGGAACAAAGATGAGAAGAAAGTGGATGCACTATTCAGAGCCATTAATGAGAGTCATTTCAATGTCAATAATTAGCACTCGCTTAAATATATAATTTGCTTGTCCCGATGTTATCGTTTGGTCTCATCCCAGGAGTTCAAGCTATTTTCAAGGAAAATAGCTGAATATACAAAGGATTCTTTTGCACAATCAGAGCACGACTACCAGTACTGGCAAAGTAAGATGAATACGACTTGGCAGACGGATATTACGGTGTGTTGCAATTGGGATGGTTGTGATAAGCCAAGCTGATGATGGTACACTAAAATAATGAAAGTCTTGATTGCCGATGACGAAAAACCGTTGGCCACTATGTTGCAAGAATTATTGCAGCGCCATAATATCCATAGCGACGTGGTCTTCAACGGACGTGATGCGGCAGATTATGCGTTAGACGCACAATACGACTTAATCATACTTGACGTGATGATGCCCAAAATGAACGGTTATGAAGTTATCAAGGAAATCCGTAGCAATGGGCTGACAACACCAGTGCTTTTTCTTTCCGCGAAAGGGGAAGTCGAGGACAAAGTAAGCGGGTTAAATCTGGGAGCAGATGACTATCTAACCAAACCATTTGCCGTAAGTGAGTTTGTCGCCCGAGTTCGTGCACTGACAAGAAGGCCGGCCGATTTCAACGGTGACCAGCTTGAATACGGAGACTTGGTGCTGGACAAAATCACCCTGAACCTACGCTCGAAGGCCAATACCGTCAAACTCAGTTCGACCGAATACAAAATCATGGAAATGCTTTTACTTAACTGTAAAGGAATAACCGAGAAAGAACGACTGATTGTAAGGGTATGGGGCTATGATAATGAATCAGAATATAATAATAGCGAAGTCTACATTTCTTTCTTGCGTAAGAAACTATCCGCCATTCAATCCACGGTCAGAATAAAAGCCGTTCGCGGCATTGGTTACACACTCATATCAGACGGAGCAACACATGATTAACCGAGCCAGGTTGCACTTCTTCGTAGTAATGGCAACCATTGTGTCAGTCATCATTGCTGTTTTTTGCGGCATAATACTGCTTTCAACATATTCGCGCAATACCGAAGCAACTGCCAGCGCTCTTGAAAAAATGGTGAGCGATTTTGAGCAAGATCGTCCTTTCCCATCAAGACCTCTTGTGGAAAGCTTCCCTGATCGCTTCAATAATGTACGCGGGTTTACTGTTGAGGTAAATTCAAGCTTTACAATAACTCGAATACGCATTGAGGGCTCTTTGTTCTCAGAAGAAGAAATAGTTCAGTTTGTAACGTCAGTCGTTAACACGCATAAAACTAAAGGGAACATCGGGGATTTGGCATTTCTTGTCAAAGAAGCGTACGGCAATAGAATCATTGCCATAATTGATATGGGTATTGAAAATGCTTTGTACAATGAACTGTTTATCACAGTATTACTGGCAGGCGGAGGGGGAACACTGGTTTTACTGGCAATTATTTGGTTTCTGTCGTATTGGGTAATAAAACCGGTTTCTGCCGCACTTGATAAACAAAAGCGTTTTATTTCTGAAGCCGGGCATGAATTAAAAACGCCTTTGACCGTTATTTCGGCCGGCCTTGAACTTGCGCAAAAAAGTTGCGATCAAGATAGTCGCGATCAATGGAACACTACTATCAAAGAACAAACAGAAAGAATGAGCGTGATGGTCAGCGATTTATTGTCACTATCCAAAATTGACGAGAATAATGTTAAGGTAGTCAAAAGTAAATTTGATTTGTCACAAACAGTCATGATGAGCGTGCTTGAGTTTGAAGGTGTGGCATATGAAAACGGCAAAACATTTTCCTACGCGGTGAAAGAAGGCATATTGTATAAAGGGGACCAAAATGCGGTTCGCCAAGCGATTGGCATACTTTGTGACAACGCAATTAAGCACTCATTGCCCAACGATACAATCACAATTAGCCTGGAAAAGACCTTGTCAAAAACGACTCTGGGTGTTTCCAACAGTCAAAATGTAGTTGAAAAGGGCGAGCTTTCACTGCTATTTGAGCGGTTTTACCGCAGTAGTGGCTCACGCTCGCTAACCCAAGGAGCAGGGCTCGGCCTTTCCATACTGCACGCACTGGCCGAGCGCCAGTCTTGGACACTAAATGTCGATATCAAGGAACACAACCAAAAGGAGATCATAACTTTTTCAATCGCGTTTTAAGTCAGTTTATTTAAAGCTTCTTTCAAGGTTTCGTGTTTATACTGTTTATGGTAACCTATGAAAGCTGGAAACAAAGATATTTTTTTGAGTCATACTCAGTCGCCCAACGTCCTTTCTTGAGAGCCCTTCAGCTTTCATGGGTTACCTGTTCGGGACATAATATCAAGTTATAAAGGAGTCCATATGTTTGAGAATGAAAATGAACAGCAAAACTCAAATGAGAATGTTAGAGAAAACTTTCAAAACAAACTTCCTGACCAAACAATGGAGCAACCACTAATTGAGCAAGTTGTCACTGAGCAACCTGTCAGCGAACAGTCATTCTCAGAACCCCCGTTTACTGATCAGCTAGTTACAGAAGGCAGTGCATATGCCGTTTGTCAAGATAACGCTCCGTCAGACCAATATTTCAATACAAGTCTATGGTCATCACCCGATGGAATTTACTCAAGCGAAGCGGTCACAGAGATGCCTTCTGCCAGCAGCCGTAAACCAAGCCGCTTAAAGTTTGCCTTAGCACTTGTCTCAGTATGCATTTTATGTTCATCTGCGGCCGGTTTTGGCGGCATGTTCCTAGCTTATAACATTCTTGGACAGGATACTCAACCCGCATTAGCCGGTTCCAATGGAAACACTGGACAAACAACTGTTGATAAAATAAACCACTCTGAACCGCCATTAAGTATTGCTGAGGTAGCGGCGTTAACCAAAGACTCCGTAGTTGAAATCAGCACCGAAGTGGTCACTACTTATGGCAGATTTGGTTCATTTGTTAGTTCTGGTGCCGGAAGCGGTGTAATTGTAAGCAACGATGGGTACATCGTAACCAATGAACACGTAATTAGCGGTGCCAGTAAAATCAGCGTTTATGTTCATGACGTTGAGTACACGGCATCACTTATTGCCTCCAGTAAGACAGACGATTTAGCTATTCTAAAAATTGAAGCAAGCGGATTAGCACCGGCTGTTTTCGGTAGTTCAGATAGTTTAATTGTAGGAGAAACCGTAGTAGCTATTGGCAATCCATTAGGTAAATTGGGGGGAACAGTCACCTCCGGCATTATTTCTGCTCTGAATCGCGAAATTTCAGTTGACGGGCAAATAATGACGCTTCTGCAAACAGACGCCTCGGTTAACCCAGGAAACTCAGGTGGCGGCTTGTTTAACCTCTATGGTGAACTTGTCGGCATTGTTAACGCAAAATCAACCGGTTCGGATGTAGAAGGTTTAGGCTTTGCGATTCCCATCAATTCGGCATTAGACTATATTCAATCCACAATCACTGCTGACATTGCCAAATAAGCGAAGTGTTCTCAGATTACTCGGAGTTTCGTTGCAGGGTGAGCATATTTTCTACCGACCAAATGCCAGAAAATGGACATTTTTCAGTGCGACAGAAACAATCATCCATAAGGAAAATCCATCACAAGCCCAGCAAGGACAGTTGCGGCTCAATGCTTTATATTCTCCCATATCCTCAATGATTCTCGCATATACTGAACTACATCCACATCATAAGTATTTTTCAGCAGTTCAGCATTAATGATGTCCGTAGTTTTACCATAAACCTGTACACAGCCATCTTTCATCACCATTAAATTATCACCTAAACGTAACGCAAGATTAATATCGTGCAAAACACCAATTACGGCGCGTTTGCCACCGGCTACCCAGCGACGCAAATACTCAACCAACTCTATCTGATACTTTAAATCAAGATGGTTAGTCGGCTCGTCCAAAAGGATTATTTGCGGTTCCTGTGCCAGTGTGCGTGCCAAAAACACTCTCTGCAGTTGGCCACCCGATAACTCAATAATCCCCCGCTCTTTCTCATCCATCAAGCCCACCGTTTCAAGACAATGCATGACACACTCCGTGTCTGTTTTTGACGGCAAGCCAAATATTCGGTCTTTGGTGTGTAAATAACGTCCCATCATCACCGTATCCCAGACTGTATAAGTAAAATAGACCGCGGAAATCTGCCCAAGCATGGCTATTCTTAATGCAATATCTTTATGCTTCATCATGGCAATGCTTTTACCATCAATTTCAATGGTTCCTTGATGGGCCAAAATGTTAGCGATAGCTCTCAGCAAGGTTGTTTTGCCGCACCCGTTTGGTCCGATAATGGACAAGCTTTCCCCCTCCATCAGACTGAAAGTAATATCTTTAATGACATCACCGTTGCCGTATCCGGCATACAGCCCATTCACGCTTAGCATTTTGCCGCTCTCCGTCTAAAATAGATATAGGCAAAAAACGGTGCCCCAATTATGGCCGTTATCGCACCGACCGGAAGCTCACTCGGAGTCACAATGGTCCTGGCGATTAAATCACAAATAACCATAAAAGCCCCGCCAAGCAAAATCGAAATTGGTATGACAATACGATGTGAGGAACCAAACAATTTCCGAACGACATGTGGCACAACTAAATCAATAAAACCTATTACCCCCACAAAAGCAATGGCGCTACCAGTAATGGCAGACGCCGCAATCAGTAGCGTCCATTTGACTCGTTTTATATCAATACCAATCGTTTTAGCTTGTTCCTCACCGAATGTCATTATGTCGAGCTCTCGATTAAAACACATAATCAGCATTGCTCCGACAACAACAATCGGCGCAAGAATGAAGACCGTCGCCCATCCCTTACCAGAAAAAGTCCCCATTTGCCAAAAAACCAAGCGCTGAATGTGCTCACGCGACAAAGCCGACATCAGAGTCGTAATAGCGTTAACAAAAAGGGAAAACACCATACCCACCAAGATAATGGTGTTATTCTCCATTCGTCGATCAATATGTGAAGCAAAAGTGATAGCCAGTAAAATGGTAACTAGCCCAAAGACAAATCCCACCAGCGGCAAAGTCATTGTACCGATAAATGGTATGCTAATCCCGTACAAAATGATTATGCCCGCACCCAGCGAGGCCCCGGACGAGACGCCTATAGTATAAGAGGAAGCCAGTGGGTTACGCAGAACTGACTGCATAACCACACCACTAAGCGAAAGTGCACCACCCACGATAAACGCCAATAGTGCACGCGGCAAGCGCATCTCCCATAGTATGTCAACCGTTGTTTTCTTGATATCGGGCGGTAACTCAACGGCCAGTACCTTATTCAGCGCGATGCGGATTACGTCATATAGTGGTATGTTTACGCTACCAACAGCGACACCGATTGTTACTACGGCCAAACATACAGTTACCACTATGATGACTTTACTTTTCATTCTCGTTTAGTTCTATTTGTAAAAGTCTGGATAAAGTAGCTTCGCCATTTCACGCATGGCCTCAGTTATTAATTGACTTGGTCGTTGACTGCGGTCAGGATCAACAAAGTATACTTGGCTATCCTTTACCGCCGTGATGGATTGCCAGCCTGTCCGGGAAGTAATGTCATCAATCGGGTCGAGCATCCAATATGCGACCGTAAATACTACGTCCGGATTAGCTTCGACAATTGATTCGGATGAAGGGGCTAGCCAACCGTCTTGATCGGCGAAGATATTTACGGCGCCGATTATTTCCAACATTTCATTCAGATAAGTGTTATTTCCAACACTATAGGGATATGAGGCGTCTCCGAGTTCAAAATAGATACTCTTTTTATCTGTAATCTTCTTAGCGATATCGCTCAGCGCTTTGATTTCTTTTTCCATGTCGGAAATAATTTGATTCCCTTTGGCTTGCACTCCCATCACCGTCGCGATAAACCTTATGTCGTCTTTGATACCCTCAATGCTGCTACTTGTCGGAATGTAAGCCACGCAAATACCCATCAATTGTACTTGCGATAAAGTGTCATTACCTCCCACTTTATGCATACCGGTTACCACAAGAATATCCGGCTCAAGATCAATCAATTGCTCCCCATCGACTTCGGTTATACTGACAAATAGCGGTATGTCAGACGGAAGACCTTCCACATTGCTGGAATAATAGTCTGCCGCGACAATCTTATCAGCTAAGCCAAGAGCAATCAGTATTTCCGTATTTGATGGGCCGATTGATATTATACGCTCAACTGTTTCCGGGACAACAATCGGATTGCCTTCACGATCAACACTGGTATCAACCGTAACACCGGACTGACACGCCGTAATGGCAACACTCAATAGCATTAGCACTGCTAATGACATGGCTAGAATTTGCTTCTTAATTTGCATTTTTTACTCCTAAAATGTTTGATGATTTTCTTTGCAACAACTGCTTATATGCTTATTTACACTTGTACCTCCTTTACTGGATGATAATCATGCAGGCAGCCATCTCGGTATTGAAGCCAATAGCCTCTGCCGGGGGCTGGCAACCACTTGGCGAAATTATCTGTATTAGGTCTGATTAAATCCATAATGACGGCGATGGTACCTCCATGGCAGACCGCCAGAACCAATTGCTTTTCCACAGCCAAAACACTCTCCAAAAGTTTGGCGTAACCTTTAGCGACACGTGACCTCACTTCATTCCTACTCTCCCCACCCGGACATGATACCGTGCCCAGACTATCGTTAATCCAAGCTTGATAATCGTCTTGTTCGCTAAGTTCCAGGTGTCCTTTCATTTCAAAATGGCCGAAGTTGTACTCTTTCAAATCAGGCAGAGCCACTCTTTCAACCTTACCGTAAAGGACGTCGATTGTCTGCTCGGCACGCAAAAGACCGCTGGAGAAAAACTTATCCACGGACGGAGGATAAATATTCTGCCTTCGCAGAAGACAAAGCTCTTCCTTGCCGCTTTCACTAAGCGGCAAATCGGTTTGTCCGCAATAGAACTGTTTCTCGGTAGCCTGCGTTTTACCATGTCTTAACAACACAATTTCATTCATTTCAACCTCATAGGCAAACCACAAAATAGCCTTACTGCCTGACTTGATGCTTTTGCTAATTCACTCATCACTCTTCCCACCAGCTCACGCCATTTTCTTTCATTTTCCTGAACCGGGACAATACCGCAAGAGACATCATTGCAAATAATCACAGCCTCGGGATTGGCCTCAATCAGCTTCTTTCCGGCATCGCTAACATCAAGACCGTTCATAATCAGCGCCATTAGCCATTTATCAACCTCATAGACAATCTTTTTACCTGTAGGAAGTGTGCTATCCCTCTCAGTGCAAAAATACACTTGGTCAAGGCTTAATTCAAAATGTTTTAACGCGTAATCCAATTTACCTTGATAAACACCGCCGAATACAAGTATCAAAACATCCTCCTTAAATCAAAGCCAATACCACGAGGCCACTTAGTTCACTGATTGTCAAGGAAAAACCGGCCAGGTCCCCGGAAACACCTTTAAACTGCCTAAACGAATACAACATGGCCAAGCTGTAGCCCAAAACAATCGCAGCCACAATCAAAAATCCTCTCCAACCATTAAAGATGAATGCCACAACAGTTGCCAACAGGGCTGTTATCAGCACAACAACAATGTGTGGAGTCTGTGTATTCCGTTTTAGCACCTTGGCATAACCACTTTGGGCCAAGTTTGGCAAGATAAAAATGAATAGAGCCGAACAACACCTCGCCACTATCGGCAAATAAATGAAAGCTAACCTCGTTTTCTCGGTATCAATTGCGACGTAAATAACGCTAAATTGAAGAATAAACAAAATACCCAACATCACAACCGCGAAAGCTCCGCTGTTAGGGTCCTTAAGTATACGCAGCTTCTCTTCCAAAGGACGTCGTGACAATATGGCGTCGCAAGTATCCATGTAGCCATCCAGATGCATAAACCCTGAAAGCAAAAAGGGCACGATGGTAATTAGTGCCGTCGTAAGCATAATATGTAGGTTACTTAGACCTAGAAGGGTAGCGACTCCCCACCACAACACACCGATTACCACTCCCACAAAAGGAAAATAACTCAGCATCAGGTCCAGACAATCTTCATCATATAGGTTAAAAGGCAACGGTATGGAACAAAACATCCCCAGTGCCATATAAAAGCCCTTGGCGTTTCTCTTAATTGTGCGCATCCCATTCTCCATAACCCTTGTGAACAGTAAGTTGGCTGTATGAAACTTCCAAAACAGTGTCGCACAGACCAGCTACACATCGATCAATGGCAGCCAATGCCTTTCGATATGCCTCACTAAGCAGGTCGTAACTCAAGGTATCACTATAGATATAGTCAGAAACCAACACAATGTTTTCAATTCTTTCGATAATCAGCTGTATTTCTTCGATTATTTTGTTTCCGGCTTGCCGGTCAACCTTCCCCCCCGCAGTAAACATTTCACTGGCCAGTAGCGCGGTTAAACTGTCGATTAAAAACGAACCTCGACAGTCACAATTAGTCAGGATTTGGCTAATACTCCTACTTTGTTGAAGAGTAATGAAGCCTTTTCCCGCCCGTTCATTTTGGTGGCGAACAATGCGCGCCCGATCATCGTCATCAAGCGCTCTCATGGTAGCAATATAGTACAAAGGCCGTAGCGCTTGATTCACTGCTAAACGCTCAGCATGATAGGATTTGCCGTTTTTACAACCGCCGGATATAAAAATTCTCAACTAAAACACCTGCTGTTTTTAATAGTGTTCAAGTATTCTTCTCCTAGGCCAGACTCCTTAAACGTCCCCATCTCTCGCATAATTGCGCATGCGGCATCAATAATGGCAAACATTAACGGACAACCACTGCCTTCACCGAGTCGCATGTTAAGTTCTAAACAAGCTTCAACCCCCAACGCTTTGGCAGCATAGGAATAGCCACGCTCTGATGAAGCATGTGATGCGAACAGATAATTCTTGATAACCGGGTTTAAGCGCGTCGCGACCAAAGCGGCCACAATTGAGATGAAACCATCTATTACCAGCGGTACTCGCCGGTAAGCGCCGCCAATAAACACTCCTACCATAGCCGCGATATCCAAACCGCCAACTTTGGCAAGCACGTCAATAGGATCTTGGGACAACGGTTGGTTCCTCTGAATTGCCGTCTTGATTACTTTGATTTTACGCTGGTATGCATCACTGCTAAGCCCGGCTCCCAATCCAGTTACTTCCTCTACTGTAGCACCACAAATCGCGCACAGTACGGCCGCTGAGGTAGTAGTATTGCCAATACCCATCTCACCTACCCCGATTATGGAGTATCCCTTTTCTATGACATCTAATGCCGTCTCAATACCGGTTAGGATAGCTTGTTCGGCTTCGCTTAATGTCATCGCCGCGCCTTGAGTGATATTAGCGGTCGCGAGCTTTATTTTGCGATTTTTGACTTGCGGGTGAGTGAACTCGGCATTAATTCCCACATCAACGACGTATATGTCCGTATTAAACTGCTTGGCAATGGCATTTATACCAGTGATGCCTTTAGTAAAGTTTAGTGTTTGGCTATAGGTAACGGATTGTGGCGCAGAAGTTACACCTTCAGCCACAACACCATTATCGGCAGACATTATGATTACGCAACGTTTTGTTGGATCAAAGTATATTTTGCCACTGATTCCAGCCAGTGTCACCACAATCTCTTCTAGTTTACCCAGACTTCCGGGAGGTTTGATCAGGGCATCTAGACGCTCCTGCGCCTGCTGTTTAGCCTCAGATTTAAGCGGCTCGATTCCCACTAAATAGTGTTTGATTCTATCAATCGACATCTTCCAACCTTTTATCCTTAAATAGCAAAAGTCCCAACCCATAACGAACTCGTTAAATGGTGTTGGGACTTTCTTTCTTGTAATAAACCAGCGCTAGAAACAGTGCTCAGCTAGAATTGAACACAAGCTACGCCAAACCCATACCAATCCATCCATTGTGAATCGTTACAGCAACGACTTTCATCGTTAAAGTGAGGCATGTTTTCCGACTTAGACGTCACAGTAAATATCTCAACCTTCTCAAGCATTTGCTCAATGGCTGTCTTGGCACAAAAGCCAAACTTGAGATACTACTCAGTCAATACGGCAGCAGGACTGTTCGGGATTCTAACCTGATTCCATCTTACCGCCCAGCCAAATCGTGTGGTATCTGGCTAAGCGAACCGCCACTTCATATTATTGATTTTTAAAAGTACGTCTTTAATATATTTTGGAGTATACACAACCATAATGATACTGTCAATCGAGCGCACAGCAAAAGGCAATATTTGGATATCCATCATGAAATAAAAACATAACAAACTTCGTCATGTATCAGTCAGTAGGAATAACTGGCGGATATCTCAGAGAATGCCTCGCCGAAAAACAATCCGAACGACTTCTGTATGTTTCCCATTGTTACGTGAAATCACTACTTTGAGAGTACTTTGTGCCATTTGAACTGTCAGGTTGCTTTGCCATGTTCTCATAATGATTGGGACCAGCCCAAAGTATTCCATCAATTCTTTCTAGTTGATGAATAACGTTTATCACATTTTCTTTAGATTTGTTCACCAATACAATTTGAAGTATTTGATGAAAATTATCCATATCTAAGCTTTTGAGTTCTTTAGGGTCACCATTTATATATGACAAATCATATATCGCTTCAATAGGGAAATCTCCGAAAAAACTTTGCTCATGCTGCTTATTGATTCCACCAGTTCGTTTATTCATGACAACAAGCACACTGCTATCGTCGAAATCTTCGTTAATATCCGGAATCCAGTATTCCTTTATTTCTTCTACCTCAGATGCAAAACTTTTTTGGGGAGTAGAACCAGAGAGTGCAAAAAAAACCAACAGGAAACTAGAGGTGATAAAAAATGATTTGGTAAGCCTAGTTCTAAACTTTTTCATAAGACAACCTCCTTCGGTGAATTTAAGTTCAGCTTTGCTTCCAAATTATTATGCTATTGCCGTTATAGTAATGAAATACCACCCCAGCAATTACATCATCCCATAGTGCATCAGAATACAGAGTAAAAGCATTACTTACTATCACGGCTACGCAATTGTTGTAGGTACCGAAATAATACTCAATCGTAATATCATCTGCTGTTGCTTCCGTAATTGGGCTTGTGGTTCTATTCCGCAAACTCTCAGCACACGCTTCTTTAATAGACAACTGAGTATCTACACTTAAAGCTAATTCAGCATTTCCAAATGAACTGGGGTAAGAAGCAATGTTCATCAAATCCTGTCTGGATAACAAACCATCATCGTACGCTTTTTGCAAACTATAAAATTTCCCCGTTATTTCTTCCTTTGGGTTATCGTTTACCAACACCTTGTCATCGCACCCTGCGCTCAATGGCACTAAGATACCACACAAGAGCAGAATAACAGCAATCGCAACAGCAAACAGTTTTGATGGATTGGAGTGCTTTTCTCTCATAATGCACCTCCCTGATACACTTCCTGTCCTCTATTGTAACGTAGATCCACCCTTTTTAATCAAGACATAATACTAAGTGTATGGGGTAATTGAGATGCCCACTGTCTTTGGTCAAAAATCAAAGCTCAACGCCTAAAACAATGGAGACTTCATATGCATGCTCTGTAAAGATCTTATTTGAATAATTCGTGCCTTGTGGTAGAATTTCGATATCAGGTAGTTAAGAGGAGCAAATAATGAGAAAAGTCGTTTCTGGCATTGTTCTGTTTTCAGTATTCGTTTCCTGTATTATTCCTTTTTCCGCCTGTTTACAATCTTCTTGGCTATCTGATGCCAAAAAAGCTTTTAACACCGGTCGTTTCACACCCGAATTAAGAGAAATTCTACCTGAGGCTTACATTGATATAGATTCGCTACAGATATCCGCCCTATCTTTTATGGATAATGAACGCTTGTCTATCGATAATTTAGCGATCAATTTGGCTGACCCCTCCATAAAAACGCTTCCTTTCTCGCAGTTAAAAGGAAACTATTACGACAGCGATAAGAAGTTAGTGAACTCTATTTACGAAATGCGCACGAGCATGGAAAAAATTAAAGCTGATGTACTTGCCAAATTTAAAGACACCAACCTTTTGTCTCAAGGAGTATGGTACGGCGAATTCAAATATGAAATAAACGAAGCCGGAGATATGGCGATTTACAATAAATACACTTATACCCCCGACACCTCAACCACTAAAGTTTCGGTCTTTACCAAGCTCAGCATGGCCTCTGACGGCGCCAATGAAATCTATCAATCCCAACAGTATGCCGATGGTAGCCTTGTTGACTGTTCCTATTCCTACTATAAAGATGCTGTTTTTGTCTATTTATGTAGCAACCCCGATTTCAGTGTCTATATGTCATTTGATTTTGAGGGGGAAACAAGGAACAGCACCAGTATTTTTTCTTCATACAGTCCCTCTGGAGAAATATTTTATGAAGTAACCAACTTTAGTGGTAATGCTAACCAAGTAGTTATGCATCGTTTGGCAGAAAATGAGATGTCTAGCGACAACATAATTATCGACGGTATTAGTTATGGTGGCAGCAATTTCATCGACCTGCGGGCGTTTACCAACATTAAGGAAATCTATTACCGTGATGACCTCTTCAACGACAATCAAAACTATGTTGTGGGAATTAAACTATCAGACAATACCATTATTGATGCCGACAATGTTTGGGCCAATTTTCGCATGGATAAGTCCATGCAATTCAGCGAAGAGAATGGAACAATCCAGCTTGTACCCGCTGATGGGTTCTTCGTTTCAGCTCTTCTGCTATTTGAACACCCCTCCTCTATTCCATCCGAGTCTGTCCCCTTTCCACAACTAATTCTGGCATCCAACGTTGATGGCATTTTTGCCGATTTACTAGCCATCAGTGACGCTTTTTTTGATGACTTCTATGTTCCCACAATTAACTCCCTTACCGGCATCAGGATTTGCTTAAGCAATATTGAAACCTTTAAAACCGCTGCAAATGAATTCTTGGATTCGCATCTAATTAGTTTTAACTAAATGGAATACCCCCTGCGTCGCGAATCACGCAAAACTATTGGCATCTATATTGTCCATGGTTGTGTGGAAGTTCGTGCACCTTTCAAAACGCCCAAATCAGTAATTAATGAATTTGTGACATCCAAAAACGCATGGATTGCCAAAAGGCTTGCCATAGTGCAAAAGCAACAACAAATGAAGCAAGAGTTCGTTTTGTCGTACGGCTCAAAACTCCTTTGGCGCGGCCAAGAAATCCCTCTTTTAGGTGACAGCAATGATAACCGCATTTGGCGGGATGATTCAGGTTTTCATTTGCCTCCAAACTTAGATGCGGACTCACTAAAAAACAATGTCATCCGTTTATATAAAATATGCGCCCATAACTATTTAGCGGAACGTGTTATGCACTTCGCTCAGATTATGGGAGATGAACCACATAATTTAAAAATCACTAATGCCAAAGTGCGCTGGGGATCCTGTATTAAGCGCATACCACAGAAAGCTAAAAGGACAAATGCTTCCTCATCGCTTTCACTATCAAAAATGCTGAGAAACTTACAAACAGCTACAGGCAAACCTCTTTACAATATATGCTTCTCGTGGCGCCTGGTAATGGCAGAAGATGACGTAATTGATGCTGTTGTCGTTCATGAACTTGCGCATATCAAAGAAATGAACCACTCGGCACAATTTTATCGCCTTGTTAAGTCAGTTTTGCCGGATTACGAAGAAAGAGACTCCAAACTAAAAATCCTCTCTAAGCGACTGGAATATGAAAACTGGGAAATCTAAAACGGAAACCACTACTCAATAATCGTGCTATAGCCTATTACACTTTAATATCAATGCAAGGTATTAAAGCTAGGCAGAATAGATGCCAACACCGCTCATCCAAATAGGTTTGAAAACAGCAAACAAGCAGCTCTTGCTTTTACCGCAATGCGCTATCTTGAATAATTGCCTTTCATCTTGTAAACTTGAGGCGATGTTTACACCTTATCAACTACCATCTGGTAGCTACGTGAAAAGATGTTACAACGAAAATAAGGCAGTCGCATCTTTCCATCTCAAATGATTAAAGATAGAAATCACAGTCGATCGGTTCTAGGGCTGATAGAATGAACAATAATAATCGCGGGATAGAAATTGTCAGTAAGCAAGGACAAACAGGAATTACTGTTTCGGTGGGAAGAGAAAGTATCTCTACTCAAGGAGAACCGTTGGATGTTATGCTTAGTAAACAACAATCATCAGTCTACTTATTAATTGATTGCTCAGCCAGCATGAACGGTAAAAAACTTGACCAAGCAAAACAAGCTATTGTTAATTTCGCTACTGACGCCATCAAGAATAATTATCATGTTGGGCTAATGGGCTTTGATACCGAAGCTCGACTCATCTGTGAGCCAGTAAATGAAATCCAACTTCTTATTGTCGGAGTTAACGCTCTACGAGTTGGTGGAAGCACCAACATGGTAACTGCCATTAAAATCGCTCATGACAAGCTAAAATATATTGATGGGTTTCGTGTAATTGTTATCGCTACGGATGGCATGCCTGACGATGCTAAAAACACGCTCAAAGCTGCCCAGCTGGCCAAAGACGACGGAATCGAGTTCATTGCCATTGGCACTGATGACGCTGACCGCAATTTCCTCGGTAAACTGGCCACTAGGCAAGACCTCGCTCAGAAAGTATCCAGTGAAATGTTTGCCGAAGCGATTGAAACCGCATCATGTTTGTTACCATCGCCACGTGGAATTGTGAAGAGGTAAAAACGCTAATGAAGTGGGAAGAAGCCTGTCGCACGCTCGGGGTAACAGAAAAAGCCACCCCATTAGAAATCAAAGAGCAATACCTTTATAAGGTGCAACTACTCCATCCGGATAAAACAATTGATAAGCCGGAAAAAATTCGTCAAAAAGCCGAAGAAGAACTGGGAGGCGTTAATGTTGCCTACAAGTTTCTCTCTGAAGAAAAGAATAACCCCTTTACACCTCCCAAATTAGAAATCTCCCCCTCCACTATCTTTTTCTCTGACGTAGCTATCAATCAAAAGAAAACAACCGATATCGTCGTGAAAAGTGTGGGTGGGCCTTATACTAACTGCTGGATTGACAATTCGCCTGCCCCTTGGCTTGTTGTCTCTGGTATCAAAGCTACAACCAGCGAAGCTTTACCGCTACTAGTGACACTTGAAGCACAAGGTATACCTTCGGTTATCCAACAAGAGCGATGTTCAGTTTTAGTTAAGCTCAGGAATGAAAAGACAGGGCTTTCTTGTGAGAGTATAATCAACGTTGAGATTGCACCGCTCCTTCTCGTCACAAAACTCAGAGTTAACAAGAACAAGCTTAAGTTTAATAATATCCCGGCAAACACTGTCAGGCGCTACACGATTGATATATTCAACAATGGCTCTGACACATTGCACGGCTATATCAAAACCAGCGCTCATTGGTTATCGGCTTCCAAGAACGAATTGGTATTGCCTAAAAGAACCATGACACATTGCATCATCAGTGTCGATACGGAGAACCTGATTGCCGGGCTGCGTGACACCGCTTATGTGAGTATCTGCACTAACGGCGGTGAATTTACTTTGCCGGTCGAACTACAAATCGACAAGCGGGGGAAGGCTCCCGTTTCATCATATTCCATGAGTAGCCGTAATCCAAAAGCCAATGCGTATGGTAGTATGCAAACAATCGCGCCTTCAATGCAAATAAAAAGGAATAGCGGGCTCAACATAGCCCTGTGGTTATTTCTAGTCATAATGGTTCTTGTACTAGCGGCGATTATTACACTGCTGTTGCTGAATGAAAAAGGTGTGATAAGTATATTCTAAAGCAGTATTCTTTTGCCGCGATTTAACAGCATACTAATGTGACGCCTGCAATGCCAACAGAGAGCGTCTATATCAATGATTTTGTTTTTATTACTCACGAATAATTCTGCTGCGTTGCAGATTATTGCCAAAAATATTCGTCTATGTGGCTTCGGAGAGTTTCTTTAAAAAACTCAAAGATAATCTGACTCAACAAGACGTTGACTGCCAGTTTAATACTGATACCGCCCGTGTTAAACTCGAACGGCTTTTTCCTGTAATGCTGTAAACTATAAGCTGTTACATGATACTGGCTTCGAAAATGAGCCGCCCGGGACTCGAACCCGAAACCTACTGATTAAGAGTCAGTTGCTCTGCCAATTGAGCTAGCGGCCCAGACAAGGAGCAAGTTTAGCAGAGAATGTTTTGCTTGACAACATTTCGCATTACTTTGTATTTGTTTACTTGGCTAAGTTGCCATATTGATGTATCCTTAAACTCTATGCTCCGCATCAATGCGTTGTCAGAATCGTTCGGCAATCCGTTTTCGATATTAAACTATGTGAAGAGAAATGAAAGATTACTATCAAATTTTAGGTGTTTCGGAAAATGCCACACCGGAAGAAATAAAGAACGCTTTTCGCAAGCTAGCTTTCCAGTATCATCCTGACAAAAATATCGGCCACGAAACAGAGGCTGAAGCTAAATTTAAGGAGATTAATGAAGCCTATGCCGTGTTAGGTGACATCGATAAGCGTCGTCAATATGACCTTTCCGGCAAAGGAGCCTATGGTAGCTTTAACGCTTTTAATCAGTCTGATATCTTCCGTGACAGTTTCGCTAACCAAGCAACTTTCAGCGATCTTGCTGCGATGTTTAGGCAGGCAGGTTTGCGTTTTGATGAAGATTTTCTCAGCAACATTTTCTTCAATGGACAACGTGTAGTATTCCAAACATATTCTCCCAATAACACTAACAGCCCACTAAATGACATCACAATCAAGCAAAGCGCTCCCGCCCTGTTTGGTACTGGAATCGGAGGCAAGCTGGCTCGTTTTTTGATTAAGAAAGTCTTTGGTATTAAACTGGCTGCGGCCAAGAATCTGGATATTTATTGTGAGATTCGCCTTAAAATCAAAGAAGCGACAAACGGACTTGAGAAAGAAATCACTGTCAAGCGTGGCAAGCAAAAAAAGAAGTTGGCGGTAATCATTCCGGCCGGTATCAAGTCCGGCACTCGTATCCGCCTTAATGGCATGGGTAACAGCGATGGAGAACAAACAGGGGATGTGTACGTTACGGTGAGAGTGTTTTAGCCATTAGGATGGTCTGGTTCCATTCCAGCCACAACACGAGCCAACTCCCAACTGTATTCGTATAAATGCATTCCTTTTGACATAGCAAGTATTTCCCCGTCATCTACGCCAATTTCCTGCGCCATATATTCCTTAAGTAACTGAATCGCCGCTAAATTGGAGGGAAAACCGGCCCACAAGTCCCAAGACCGGAAATAGGCGATAAAATGTAACTTTCCGTAACGAATGCGGGTATCAATCCCACGTAGACAAGGGGGATCTTCTAAATAAATCGATGCCGCATCACCTACCGCCATATAGGCCTGATTAGTATCAAAGCCATCATCTTTGTACATACGAATCACTTCAGCGATTTGCGGTTCAAGGTACTGCCCGTAGGTGTACTGCTCCCCCTCGGCGCGGTGAGATGTCATCAGATAAGGAAGGTAGTTATCAATATATTCCATAGTGGTAGGAGCCGGAATTCCCGCTGGTACGTCCGGTGTGAGCGGGAGAGTGCCCGGTGATTCAATTCTTACCACCGCCAAATCTAGTTCCTTACGATGTTGCCCGGAGTAGCTCCCGCGAGTAATTTTATACTGAAAGCCATCCTCCATCACTTTGCGCAAGCACAGAAACCATGCTTCAGATAAATCACGAGCTTCAACCGTGGCAATTTTCACTTTGTTTCTCCTGATATGTTTCCTGACTAGAGAATACTACACAAACCCCACAAACACTAACGTCGAAAAGCGGCAAAAAAACGGTCTTGATATTCCTCAAACAAACCCCAGCGCTCAAGTTCCTTCTGCAACTCTCGCGGCTCAAGTTCGCCTTTTCTTAAATTGCGAAACATTTCCTCAATGTTGGCTCTTGCCGCAGTAAGAGCACCGCCTTGTCCTAGGAATCCCCGCGAGCGCAATTCCGAGACATTATTACCAATCGAAGCTAGTGTCATACGAAAAATAAAGTCCATTAACGAGACATCCCACAGCATATCCTCACTACGTATAATAGCCGCCAGTGGGTCATTGCGAGCATCAATCTCTGCATCGATTTTTTGAATTACCGCCGTTATGGTATCGCCAGCTATTTCAGTACTCTTATGCTCATTGCGATAAGTATAGAACAAACTCGGAGCGTCAGCGCCGTGCTCCAAAATAAGCTTCTCAAAATAACGCTGCGCATCCGCTGAAAAGCCATCCAAACGAGACAAATAATAAGGAGTAACAATTTGTGGGCGATTGGCAATAACCTGTCCCCTTCGTACAACCGTCTCGGTATTGTCTTCACCGCTGTAAGCCGGATGACTAAGCACATAGTAACTAACGTTAGTTACACCAAAAGTAGCCAGCGTCTGCCGCGGCGGACGGACGACAATAGCCTTTTTATTCAAGTGATTTTCGTTTTCTTCCATTGTCTTATAAACTATTTAAGTTTTCGCAATTCGTTTTTGTAATCGTCCATCAGTTTTAGATACTGTGAATCCATCTGTATGCTTGTGCGATGCCATTCCTCTTGAAATTGGGGAAGAGTCTCAACGCTCAAGCCCAGCTCACCAGATTCAGCGTTTGAGCCCAACTGCCTTTTCATGGCTTGTTTCAATTTTAGTTCATATTGCATTTTGAGCGACTCATATGCTTCCTTACGTTGCGTAGCCCCTTGGTCCATATAATGCTCCAATATTTGGCTAATCTGAGCAACCAAAGACTTAGTGGCATCTTTATCCTGTTTCAGCAACAAGATTGCTTCCAGCGCTTTCTTATTACGGGCTGAGACCGTTTCATTAATGGGCAACTGAAGACTGTCCAAGATGATTTTTTCGGCACCACTCCTAACAAATGGTAAAGCTTCAGTTGGAAATGCTTCCAACAACGTCGCAATATCCACGTTATCCCTGAAGTGTTTGAGAGCGACCGACTCACCTTCCGGCATATATTTCCAGCGAAGCCTCTCAAGCGGAGTAACTTCATCCATCTCTGAAATTTTCGCCATGGCAATCTCTCTTGCGCTTCTTATTAAATCACTCATTTGTAGTTCACCTCATTGAAATTATTTACTGTGCCAAAAATCCAGTTGATTCAAGAAAATTCATGGCAAACCATACAGCACATATAAACCGTCTTTCCTCGCATTAGGTCATGTGGGATTTCCATCCATCTATAGATGGGAGTGTTTAACCAGCCAGTACTCCAAACTATCTGATAATGCCAGCCATGAAGCCTCAATGATATTAGCGGAACTGCCCACCGTACGCCACTGTTCAACGCCATCCATACACTCAATTAAAACCCGCACCTGTGATTCGGTCCCCGTACTTTCTTCTAAAATGCGCACCTTATAGTCAGTCAATTTGACCGCCGCCAATCCCGGATAAAAATCCAATAGGCTTTTGCGCAGAGCATTATCCAACGCATTAACAGGTCCATCTCCTTCAGATGCCGCATGTAAAATCTTATTCCCAACCTTCACTTTCACCATAGCTTCTGAGAGTACACCGTACTCATGTTGCTCAGCACCTCTCCGTCGATCTTTTTCAATAACCACCATGTAGTCCACCAACTCAAATGGTTTCTTGTACTGATGAGATGTACGATAAAGCAATAAATCGAACGAAGCCACCGCATGTTCATATTGAAAACCGCGGCTTTCCAGTTCCTTGATACGGTTTAAAAGCTCAGCTATTTCTGTCCCATTAGATGAGAGTTCCACGCCAATTTCTTGTGCTCTTTGCATGATATTGGCTCTCCCCGATTGCTCAGAAATCAGTACACGTTTGGTGTTACCAACCAGTAGCGGATCAATATGTTGATAGGCATTCTTCCAACGTGCCATACCGGACACGTGCAGCCCGGCCTTATGGCTGAAAGCGGAAAGTCCAACATACGGCGCAAACGCTTCGGGAGGCAGGTTTGCGGTTTCGCTAACAAAACGTGAAACTTCGGTCAGTTTCTCAAGCTGTTGCTCACTTATGAGCTCATAACCCATTTTGAGTTTGAGAGCCGGAATGATTGAACAAAGGTTAGCGTTTCCGCAACGTTCACCAAAACCATTGATAGTCCCTTGAACTTGTTCCACTCCCTCACTGACTGCGGCCAAAGTATTTGCCACCGCCAGTTCAGCATCATTATGAGCGTGAATGCCCAGTTTAAGCGTCAGTCGGCTTTTAACCTCACGTACCGCTTCCGTCACTTCACTTGGCAGAGATCCCCCATTGGTATCACATAGAACCACGCATTGGCATCCGGCCTCTTGCGCCGCCTTAAGAACTTTTAGAGCATAGTCGGCGTCATCTTTCCAGCCATCAAAAAAGTGTTCGGCGTCCAAAAAAACACGCACCCCTTGGCGGCAAAAGAAATCAACTGATGACGCCACCATCTCAATGTTTTCGCTTAGCGTAGTCTCCAGAACCTGAGTCACCTGTCTTGCAGAGCATTTGCCGACTAAAGTAACCGCCCGAGCGCCTGAATCAAGCAGTGCTTTTAAGCTGCTGTCGTCCTCGCACTTAGTATCACGCCGGCGAGTACTGCCAAAAGCCACAACTGTAGTCTGCTGAAAGCGCGCATTACGAGCCAAGGCAAAAAACTCGGAGTCCTTGGGATTCGCGCCAGGCCAGCCGCCTTCCACATATTCAACGCCTAACTCATCCAGTTTATAAGCTATTTTAAGCTTATCGGTTGCCGTGAAAGAAACACCCTCTCTTTGCGCCCCATCACGCAGTGTGGTGTCATAAAGCTCAATCTTTGGCATAGCGTATCCCTTTTATGGCATCGCAAATCAAATCTCCCATTTCGTCAGTCGTAACCGTTTTAATTCCTTTCGCACGGCTACTAATATCCGCGGTACGATACCCACTCTTAAGCACTCTCCTGACGGCTTTCTCGACCTCCAAGGCTTCTTTTTGCATGGCAAACGAATAGCGTAACATCATGGCGACGGATAAAATGGCGGCAATTGGATTTGCTATGTTTTTACCGGCAATGGTCGGAGCCGAACCATGAATCGGTTCATAAAGACCAAACACCCGTTGGCCTGCTTTGGGTATACCGGCCAGCGAAGCGGAAGGCAACATACCCATCGAACCGGCTAAAACCGCTGTTTCATCGGTAAGGATATCACCAAACATATTCTCAGTAACCAGCACATCAAAATCAGACGGCGTTAGCATTAAACGCATAGCACAGGTATCAACCAACATATGTTCAAGCGTTATGTCAGGATAATCCTTGGCTACTTCGATCACAATCTGCCTCCACAGGCGCGATGACTCCAGCACATTAGCTTTGTCAACTGAGGTTAGTTTTCTTCGACGTGCGCGCGCCAACTCAAAAGCTACCCGCACGATACGCTCAATCTCGCTTTCGGTATAAATCAAAGTATCGACTGCTTGACGACCGTTATTGCTTACCCAACGCTTTTTAGGCTTACCAAAATACAATCCACCGGTAAGCTCACGCACAAAAATGAAATCCACAGCGCGAATATTGCCAGGCTTGAATATAGTTTCACAAGCCAACTCCGGATAGACTTTTAAAGGACGTAGATTGGCAAAAAGCTTAAGCCCTTTGCGCAGCGCCAGCAGTCCGTTTTCCGGCCTTTCCTTTAGACTCGGATCATCATATTTAGGTGCGCCAACAGCTCCCAACAAAACCGCGTCACAACGTTTAGCCAATTTAAGCGTCTCCGGCGGTAACGCCATGCCGATCTCATCAATCGCCACCCCCCCTATCCGGGCTTGAAGAGTAGAAAAATCATGGCGATACAGTGTTGCGATTTCCTCAATCACTTTCAGTGCCTGTTGCAAGACTTCCATGCCAATTCCGTCACCGGGTAGCATCGCTATTTTGTATCCCATATTCACTCTCTTTCCGCTAGAATTCTTTGGGTATAGGGGACTAGACCACCGCAGGAGATAATGTTAGCCATAAATGGAGGATACGGTTTGGCTTGAAAGGTTAAGCCTTTAGTGACATTCTTGATTAAGCCACGCTCAATATCAATAGATAACTCATCACCTGTTTGCGTAGCGGTAGCCGCTTCAACTGATTCCAAAAGGGGGAGTCCGATATTAATCGCGTTACGAAAGAAAATACGCGCGAAAGAGGCCGCCACCACCGCAGCGACACCGGCGGTTTTAATGGCAATCGGGGCATGCTCACGTGACGAGCCGCAACCAAAATTGGCTTGCGCCACGATTATGTCACCTTCTTT
>JGI24702J35022_10000227_pt1 | contig 31770 bp, 13 predicted proteins | sample TergutTh196P4_FD_35022 | JGI IMG/M metagenome (IMG submission 35022) | reverse complement strand
GCTCAAATGAGGCATCCTTGCCTCAGTTTCGCACCGCTCCGCTTCCTTGCTGCGCTAAATGAAGCAAAAATAAACGTCTACCTCACCGGGCGTGAATTGTAGATATCAATAGACATAAAAAATCTCAATACAAAAGTGCTAAGTTAAGCACTCTTAAAGATGCTCTGACGTAGCATAAATGCGTGAAGGCAGGGCGTGGCTGTCGCTCCTTAGCGTGAGCCCCGATGCAATTGAATCCGAGATATATGATATTACGATTTCGTCTATTATCTCGCCGGGAGCCAGTATTGGGACACCCGGCGGATATGCGCATATAAGCTCAAGCGACGTCATGCCAATCGAGTCACGCAAGGGGAAAAGACTTCCCGTCTTATTGAGCGCATCGCATGGGGCGACAGCCTGTCTCGGGACATGAACGAAATTAGCGGCTCTTACTCCGCTCGCCGGGATTCGTTGAACGTTTCCGAAATCCTTATCGATATCGACAAGAGCATCTGCGAGCCGATGAAATCCCTCATCGGTGTCGCAGATGCTCGTCATGGCAAGCGCATATCGAACCCCCGCCATTTCAAGCTCAATGCCATATTTCTCCCTCAATATTCCGACAAGCTGCGGACCGGTGACAGATGAGCCTCCGGTCGAAATCACGAGTTTTCCCATGTCGAACTCGTGATTATTTATTTTAGTTGCGCCGCAGCTGCCTCGGAACAGCTTCAATTGTTGCATATTAGCAGTTTTTGCATAGAAATCATCAAGACACCGGACATATTCGTTAAATAATTCCGCGCCGCAGGACGACAGCAGCCTCAGGCAGCTGTCAATCGACGCCATCAACACGTACGAAGGGCTGCTGGTTTGCACGACGGACAGCATTCGAGCTATTTTATCTGTCTCGACCAGCGCCCCTTGCACATGCAAAAGCGCTGATTGGGTAAGAGCGGGCAGCGTCTTGTGCAGGCTCATTACGGTGATGTCCGCGCCTGAATGTATCGGGCTTTTCGGGAAACGGTCGGAAAAGCCAAGGTGCGCCCCATGCGCCGCGTCGACCAGCAATGGGATGCCGCGCCTATGGGCTATGTCCGCGATTGAATCAATGTCGCTGACGACTCCTTCATATGTAGGGGAGGTAATCGCAACGAGCTTAGTTTCCGTATGCTCAACAAGCGCGGCATCGACAGCTTTCGGGTCGATGCCGCGTGATATGCCTGTTTCAATGTCCGTTTCCGGAGCGAGATAACATGGCATGGCGCCGAAAAGCGCGGCTGCGTTATAAGCAGAGACATGGCAATTACGCGCCATAAGCATCTTGTCGCCGCGATTTATGCTCGCCCCAACGGCGGCAAGCATCCCTGCCGTCGATCCGTTGACGAGCATGAATGCCTTGTCGCTGCCATACAGACGCGCGGCAAGGTTCTCAATTTCAAGCAGCGTCCCCTTGGGGGCATGCAGGTCGTCGAATCCATGGATTTCTGTGATGTCGATATCATATGGCAGCCCATGGGGAAGATGCGCTGCGTTCCTTTTATGCCCCGGCATGTGCATCGGGTATGAGCCTTCCGCTGCGTGGGCTTTAAGCTTTTCGTATAACATTGTTGGCCTTGCGCTGCGTGTCAGCGGCGTTCGGGGATAATCTCGAGCCAATAGCCGTCAGGGTCTTCGATGAAGTATATGCCCATGGCCTGGTTTTCAAAGCATATGCAGTCCATTTCCTTATGCTTTTTTCTGGCATTCTCGAGGTCGCCGACCGAGAACGCGATATGCGTTTCGTTGTCGCCGAGGTCGTATGGCTCTTTCCTGTCGTGCATACAGGTCAGTTCGAGCTGGAAATGCGTTTTGTTGTCCCCGAGGAACACGAGGGTGAATGAGCCGTCCGGCGCGTCCATGCGCCGCATTTCGCTGAGTCCGAGAGCCTCTTTATAGAACGCGATGCTTTTGTCGAGGTCGAGCACGTATATGCAGACGTGCATAAATGAGAATTCCATGTTTTCTTTCCTTTCGTTTTCTTATTATTAAGCAACAATTGCTTGTTTCCTTTTGCATTATTATGAGGCTTGCAAAACGTGTGGCAAAACTCGATGGATGGATCAAAAGACTGCCCATGGTATTCTTCATATATGCGGCGTTCTCAAACCCGCTCCAAGCCACTGCTCACTGCCGGATTCGTTCAAACGTTGCCCGGTCGATATTTGGGAGAAGTCCTTCCCACTTTTCATTTCTGCCGTCTTCTTTGCGGGAATAGTCATGAGAATTCGTTGCTTCCTGAATGTCGAAATAATACCATTCATCCGGATTGGCATTATCGCTCCATTTCACTGTGTCAGGCAGCAGGTCGTCTGTTGATTCCACATGCCGGTTAAGCAGCCTGTTGATTATGGCGACCGCCTCGGCGCGGCTGATTGGCGCCTCAGGCCGGAATGTCCCATCCGGGAAGCCCATTACCAACCCGACGTTATAAGCGCCCATTATGTATTTGGCGGCCCAATGGTCAACGGAAACATCGCTGTAAGGCATATCCCCTTTATCGTTAATAACATCCAGGAACCTTGCCGCGATCGCCACAAATTCAGCCCGGGTTATGGTTTTCCCCGGCTTGAATTCACCATCGGGATAACCCAATAAAATACCCAGCTTCGCAAGTGTTGATATGGCATTGTTTGACCACCGGTTCCCGCCCACATCCGAAAAATCATTAATGGACGACAGATTCTCGTCCCTGATTTCATCTTTCAATAACCGGAAAAAGATTGTTGCCACTTCTTCTCGCGTAATATTGCCTTCAGGCCTCACACGCCCGTCCGGGTATCCAAAGATATATGCGAAGTGGTCGATGGTGTTTAACATCGGCGGATCGATTTCCGGAACAGCACCGGACTTGTCAGATGCGGACGCGCCCGAAGAGGACGGCGGTTTAAAATTATACGCGACAGCGTAGACCGAGAATTTTTTAACAAACAGGGTGATCACTTTTCCGTCCGGACTAATCTCGAAGTACTCACCGTCAATTTTATTATCTTCTCCTTCGGGAATTTTTTGAACATTCTGCGCGGGCTGGACGGGCTGCAGGGGATCGGGAATCCCCGCATCGTGATAACGGTAAACAGCATAGTCTATGTGGCCTTGATGTTCCGGAGCCAGAGTGACATACACCCTTACAATGCCATTTAATTCATCGAGTTGCATCTCCCTTTTTAAATCGCCCTGATTATCAACCACACGAATATATGCCGAGAGATCAAGCATAAAGCTATCATCTTTGTCATCGGCGTCTATCTCATCCTGGATGGCGTCGATTTCTGTCTGCTGAAATGATTCATCTACTTCGTTGGCGATTAGGAAAATCGTGATATCGCCGCCGTCGTCATAGTATACCAAATCATACACAGTCACGCCCAGAGCGTCGTTCGTATTATCCTCATTCTTGGCAGCCTCATAGACTTCATGCAGGTCTTGATTGTCTACCCGCACGTTTTCTTCATGGGAAAACTCGCTGAACAAATGGCCGCCTTTTATCGATCCGTCGATAGGTAAAACAATGGTCACCGTAAGATTGCCATAAACAGCAAATGAGCTTGAATAGTCCGACAGCAGCGGGGACAGCTGGCCGCTGAGCAGAAGAACGTGGTAACCGGGGGATATGTCGCTAAGCACGACATATCCATCTGAATCTGTCGCCCCGGAGCCTTCTCCCGGTATTTCGACATTAACGTCAGGTAACGGTGTCTCTTCACCGGATTCTTCCTGCAGCACTATTACAGTAACTGTGTAAGTCTCGGGCTCAATATCGGGAATAGTTTTCGCATTGGCAGTCAATATGAGCAGGTGATCCGGCATTATTATGGAAGCGTTCCTTTCGGTTACCTCTCCAAACCCCGGCGAAACGGAATCGTCCCATTTATCCCATTCATAGCCGCTATAAAGCATCGCGGAGATATTCACAGTTTTACCCGCAAGATAAGCGCCGTTGCCTGTTACGACACTGACTCCGGTTTCCCTGTGCAGTATCAGCGAGTAGTAGTCAAGCGTTACTTCGGCATCTGCGTCGTAGACTGTGATAGTTGCACCGGTGTTTATTCTGTCTACATAGATGTAGTATGTCCCATTCATGACCTGCGCGGAATACTCGCTGGTGTGCAAGCCTGATTCCATCAGGATGGTAGTTCTTGTAATGCCGTCGTAGAGTTCAACTATCCTGTCGCCCCATAGGACGCGGTCCCTAAAGACATGTATTATAGCATTATATAACCCTGTCACTGTGCATTCAACATCCACGGTGCTTGTTACCGTGAGCGACAAATCCGGGGTGGTTTCGCTGTTTGCCCCGGCGCCGGTCCACAGATATGAGTATTCCATCGGCGTTGCGCCCGATGCTGTGAGAGTCACTGCCGTTCCTGTCAGCAGAGCCTCTCCGGAAGACATCCCGTTGGATGCATCGATGTTGGCGCCGGTCGCCATGCCTGCAGGAACGGCAGTGAAGGTTACGGAGTAGTAATCGAGCGAAGCGCTTCCGGCCCCGCCGTCGATGATGATGTTTGTTCCGGTGTATTCGGCGCCGTCGTATATCTTCCATTCGCCGCTCACGACGCTAACTGAGCCGCTGCTGATGTTAGCGGTTTTAGTTTCGTCAGAGCTGAGTTTGAGGGTAAAGGTTTTTCCGTGGCCGGGCCATACCGCATTGTCTTTTCTCACCGTCAGGGTCGCGGCGTATGGCAGCAACGGGTCGATGGTGATCGTATAGACTCCGAGGTATGTGATCGTTTCGTTGCCGACATTGTCTATGGCGCGGCCGTAGAGATACCAGATGCCCCTTGTGCCTATGACTACAGGCACTGTATATCCGCGCCAGGCAGCGTCGCTGCCCGGAATGGCGGGCGGACCGCTACTGCTTTGGATTAGCAGATATTGGCTTGTCGTTATCACGCTACTCTTGTAAGCTGTAGTCGCGTCGGCGTCTTCATATGTGAGCGTAACGGTGATCTCATGCGAAATCTCATACCCATCCCAATCCGTCAATCCCCCGCTGCTTGTTGCTGCAACCGGTTTGGGCGGCAGTTTGTCGATGTTGCTTATCGTTATAGTCGCTGTCGCGGCATGCCCCACGTTGTCCGTGACGGTGAATGTGTACGTGCCGTTTGTCGTCGCGGTGAACGTATTAGCGCCGCTGCCCGGTGTCAGTCCGTCGTCCGATACTACGGTGTCTATCCCCGATGCCCCCGCGCCCGAGTCCGCTATCGTCAGCGTGATAGTTACGTCGCCGTTCGTATCCGCCATCGGACTCTGCACCGCGCTCACCGTAGGATTCGCGTTATCGAGCGAATAAATCGGCGAGAGCGCCCAATCCGATCTTTCCTCCGGCAGCGTCGCATGATTGTCCAGTGCACGGATGCGCAGTTGCATATTGCCATTGGCACCGGATGAACTTACGGAGTAGTCGTAGTCCGTATCCCCGGTGCCTGTCGTCGCCACCGTCGTCCAGCTTCCTCCGTTGAAGCTTACTTCTATTTCGTATTTGAGGTCCGTCGTCGCCGTCTCCTCATCGGTAGAAGCCATCCAGCTCAGCTCCACAACGTCGCCGTCTTTATAATAATCCGTCGCCGGGTCTACGCCCGTTGGCGTCGAGGGCTTGTCGTTGACCTCCGTCACGCTGATTGTAACTGTCTTTGTCGCGCTTACTTCGCCGTCGCTGTCCTTCGCGTAAAACGTGACGTACAGTTCATCGACAAAGGGCAAAACCCCATATCCGCTGTGGACAAACTCATATACGCCGGGCGTCGCCGTCGCAGTCCACGTACCGTACAGGCTATCAGGATATGTGACTACCGTGTAGGTCAATACATCTGATACGTCCACGTCTGTTACATAGTTACGCAGGTCGACCGTCACCCGGTTTGCGTTCGGCAAAGCCGTCGACGCGTGCTCCGTCACGTATACCGAACCGTCTGTCGCCACAGGCGCGCTGTTGTTTATGACGTAAGGCCCGAAAGTCTCGATCACCTCGTTACCCGCGTTATCACATACCTTGGCGTGGATATACCACGTGCCTTTGGTGTTCAAGGCGATGGGCCCACCGTAATTTGTCCATGATGTGGCACCCGATGCCGGCGCTGTTCCGTCCAACGAGAGGACGTATTGGCTGATGTCCACGCCACTCATTTTGTAGTCGCCTGTGGCGGGCTGGTCGACGTATGTCAGTGTTACAGTTGCGCCGCTGTTGGCGTATTTGTTGTCTAAGGAAGTAATCGTCGCGATGTCCGCGCTTACGATGGGATCAAGTTTGTCAATGTTCGTGATTGATATACTTGTTCTCGCTGTATGCCCCACGTTGTCCGTTACTGTGAATGAATAAGTGCCGTTCACATCCACGATGAATGTGTCCGGCGCCGTCCCTTCGTCAAGATCGTCGTCAGACACGACGGTGTCTATCCCCGAAGCGCCTGCCTCCGGGTCTGTTATCGTTAATGTAATCGTCACGTTGCCGTTGGTATCCGATGTCGGATTTTGCGCCGCGCTTACCGTAGGATCCGCGTTATCGAGCGAATAAATCGGCGAGAGCGCCCAATCTGATCTTTCCACCGGTAGCGTCAAGTGATTGTCCAGCGCACGGATGCGCAGTTGCATCGTGCCGTTTACGCCCGACGAAGCCACAGCGTAATTATAGTCTGTCGCCCCTGTGCCTGTGGTCGTAACCGCCGTCCAGCTTCCTTCGTTGAAGCTTACTTCTATTTCGTAGACAAGGTCCGCCGTCGCCGTCTCCTCGTCGCTTGATTCCGTCCAGACCAGCTCTACGACATCGCCGTCTTTATAGTAATCCTCCTCCGGGCCTACGCCCGTTGGCGTCGAGGGTTTGTCGTTGACCTCTTGCACATTTATTGTTACGGTCTTTATATCGCTTAGCTCACTATCGCTATCCGTCGCGTAGAACGTGACATACAGTTTATCGGTAAATGGCAGAACCCCGTATCCGCTGTGGACAAACTCATATACGCCGAGTGTCGCCGTTGCAGTCCACGTGCCATATTTGCTATCCGGGTATGTGTCTACCGTGATGGTCAGTTCATCCGCCGCGTCAACATCGCTTACATAGCTGCGCAGGTCTACCGTCACCCGGTTTGCGTTCGGCAAAGCCATCGACGCGTGTTCCGTCACGTTGACCGAGCCGTCTATTGCTACCGGCGCGCTGTTGTTTATCACGTAAGGTCCGAAAGTTTCGATCACCTCGTTCCCCGCGTTGTCCCGCACCTTGGCGTGGATATACCAGGTGCCTTTGGTATTTAAAGCGATAGGGCCACCGTAATTTGTCCATGACGTGGCACCCGATGCCGGCACTGTGTCGTCCTGCGAGAGGACATATTGCCTGAGCGTCACGCCGCTCATTTTGTAGTCGCCTGTGGCGGGCTGGTCGATATAGGTCAGCTCTATCTCAACGTCGCTGTCGGCGTATTTGTCCTCTGTTGCTTCGATTTCGTCTATATCTACGCTTACTCCCGGATCCAGCTTATCTATGTTAGTAATTGCTATGCTTTCGGTGGCGGTATGGCCTACTTTGTCTTTGACGGTGAAGGTATACGTCCCGTTCTTAGTTGCGGTGAATGTGTATCCTGTTCCTTGAGCCAACCCGTCGTCCGACATAACGCTTGCGATCCCCGAAGCGCCTTCCTCAGGATCCGTCACTGTCAGCGTGATCGTTACATTTCCATTCGTATCCGCCGTCGGACTCTGCACCGCGCTCACCGTAGGATTCGCGTTATCGAGCGAATAAATCGGCGAGAGCGCCCAATCCGATCTTTCCGGAGGTAGCGTTGCATGATTGTCCAGCGCACGGATGCGCAGTTGCATTGTACCGTTGGCGCCTCCCGAACTCACCGTATAATCATAGTCTGTATCCCCTGCATCGGTGGTCTCAACCGTAGTCCAGGTCCCTCCGTTGAAGCTTACTTCTATTTCGTATTTGAGGTCCGCAGTCGCCGTCTCCTCATCGCTTGATTCCGTCCAGACCAGCTCTACGACATCGCCGTCTTTATAGTAATCCTCCTCTGGGTCTACGTCCTCCGGGACACTCGGCTTGTCGTTGACCTCCTGCACATTTATGGTGACGGTCTTTGTCGCGCTTACTTCATCGTCGCTGTCCTTAGCGTAGAACGTGACATACAATTTATCTTCAAAGGGCAAAACCCCGTATCCGCTGTGGACAAACTCATATACGCCGGCCGTCGACGTAGCAGTCCACGTACCGTACAGGCTTCCCGGGTATGTGACTACCGTATAGGTCAATACATCTGCTGCGTCAACATCGCTTACATAGATGCGCAGGTCCACCGTCACCTTGTTGCCGTTTGGAAAAGCCGTCGAAGCGTGCTCCGTCACGTTGACCGAGCCGTCTATTGCTACCGGTGCGCTGTTTTTGATGATGTAAGGCCCGAAGGTATCGATCACCTCGTTACCCGCGTTATCACGAACCTTTGCGTGGATGTACCATGTGCCTTTGGTATCTAGTTCAATCGGCACGGTATATTCCAACCATGAAGCAGCACCCGAGGCTGGCGCTGTACCGTCCAACGAGAGGACATATTGGCTGAGTACTACGCCGCTCATTTTGTAGTCGCTTGTACCGGGCTGGTCGACGTATGTCAGTGTTACAGTTTCGCCGCTGTTAGCATATTTGTTGTCTAAGGAAGTAATCGTCGCGATGTCCGCGCTTACGATGGGATTTAGCTTGTCGATGTTCGTTATAATTATGCTTGCTGCCGCTGTATGACCCACTTTATCCGTCACGGTGAATTTGTATGTCCCGTTCACTTCCGCGATGAATGTGTATCCTGTCCCTGTCCCTTCGTCAAGATCGTCGTCAGACACGACGGTATCTATCCCCGAAGCGCCTGTGCCGGGATCTGCTATCGTCAGCGTTATTATTACATCTAGGTTTGTGTCGGTAGTCGGGCTTTGCGCCGCGCTCACCGTTGGGTTTGTGCTGTCAACACTTGCAGCGGACGTCGTGGTATACCCCGAGTACAACGTTTCCGACAATGTCGGGCTGCCCCATGTTGCATTTACAGTATCATGGGTGCGTACACGGGCGAGTAATCCAGTTGTATCTTTATTATCCGCCGTAATGGTGTATGTATATTTGAATGAGCCACCCAGCCCTTCGTTTTCCGCCGGGTTATAATCTGTTGCGATCCTTGTCCATGATACGCCGTTGTCGTAGCTGACATCTATGTCGTAAGTCAAATCCGCCCTAGGCGTTTCACCCCAATGATCTTCCCCTGCGGTAAACGATAACGTAGCCGTATCGCCGCCCCCATATTGCGTCTTGTCCAGACTTACGTCCGTTGGCGCCGTCGGCGTGTCGTTTACGGGCGTTACGGTTACGGTGATTACTTTATCTGTCCTTCCAGGAACCGGCGTGGATAAGTCGTCATAATCGTTAAAATCCGTCGAATTGTCGTCCTCGACTTCGATAACAAACGTCTCCGTGCCGTACCAGTCAAGGTCTGGCGTATATGTCCATGTACACACCAACGCGGAGCCGGATACAGTCTGAGAGTCTAAAACAAGCGTTCCATTTTTTGGTGCCTCTTTAATGCTGTAAAGCATATTCGCAGCAGCCGTCTCCACGTCTGTGGCTGAGAGCGATCCACCTACCGACGTATCCTCCAGCATAGTGAAAGTATCTGTCCCGGCCAGCACAGGTTTGTCGTTTATCGGATTAACCGTAACAGTGACGTAGCGTACAACAGTATCCGCCACTCCATCGTCCAGCCAAAATTCCAAGCCGAACACCCCAAATTGATTGGGTAGCGGGGTTACAGTGACTTCGCAGAAATCAGTGCTGCCGCTGAACTTCACTCCGTCCGGGGTGATAATATTCTGGTACGGGGCGCCGCCATTTAAAGTATAAGGGATGATTTTGAGCAACAGGTTCACGGCTTCCGGCGTCCAAATATGAATCATGAACTTGCCGGTGAGATCTTCGTCAAAAGTAATCTTCAAGACATCGTCCGGCGTGCTAGGTTTCCCGAAGTAACCATCGTTACCCTCAAATGAAATGCGCGGTTCGTCGTGTACCGAGGTTACCACGATGGAAATGATGTTGCTGCTGTAATACTGCCCGTCAAAAACTGTATAGCTGACCGTGTCGGTACCGTTCCAGTCGGGATTCGGCATATAATCAAATGAACGGGCTCCTGAATTCCAAGTCACTGTGCCATGCGCCGTCGTTCCGACAGCGGTAAGAGTCAGTTCATCGAGCATATTGTCGATATCGGAGACACGGCCGGAAACGAATGGGGTAATCGTAATCGGGTTTTCAGGATCCTCATCAACGTTAACCGTAAACGCATTAGCGACAGGTGAATCGTTTACGGGATTAATTTGGATCTGTACCGTCACTACGTGGGCATCACCGTAAGGGTCGCTCAAAGTCAGGGTCATCCAGGCGTAGTCCCCATAAACCAGCTCAGCAAGCGCTTTTCGAGTTAATGTATCGCCGCTCCACGCCTCAAAGCTGTTAAAGTTTGAGGCTGGTGTGAAGGTTATAACAGTATCCGAAGTCCGCACCAAAGTGCCGTGTGTAGCTGTCCCGAGCGCGGTAATCTTTATGTCGTCGCCATCAATATCCTTGAAATAATTCTCAAAATCAATAACAAGCTGTGTATCCTCGTTGCGGATGAAGAAGAAGTTTTCTTCATTTGTCTGTTGATCCGGCGCCGGGACGCCATTAGTTGCCTGCTCCTCAACGTGCAGCAAAACTATGCCGTCATTGACGGGAGTAATGCTCAGATTAAATGAGACGCTGGACTCCAACTCATGGTCAGTTACGGTGATTGTAATAACATGGGGCGGTTCCAAGTCCGTGCAGAACTGATCCTGCTTTGTTTCGATATGTAACTTGCACGTATATGAGCCGTCAAGCTCATGGACAATACTTTCGACCTTCGCGAACTTAATATGTCCGTAATCATCTATAAACGTAACAGTGAATGAATCCTCGTCAAGCTCGTCGCCGTCCACATCCCGGGCATGGAAAGTAATGTAGAAGTCTGCCTCGTCCTCGAGCATGGTATAGTCACCCAACAGCCCGTAGATATCCGGCGGGTCGTTTTCCGCAATGATTTTAATATTTACAACCCCGACCTCGCCATGGTATGTCAGATTTTCCAGATCGTATTTTTCCAGATCGGCCAAATCGATTACTTCTGTGGAAAACGCCTGCCCGTCATGAAGCATGAAATATATCAGCAGCGGCGTATCCGTCCAATCTCCATGGTCTCCAAGGTCATCGTCCCAGTTGTTGTAGTTTTCCGCAGGCTGAAAGACGATATTTCTGCCGGCGACAGTAATCGTCCCGCGCTCCGGTCCAACAGGAACTTCTTTTGGGACTCCATCTACGAGTTGCACCTGGAACAGCCCCAGATCGCGCGGCCAGCCGTCCTCAGGAATTTTACCGTCGATAGCAGTATTGGATATAACGATAGTTAGGTTGTCGCGGTCTATGTCGGAAACCAGATTGTCCGCGCCGGAGGCTATGACCACAGGTATACTGATGCGCATATCCTCGTATGTTGTCACCGTATGCTCCCGCGCGAATGGCGGCGTATTTTTGGGCTCTACGTAAACTTCGATCAAAACAGAATCCGTCTCGAAGCCGTCTGAAACCGTCACAGTAAGATAAGCGGGATTATACTCCGGTTCCTGCTCGCTGCGGATTGGCGTAATCTCGAGTATATAGTAATGATTGTCGCCTGGGTGATTCACTTCGTCGAGGTAGACATGGACGTTGGTCTCAACGGGTATATTGATCTCTTCGCTGTTTTTCCATGAGAATGTCAAACCTTTGGCTATCTCAGCAGCGTTTGAAAAGTTAAGGTCAACATCGTCGACATATAGCGGTATCTTCGCTGTTTCGGAGCGGAGTACATAGATGCTGAGGTCCACGTCGTCAATATTATCCTCATTCCTGTAGTATCCCTTGGCAACGGGGTCGATCACAGTGACGTCCGCACTTGCGAGATCATCTGTTGCGATAGATAGCTCAGGCGGGTCATTGACCGGGAGGATGTGAATCGTGTTGGTCGTTGTGCCCGAGTACTTCGGTTCAACCAGTGACACGCCGTCTTTATCATAGGTTAATACAGCCCGCCAGGTGATGACAAACCTGCCGTATGCGTCCGGTAATGCATTTAGCTGAAATGTCGTATCACCGATAATATCAACGCCAAAGGTTTTGTTGGCGGCTTTCGTAAAGTCGATGATATCTTCAATATGTTGGGACGAGGAAGGGTATGCCGAACTGAGAGTTAGAGTGATCGCCGTAATTTCGATGGTCAGCTTGTAATTCGTAATGTCGCTTCCTGCATACGGATTTTCTGCGTGGATCGAGCCGGCGGCATTATCGGTAAAAGGCGTGTTAACGTAGGTATCCTCATTAAATTCGTGACTCCTACTGGTGACGCGTGGCGGTACAACGCCGTCCTCATCTTTCACGCCGATCCAGATAGTCGTCGTCGGGCTTGTCGATTGTTCGATGCCGCTCCACCCAGTGTTTTTAGCAATGTAGGTATAGTCGTACCACCCCGGCTCAATTAAAACAGGCGGTTCTGCATGCGGATCTTCAGCCGGGAAAGTGAAAGTTTTTCCGTCGAGGGCGATTTCTACTTCGGGAGAACCCGCCACCGGCGTGATGGAGTAGATGTACAGCCTGCCTTTTTCACTTAGACTCTGCCCTATATGGGCGCCATATTGGTCGTCCCTGTCGTAGTCATTGTAAAGGGGATCAAAGGTTTTACCGGCGCTTATCTCAGAGTATTCTACATAAAAGATATCCATCTGTCCGACGGGAGCGTTATCCATTTCCAAGCGCGTGACAAAAAGCTTTCCGTCCGCCGTTGCGCCGCCGCCGTCGATGATTCGGTAGTTGATTTCATCCGTCCCGTTCCAATACAGTTGGTCATATTTAGCTCCTATGACTTCATATTGGATTTGCTGTTTACCGTCGTGTTCCACAATACTGACAGTAGCGTGATAAGACCCCGATTCCGGAGGCAGGATCTCTAATAGTTTCAGATTAACCGGTTTCTCCACGTCATTGCAGTTTTCCAACACGTCAAACCAAGCCTGGTATACCCCCTCCTCAACATCACCATAAGTATCTTCCGTCGTCGGCGGGTTATTAAAGGCCGAAACGGTAACGTAAAAACTGATAGAGTCAATTATCGCTCCATATTCGAGGGTAACAGTAATCAGCGTTTCGCCGGGGGCTTTTGCCGTGAGTTTTAAGGGCTGCGTCCCGCCGGTGAGTGCGTTTGCTTCCGGACCCATTCCCGCTATATCCATGACTGATATAACAGCGGTGTTGGAGGATACCACAGAGAGGTTATAAGGATTACCGGACGGAATATTTCTGACGGTCAATTCTAAATCATCCACCACGTTGCCTACAAAGGTTACGATACCCCCCAACGCACGCAGGGAAGGACCGCTGCTCTGCTCGGTTACGTTTATGGTAATCGTTCCCTCGTTGGATTTAAGACCTATCGGGTTATCAAAATCATCGCGGATCGCATTCTCCGGGTCGTCATCTTTGGAATTGTCGATGATGTAGTAGTGCAGGATCACATCGCCGGTAAAGTCCTCGTCCGCAATGAATACGTACCTTCCACTTCCGTCTTCAAGGAGAGACAACGTACCCTGTTCTTCACCGGGTTCGGTGATGGAATACATGGAGATGATTTCACCGTCGTCCACATCGTAGTCGTTGTCGAGCGGGTTGAACGTCAGCGTATTGCCCGCCCTGTCGCTATATAAATCGTTCACCGCTACCGGGGCGTCCGGCATGGGATGTACTTCCAGATAAAATGTCTTGTATACGCTGTTAATGCCGTCAGAAATTGTCACTGTCACAAGCAGCGGAGGGGCGTCTTTCGTGTTTTTGTCATGAATGGGCGTTATGACCAGATTTCCACCATCCACTGTGAAATCTTTGACGACGGTGCTATAGAGATTGACGACGGATGAATCGGAAGCCGTCACTATGATGATTAGATCTTTATTCAGCGTCTCAGGGTCGTGAAATTTAATCGGGATGGTGATTGAATCGTCCTCATCTACTGAAAAAGCAGTAGCGGGCGACTTAGGCAGGATATCATCCATCCACGGCGGGTCATTGACCGGGATACAGTTCAGAGTAATAGTGGCTGTAGCCTGCGCACCCGACTTGTCCTCCACTATATACGTAAAGGTAACATTCTTCTCGCTGTCCGGCACGGGAGTAAAAAGCAGGGTGTCCCCGTCACGAACTAGGGTTCCTTCCGACAGTGACGTGAAATTCACAAAACTGACCACATCGTCGTCTGTGGCTACGTCCACGTCGGTTACGTTGCTCAAGATGTCGGTGATGGAGATTGGCAGTGGTGTGTCTTCGTTATAGTTATAAGTGATATTACGGGCCACCGGCGGGTCGTTGACCGCGGTGATGTTAACCTCAATGTATTGCGTTGTCGTCAGGTCGGTGTCGGAAACTACCAGCCGGATTGTGACCGGGCCTCCTTTGGTGGTGTTCTGGTTAGCCACCAGATGGAGCACTAAAACCCGCTCCCCGCCGACTATATTGTGTTCAACCAGGACGCTGGAGATCTTGCCGGTGTTCAGTGACGCGGCTTGCACCATTAAGGAATCCGCATTGGTTTCTGCGTCGTCCACGAAAAACACAAAACTCAGGTTTGCTTCGATGTCGTCCTCTAGTACCGTGATGGTATCGGGCAATCCGATGAACACCGGGGCGTCATTGACCGGAATTATGGTCAGATTCACGTGGCCGATAGATTCCTCGCTCGCCTCATCGCATATGACATAACTGAAGCTATCCGTGCCGAAGTAATCTTTTTTGGGCGCATAACGCAGATATGCTGGGTTGCCGTTGCCCGGATCGACCAGCTCCACCGTTCCACCGTTTGTAGTCAGCGAGGTGAATGTCGCGATGGAAAGGACATCGCCGTTTGTGAGGATATCGACATCGATACCGTCTGCGATCACATAGAACAGGACGACTTCATCCTCGTTTATCGTCAGCGAATAATTCATTGCCGTCGGCGGGTCGTTCACGGGGTTGATGAATAGTTCCCATTCTTCGGATGCCTCGCCGCCGTCGCTGTCTTCGAGCGAAACATTTATGATTATGCCGTTTACAGCCGCATCAAGATCTAATGAGGTATTTTGATCTGCTTCCGGTTTGAACGTGAGCGTGTATTCCGCAGTCCTCGCGTCTATTTTCTCAGGAGCGGAAAGAGTAATGTTTGTGTCTTTGAGTATGTTTTGATTAGACGAGGCAACCGTGATGTTTTTGAATTCCGTCAGCGGATTGGGCGTGTCCACGTCGTATACTCGGAACTTGAAAAACGCCGTCCCGTCTTCGTTCATACGCCACTCTCCGCCCATCTGTGTAAGCACAGGCAGGTCGTTCATGGGATTGACGGTTATGGGGATAATACACTCGCCGACACCGCCAAATTCGTCTGTGGCTGTGATTATGATATTCACCGGGCCGTATTCCTTCGTGTTCGCGTCTTTAACCGGCTTCCAGGTGACGCTGAATTCAACCGTGTCGCTGTCCAGCGATGTGGGTGTAGCTATTGAAAACTCGCCGTTCATGAACACATCCTGGTTGCCGGAGGTGATCGTAACATCGAGGTCCGTAAGAATATCACCAATATCCCTGTCATACACGGTGAAGGTGAACGACAGCGTTTCGTCTTCATTGATCGTAAAGCTTGTTGCTTCCGGCATGATTTCGGGGATAAAATTGACATCTGTAATGTGGATGGTGACTGTAGCTGTTGCGATCAGCAGGCTATCCTCTACTCCCTCGTAACCGATTGTGTAGGTAAAGGTCACATCCTCTTTGTTCCGGGGATCAAGCGTATATTTGATTTTTCCGTTTTCGACGACCGCGCTGCCCGCCGGTTCCATAGTAATCGATGTTGGTGTGCTGACTGACAATATCACGAGCGGGTATCCGTCCACCGAAAAATCGTTGTCAATCACATCGATTTGAATATTGATTTCCGTTGAATCTGCATAGACCTCGTCGTCTTCTGCGATGGGAGCGTCGTCAACCGGGGTCACAGTGATTTCAATGGTTGCGCTGTCTTCACCACCGTTGCCGTCTTCCACAAGAATGGTCAGGCTCACCGCGTCGTCTTTTTCTGTATTGGCGTCTTGCTCCGGCATCCATGTAAGGCTGTAGGTCGCCATACTGTCAACGGTCGACACCAATGTAAGCGTATATCCGCCGTCTTCAAAAATCTTCTGGTTATCCGACGTGATCGTAAAGGCCAGTTTTGCCAAATCTCCGGGGTCAACATCCGTTACCGTAAAAGTGATTGTGAGCGGCGTATCTTCCTCTATCGTGTAGCTGTCTTCTTCAGGCGTCATCGTGATAACCGGATCGTCGTTTAGGGGGTTAACGGTTATCGGGAGAACACAGGTTATGCTTGCATCGTCGTTTTCGTCGGTGGCTGTAATGGTGATGCTCACAGCACCGTGTTCCGTTGTATTGGCGTCTTTGACGGGTTGCCATGTAACGGTATAACGCACCTCGTCGATGCTGATTAATTCAGTGGATTTAAACGTCCATACGCCGTCTAAGAACACCTCCTGATTGTTGGATTCAATGACTATATCCATGCTTGTGATATCGTCTGTATCCCTGTCATAGACGGTAAAAGTGAACTCCAGCGGTTCGTCTTCGTCAATCGTATAGCTTGTTGCTTCCGGCCTTATTTCGGGGATGAAGTTGGCTGCAGTGATATACACAGTGACCGTACCCGTCGCCTCGAGGCTATCTTCTACTCCCGCGTATCCGATGGAGTAGGTGAAGGTCACGTTCTCTTTGTTGCGGGGATCAAGCGTATAGCGGATTTTTTCGTCTTCGACGACCGCGCTGCCCGCCGGCTCCATACTGCCTGCGGTCGGCGTTCCTACTTCCAGGATAATCAGCGATCCTCCGTCGACAGAAACGTCGTTTGCAAGCACATCGATCAGAAGGCTCGTAACTGTAGAAGTGGCGTATTCCTTATCGTCATTTGCGATAGGTGCGTCTGGAACCGGTGTCACCGTGATTGCTACGGAAAGACTAACTTCCCCGCCATCGCCGTCTTTAGCATGAATAGTCAGAATCACAGGATCGTCTTTTACCGTATTTGCATCCTTTGCCGGCTGCCATGTGACGGTATAACGTACCTCGTCAATGCTCAACGATGTGGGGGAAGAGATTGTTTTGCCGCTTTCCGCAAACACGCTTTGATTGTCGGAACTGACGGAAACCTGAAGGTCTTCGAGTATGTTTCCTATATCCCTGTCCAAGACTGTAAAAGAGAACTCCAGCGGTTCATCTTCGTCGATCGTATATCCCTCTGCGTTCGGTTCCGGTTTAATGATCGGAATGAAGTTTACGTCTGTTATATTCACGGTGACCGTACCTGTCGCCGTGGGGCTATCTACAACGTCCTTGTAGCCGATGGTGTAAGTGAAGGTCACGCCAATCTTGTTGCGAGGATTCGGCGTATAACAAATCTGATTGTTTTCTATCTCAACGTTCCCAGGCGTCCATCCTTCGAGAGACGACGGCGTGCTCAGCGATGTTGGCGTAGCAACCGACAAAATCACAAGTTCTTCTTCATTCGGAGAAGAGTCATTTTTCAAAACGTTTATAAGGACGCTTTCATCCGTTGAATTTACGCTTATTGTGTCATTGTTTGCGACAGGCGGTTCATCGTTCTCCGCGCCGAACGCGGGAACAGGCACGTAGCTGAAAAACAGCGCAATAACACATACAAAGCATAATACTCGCTTTGCCGTATTATTCCGTTTCACGTGCATCGAAATCATCTTTTTCGCTAATTTCCCCCCAAAAAGTTGCAGCGGTCGCGAGTTTTCTGGTGCAGAAGTTACAAAATAACGCATTATTGTAACATATTTGTCAACATTAATCAACACTTTTCAACGCACTGATTCTGTGACATTATTGTTACAGCAATACGATGGAATATTGTGTCGCTATCCATCCCACCACTGAAGCGGTGGGCTTTTCCGTAACATTTTTGTAAATTTCTCAACCAATCGCTCTAACAGTACAAGCATATCTCGTTAAGTGTACAAAAAACAGGACAGATCTCAAAAAATATAAATATGTATGAAGTGCTGTAGTGTTATCAACTCAGTACAATGAAGTTTGGTGGGCGTTGTGTTTTAAAAGCATGCGTTGATTTTTTCAGTAGAACCGTTGCGCCGCAATAGTTTAGGTTGATGGCCATTATAACCATCAACCTAAATTTTCCCCAAAAAATGGGGTCGATATTAATTTGTCGGGTCGGCGTCAAAATTGATGATGCCTCATCCTCTCTCCGGCAGGCCGAAATCAACCATGCCATCGTTGTCCCTGTCGTCGCCGGGGAACATTGACAAAATTGCCTCCTCTGCGGTGTACATCACGCCATATAAGTTCATATTTTTATCAAATACCGCCACATAGACAGAATCAGATATATCAGCCAGCTTTCGCACAGTGGCAGTATATTTTTCGTCCTTCGGGAACTGCCGCTGGCCGCCATCATGCGATCCCGGAGTATGTGAGAACATATGAAATTGCCCATCGAATTCCACTATATATAGAAAATCGTTATTCGATCTCGTGATGACCATGTTCCCCGCAGCCAGCTCCTCGAGGATGCGGTCGCCGTCTTTTGGCAGCACATCGAGGTCCACGCTTTCTGTGTTTTCAACATCGCTCATATTATTGTTAATTCCTTTCGTCATTTCCGTTGCCGGGCATATCGCCGCCCTGCGCTCCGCCGCCCTGCGTTCCGCCTCCCGAAGCATTGCCGCCGCTTTGACTGGCCGTCGCATCGCCCGGCATTACATCGCCTCGCGAAGTTCAATCTCCTGAATCTCCGCCGCCCTGCGCTCCGCCGCCCGGAGCATCACCGCTCCGAGTTCCGCCGCCGCCCAACATTGCATCGCCGCCCGGGCCTCGAAAACCCCCATCACCGCCATAATGCACCCTCGCATCGGCCTCGCTATACAGCAGCTTGCGCCGCTTGATCCCTCGCTTGACCAGAACCAGCACGACCACCGCAATCACGGCCAGAATAATCAACACCGGGAGGCTGACAATCAACCATTTCAGCAAATCCGTGAAGAACCTGCCAACACCTTTCACGGTCGACGACACGCCATCGCCCACCTGCTCCCAATAGGTACGCTGTATCGGAATAATCTCCGTGAAGACCTCGACTTCCTGAATATAAACCATCAAAGTGCTGTAATCGACCTGATTCTGCCAATTGACCAACGCCGACGTGAACGACTCGATATTATACCGAATATCTCCCAGCCTCTGCTCGATAACGATCATGTCCGCTATTGTGTCCGACCGCGCCAGCATATCCAAAAGGCGCTCTTCCTGCGTCTTGTATGAATTCAGCCGCGACTGCGTGTCGCTGAATTGCGCGGTGATGTTCTGGGCGTCGCTTTGCAGCGAAATGACGTTTCCGAGATTGCCGAGGCTCTCGGTGATAGCATTCAGGCGATCTTTCGGAACGCGAAGCGTGAAGCTCGCCGAACGGTATGTCTGCCATCCGTAGCGCGTCTGCGCGTTATTCCTGCCGCCGATGTATGAGCTCTCGACGAATGCGCCAAATGCCGCCATCATCTTGTATACCTCGTTGACGGATGCGTCGTAGTCAACGGTTTCAATGCTGGCCGATACGGTGTAGATTATTTTTTCCGCAAGCCCGCTGCCCCCGGAGGTGCCTACAATCGGCAATATGCCGACATTGTCGTATGCAGAGCTATCATTATCCGCAGTATAATCACCATAATCGTAATATTCGCCATCCGGCATCGGGGACGCGCCCGGCGCGGATCCGCTGTCGGCAATTGAATACTCTCGCGCTACGTTTGGAGAGTAACTGCTGGTATTTTGGCTCGAAGCATCGGTCTTAATCGAAGCGCAAGATGTGAGGAGCGCAGCAGCCATCAAGACCGCCAGCAAAATCGCAAGCATTTTTTTCATAATTATCATTCCTTCCGTGTCTTATACTTGTATCAACGTGGATTGTGGGTGCAGAACCCCAACGTTTGTCATATTATATTGACTATAATACTGACTCGTATAAGACGCAATGGACATGCACAATGTTCCATATACAGCAAAGGTTACTTCACATGGCTGGTTGCGCCGCTCCGCAGCTCGCCATTTTTAAACACCGAACGAACAAGGTTGTCGCCGAAACGATAGCAGATTTGCTCCAAATTCGGCGCGTCCCATATCAGGATGTCCGCCTTCTTCCCCACCTCGACAGAACCGACGATGGCAGCGCGCCCGATGGCGGCAGCGGCATTCAAAGTCACCGCAGTGAGGCATTCCTCCGGCGTCATGCGATACTTATAGCAGCCAATGTTCATGGCAAGCTGGAGAGAATAAGTCGGGCAGGACCCCGGGTTAAAATCGCTCCCGAAAGCAACGGGTATGCCTGCTGAAATCATCGCGCGTGCGGGCGCGTAGGCAGCGTTCAGATAAAACGACGTCGCGGGAAGGCAGCACGCAATCGTGCCGTGCCTACTCATTGCCTCGATGCCCGCCGGCTCGACGCATATCAAATGCTCGCAGGAGACAGCCCCGATTTCCGCAGCCATCTCAGTCCCGCCGATCGCGTTGATCTCGTCGCTATGGCATTTGGGGCGCAGCCCAGCATCTTTCGCCGAAAGCAGGATTCTCCTCGTCTCCTCCACGGTGAATGCACCGGTTTCGCAAAAAACGTCGCAATACTCAGCCATGCCCGCAGCGGCGGGTATCATCTTATCGACCACGAGGTCGACATACGCATCGCGATCGTCGATATACTCAGGAGGGACAGCGTGAGCTCCCATAAACGTTCGGACGATATCTATAGGCTGCATCTCATCCAGCTTGACAGCGGCCCGGAGCAGCTTCAATTCATCATCAAGACTTAAGCCATATCCCGATTTTGCCTCGCATGTCGTGACGCCAAGAGCGAGCATCCGTTCCAGCACGAGCATCGCCTTGTCAATGAGCTCCGCTTCTGACGCGGCGCGCGTGCTGCGCACCGTGGACAGAATCCCGCCCCCCGCAGCCAGGATGTCCAAATATGGCACGTCCCTGAGCTTCATCGCCAGCTCATGCTCGCGCCACCCTCCGAACACCAAATGCGTATGCGGGTCCACCAAGCCGGGAGTCACAAGCCCGCCGCCCGCGTCGAACGTATTTTCAGCTTTTGGAACGGCTCCGCTCCCGACTCCTTCAATGAAGCCATCGCTGACCGATATCCATGCATCGCGCATGATGGACACTTCGCCCTGCCCTTCGCCGTATTTTGCCGCCGTACCCATGGGCGTCGCCAGCATCCCGATGTTCTCTATAACGAAACCTGCCACAAAAACCCTCCTCGGCAAACCAATCACGCAACGCTAAACCGACGCTCCGCACGGCAGCCCGGGCGCCGCAGTCGTGATTACCGCTAGTGTATCGATGCCCATCTCGTCTGCTCGGGCGCCGCAGTCGCGATTACCGTTAGTGTCCGGAACAACTGCGCTGCCCCGATTTCAATATCATAAACGATTTTCCAAAACCTGATCGACCGAAAACCCCTCCAATTGCAGATAATAACTCGCGCAATCGATCAGCGCAGCCATGGGAACCAGCCCGACGACCTCGCTCCCCACGACGCCGACGCCAAAACGCCTCGCTTCCATCTTCACCATCTCAAAAGCTCGATACAGCGCCGTTTTTGAAAAATCCGTCAGATTCATCGAAACCTGCGCAATATTCCGATCTTCCAACATGACGCCGAGCGCCTTGCAATGCCGCAGCCCGCCGCCGGCATTTCGCACAACCCCGGCGATCTTTGCCGCAATCCCCACATCCGACGTAGCCAGATTCACATTATACGCGACCAGCGGAGGACGCGCGCCGATAGCCGTGGCCCCTCCCGTCGGATGGATCGTGTCCGGGCCGAAATCGGGCCTCCACAGCGGGTCAGTCATCTTCTGCGCCATCCCCTCAAATTGCCCCTTGCGGATATCGGATAAGTCTTTTCTGTGGGGCGCGGAAGCAGAATTCTCATAAAGGAAAAACGGCTGCCCGAATCTGTTCGACGCAATTTCGGCAACCTCCTTGGCTATCCTGTCAGCATCATCGACAGAGCAACCGCGCACGGGAATGAACGGTATAACATCGACGCATCCCATTCGCGGATGCTGCCCCTCATGCTTTGTCATATCGATCAAATCAACGGCGAGGCCGACCGCATCGACGACTGCATCGCGCAAAGCCTCCGGCTCTCCGATTGCTGTGACGACCGTTCGATTATGGTCCCCATCCGATGAATAATCCAGCAACTTGACGCCCTGCCTGCCGCGAAAAGCATCGACGATTTTTTCAACTTTTTCCAAGTCGCGCCCTTCGCTGAAATTCGGAACGCACTCCAAAATCTGATTCAAACGAAACAACCCCTCCGCATACAAATTCAGCACTGCCGGATGCACCTCTGGTTTGTATACCCTTGAAAGCTAGTGCAGACGGCAGCATGAGGCGATTTCGCAGAAAACAAGCACGACTTTGGCGCGGCGTAGCCGTAAAAACGGCATGGATGCCGTTTTAGCCGATTCACGGCACGGATGCCGTGTTGAGGCGCTAGGCGGAGCAAGTCAGAGGAGTGCTATGTTTTCGCGAAATTCAGCCGTAGCTGCCGGATGCACCAGCTTTCATGGATGCACTAGCTTTCATGGATGCAGCAGCTTTCAAGGATTCTCAGGCGTATACAAAGCAGCAACTACCGCCTCGCTATCGGCAATATAAGGCATCGTGATGTGATCCGTCGCGCCAAACAACCCATTATACTCCGCAGCAACCTCCAACGCATTGGGATTGCGTGCCCAACTGCGCCTCGCAACGCCCACCATGACATCCCAAGGCATCGCCATGCGCAAAATATCATCGACGCGCCCGGACCCGTCGAGGACCATCCCAAAGCCGCCGTTGACCGCCTTCCCGACTCCCACGCCACCGCCGTTATGCAACGCCACGAGGCTCATGCCGCGCGCGACATTGCCCGCAAAGCACTGCACCGCCATGTCGGCCATAATGTTAGACCCATCCTTGATATTGGAAGTCTCGCGGAACGGCGAATCTGTGCCGCCCGTGTCATGATGGTCGCGCCCCAGCATGACAGGCCCGATTTCGCCATTTCTCACCATCTCGTTGAATTTCAACGCAATATTCAACCTTCCGAGCGCATCCTGATATAAAATCCTGCATTGCGTCCCAACGACAAGCCTGTTTTTCTTCGCATCGCGCACCCAGTTCCGATTATCGCGATCCTGATACCGCCGGTCCGGATCGATGCATTCCATCGCAGCTATATCGGTTTTGTCAAGGTCGCTCGGATCACCCGAAAGGCAGCACCATCTGAAAGGCCCGTAACCATAATCAAACAAGTTCGGACCCAAAATATCCTCGACATATGACGGGAACACGAAACCATCAAGATCGTTCTCGCCGTTCCTGCAAACATCAATAACGCCCGCATCATAAACCGCTTTCAAAAAACTGTTGCCATAATCAAAGAAATATGCGCCCCTGCCATGCAGTTCGACGACGCACTCATAGTGCCGCCGCAATGACTTGTCGACCATATCCACGAACGCCGCCTTGTCCTCCGACAGCATCCGCGTCCTCTCATCATAAGAGACGCCCTGCGGGCAATACCCGCCGTCATATGGCACATGGCAGGAAGTCTGGTCGGAAAGCAGGTCGACATGCACATTATTCTCGATCAAATATTCGAGCAAATCGACGATATTTCCATGGAAAGCAATGGCGCAAGGCTTCCCGGCCGCTTGCTTGGCTCGCGCCGCAGCAACCGCATCCTCGCATGATTCTGCCACAGAGGAAACCCACCCTTGCTCAAACCTGGTCCTTATTCGCGAAGAATCAACTTCGGCGATCAACGCGACGGCACCGGCGATTTCCGCAGCCTTGCCCTGCGCCCCGCTCATGCCGCCCAGTCCGGACGAAACGAACAGCCTCCCGCGCAAATCGCCATCCTCCGGAATGCCGAGCTTGATCCGCCCCGCGTTCAGCAGAGTGTTGAACGTGCCATGCACGATGCCCTGCGGCCCGATATACATCCAGCCGCCCGCAGTCATCTGGCCATAATTGGCGACCCCGATTGCGGCGGCGCGGTTGAAGCTATCGTTGTCGTCGAACATTCCGACCATCAACGCATTCGTCGCAATGACCCTCGGCGAAAGCTTGTGCGAGCGGAACACCCCGAGAGGATGCCCGCTCATCATCACAAGAGTCTGCTCGTCGGTCAGCAGTTCAAGGTATTTTTTCACAAGCCGATATTGCATCCAGTTCTGCATGACCTGCCCCGTCTCGCCATATGTCACAAGCTCATACGGATATAACGCGACGTCGAAATCGAGGTTGTTGTCGATCATCACCTGCATCGCCTTGCCCTCGATGCAACGGCCGGAATATTCGTCTATCGGCCTGCCCCATATCTTGCCCTGCGGCCTGAAGCGATATCCGTAAATTCGCCCATGCGTGTCCAGCTCTTTGGCAAATTCGGCGGCCATTTTCGCATGATGGTCGGGGTGGATATATCGCAAAGCGTTGCTGACGGCCAGCTCGCGGTCCGCCTGCGATAGCTGCGCGTCGCGGCGCGGGGCGCGTCTGATCCCCGCCTCAAAGGCAGGATATTCCGGCAATTCATAATCAAGGACGACCGCAGCGTCGCCACTGCCAATGGACATAATACCACACCTTTCCATAGCCATATGCCGTATTGCTGTTACGGGTCGCTAAGGCTATCTAACGTGAAGGCTCCGCCCCACAACGTAGGAGCCTGGGTCCTTAACACCGCGCGCTCCGCCTTGAGTCGTTTAAGCACTATTCATCCAGCTTCTGCGCGTAAAACCCGGCGAAATAACCGTCGGTCACGGCCTCGTTCATGCGCGCCGCCTTCTTGCAATCCCCCACAAGGACAGACTGCCCGCCAAAGCCATAAAGCCCCCAAGCCTCGTCGCTCTTCGCCTTCATCCCAACTGCCAGTACTACAGAATCCGCCTCGACAAGAGACTCCTTCCCATCGGCATCCCTGACGAGGACGCCATCGTCGGTAATCGCAACGCACTCCGTGTTCGTCAGCACATGCACATTGTCCAGCTTTTCCATCTCGCTGATGATGGCGGTATAATGCACAAATGGCGTGCTCTTCGCGACCGTCTCCAGCTTTTCGATAATAGTGACATCCTTGCCGTTATATGCCGCTTCGAGCCCTTCCTCGCTGCCGACAAGACCTCCGCCGATGAAAACGATCCTGTCTCCCAGGCCCTTCTCGTGGATCTGCGTTGCAAGAATGGCCTTCTCGACACCCGGGATATCCGGAATTATCGGCTCCGACCCGATAGCGATAATAACGGTATCAGGCGCGGCCTTTTCGATATATTCCGGCGTCACGGCCGTGTTGAACACGACCTTGATATTGTCGAATGAGGCTATGCGCCGCGCGAGGACCTCGACAAAACGCTTGACGTCCTGCTTGAACGATGGATGCCACGCAGCCTTCAAAGTCCCGCCGTAACTATCAGATTTCTCAACAAGCGTCACATCATGCCCGCATTCCGCGGCGCCGATAGCCGCCTCCATGCCCGCCGGGCCTGCCCCGACCACGAGCACCTTTTGGCAGCCATTCCGCACGATTTTGTTGTATGTCTTCTCCGTCAGCCCGTTCCATGGGTTGACTGCGCACTTCGCCCCGCCCATGGCATATTTCACATACGGGACAAAATTCATGCTCATGCATTCGTTGCATCTCGTGCAGAACATGATCTCATCGTCGCGCCCGAGCCTCGCCTTCTCCGGCAAAAACTTATCAGCCAGCAGCGCGCGCCCGAGGGCAATCGCATCGACCCTGCCCTCCGCAATGTAGCGCTCCATATGCGCCGGGTCGTTGAAACCGCCGACGGTGACTACGGGTACGGAAACGTTCTTCTTGATTTCCTCCGCGAGATACGCATTGCACCCGCGTTCATAAAACATGCACGGGAACATGCGGATGCTAGCGCGCTTGTTGTCGAAGCTGGCTGCGGAAATATGAAGCATGTCCACCTTGCCGTCCAGCAGCTTCGCCACCTCGATGACTTCCGCCTGAGTCGTGCCGTTCTCCATAAAGTCGTCGCCGCTCATGCGGAAATCGATTGCCAAACCGTCGCCGCACTTTTTCCTGATGTTTTCCGCGACCATCACATGGAAACGCGCGCGATTCTCGATGGAACCGCCAAACCTGTCCGTGCGCCAGTTCGTGTTCGGCGACAAAAATTGGTTAAACAGCCATCCGTGCGCCGCCTGGACCGTAACCATGTCGCAACCGCCGATCATGGCAATTTCGGCCGCATCGCCAAAAGCCTCCACTATCTCGGCGATAGTCTCCTCGTCCAGCTCCGTCACGTAATGCTCCCCGTCGCCATAGTGGCACATTCCCCCGCTGGGCCCGTAGACCTTGCCGCCCGGCGTATATAGCGGGTCCGCGCGGCGTCCGGGATGTATGAGCTCTATCGAAGCGAGCGCGCCAAACCTATGGATCCCGTCGGTGCATTTGCGCAACCCGGGCACGACAGAAGGCAAATCCAGACGCAACACCTTGCCGTGGTTGTTTCCCGTCTTGTTGTGCACGAGCGACTCGCCCATGCACACAAGCCCGACTCCTCCTCTGGCAAGCTCCTCAAACGTGAGCATCCCATCCGAACTCAAAGAGCCGTCTGCCCCTGCTCCGCCCGCCATCGGCGCGGAAAATATGCGGTTCTTGCTGACGATGGGGCCGATTTTTAACGGGCTGAATAGATGCGGAAATTTACTGCTCATAAAACACAATCCTTTCTAAATCGCGAATTTATTGAATCGCGCGGATATCCCGCGCCTTTGTGCTGCCACACGTATATGGAGCGCCGCCCTCCTGATGCGGTCGCAAATCCGGCTCGCCCGCAAGGAGCGGCACGCTCCTGATGCGGTCGCAAACCCAGCTCGCCCGCAAGGAACGCCGCCACTCCTGATGCGGTCGCAAACCCAGCTCGCCCGCAAGGAACGCAACGCTCCGCACTGCCTATAAATCCAGTTTCCCCGCGAAATGGCACGCGCAAATATGCCCCGGCTTGTGCTCGATGGCAAGGGGCTTCTCCGCAAAGCAACGCTCCGCCGCGAAGGCGCAGCGCGGCGAAAATGCGCAGCCAACAGGCAAATTCGTAGGATCGGGCAACCCGCCGTCGATGACGGGCAGCCTCTCCCCTGTCGTGTTCATCGTTGGAATGCAATATAATAGCCCTGCAGTATATGGGTGCATAGGACTCTTGAAAATCGAAAACTTATCAGCCATTTCCACGACAGTGCCCGCATAGAGCACGGCGACATCGTCGACAAGCCCTGCAACGACGCCGAGATCATGTGTGATCATGACAATGCTCATCCCCGTCTCCGCTTGCAACCGCTTTAATAAATCGAGGATTTGCGCCTGAATCGTCACGTCAAGAGCAGTGGTCGGCTCGTCCGCGATCAATATCTGCGGCCTGCAAGCGAGCGCCATTGCGATCATCACGCGCTGGCGCAGCCCGCCCGACAATTGGTGGGGGTAGCTGTGCAGGCGGCTTTCAGGGTCGGGAATCTCGACAAGGTTGATCAGCTCCAACGCCCGCTCATGCGCGCGACGCTGCGACATCTCCTCGTGAAGCAACAACGCCTCCACGATCTGGTCGCCGATGCGCATGACAGGGTTCAGGCTTCGCATCGGCTCTTGGAAAATCATTGCGATGTCCTTGCCGCGCACCGTGCGCATCTGCTTTTCAGAGAGCTTCATCAGGTCGCGGCCGCCCATGAGGACCTCGCCCTCCATGACGGCGGGGGGCGCCTTCAAAAGCCTCATTACTCCCGAAAAAGTGACGCTCTTCCCGCAGCCGGATTCCCCGACGACGCCGAGAGACTCGCCCTTGTACAACGTCAGGCTGACCCCATTCACCGCGCGGACAATGTCTTTCCCGACAGGGAAACTCACGCGAAAGTCGTTCAATTCCAGCAGTGCCTGTCGCGCTCCGCCATCAAGAACGCCGGAATCAGCCACGCCGACAGTCCCCACGCCGACGGTAGATACGCCGCCATCAGACGCGCCGGACTCCGCCGTGACGCCTCCAGCCGCTCCGCCCTCAGTCGAACCGCCGGCCACGGCGACCCCCGCATCCAAAGCCCCCGCTTCCAAAGCCCCTGCTTCCAAAGCCCCTGCTTCCAATGCGCCATCGTCAAATACATCCATACTCCACACCCCCTCACCTAGCCGCCGTGCGAATTTTCGGATCCATATGGTCGCGCAGCCCATCGCCGAGAAGATTGAACCCCAAGATTGTCAAGGCAATGAACGCGCCGGAGAAAGCAGTCGTCCAAGGGTACGTGAACATGAAGCTTCGCCCGTCGTTGACGATCAGCCCCCACGACGGAGTCGGCAGCGGAATGCCATAACCCAGGAATCCCAGCGAGGACTCGGCCAAAATCGCCCCGCCCATTGCCGAAGACATGATTACGAGAATGTAAGGCAGCACGTTCGGGATAATATGGCGGAGGATAAGCCTCCACCTGCTGCTCCCCATCGAGCGCGCCGCCGTGACGAAACTGCGCTCCTTGATGGACATTGTCGTGGCTCGCGACAATCTATAAAACATAGGAATAATAGGAATCCCGATCGAAAAGAACATGTTCCGGGTCGACGACCCGAGCGCGATGCCGATGATGAGCGAAAGCAGAAGCATCGGAAACGCCATCATCACGTCGACGATGCGCCCCAGCACAAAATCCAAAGTGCCGCTGATATACCCCGACAGCGTCCCCAGCAAAGTGCCGAAGACCATCGCGATGGCCGTCGAGCAAATCGCCACGGTCAAAGAAATGCGCCCTCCATAAACGATGCGGCACCACACGTCGCGCCCATAAGCATCCGTGCCCATAATATGCTCGGCGTTCGGGGCCTGCTGCTTGTTCGGAAGGTCGATGGCGCCATAATCATATTTCGTCAGCATTGGCGCGAAAACGACGATGATGACGATGATCAGGATGATGCTGCCGCCGATCACAATAAATTTGTTCCTCAAAAGCTCCCTCATGCCCGCGCACCCCCATCCTTGACCATATCAGCCTTGTGGCACGCGATCAGATGGTCCCCGCCGATGTCGCGCAGCACCGGCGCTTCTCTCGAACAATGCTCGTCCGCATATTTGCACCTCGGGTGGAACACGCAGCCGCTCGGCGGATTGATGATGCTCGGCACGCCCGAGCCCAGGATCTCCCTCTGCTTCGTGGACTCGGGGTCCGGGTCCGGCGAAGCGGAGAGCAGCGCCGCGGTATACGGATGCCGGACATTTCGGAACAGCTCCTCCGTATCGGCCATTTCGACAAGATTGCCGAAATACATGACGCCGATGCGGTCTGACACGAATTTGACGACCGAGAGATTGTGTGAAATAAATAGATAAGTCAAGTTGAACTCATCTTTCAAATCCAGCAAAAGGTTCAGTATCTGCGCCTGCACCGACACGTCGAGAGCGGCCACGGCCTCGTCGCAAACAAGGAACTCAGGCGACAAAATCAGGCTGCGCGCAATGCAAAGCCTCTGGCGCTGGCCACCAGACAATTGGTGCGGATAGCGCTTCAAAAGCTCCGACCCAAGCCCGACCGATGAGAACATCTTCACTATTAGGTCGCGGCGGCTGCCCTTGTCCCTGTAATGGTGAATTTTCAGCGGCTCCTCCATGATCTGCTCCAGGCTGAAGCGCGGGTCGAGCGAATCGTATGGGTCCTGGAACACGACCTGCAGGTTTTTCCTGTACTTGCGCATGGCCCCATAACTCAGCTCCGAGATGTCCACATCCTTATAATATATGGAACCCGAGCTCGCGTTCGCAAGGCGCAGCAGCAGCAGCGCGAGCGTGCTCTTGCCGCACCCCGACTCGCCCACGAGCCCAAAAACCTCGCCCTTCCCTATGCTGAAGCTCACGTCGTTGACGGCCGTGAACTTCGTTTTTCTGAACGTCTTTCCGGTGTTTATAAAATACAGCTTGGACAGGTTTTCGGCGCGGATCAAAGTTTCCATAATCAACCTCCCCACGCCTAAAACGAGACGTCGCCGGCCACGCGGATGCGAGGATCCACGATGCCTGTGACGACGTCGGTCAGCAAATTTGCCAAAATCATAAATGTCGCGATAATAAACGTCGCCCCCTGCACGAGCGGATAATCCCTCGAGCCGATGGCGTCGATGAGCAGCTTCCCCACGCCGCTGCGCACGAAAACGGTCTCCAGGACAATGGCCCCGCCAAAAGAAATGGCCAGCCCATATCCCACCATCGTCACGATGGGAATGAGCGCGTTCCCGAGCGCGTGCTTGAAGAGTATCTTCCTGCCCGACACCCCCTTGGCCTTAGCCGTGCGGATAAAGTCCTCGTCCATGATCTCCAGCATCGACGAGCGGGTCGTCCTCACCAAGGACCCCCCCAGCACCATCGTCAGAACCGGGCCGAAGAGCGTCTTCCAATACGCAGTCCCCTTCACCATGTTGCTCAATACCGGGATGATCCCCAGCTTCAAGGCAAAAATGACGAGCACCCACAGCCCGATATAGAACGTGGGAAGCGAAGTCCCCAGCGTTGAAAACGCGATGATGATCAAATCCGGCCATTTCCCCCGGAAAGTCGCCGCGACCACGCCAAGCACGATGGACACGAACGAGCTGATGACGATTCCATAAAGGGCGAGCTCTATAGTGCTGGGCAGCCGCTCAAAAACGACCTCAAGCACCGGCCTGTAATGGCTCAGCGACATGCCGAGGTCTCCGACGAAAAGATGCTTGAGCGCAAGCCAGAACTGCACGATAGCAGGCCTGTCCAGCCCATGGGCCGTCCTGTAGATTTCTATTTGCGCGGTCGTCGCGGTCTTCCCGAGCATGACCTCCGCTGGGTCCCCCGGGATTTGCCTGATGACGATATAGACCACGATAAAAACGCCAAGAAGCGTGGGTATTGTGAAAAGCAATCGTTTCAGGATGTAATTTCTCATTGACACCTATCCCCCACAAAACTGGTATCTTACGTTTGGCAGCGCCGCCCAGCCCGGAGCGAGCGGAGCGCGCTTGGTATCTTACGTTTGCCAGCGCCGCCCAGCCCGGAGCGAGCGGAGCGCGCGGTGACACGAATTGGCATTGTTACAAGCAGCGGGCGGAAACAGACGCCGAGCGCGGGTTCCGCCCACTGACACTTTGTAAGTAGAAGCCGTCCACGAGGAGATTCCACTGACACTTTTCAATAGAAGCTATTCACGAGACGCTTCCACCGACACTTTTCAATAGAAGCTGCTCACAAAGCGCTTCCGGTGCTAAGACCTCATCAGCTCTTAATGACAGACGTCGGCCTCCAGCCCATGTCTGCCTGAGACTCAAAGCCCGTGACGTTCTTCTGCGACACGCGCCCCATGGAGTTTGTCGCCACCGGGAAAACGACCTGCAAATCCATCAAGCGCCTCTGCGCGGCATAGTAATTGTCATACTTCTCCTGTTCGGTCTTCGCCGCCATCCCCGCTGCGACGTATGAATCATACTCCGCATCGAGGACGCCGCACCAGTTGTTCCCCGGATAAAAATCGCTCATATAGCGGATGATGACGCC
>JGI24702J35022_10000226_pt1 | contig 31849 bp, 20 predicted proteins | sample TergutTh196P4_FD_35022 | JGI IMG/M metagenome (IMG submission 35022) | reverse complement strand
GTTTTCTTTCATATACCAATCCTTCACGAGATTGCGGGTCAAGCCCGCAATGACGGGAGTGTAGAGTATTCAGTTGGCGTCAAGTGCATACCCAGGTTTTTCAATTTTAACGTAACTGTTAAGAGGGTATCTAAAAACTCGCAATGGTTAAAGGCTCCGCACACAAGTTTTGACTAATATTACAAGTTTTCACCAATGTACTAGTGCGTTGGCTGAAACTAACCTGTGTTTTTGGATGCCGTCTGAACAGTAATATTTTAACCGAACCGCCCGGTTATGTAATTTTCAGTGCGCTTGTCTTTCGGTTTTGAGAAAACATCAACCGTTTGATTGTATTCGATTATTTCGCCCAAAAGAAAAAATGCCGTTTTGTCTGATATTCGAGTAGCCTGCTGCATGTTGTGGGTAACGATGACAATCGTATAGGTTTCTTTCAGATCGCTCATCAAGTCCTCGATTTTTCCGGTCGAGATCGGGTCGAGCGCACTAGTCGGTTCATCCATCAACAGTATTTTTGGGTCGGCTGCGAGAGCGCGGGCGATGCACAGCCGTTGCTGTTGACCGCCTGACAGCCCCATTGCGCTTTTACGGAGACGATCCCTCGCTTCATTCCACAACCCCGCTTGTTTTAACGAACGCTCTACGATAATATCAAGCTCGTTTTTTTTCTTGATCCCGAAGGTGCGCGGCGCAAAGGCGATATTATCGTAAATACTCATAGGNAATGGGTTGGGTTTTTGAAAAACCATGCCGACGTTTTTTCGGAGAAGGTTTATATCCATGCTTTTATCATATATNTTTTGTTCCCCNATCATGATCTCGCCAGTGATATGACAATCTTCAATCAAGTCATTCATACGGTTGAGCATCTTGATAAAGGTCGATTTGCCACANCCGGACGGTCCGATGAGGGCTGTGACTTCGTGTTCTTCAATATCAATGTTTACGTTTTTCAGTGCGTGGAAGTCACTATAATACAAATCGCAGTNGTGTACCGTTATGTTGAATTTATTATCCATCCGCAAGTTCTCCCTTGCCGTATATTTTACCGATAACGGTTGCGATGAGGTTTATTGATATGACCAGGATCAGAAGCACCACGCCAGTAGCCGCCGCTTGTTCAGGGTATCCGTGGGAGCCGAAGTAGTATACGTCGAGTGCAAGGCTTGTTCCGGGAGAAGCAAAATTCTTCGGCATTTTATTGACCACCATGCCGATGGTTAGAATCAAAACGGCACTCTCTGAAATTACACGCCCTATCGCTAAAATTAAAGATGTGACGATACCGCTCGTGGCACAGGGCAGTACAACCGAAAAAATCGTCCGCACCTTTGACGAACCAAGCGCGAAACTGCCCTCCCGGAGCGAGCGCGGTACTGCAAGCAGACTCTCCTCGGTCGAACGCACGATGACCGGGAGTATCATGACCGCGAGCGTAATGCCGCCGCCGATCAGAGAGTACTTAAAGCCGAGTGCGACGACGAATACGAGATAGCCGACGATTCCATATACAATAGATGGAATTCCCGCCAATGTTTCCACCGCAACCCGTATGAACCGGATCAAGCGGCTATTGCTTTTTGTATACTCAGTTAAGAATATGGCGCTTCCTATTCCGATAGGCGCTGCGATCGTTATCGAAATCAAGATCAAATATAACGTCCCGGCCAAGGCGGGCTTGATTGTCGGACTTTTGCTGCTATAGTCTCCAAACAAAAGCTGCATGTTGATGTATGGAATGCCGCGAATGAGAATAAAAATTATAACTGCAACGAGAGCGGCTAGGCTTACAATAAGCATACCTTGCGTTATGATTTGCAAAGTGGCATATTTAAGGATCTGTCTTTTGTGCGCGTTTTTTTTCATGTCCCTCTCCCCCTTTCAGCAATGAAAAACTGATGTTCATCAATAGTGTAAAGAAGAATAATACCACACCTGTCGCAATTAAAGCGGTTTCGTTGTCGCCACGAAATTCGGTCGCCCCCATAGCAATATTAGCCGTAAGTGTTCGTACAGACTGGAAAAGACCTTTTGGCATTACCGGCGAACCGCCGATCACCATGATAACTGCCATCGTTTCGCCTATTGCTCGGCCTATAGACAAAACGACAGCAGCGAGGATTCCGCTTTTTGCGGCGGGCAGCATAACCTTGAAAACACTTTGCGCTTTTGTCGCTCCGAGCGCAAGCGCGCCCTCGTAATAATTTTTTGGAACAGCATTAAGGGCATCAAGACTGACGCTGACAATAGTCGGCAGCACCATCACCGACAGGACGAGGCTCGCGGCTAATATACCATAACCAACGCCGTTTGGCGAGACATTGTCCCGCAGGAACGGCACAATAACGATCAAACCGAAAAGGCCGTATATAACCGAAGGGATTCCCGCCAACAAATTTATCATCTGCCGTATCGGGGGAACAGCTTTTTTAGGGCAAAACTTATATAGGCAAACCGCTGTGAATAGCCCGATGACTACACCTATTACCGTTGCTAGCGCCGTGACATAGAGCGACGCGACGACCATTGATAAAATGCCGTAAGAAGCGCTGTTTACACTCCACACAGTACCAAAAAAATTACCAAGGCCGATTTTGCCTATGAACGGTACTCCGTTAGCGAACAGGAAAACACAGATGCAGCCAAGCGCAAATATAGAAAAGATCGCGCAGAACAAGAATATTGCGCGCATGACGCCGTCTCTAGCTTTTATATACCGAAATGTTTTGTTCATGTCATCCTACCAACATTGCGTAAAAGGGCGGGAGAGATTGACTCCCGCCCCTTTAATCGCACTTATTATATAAGATCGTTCCACTTGGTTATCGCGCTCGACTCAGCTTCGGCGTCATAGATGTTTTTTAGCTGTTCCATCGTGATATTGTCGAGCGGGTTGTCTTTGTGGACGATGACTGCGATACCATCTTTGCACACCACATAGTCGGTGCAGGAGGGGGCCTTTTCAATGTTGAACTCCTCGCTGATCATGCCGAATTCAGATACGCCTTCATCAGCGTTTTTATATCCGGTACCGCTGCCGCCGCCGCCAACTGTAACTGTCACGTTATTTTGGAGTTTCTCAAAAGCCGCAGCCAGTTCAGTCATCAAAGGCTGGAGTGAGGTAGAACCACTTATGTCGATACTGCCTTGCAGCGATCCGTTTATCGTATACGCTGGAGCGTTATCGGCGATTGAAACATATCCTTCGTCAGATATGATCTCCTGTGCGTCGCTCGATTGTAGGAACGTATAAAACGCCTTGTTCACATCGCTATCAAGGGTTGTCGCTTTATACACTATCGACAACGGACGGGAAATCTTGTATGTACCGTCCTTTATGTTTGCTACTGTCGCGTCAACACCGTCGACTTTGAGCATTTTTACATCGTTCGTGACATAGCCGAGACTTTCATATGCTATCGCCATCGGGTTGCCCATTACCTCAGTGAGGATACCAGCTGTCCCGGTCTGGATGATGACATTCGCGGGGTCTGCTTTGTCTTTTAGGCCGATAAGCTCCATGAACGCGGTTTTTGTACCGCTGCCATCTTCGCGTGTCAGAATCGAGATATTTTTTGACGTGTCGAAGTTTGCGGTGTTATCCAGTGTCGAGCTTTGGTTTTCTCCGTCGCTGCTGGGATTATTGTTTCCATTGCTTCCAGGATTATTGTCTTCATTGCTTCCAGGATTATTGTCTTCATTGCTTCCAGGATTACTGTTTCCATAACTACCGGGATTATTGTCTCCATTGCTGCTGGGATTGTTGTTTCCGTTGCACGCGGTTAATATAAGCGCGAGAGCAACTAACAGGGTAATAACTGCAAAGAGTTTTTTCATGTTCATTCTCCTCATGATTTTTTATTTACGCTCATATTCTATCAAGCAAAATCAAAGCAAACTATCAGTAAAACGTATGGAGAATGTAAAATGTTTGTAAGCCTGAAATGACATATCTATTGCAATGGGAGCCTTGTTGTAGGCTCCCATCACTTTTTTTGTTCCTCGCTTAATGGCGGAGGCTCACCGCTTTTTAACGTTTCTATACTAACATTTCTTTATACTAACTATTCAGGCACAAAATTGAATTTGGCATATGACGGATAACTATTCTCCGCGCGAAACAGGTTATGTGCCGTTATAGCCTTTCGCGCCCGCTGCGACTCTAAGCTGATCTCATTGACGCCCCGGCCGAGCCACCATGAATCCCTTTTGAGGTAGTCGCTCTGCAATTCAAGATACTGCGCGACCTTCTCCCTGATCCGCGCGTCCGAAGTTTTACTGTATACTTCGATTGCCGGAAGGACGCCAGCAGACCCGGCGCGGTAAAGAATATCCGGGTCATACTCCTGCAACGAGCCGCTTAAATATCTGCCTGTGTTGTAGCGGACGACCAGCGCGTCGGGGTTTGAAATAAACAGCGCGCAAAGCATGACCGAGCCGATGACAAGCGCTACCCGTACTATCGAAAAATCCCACTTCTGAAGCGCCAACAGAGCAATGAACACGGTCGCGATGAACGCCATGAACACGCATGGCAGCAAGCGCGGCATAGTAAGTCCGTATGCGCCGATATACAGAGCCATCTTGCTAAACGCTGTCGTGATGAGTACCAGCGTAATGATCGCGAGTACTATGTTGAACGCCTTGAGCAGCCGGGAATCCTTTCGGTGTTTTTTGCAGGTCAGGTTACTAACTGAAATGATGATCAGGTTTATCGCAGCAATACCGCATAGCTCAAAGAACCCCTGCCTTGCGTATGTCGAATATATAAGCCATCCCGCCGGCCTTTGCCCCGTGAAAGCGGAGAAGAAGTATGGAAGTTGGCTAATAATGAAAACAATATAGAGAGCACACACCGCCCCCAATGCGATGAAGAGCGTAGTTGGCTGGAAAAATCGCAGCTCGGCAACTGTTTTTTTCACCGAATCCGGTTTGATTATATCAGTACCCTTCCTGTGCGCGGCGCCCGATACAAGCCCGTAGAGATACGCGGCGACAGGGACGGCGAATACTATATATACTATGATTTTAAAGAGCGTTTCAAATTTGATTGTGAACATCTCCGCGAAAAAATCAAGTATTTTGCCAAACCCGCCGCTATCCGCGCTCCTTAGAAGAGGAGTCAGCAGTGCCGCCAGAATCACAGCGATCACCACGCCAATAACGATGGACAGGGTTTTTCCAGTTCGCTTACTCCCTTTCCCGAGAGCTCCGAAGCTGACGTATTGATTGAGGAAATTCCTGAAAGGCAAGATAATGACCGCGTTTATTCCGTCGATGAGCAGATAGTTTCCGGTTTTGCCCATGATCTCGCGCCCAGACGCGACTATCACATAATATACCGCCGTGCAGAATAGGAACATTAACCTGTACTGCGAGGTCGACTCGTTCTGCCATAGCGCATATGATACGCCCGTGACCCATGTCACCGCGAACCAAAACCACGCGGCGGCGCCGCTACTAACAAACACTCCTTTTTTCATCAAATACGCCGTGACCGCCAGCAAATACAGAGTAGTGAATGCGCTTACTCCCCAGCCGCTGTTGGTAAAAAGTATCCAGGATGAGAACAGGTAACCAAGTACGAACGCTGCAAGCGCGAAAACGAAGTCGCTAATATCCGGTTTAAACGCGTTCTTGGGCTTGACATACGCAGTAGGCATCTGCTGGGGAACCGCCCCTGCCGCAAAATTGGCCGTCCCATAGTATGTCGTTGGATTTCCCATCGCGGGAGGTATCTGCTGGGGAACCGCCCCTGTCGCTAAATTTGTCGGCTTATGGTATGCCATTGGATTTTCCATTTTCCTTTTCTCCATTCTTATTTTTCATTTCTATGTGTTCCAAAATGTCGCCCGGCTGGCATCCGAGTGCAACGCAGATCGCCTCCAGCGTCGAGAATCTTATAGCCCTGGCTTTGCCGGTTTTTAGTATCGACAAATTTGCCTGGCTCAACCCGATTCTCTCAGCGAGTTCACCCGACGACACCCGGCGTTTTGCCATTACCACGTCCAGGTTTACCACAATAGGCATAGTATCCGCCCCCCCTAGATGGTAAAATCCGCATCGTCCTGGAGCGAAACGGCTTTTGCAAAGACATTTTTGATGACGCGAACGATAAGCCCCATAAACGCTGCAGACACGCCCACGGCGAACCAAGCGATCCAGTAAACTGCTGATATGACGCTTATCAACGCGCCGGCAAAGCAGCACCAGGAAATATAGCGCAGGCACTCACTGTTTTTGCTGATAAACACTTGCCCTGCTCCAATTCTGCGTAGCAAGCCGTAAAGAAGTACAAGAAGCACAGCAGTGGGGACGCTTCCCGCGTAAATAGTCGCCAGAAAAAACGCTCTTCTGCCATCGGACATGATCCGGAGCATCAAAGCGCCTTCACTCGACGCATATATGACGCCTGCCAATAGCAACGCCATAAACAATACAACGCAGCATTTGCTCAAAACTAATGATTTTCTGTCACTCCACACACAAACCCCTCCCGTATTCATTGTCTTTACGCGATGGCAAACAGAGTATATCACGCCAATTATCGAATTGCAATATATTTTTATTGATTATCGATATATTTTTATCACCATCTGTTACAGTTCACACGGGGTGAACCCAACCGTCCGGCGTCCCACCCCACCCGCAGGCTGCCTACTTTGGCGCTAGTATTGCTCTGCATGGATAGGGTCGCGATCGTGGTTCTTTTTCTTATGTACGCGTGGTTTCAAAAAAACCATAGTCAAAACGCAGAAATTCTAGGAGCGTTTAAAGCGAAAAATTGCCGTGCCTTCTGGCGCTTCCACATTTGCCCCTGATATATGTGTCCGCTCTCCTGCATATTTTTGTCGCAGCCGATGATTCTCCGCAACACGTTATATTTTTCAACAAGACGCGCCCCGTAGATAGGAAATTTTAAATTATGCCATTTTGGCACAATTCCGCTTTAAAGCGATAAAGCAACTGCAGTGGACTCCCTCCGTCGCTTCGCGACGCTCCCTCCAAGAGGGAGGCTTTGGCTTTGCTGTTGCCTCTCCTCCAAGCGATAGGCTTTGGATTTTACGTTGTCTCCCTCACAGAGGGGGATGTCGGTGTAGCCGACAGGGGGAGTACTCCGGTTTACTGCGCATTACCACGCATGAATTGTTACTGACTACCCACTGAACAGTTTCCACCATCTACACCCTAGCCCTATTGCCATAAAACGTTATATTGACTGATCGCGAAGAAAATGTTAACATAGGGCAGTGGGTATACAGCGCGTCTTAGCGGAAAACTCTGTAGCGGATTTTTGAAATGGGAGGTTTGCGTTGCTTAACGTCGACGCGGGGGGGATTTTCCATAGATTGATCCGTTGCGTAAAAGACGTTCGTTGTATTCTCCGGCTATGGCGTTCACTTGCGAATGTGTCGCGGTTAACTTTGATCATTAGTCAATAAGCTTAGTTAGCTAATAATCGCAATCGCAACAGCACAAAACAGTTAGAAAATTAATATTATTGAACAAAGAATAAGGAGAAAATTATATGAAGAAACTTATTTCATGCTTGCTAATAGCTTCAATGATGATATCCGTTATGAGCGGTCTTAGCCTGCCGGTTTTCGCCGCTACAGACTTTTATTCATCTTTTGAGACGGCGGATCCCGCTATCAACGCCGTTGTCGTTTCCTCGACGGGCAACAACTTTACGACGACAGTGGGCGCCGGTCCCGCGCAATTATGGGGCAATGTCGATACCAGGGCAAACCAGGGCTGGACGGGATCGAGAGCGCTCAAAATCACCGGCACAAAACAAGCCGCAAGCGCCAGTTACTACGCGACGATCTACGACAACCTCAACATACCGATCAGCGCCGATACCAAGCTATCATACATGGTCATGCCATACATCGACGCCGACACCAAGACCAACTTTACAAGCGCGAATAACGCAGGCCAATATGACGCGGAGTATACCAGCAACTTTGCCGCTGTCGACCTCAAATTTGCCGACGGTACGTATTTACGTACTTACGGCGCCGTCGACCAGTACGGTTTCAAGGTTTCGCCGCTTGACCAGGGAAACGCGGGAATACTTGAGCAGAACAACTGGCTCAAAGTAACCAGCAAGCTCGGCGACGTTGCGGAACTTCGCGGAAAGACTATAACGTCGATACTCGTTGGATATGAAAAACCTAACGGCTCGGCAAACAAAGCCGTAACCGTGTTTTTCGACGATATACAAATTTACAGCGAGCCCGACCCCGTAGTCGCAAACCTGGCCGACTACGTCAATATTCTGCGCGGCACGCAAAACGGCGCGTATGGCACGGATCACAACAAATACGCGCATGGGCTCAACAACCCGATCGTGGCTACTCCGTTCCCATTTAACTTCTGGTCGCCAGCTACGACGATATCGGCGCAGACAGTTTACCAATATACAGGCACTGAAGCCAACTTTAAGCATATCCATTTAAACCACGTAGCGAGCAACTGGATAGGCGAATCCGGCAATTTCGACTTTTCCGCAGACTCGACGACAGTGTGGTCGACTCAAGCGGCGCTTTATACTGCGCTCAACGGCAGGGGCTCAAACTTTAAGCATGAAAACGAGATTGCCCACGCACATTACTATGGCGTAACGTTCAATGACGACGACGCAAAGGCGCCGGGCGTGAAAATCGAGGTTACGCCTACGGAGCACGCTGCCGTGCTCAGGTTTACTTTCCCGGAGGGATCAGCGAGGCGCAATGTAATTCTCGATAGCGCAAAGGCCAGAAACTCGACGAGTTCGGGGATAACCTATAATGACGACGGCACTTTTGCTGCATTCACGTCAAGATCAAACAGCGGGCAAAAACGGATGTACGTGTACGGCCAGTTTAGCGTACTGCCGTCGGCGTTCCGTCAGGCGGCGTCAAATTACAACCCGATGAGCATGTTTGAGTTTGATGCGGCGACAAGCGGCCCGACCGTTGTGGAGCTTAAGGTGGCCTCATCGTTTATCAGCGCGGCGCAGGCTATCAAGAACTTTAACCTTGAGATCGCACCGACAGACAACTTTGACTCGATAGAAGCGAAGGCTCTCGCCACTTGGAACAACATACTGTCCACTGTTACGATCGAGGATCCGAACGCCACATATGATCAGTTGACGTCGCTGTATTCAAACATGTACCGCGGGTTTGTGTATCCGGTGCTTGACTCCGAAAACACCGGGACAAGCGATAATCCTGTCTGGCAGTACGCCTCACCATACAGCGGAAACGCAACCACAATAACGCTCAAAAACGGAAAGCTGTTCTATAACAATGGTTTCTGGGACACGTTCCGCACAGCGTGGCCGACTAACGCGCTGCTTATCCCGCTCAAGGATTCGGAACTCGTAAACGGCCTTGTGACGCATTATCTGGATAACGGTTGGGTACCGCGCTGGATAGCGCCAGCTGGCACAAACAGCATGGTAGGCACAAACTCTGACTCTATCTTTGGCGACGCAGTAAGCCAAGGAATAGTTTTCGATTATGAAAACGCGTACGCGTCGTCGCTGAAAAACGCAACTGTCTATTCTGCAAACAACAGCGCAAACTGGTATTCCGGACGCGCGGGCATGGCGGAATGGCCTTTCCTTGGATACAGCCCGACGACCAGCCTCACAGGCGAGAACCTTTCGTGGTCGCTTGAATCATGCCCCGCCGATTTCGGTATCGCATCGATGGCAAAGTTCCTGCGCGACAAGGAAACCCCAGGTACAGAAGCTTACCGTAAGCTAAATGACGAGTACATATACTTCATCAACCGCGCCCAGAATTATGTAAACCTATTCAACCCGGCTATTGGCGGATGGTTCCGCGGGAAAACAGCCGCCGGCGGGTGGCTGTGGCCTGACGAATCTTTCAATCCCACCGCATTTGGGTACGGTTACTGCGAGGATAACGCATGGAACTACGCTTTCCACGCGCAACATGACGGCCGCGGCTTGGCTAACCTTTACGGCGGCCAGGATAAGCTTGGAGAAAAGCTAGACGCTGCGTTCTCAGCCGACCCCAACATCCTTTTCGGCAACTGGTCGGGATATCATAAAGAGAAAGTTGAAAGCCGCGGAGACAAACTCGGCCAGGTGCATATGAGCAATGAGCCGGCGTTTCATATCCCATACATGTACCTCTTCACCGACCGCCCCTGGAGGACTGCGGATGTGGTACGCGATATCCTTGACCGCCACTTTGCCGGTTCAGATATCGGCCAGGGTTACGTCGGTGACGACGACAACGGCGCGATGAGCAGTTGGTACACTATTTCGGCTCTTGGCTTGTATCCGCTTTCGGGCGGCAACGGCGAGTTCGTTTTTGGGACGCCGCTGTTCGCGAAATCAATAATCAAGCGTGAGAATGGCCAGACCATTACGATTACAGCGCCAGGCGTCAGCAGGACGAACAGATATATCCAGAGCGTCAAAGTTAACGGCGTTGAGCGTACGCAATCATACATTAAGCCGTCCGACATCTATGACGGCGCGACAATCGAGTTCACTATGGGCCCGAACCCGTCGCCCACATGGGGCGTTGGCGTCGGTGCTCAGCCGCCTTCGGTTACGCAGGATGACTTTGCTCCGGTTCCGCTTCATGATCTGACGACAGCAATAACTCCTTCGACGACAACGATCCCATCGGGATCAGCTGACGGCGCCTATACGACCGCGTCGAGTCCTGCCAACCTGTTTAACAACACTTCGGGCAACAACGCTTCCTTCGCTGCTGGCTCAGACCCCAAAGTCGTGTGCTATTATTTCTACAAAGGCGCAACAGTTGATATGTATACCATTACAAGCGCCGTCACAACTAACGCTCCTACAGGATGGACGCTTTCAGGCTCAGTAGACAATATCAATTATACTGTACTCGACGTTAGGGCAAATCAGAGCTTTGCTTGGGACAGGTACACGAGGCCGTTCGCGATAGAAAAACCGGGAAGATACAACTACTACAAAATTGAATTTGCCGATACCGCCGCAATAAGCATTTCACAGTTCGAGCTATTAGGCGGCGCATACGCGCAGATCGACAAAGAAGCGTTGTTGGCGGTGCTGCAAATCGCGCGCGTGATCGACGGGAGCGAATATATTGAGGAAACATATTTGCCTCTTGTTCCCGCGTTAGCGTTCGCGGAAGGCGTTTACGCTGATGAGAACGCTTCTCCGGCGGATATCTATGAGGCGATCAGCCGTCTTGAAAAAGCGCTTGACGGACTCCGTAAACCACCCAGCTCAAAGTGCGATGTAGTATCAGTGGACGCGCCTTTGAAAATCAGCGGCAAAAACATTACGGCTACAGTGTCAAACCACACGACGTCTATGAACTTTTCCAGCATGATCCAGGTAAGCGAATTTGCGACGTGGACAATGTATAGCAACCCGGATTATACGTCGGCGATCACCAATAAGACGATAAATCCGCTGGCTTCAGGTAACAACGTAAGATATATCCGAGTCGTAGCGGAAGACGGCGTAACAAGCGCAGACTATGTCCTGACAGTCTACCGTATNACATCGTATATNGGGGCATTTGACACAGCGCCGTCGATGCTGNACGCTANGCTGGATCCGGCAGTATGGGGCGAGAAAGTATTTACGCTTGGCGCCGGGATAGAGGGGTCGCCGCTGATGACGTTTACCGGGAGAACCGGTTATCCGCCCGCTGGGTTTAACGCGGACATTTATATGCGTTATGACGCGCAGACGCTCTATCTGGGCCTTGTCGTCGTCGACCCGCTCTGGTCCGCCGCGCCTTCGGCAAACATATGGCGTGGCAGCGGGATTCAGGTCGATGTCTGGATGCCCAGACCGGCAAGCGGTTCCGATAACGACTCCACCAGGTCCGAGTATGGCTTTGCGTTGACCTCGGCGACAGCCAAGGCTTACAGCAAATTCAGCACCCGTTCCGGCACCGATAGCATGTCAGGGTTTACAAACTATGGCATAGCAAGGGTTGGGACCACCGATACTTATATCTATACAATAGGCATACCGCTAAACTCATTCAGGCAAAACGCCGCCACAAACCCATTGACCGAAGGCGAAGAGCTATGGTTTGCCATTTCCTACAACTGGCCGGATACGAGCAGTAATATGGCCTGCGCATATGATATGGGATTCATGAGCAAAAATCCAAACGATGCGCGTTCCGTTACGCTGGGTCTCCCTGGAGATAAGATTATCAAAGCCGATATCAACGGAAATGTAATTGAAAGCGTTCTTATAAACGCAACAGCTCCAGAAAGCTCAATGCTGCTGCTCGCGAGCTATGACAACGCCGGAAGGATGTTGAAAGCGGAGACTTATAACCCGGCGGCAGGAGCGTTAACACAGTCAGTCGCCACCAGCTTCGATATTGGCGCTGCCTCAACAGTAAAAGCGTTCCTGTGGGATAAGACAACAATGATCCCGCTAGCCGAGGCGCTGACAATTAACAGTTAACAATTAACAGTTAACAATTAACAATTAAACACAAGCGGACGGTTCTCCTCGCTCACTCGCGAACGAGGAGAACCGTTCAATTGTGTTTTTATATTGCGTAATGATGACAATAGTGTTATCCTTATCATCATAATCACATCGCTTGTAGACTAAGGGTAACACTTGGCTACGGGGGGGAACGATGAGATTTGTGGCGGATTGAATTATCAATCTGTGATTTTGCGCGGATTGCGGATTACTGTCTAGTTTTATAATTATCAAAATAGGTGGCGAATGTGTTTTACGTATATCGGCTAATTTTCTTAGTAATAGCAACTCTTACACTTTTGTGCGGCTGTCAGGCTGCCCAAACAAACCAACCGGATCAGGCGAATCAGGCAAACCAGGCAAACCAACTGGATCAACTAAATCAATCGGACGGTTCAGTCGTGAATGATTTCACAGTTGTCGCGAGTATCGGCGGAGAACCTGTCGCGCTTGGCGAGGTTAAAATGTTTATGAGCAGTTCGGGACGTACGGTGCAATCAGCGCTTGAAGAGCTGGTTCCATTTATTGTGTGCCGCAGGGAACTGAAGCTTCGGGGCGAAGAGACGTTCGAAACGTATAAAGCGTTTTGGGATGCGTGGCAAGCTGAGAACGCCGACAGAGCGGAGGCGTTGTCGCACGGCGATATCGTTTACGGTCCGGCTACGCTTTCGCAACGCGTGTATTATGACTATACGCACGAGGTGGACATGAAACGGTTGCTTAAGGTTATGGTGGTTGAACCGACGCAGGAGGAACTCCGCGCTGCTTATGACGAGCGGACTGATTTGTTCACCTTAATAGGAAACGTAAATATGCGCGTGATTTTACTGCCATCCAGCTTCGATATCGGAATCGTTGACAGTCTGCGGACAGCGCTTGCGGACGGTGAGGATTTCGACGCTGCTGTCGTGCGCCTTGGGCTTGAAAAGCTGAGTTATCAACGGACGTTCACAGCGTCTGATTTTCGCGACCCTGATGTAACCGAGTTTGCTGGCGTTGCCGACGCGATTCGCGATTTACCGGTTGGCGATATTTGGCCGCCGATCGACAATGGCGGCGAAGGCTGGATCGTCCTTTACTGTGAGAGCCGCGAAGGCTCGGGCAGGGAAACGTTTGAAGAATGCAAAGCCACGCTGGCCCAGCTTCTGAAGGATGAACAAGCCGAGCGTGATTTCGCGGCGCTCGCAGATTTGGCTGAAATTACGTATGACGACGGTATTGACGCGATCGTAGGTGGATGAAATCAAGCGTGTCGCGGATTCCGCGATGATCATGGATTTCGCCGCAATCCTACATGACGCAAATTCTTGCGCATACGGCGCAAAGTAACAAAATAAATTAAGACAGGAGCGACAGTATTTATGAAAAAACATAGACAAATGAAATACAAACGTTTTCTTTCCGGGTTCATCGTTTTGCTGATGATAATCGGTTCGCTAGTGACCAACATAACACTTGTGTCCGCAGCTGGACTTGATCAGATCAAAAACGGCGAAATGACCGACACCTCCAATGGCGCACTGACAGCCTGGATGCCCAGGCTTATATCCTCGACCGGTTGCGACAGCAACACCCTAGCCCGCTCGACCGCAAGCATATCGATTGGCGGAACCTCCTTCACAACTACAAGCAGCGCCTTCGCGTTGTTGCGTTCGCTCTCCGGAGGCGCTGTCCCATTCAACGCGGCGATGGAGCAGACGATGCTGCTGCCCAACGGCACATATACGCTAACGGCGTACACGAGAAATAACATAGCAACGGCAGATTCGGCTGCAGCGTATGCAAGGATCAACGTGATTACCGTAGGCGGCGATAAGACGCTCGACTTGCCCCGCAATGAAGGCTGGACGCAGCACACGATTACCGGCATCGTCGTAACCGACGGCAAATGCACGGTCTCCTTCGAGATTAACTCCACGACTACGGGAACAAACGCGGCTGCAGGCCGCGCGCTGGCTATTGACCGCGTTACGCTAACCGACTCAAGCGCCGCGCAGATTTCCGGCACGATCCGCGACAGCGCAGGCGCGGTAATACCCTACGCTTTCATAAAATACCTCGACGGAAGTGGAAATACGGCGGCGCTGGGCGGCGCGGACGCCAACGGCGCCTACTCGTTGTCAGCGGCTCAGGGCACATATACAGTACTCGTGTCGAAAGCCGGGTTTGAAGACTATACTACCCCGATTACCATCAGCAGTTCGGCTAATCAGACGGGAGTCAACTACACACTGCCAACGACAGCCTCCGATCTTTACAGCCAGATTCAAAAGTTTGGCGACTACCCCGCGCCAACCGGAAGCGGGAGGACGTACTACATAAGCAACTCCAAAGGCAATGACTCGAACGACGGGCTTTCGATGGCTACGCCCTGGAAAACGCTCTCCAAAGTAAGCGCGACCACTGGATACGCTGCTGGTAGCGTGATATTGCTTAAGGCGGGCGACGTCTGGACAGGCGTGACTATGACGTCCGGCATAGCAGGGACGGCAACCGCGCCTATTACGGTCGGCATGTACGTCGATCCCGACGATCCTTCCGACAACCTGCCGCGCATCGACGCTAACTACCCGCCGCTAACACCAGATTCGCAGATGACTACGACCAACCCCAACAGCAATAATTACGCAGTCGTTATCAACAGGAGTTACTGGCATGTATACGACCTTGAAATAACAAACTGGATACTTAATAACGCAACCCGCACAAATGCGAACTCAGCAGGCAAAGGCGGCGTATCCGTCGTCAACCAGAGCAGTACTGTCGATTCCGAGGGCGTTATCCTCGGCAATCTATATATCCATCACGTAAACGGATCAAACCCAAAATCCGGTGGCGGATATAACCAGGCGCAGGGCGTCGGCATAAACGTCTCGACGACAGGTACAAATCGACGCGTAAATAACCTGACAATTGAAAACTGTCTGCTCAAGCACATCTCGCGCAACGGAATAGTAACATCCGGCTACACCGCCGGACGCATCTGGTCTTTGCAAAACTCAGATCCGACGGGCGTCGGGTGCGCGCGTGGAATTGACAATGTGATACGCGGAAACGTGCTTGAGGATATATGGGGAGACGGCATACTGATCGGCGGGACTTATAAATGCCTTGTCGAGAGCAACCTTGTAATAAATTCAGTCAGCCACCCGTATAAATACTCAAGCCTCACAGGAAACGCGGTTTCCAACCTCTCCGCCGGCGTATGGCCGTTTGACTCGGACGCGACGATATTCCAGTACAACGAGGTTTGCTATACCGGCGTCCCGCGTGATAACGAAGTCGCGGACGGCGAAGCTTTCGACTCCGATTACTACACGACCAACAACCTTTATCAGTACAACTACACCCATGACAATGAAGGCGGATTCTTCATGGTATGCGGGCCCGAGTCGTCATACACGGAGGGATCCGTCGTCCGCTATAACATCAGCGTCAACGACGGTTCCATGTACGGAAAGCGCTCGATATTCGAAATTGGCGGCGGTGGCGGCGTAGATAACACTTGGATATATAACAACACGATCTACACGAGCCCCGATCACGCGGTGTTCCAGGTGACGCGCGGCGAACCATGGGAGGGCAAATCCCGCGGAACGCATTTTGTCAACAATATATTCTCAATAAACGGCCAGACGGCGCAGTTTGGCTGGCCTGGAGACCCGAGCGACAGGAATCAGGCGTATTCCTGCGTCCTGGACAACAACCTTTACCACGGTTCTCTGTTCGGCCCGGGATTATCCGACATGCCGCCGGACGCCCATCCGATATTTGGCGACCCCAAGTTTGTCAATCCCGGTAAAGCGGCCGCCTCATTTGGCGGATACGGGCGCGCCTGGGCTGACAACTATAAAATTCAGTCAGGGTCGGCGGCGATTGGCGCCGGCGTAATAATGGATAAGACAAAGTTCGGTCAGATAATGGATCAGAGGCGTTTCCAATATTCCAACGGCAACCAGAGTTCGCAGACAAAGGCGCAGATATGGCATAAATCCACGCCGCTTATAGATTATAACTGGATGACGGTGTTTAGCGATCAGGAAGACCACGACTTCTTTGATAACCCCATTCCAATAGACTCGCCGCCTGATATCGGTGCGCACCAGTTGGGTCAGAGCTACATTTTCCCGCCCGATGAAACCGATTTTGACATAGCCACGCGCAATATCGACTTTAACGACGACTGGAAGTTCTACCTCGCGACACGTACGCCATCCGTAGCGGGCGGCAGCGCAGGGGCGGGCTTCCGCGATTATGGCTTGGCGGATGCTGGCGGCGTAACGACAGCGCAGGTGATTTCGCCGACGTTTAATGACGGCGCCTGGCGTACTGTAAACCTTCCTCACGACTACGCAATCGAAGGTCAAAAGACGACAACCAGTTCATCTAACGCCCAAGGGTATATGCAAGCCGGCTTGGGCTGGTATCGCAAGACATTCACATTGCCTGAGGAGATACGCGATACAAAGAGGATCACAATTGATTTTGACGGCGTTTACCAGAACCCCAACGTCTACGTCAACGGTGAGTTTGTCGGCAATTATCCAAGCGGCTATTCAGGCTTTGCTTTCGACATTACCGATTATCTGAAGTATGGAAACGAAGGGCCAAACGTAATCGTTGTAAAATGCCAGAATATTTCGTCTTCAGGACGCTGGTATACAGGTTCCGGGATCATCCGCCCTGTTACGCTTGTTGTGACTAACAACACGCGCATTGCGCGCAACGGGCTTGTCCTGAGTACGCCGGGTCTCGAAACGACATACGGCGCCAACGGCTCGGCGGCGCTGAACGTGTCGGCGAAAGTGTACTCATACGACGAAGCGCCCGTAGGCGACGTCGCCTTACGCACAACGATAATGGACGGTGACATAGTCGTCGCGTCACAGACATCTCTCGCGGTCGCCTGCGCGGCAGGCGCGTTTACGACACTGACCGACACGGTCACTGTCCCGAACGTGAAGTTATGGACGATGGAAGATCCCTTCCGCTACAATATCGTGACGGAACTCCTGAAAATCGGAAACGGGGGATCAGTTGTACCATCCGCGCAGGGTGAAGAAGACGACGTCGTACTCGACGGAGCTGTGACTAAATTTGGGTTCCGCTGGTTCAAATTTACCCCAAGCGACGGGTTTTATCTCAATGGCGTATACACAAAAATCCAAGGCGTCGACCTGCACCATGATCAAGGTTCGTTGGGCGCCGCCGCAAACTATGACGCCCTCAAACGCGAACTGTCGATATTAAAATCAATGGGCGTCAACTCATACCGCACGTCGCACTGTCCGCCTTCAAAGACCGTTATCGACCTTTGTTCCGAACTTGGCATAGTGGTAATGGAAGAAGCGTTCGACTCTTGGGGAAGCGCAAAGCAGACATATGACTTCGGCATATTCTTCCTGCAGCCAGTTCCAGCCAATTACCCCGGCCAGTTGAATGTCCCTCTCCCTGCTAACGCCACATGGTCTGATTGGGTAATCAAGGAAATGGTCATGCGTGACATTAACGAGCCGAGCGTCGTTATGTGGTCGATCGGAAACGAGATTTCTAACGCCGGAACCAGGCCGAGCTGGTATAACTGGAACGATTATTACCGCGAGGACAAGGATCTGTACACAAAACCGTCATCGTATACCAATACGACATTCAACCTGCATACAGAAACCATGCGGCTACGCAACGCAATATTGGACATCGACGGTACTAGGCCGATAGTCTGCGGCACAAACCAGGAAAAATCATCACCCGGCTCTACGTCTACATGGGGGTACATCAACCACTCGCTCGATGGCATTGGACTTAACTATAACACGGCCGGCAGCGTTGACAACCTGATGAGGGATTATCCGAACATCTTCTTCTTCGAATCTGAGTCGTCGTCGCAAACTGGATCTCGAGGCGTATACTTCTCGCCAACACTCGCCAATACGCCTCCGAACCAGACGCCGGGCAACCGAGGCGTGTCAGCTTATGACAACCAATTTGCTTCGTGGACGGTCCCCAACGAGTACGGCTTGAAGAAAGACCGTGACCGCAAGGGATTCGTCGGCCAGTACATCTGGTCGGGCTTCGACTATATTGGAGAGCCGACACCGTTTAGCATCTTCCCTGTCAGCACTTCCTTCTTTGGGACTATTGACACCGCCGGATTCCCGAAAGATTCATATTACCTGTTTAGAAGCCAGTGGACGAAAGAACCCATGGCGCACCTTGTCCCGATGAACTGGAATGATTACTACCCGGGTGAAAACGTTGAAGTCTGGGTCAACACGAACGGGTACAAAGCCGAGCTTTTCCTCAACGGCAAATCGCTTGGAGTGAAGTCTTTTGATAAGAAGACTACTTCTTATGGGCTTGAATACTACGAAACGACCGAGGCCACGCAGGATAACAGGCAAAACTCAACGTCGACCAATCGCGGCGGCTATGTCAGCCCCAACAACTCATACGGCAAACTCCATTTGACATGGATCGTGCCATTTGAGCCGGGTGAGCTTAAGGTTATCGTCTATGACGAAGACGGCGTGGAATTTGCGACGGATACCATGAAGACAGCCGGATCGGCGTATACTATCTCGATGAAGCCGGATAAGGAATACCTCCAACCCGACGGACGCAGCCTTGTCTATGTCGAGTGTGACATTGTTGACGAAAACGGCGTAATGCTGCCTTCGGCAAACAATCTTGTCAAATTTGACATAACAGGCGCCGCCAAGATTTTTGGCGTCGATAACGGCAAGTCCGAGAGTACCGAACTCTATAAATGGGACAGCTTGGACAAGAACACTCATTCAGAGCGCGAGGCGTACAACGGCAAGGTCCTTGTGATCGTGCAGAGTGAAAAGGGCGCAGGCGGCTTCACGCTCACAGCGTCGTCTGACAACTTTGTACCGACGGTACTCAATATGGCAAGCGTACCAGGTATACCAAAAACCATAACGCATCCCACACTGGGAACCGTCGTTTCCACGGAAAAGAAAGCCGTCGTCGCAACATTTGGCAACCCGACAATCCTTCCGAGGGATGTCAAGGTAACATACTCCAGCGGCGTCTCGCTGCTGAAGAAAGTAATTTGGGATGTTGACCCTGAGATTTTCGATCAGTTTGGGGTGTTCACCGTAACCGGCGCCTTTGAGGACACGTCGATAAGCCGGGAAGCTGAGCTTGAGCTCACCGTTACGCTGCCGCGTCCGCGTGTCAACTACGGACTCAATACAGCGGCGGGCGCTCAGGACTATAAACTGACTGACGGATCAGGGCCGCTCGCGACAGCGTCATTCACAAGCGCCACAAATTACCCGAATTATATGCTCAACGGCAATACGACGAACTCCTGGTATAACTACGCTAACGCCACGCAAACAGACGAAGTAGCATCCAACACCGCGTCACGCGTATACGAATATGTGCAGACATACTGGCCGGGATTGGTTACGGTTGACCAGATAAGCCTGTTCTTTACGACCAACGCCAACGATAGCCTGCCCAAAACGCTCAACGCCCAGTATTGGGACGGTTTTGCGTGGGTAGACGCGCCAAACCAGGTGGTAACTTTCGCAACCGCTTCCAACGAAGAGACAAAGATAACATTTGATACTGTCACGACGACCCGCGTACGAGTGGGTATGGAGAACGCGACGCCGCTCAACTCGACGACCGGTAGGATGCGTATCGTCAAGTTTGAGACCTGGGGCGCAAGTTTTAATGTGGACGACCTTAGCGGCAACAGTATCCTTTCCTTCGCTTTGGGCGGGTATGAAGGCGTCGTTAATGACAACGACTCAACTATTGCCGTTGTAGTACCCACTGAACTTGACATTACTAATATCGCTCCGGAAATCACGACAAGCGTTGACGCGACGTACACCCCGGAAGGGCCTCAGGACTTCACGAACCCTGTCATATATACAGTCTTATCGGTAAATGGAGTGCCAAGGACGTATACAGTAACAGTCAGCAGAAGCCACATTGTCAGTTTCAACCTCTATGGCGGGGATATTGGCGGCGATACAAGTAGTATCACTGTCATGATCGCAAACGGAGGATTCGCCTCCGCGCTGGATGTGTCTCCGGCAAGAACTGGTTACACGTTTGTGGGCTGGAATACCAATCGTTTGGCTACGACAGCGCAAACAGTCGGCACGGTTGCAATAACTCAAAACACGACGTTCTACGCTATTTGGTCGAAAATCTCCGGCTCAATTACGCTCGACACGATAGCCGACGCCGGGTTGAAGACGTGGCAGAGCGAGAAAGGCTCGAATTACGGCTCCGACTCGAACATGCTGATGCGTGCGCCCACTAACACAGGGACAAACGGATTGTTCGGCCAGAACTTCACCAATACCAGCACCAGCGACGGTACGGACATCAAGACTATCTACATCAAGTTTGACGTCTCATCCCTTAAAGGCTTGGACGTCAGTTCGGCGACGCTGAATCTCCGGTATACCGGGAACACGAATTCAGGCGGCGCCGGAGGAAACACAAATCTACTGGTCGCCAGGGTAGTCGACTCCAGTTGGACTGAAAGCGGGATAACCTGGAACAACAGGCCTCGCGCGCTCTACGGCGACGTTTCAAGCGCAACGGCTGCCGATGTCGCGCGCTCCGCGACATTCTCAGCGGCGCAAAGCACAGCCGTAGCTACCACAACGGACGTACTAAAACTCTACAACACACTGCCCACGACTGACAACGCGATTACCTTCGCGGTCACCATACCGCTGAGCAACCGCGATTATCAGATCATGTCGAAGGAAGGCGCGGGTAATACCGCCGCGAACAGGCCAAGGCTGGTTCTCCAGGTCGCCTCGGCGCCCGATTACGCGGTTACATACGACCTCAACGGAGGAACCGGCGCTGAGCCTATACAGCCGACGGTCGAAGGAGGCAAGACTTTCGCAGCGGCAGGCTGGACAGGCTTGACAGGTCCGGACGGTAAACTCTTTGAGCAGTGGAACACAAAATCTGACGGCACGGGCACAGGCTACCCGGCTGGAGCCGCAGTAACAATGCCGGCTGAGAACCTCACGCTTTACGCTATTTGGAGTTCAGAGAAAGGCAAGATCGACGGTTTCTCGATTGCCGACAACAAAGTTACATCTGTTTCAATCAGGATCGTAGATCCCGCAGACGCCACAGTATTGCTTGCCGCATATGACGCTTCCGGCCGTATGATCGCTATCAGCGAATACAAACCATCGCTTGACGGCGGGATTGCACAGGTCGTGAGCATTGACTTCGACATTGGCGCTGCCGCGCTTGTAAAGGCGTTCTTATGGGATAATAACTATATTCCATATACTGAGCAGAAGGTTTTATTCAGTAAATAAGAACACTAAAGAAAACGAAGGTCGTTCACGGCGCCAGCCGTGAACGACCTTATTGTACACAGTTATAAACGAGTCAATTTCAAGCCATAGTATTTCCTTCTTAGCAGACTTTCAGCGACTGAAATATGGACAATGTCTGAAATAACTCCTCTTGGCGATTTTACTTTGAAAATAACAGGCGGGAAATCCTCGCTTAAGGAAAGCTTTTTAACTATACCGTCGTTTCTAAAAACGGCGTCTTTTAGTTGTATATACTCAAAAAGATCCATTTGCCAAAAAACTTCTTGTATCCCCGATTCAATATCAACATACCCGTTCATAATCCATTTATTTTGCGGCAGATACCTTTCAAAAAGCTGTTTCAACCTATCGCTTACCAAACTGCCTTTATAAATATAGTCTATTTTTAATAATTTGCTTATTTCGCTTGTTTTATATAAAACAGCGTTTTTCGTCTCGCCCGTTTTAACAGCATTGAGCGCAATAAAAGCAGTCTGTTCTAAAACAAAATAATCCATACTCTCTTTTTCCTACTCAAACACAACAACGCGCATCTGTTCCGGCGACAAATCAAGTTCATTTTTCGCGATCAAGTCAAATTTTGCCCCGTCCAATGCGGCTTCAGTAAAATCCGCTCCAGCAAGGTTCGCTCCGAAAAAATCCGCCCCAGCGAGGCCCGCTCCGAAAAAATCCGCGTTTAGTAAATTTGCGTTTCTGAAACTTACATTAAAAAACCCGGGATGCTTCCACTCTTCCTTGTTAGGATTCCCGCAATTTGCCTCAGAATGGTTGAACCCGACGTTTTGCAGATTAGCACGACTAAAATCGGCTTCATATATAATACTATCAGTAAAGTCGGCGCTTTCTAAATTGGCCCCGCAAAACCTAGTCCCAATCAGGTTTGCTTCAGTAAAGTCCGTATTTGTTAGTTGCGCGTTGCGAAGATCAGAGTACCTGAAGTCTAAATCAGAAAAATCTTCGTTTGAAAAATCAAGCCCTGAAAAATCCTCATAACAATACTCATAGTCAAGACAATCCGCAAACCACTCAAGGAGTTTCTTGCTATCTTTATTTGAGTTTTCTTTACATATAGGCTCTGTTATGCCCATGTATTCTCCAACATTTATCGAAAACTGCGTTGCTTTTTCTATTGCCTTAAAGTAGTCTTGCTCAATACATTCAAGAATTGAAAACCGGCATAGCGAAACGACATATGCGTAAAACTTTGATGCTGCGTCCATCATAAATCCAGTAATGTCCAGCGAGCTGACTTTGCCAACATACTGTTTACTCATTACGAGGAGTTCCGCCCACAACCTATCGAAATTCTGGAACAAAAATGATATATCAAACCGGTCGATTACACGTTGGTTCTTGCACAAATACCACTCCTCGCCGTATACGCGTATTTCGGCTGCATAGTCTTTATTGATCATATTAGTTTGAAGCAAGGTGTATTCAATATACGAGATAGCATCTAAATGTGCCGCCTCTTGAAGCGTCGCGATCTCAGTGCATAATTTTCGGAAGTTTTCTTTAAATGCGTTCGATAAGCTCAAAAAATTATCAATAAACAAGCCCTCGGTTTTGAAGAGTTCTTCATTTAGCATTGTCTCCGCTCGTTTTAAGAAGTGGGCGTCCATATTACTCAATTACGAAACCTTCTTTTAAATCCTTAAGGGATTCTTCAGGTTCTTCCCTTAAACTGATTAGGTAATTATATGAACCTACGACAGATAAGAACGTTGTTTTGTTTAATAATTGAGCAGTGTATCCTTCTACGCTAATAGCATTTTCAGGAAAGGCGCGGTTCTTGATCCAATCAACAAATTCATCCATAATATCCGGATGTCGCTTAAATTTAACAATATTATTTTCAGCTACTTTTTTTGGAATTTTCAATTCAGTTGTAAGATAGTTTAATATAGTTTCCTCTGACATGCCCATAATCCTCCTTATAATTCCATACCCTTAACAAATGCTTTCCCGTATGCTCGTGCATCTTTTTCTACTGGTTGATTCTTGTATGCATTAAAATCATGTTCTGGTTGAATGTAATTTTCAAAGTTTTTCTTGAACTTTTTATCCAGCTTAGTTTTTGGATTTGCTGCGCGCTTTCTCTGGAAAATATGTCGGCACTCATGTGCTACTGTAGCAGCGATTGTTGCGGAAGTAATATACTTATTCTTATTCATATTTATATTAATGCAACCATTTTGCTGATATCCCCTTGAAATCATGTTGTTTTCGACCTTTTGATTATAAAACTTAACACGCGGATTTTCGATCCCTAAAGCCTTAGCGACAATTTTTGACAACAGTTTTACAGCCTTTTCCTTTCTGCTATTTGTAAGTTTTTTCCAGTTATTCTTTTTAAACTTCGCGAATATTTCTTTTTTGGTAGGTTTTTTCAACGGATTTTTTGCAGCTAAAAGAAGTTTTTTAATAGATTGAAAAACTCTATAGATAGCACTCACATATGCTGGCCTTGCGCCTATAACCATTTTACCTGCTTTAGCACTCGCTTGTTGTAGCGAGCTAAGAGCATACTTTGCGGAATTAGATTTTTTGATTGCTTTATCTTTTTCGTATGAGGCGTCGTCCTTTACTCCTTTCCAGGCTAAATTCCCAGTTGCCGAAACTGAGGCGACGACGGCATTGGCTAGCTGGGTGTTAGTGTTTGTTTTCGCTCTTACAACAATAGGTATCGTCGCTTTTGCCGCTAACGCCACCGATAAACCGTTCAATACGCTCATTATAACACACCCACCTTGTACTAGCATTCAATAAAACTTGAATTTATCAGTGGTTTGCCAATTCGATTGATTGTAACATCTGAATAAAGACGAGTTTCCAATCATCAGCATTCTCCTGTGGACAGTTAAAAGCGCCTAACACGAGACGTCCACCCAGAGAAAAAACAAATGTCGCGTTATAGACATCCATGTCAATTGCGGCGGTAGAAAAGTCAAAGTAAGCAATAGTTAAACCTGACACGTCTATTACAGCGCTGTCTTTAGTCTTCGATGTGGGATACATTCTCAAAATAATATCCTGAAGCATATCTTTTATTTCTGGTATATCTTCGTTCGACGCGGTTTCGTTTCTGTGCGAGAGTGAGAAATTAATTGTAGTGTCGTAATTAGTGTATATTTCGTTTGGCCGGTCTGAAGTCGGATATTTTAGTTCCGCTAGTTCTTTTTCTAAAACAACGAATTTTTCGGGCATGATAACAGATATCTGCTTGTTCAAAACCCTCCTTCTTTTAATTTCTAGTTTTTCGTCGTCAATTATTATATATCCATCCGAAAAACTGTTAACATGTACCGGCTTGCTCTGCATACCAATACAGTAAATAAACTGCTCATCGCCAAAATTTCCATTATCCATAGCTATAAGCCACCCTTAGAACAATTAACAATTAACAATTAACAATTGACTATTGCTACTATTGCCCATCCTTAGTAATCGATATAATGCCTCCGCCTGCTGTACAAATTAACGTTGAATTAGATAAAAGCGCTAGGTGATTGTCCACAAGAGTACCGGTCTTACCGCCGCTCCACAATGAACACGCAGGGGTACATGGCTTTGTAGGCGAGGTTGCTTTACAGAAGCCAAAGGGCAATATATTTATTAGCGGCGCACTATCGCCAATATTCGCGCGTTTTGAACCACGCAAAACTACTTTTCGCGTTGGAAGTATTTTTAAAGTGGACTTATTTACTCCCATTGTACAGCTCGTCTCAGCCCCGTCCACAACATACGATATGGCCATGTCAGCCTCCATTCCAGCTATGTCAAAAACAAAGTAAGCGTAATTAACAAATTAGCAGAAGAAAACACATGGTCATTGTATCATAACTTTTATTGATATTCAAGATATTTGTACTATTTATATCAGGATTAATCTATTTTTTAGAGCTTTAGTTATCAGGAAGTGCCAAATGCGATTATGAGAAAGAAACAAACAGGTATTGGTTATATGGAAGTAGACAATAGCGTCATGTGCCTCAATACTTATATTAGCCATACAGGCACATAATAGTTCTCCTTGTTGATGGGATACACGCTGTCCGTCAAACAAATCACGCCTCCCGTTCCGATTTCCTTGTTGGTTCTACGCAGCGTTTCAAAATGCCGAATCGCGCTTCTGTCAGGCGAAGCGGTTTTTTTGATTTCAAACGGATATAATATATTGTCAGCCTCTAAAATCAAATCTATTTCTTTTTGGTCGGTATCACGATAGTAAAACACAGGCGGACGTCGACCTACGTTATAGTAACTCTTTATGATTTCGCTGACTGCGTATGTTTCAAAAAATTGTCCCGTCATCGCTGATACTTCCATAGTTTCCGCGCTGTTCCATCTTGTAAGATACGCGCAAAGGCCTGTATCCATAAAATACAACTTTGGTGATTTTACGATCCGTTTTAGGGCATTGTTGAAATATGGCTCCAGCAGAACAACAATGCCTGTAGTCAGCAGTATGGAAAGCCATTGCTTCGCGGTAGGCGCGCTGATCCCGACGTCTTTTGCCAGCTCCGCGTAATTAACCTGTTTGCCGGTACGCGCTGCGCAGACAGATATAAACCGGAGAAAAGACATTTCGTCTCCCACCTGCGTTAGGTCCCATATATCTCTTTGCAAATAGGTATCTACATAAGAGCTGAAAAACAGTTCGCGGTCAAAATTACCGCTATGCGCGCCGGGCATCGATCCCATGAAAATGCGACGATAGACTTCCTGTAAATTTTGAGGTTTCCTTGTTTTGACCCGCGCAAGCCAATCAAGCGGATCGCCAGTAAACGCACCGCCGGGTACCCCTTCGATTTCGCTATTCGACAGCCCTTGCATAGGGATAATGGCGACCCTGCCGGCAAGGCTCTCGCTGACATGCTTCATCATATGGAACATCTGGGATCCTGTCAACCAATAATCACCGTTTCTTTTGCTTTTGTCTACATTGATTTTTATGTAAGGCAGTAACTCTTGTGCGTATTGAAATTCATCAATAAGTACTGGAGGCGGATAGCGCTGTAAAAATAGTTCGGGTTCACTCTGTGCCATCTCCCGATTGATTCTCGAATCAAGAGAAACATAGTTACGCCCCTCTTCCGCAAGTTTCTCCAGCATGGTCGTCTTTCCGACCTGCCTCGGTCCGGTTACCATAAGGACAGGAAACATATCATTTGCTCGCAGCACTACCTGTTCAAGATGGCGGCTTATATACATTGGCTCAATTCTCCGTTCATTATAAAATATAACTTCATATTACCCGATTGAAATATGAAAAGCAATACTTTTTAACTTGGCAGCAACTTACGGATCTTCGGCCAAAATATAAATGCTGCAAGTTTTAGGTGCGACTATGATGAAATATGAAATTTCCTCATTTTCTATTGCTTTGTTAACATAAGGGATATATTATTGATTTAATCTTATCTGGGAGGTCTGAATTATGTTACAAAATACATTGACGCTGTTCGCGTCCAACGCGCGGATAATCAAGAAAGAGTTTACATGGCACAACACTTTGACCAAACGGATGGCGGCGCTTTTATACGCACAGGAGGGTAAACCGATTGATTGCGAGAGTATCCGCTATTGCCACAATTTGATAAAACAGAGTACCGGTCTATTTTCCACATTCAGAGGCAATATGACTATTTGCGTGGCGACGCTTCTTTCGCTGTCGCCCAAACCGCGGCAGTTGTTCGAAGAAACGCTAAAAGTATATAGTTTGCTCAAAGGCGCGAGGTTTCGAGCTTCCGATTTTCTTGTTGTCGCCGCTTTTGAAATTGCTAAACAGTCCATTCCCAAAAACTTTGAGAACGTCGTCAACCGCGCACGGGCGTTTTACGACGGCATGAAAGCAAACAATTTCTTTCATACAGGTCCGGACGACTACATTTTTGCCGCTATGCTCGGGCTTGCGGAGGATTTGGACGTAGCGGCAGGCACAGAGCGGATCAAGCAGCATTATGACGCCCTGAAAGGTGAATTCTGGTATAAAAACAGCGTTCAAGCGCTTTCGCATATACTAGTCTTGGGCGGTTCAAGCGATAGCGCGGATCGTGTGCTTTCCCTCCGATCCGCGCTTAGGCAGCAGAAAATTAAACTGGATAAATCCTATACGTTGTCGTCTCTGGGGGTTCTCTCTTTGTTACCGGTTGAAATTGACGCGATCGTCCGCGACATCGGCGACGCCCGGGATTACCTTAGAACGCAGAAAGGATTTAGTGTACTGTCAGTTTCAATTCAGGAGCTTTTGTTATACGCGGTTGCCATTGTAGCCAATGAATATGCGCAGAGCATGAAGGACGGCGTTTTGACCGCCACGATCTCAACGAGTATAACAAATATCATAATAGCGCAGCACGTGGCGATGGTTGCGGCGATTTCCGCATCCACAGCAAGCGCGGCATCATCATCGTCGTCATAATAAGTAGCGTAATTAACATCGCTACATAAATCGCTAAGGCTGGTCGGTGGGGCGAACACGGATAATGCACTCTTCCTGCACATCCCCCATTTCGACTGTCAAAACAGCGAGTTTACTTGAGCCGTCGCTGATGATTGAGATCGTAGCGGCAGTTCCTTCCGGATTGTCCTTTACCACTTCAAAAACACTTGTATCGCTGCTTGTCCATGTGATTTCTTCATCGAAATCCAACCCAGCCGGCTCTACCCTGACTCGCAAAGGAAAGCTCTCGCCCACATGGGCAGTTACGTCAAGGACTCTATGGTCTGCATATGTAATTTGCATTGTTTGAGCGCTCAGCGATGGTATGGGAGATTGCGGAACAGCCTCCGCGTATTCGGATACTTGCATTTGTGAAGACCCACCATATCCAAACTCGCCGATCACCGTTACTCCATCCTCGGCGTACAGCGGGACGGTCCAAAGGTAATTTTCCCCGTTGCGGCGCATTTCTTCACGTCTTGCGTCAAGCCACTGCGTGTATTCAAGAACTTCCTCCGGGTTTTGCGGAGGAGGATAACCTCCNTGTTGATCTTGAGGCGAATTATAGATATAGCCATACGTACCGTCGATTCCAATTGCTGTTATAAGGTCGGGGGTTTGGTTTACATACAAATTTGGATTATCAGATCCGTATGTCTGGCCGTTTTCATTGACTGGATAAACCGGGATTGAAAACAATTCAATAATGGATTCGGGTAATAGGCTGAAATCTGCTGTCCAGCTAACCCAATCGACTACAGTTTTTCTGTCGCTTTCATACACAGTGAGCGAGCGGGCGTTATTTACATAGGCTTGAGCTTCTTTCGGCGTTTTTGGAAGAGCGCTCACTAGCTCTTTCGTATAGATATAAATTTTGGTATGGTTTGCACGTCCGACAAACATCAAGTCCGGCAACGTCTCTAAAGAGGTCGCCCATTGCGCGGAGCCGTACGTCTGGCCGCTCTCATTGACCTGATAGACCGGCGCTCCATCATCATCTACCACGGCATAAGCTCCAGACGAAAGGGAACTTGGCATTTGTACACTCACAGGAGAAACCGGCAGGCTCTCGCTCTTGTCAATGAGGCTACCCTCCGGCGTTAAAGCGCCGGTGAATGTCGCCCCGGTCGCAATAGCAACTACTGAGAATACTATGATCAGCGCGGGAATCATAGTCTTTTTATTCTGTACGATCATATTCAAACGCTTTTTGATCCCTGATGTGCCTGACGCCATAGTCGTCGCAGCGCAGAAAAAAGTCTCAGGGGCGCGCTTGCGGGCGATCATGTCAACCAACACTCGGCCATATGCTATGCGGTTTTCCTCGCCTACACCCACAACTGCAGCCTCGTCACAAGCCAACTCGCAGTCTTCGCGCGAGAGGATCGCCGCAAGCCATATAAGCGGGTTGAACCAATATACGGCAATGCAAACGCTCCTAAGAAATGACCATAAATGATCCTTGTGCGCGAAGTGGATTAGCTCATGGGCGAGGACATGAGCTATAGTCTGTTCACTTTCAAGCGCTTTTGTGGTCATATAAATAGCGGGACGAAACATGCCAAACAGACACGGTGAGCGCAAATCTGGGGCGGCGTAAACCGGCAGTTGGCAGTTTTCAACTTCAATAAGACGCCGCTGCCTACGGAGCCTAAGATAGAACATCAGATTGACAGCGGCAAACCACAGCGCTGTGGCAATGGCGCCCGTGATCCAGATCATTATCAGCGGATTAAAATTTGTAAAATTATTGCCCGAAAGCATAGATATGAAAGGAGAAACACTGGATTCTGGCTGCGCTGCGCTGTTTGAACCGCTGTTAACGTAGTTACTGCCGTTAGCGGATATCATATCATCACCGGCCGCACTGACATCGGAAAGGCTATGTTGAATCTGCGTCGGCGCGTCATGTGGGACGATGTTGAGTACGCTGACCGGGCTTTGAGAGAACTGTATAGGAACAAGCAAGCGCAAAAGGACGATACCCCACATTGCGTAACGCAGTCTCCGGCTAATACTATTTCCGAAGATAAAACGCAATGCTGATATGATAAGGATCAAAGCAGATGATGTTATTGTTATTTCAAGCATGGTTCAGACCTCCTTGTTTTCGGCTCTATCCAATATTGAATAAAGCTCATCGAGTTCCTCTTTGGACAATTCCTCCTGGTCTATCATGGCGCTGAGCATAAGCCCGACACTGCCGCTGTAAACCTTTGACAAAAAGCTACGCGTCTCGGTGATAACGGCATCTTCGCGCGGTACTGAAGGGTAATACTGCTTCGCGCGCGCGCCGTGCACAAAGTGAACAACCCCTTTTATTTCTAATCGCGACAGCATGGGTATAACTGTGTGTTTGTTCCAGCCGGTCTCATCTTTCAGTGCTTCGACGATTGCGGTGATCGTGCGGGGGGAACGCTCCCACAGGCAATTCATCAGTTTCCATTCGCCATTTGATAGGCAGATCTTCTTTTCCATAAAGCACCTCGTTTTGGTAGAAGGTTGTCTACCGACATTATAACACGTGGTAGACACTTGTCAACCCTTTTTTTGTCATTTAATTAATGGAGCAAAAACAGCTTTTCGCTTGCATTGTGCGCTTATGGGATATATTATGGATTCATCATTACTTTTTTCAACATTCAGGGGTAATATGGCTCTGTGCGTGGCGAAACTACTCTCACTGTCACCTAATCCACGAGGATTATTTGAGGAAACGCTGAAAGTATACAGTTTGATGAAAGACGTAAAATTTCGAGCTTCCGATTTTCTTGTGGTCGCGGCTTCGTCGTCGTCATAGTACGCGGCGAGAATGCCACTGACGCCTCAGTCAGTTGGATTTGGAGGCGGGATCGAAATCCAATGTGATAATGTAGTCGCGCAACAGGCGAGGAAAGGTCGGGCGCCGCCTGTGACAATCTCGCGCCGATATTCAAAAGGACTATAAAAGGCGAGGCGGGGAATAATGATAAACCCGAACAGTCAACAATTGGGATGACGCGTTCGAGCTATCATGGGTGGTGCGAGTGGAATTATAGGACTCAAAGAAAATCAGTAATACCAATGGTTTACAGACAATCAAGTGAGTAGTATTATCAAAACTCCGGCAAAACGTCGTTTTAGATTTGCACTATAGAAAAGAATTACTGAAATCTTTGCGACAGGGCATCTTGAAGTACACGAGAAAGGCTCAATCCCGACTCAACAACTCTATCATCCATCCACTTAGGAATGCTTACGGTACGTTTAATAGCCCGATCCTCTTTCGTCTCTATTCGAATCAAACTAACAAATTCCTCTCCACTTGCATTAATGCTTTTTATGGAAGACGCGGTGGGAAGCTCTTGCTTTTCGTCAGATAGATACCCAATCCACTGCGACAAAGCAGATTGTGCCATGAAAATAGCATTCTCCAAGGATTTTCCCTCACTAACACATCCAGGTAGATCCGGATATGTTATTGTATAACTGTTGTCTCTATTTGTATGAAAAACAGCTGGGTAAACATATTCCATAATCTTTCACTTCCTTTAAACAGTTTTGTTTATAGTATTAATT
>JGI24702J35022_10000225_pt1 | contig 31903 bp, 28 predicted proteins | sample TergutTh196P4_FD_35022 | JGI IMG/M metagenome (IMG submission 35022) | reverse complement strand
GCCTTTTTCGTGCATTTCCGCCGGTTTTGCAGACGATGTCTGGTGCGTTTACCCTGGATATGCCATATTTTTGTTATGTGGTGCGATGAGTTTGCGAATTTTTCCGAAAAAAGTGTACCCAATCGTCAATCTCTAGCAGGTCTGGTGAAAAAACAGTAAAATTGGCCACAAATCCTCAGCCCAAAGAGCTATAAACAGCGATACAAGGCGATTTGACTATCGCTTACTAAAGCCTGCTCTGGCAACTCAGTCAATATGTGGCTATACTGTATGAATTTGAAGGTTTTGATGGTCGGGGTGACAGGATTTGAACCTGCGACCCTCTGCTCCCAAAGCAGATGCGCTACCAAGCTGCGCTACACCCCGACTGACGCCGAACTATTATACGGTATCACGATGAAAATCACACGGACATCGCCAAACGCTTTCCCATCTCGAACGCTGCTTGGCAATCGAGCGGAAACTGCTCGTCATGGCGCTTCTTTATGGCCTCGGCATCAAAACGGCTTGCTGCATACTTGGAATAGTCGTCAAACTGCTGGGTCTGGCAAGCCACCACGTATTCAGAGTCGCCGATCATGCGTTTAGCTGTAGCTACCAGGTTGTTGAAGAAGTCGAGGTAGTTCTCTGCCTGGGCATTCATGGTAAACACCCATCCGACCTTAGTGCTTTTTGGGTATAGCGGCACGCGGTCGACGTTGTATGTCATGCTGGGAAAGAGGTATCTTTCCAAAAAGGCCCGGGTTTCTCCCGTTATATCGCCAAAATAGATGGGCGAGCCGATCAAGAGCACATCGGCTGCGATGGCTTTCTCCAACACTGGGCTTAGACCGTCACGGGTGGCACAGCGCCCCAGGCGGTTGTCGCTTAGGAGCTTGCATGAATGACAGCCATAACAGCCATGGAAGTCCAGGTCGTAGAGATAGACCAGCTCGCCGTTCGCCCCTTCAGTGCTCATCGCCCCGTCAAAGGCGCTTTTGAGCATGCTTGCGGTGTTGCGGTATTTGTTGCCTGCTCCAGAAATTGCTAGTATGTTCATATTATAGCCTCCTGTGTGTTCAATCCAATTAGATGCTGGCCAGGCCTTGCTCTAAGTCGGCGATGATATCGGCGATGTTCTCGATACCGATCGACAGGCGCAAGGTGGTTGGGGTGATTCCGCCGGCGTACAGCTCTTCTTCAGTCATCTGGGAGTGCGTTGTCGACGCCGGGTGGATCACCAGCGACTTGACGTCGGCAACATTGGCCAGCAGCGAAAAAAGCTGCAGGGACTCGCTGAACTTGCGGGCGTCTTCCATGGTTCCTTGAAGCTCGATGGTAAATATCGAACCAGCGCCGTTGGGAAAGTAGCGCTGGTAAAGCCCGTGGTCACGGTGGTCAGGCAGGCAGGGGTGGTTGACTTTCTTGATTTTGGGCTGCTGGGCCAGCCACTCCACCACAGCCAAGGCGTTCTCGACATGGCGTTGGACGCGCAGGGACAGGGTTTCTAGGCCCTGCAAGAAAAGCCACGCATGAAAAGGCGCTAGCACGCTTCCGGTATCGCGCATCAGTGTCATCCGGGCTTTCGAAATGAAGGCCTGCCTGCCCATGAGCTCTGCAAACACCACTCCGTGGTAGCCGGGATGGGGCTCTGACAGCCCGGGGAACTTGTCGTTGGCCGTCCAATCGAAGTTGCCGCCGTCGACGATCACTCCCCCGATCGAAGTCCCATGCCCGCCGATGAACTTGGTGGCAGAATGGATCACGACGTCTGCCCCCCGCTCAATAGGCCGCAACAGGTACGGCGTGGCAAAGGTGTTGTCTACCATCAATGGGATCCCATTGTCATGGGCGATCTTAGCCAAGGCCTCGATGTCGGCAACTGTCGAGTTTGGATTGCCTAGGGACTCGACGAAGACCAACTTGGTGTTCGGGCGGATTGCATCGGCTACCTCGTCTAGATTTGAGGCATCGACAAAAGTGCATGTGATACCGGACTCAGGCAACGTGTGCTCGAACAGGTTGTAAGAGCCGCCGTAGATGCTGTTGTCTGAGACGATATGGTCACCAGCGCGGGCGATATTCATCACCGCATAGGCAGTTGCCGCTGATCCGGAGGCTGTAGCCAGGGCACCGACCCCTCCCTCCAGGGCAGCAATGCGCTTCTCGAAGACCTCGGTGGTCGGGTTGCTGAGGCGCGAGTAGACGTTGCCAGGCTCAGCCATTGCAAAGCGGTCGGCAGCTACTTGCGCTGACGGAAACACGTACGAGGTAGTCTGGTAAATTGGCACCGCCCGGGCATCAGTGGCTGGGTCAGGCGACTCTTGGCCAATGTGGATCTGCTTTGTTTCAAAACGCCATTTTGATGTATCCTTTTGTATATTATCGCTCATTATCACTCCTTTTCGTATATTTTATACATGCCCATACTATATTTTGCTTGGCTGGCACAGCCCAACCCTTCATCCCCTGACCTCAGCGATCACTCCCCCGGCTACTACCTCGTCGTCTTGGTAGCACACCATGGACTGCCCCGGGGTCAAAGCCTTCACAGGCTGATAGAACTGCACCTCATAGCGGCCATCGTCAAACATCACCAAACGCGCAGGGGCGCCCGCCGTGCGATAACGGAACTTCGCCTGCACCTCCATGACCGGCAGCAGCCGGTCTGGCCGAGGCGACGTAAAATCCCTCAGCAAGGCCTTGATGTGGTACAAGTCGGCTTCTTCCCCAATGGTTATCCGGTTGGTTAAGGCGTCGATTCCCGTGACATACATCGGATGCCCAGTCGCTATACCGATCCCTCGTCGCTGCCCGATCGTAAAGCCGCTGATCCCTTGATGATAACCCAAGACCTCGCCGTTCTTATCGACAATCTCGCCTTCGCCAGGCTTTTTATACTTGTGGATAAACCCTTTGTAGTCTTGACCTGTAATAAAGCAGATGTCTTGGGACTCTTCTTTGTCTGCGGTTGGCAGCTGGGCCGCCTGGGCAATCCTTCGCACCTGGCTTTTTGTCAAGCCTCCCAGAGGGAAGCGGAGCATTGCCAGCTCTGACTGCCCTAAGTGGTAAAGCACGTAGCTTTGGTCCTTGGCTGGATCCAACGCCTTCAGCAAGCGATAGCTCTGAGAGCCCTCGTCATAGTCCAGACGGGCATAATGACCTGTGACTAAAAAGTCGAAGCCCTCTTCTCGGGCATAGTCCAGCAAGGCCCCGAACTTGATAAGGCGGTTACAGTCGATGCAAGGATTAGGGGTTTCTCCCCTTAAATAAGCACTGACGAAGGGTTCGACGACCTGGTGATGGAATACGTCGCTTAGGTCTAGCAGGCGATGTTTGATCCTTAATTGCCGGCAAACCGCCAAAGCGTCTTCTTGGGCAACTGTGCTGGAGGCAGCAGCAACCATGCTGGAGGCAGCAGCAGCCGTGCTAGAGGAAGCATCCAGGCTTTTGTCAAGCAGCATGGTCAAGCCTTCACACTGGTAGCCAGCTTGCAGCATCAACATCGCCGCCACAGAAGAGTCGAGCCCTCCACTCATTGCGATCAAAGCCCGGGGCACGGCGACTGCCTTTAAGCCAGGCCGCTTATGATGCGCGTGACTGCTGAGAGCGCCTCGTGCTTGACGCGTTCGATATCGATGGTCTGCCATTGGCCGTTGCGGTACAAGACCTCGCCGTCGACCATGGTCAGTATGACGTCCGAGCCGAGTGCCGAATAGACAAGGTTGTTCAGTTTAGAGGTCTGAGGGTACATCCAGGGGACATCGGTATCCATGACCACCAGGTCGGCCTTGTTGCCTAGCGCTATGCTGCCACAGTCCTTTCGCCCTTGCGCCCGGGCACCGTTTAGGGTCGCCGCCTGCATAGCCTGAGCTGGCGATATCACAGTCGGGTCGTCAGACGAGGCCTTATAGACAGTGGCGAGCAGGTAGACGTCTTGTAGCATGTTATGGTTGTTGTTGGACGCCATGCCGTCTGTCCCGATTCCCACATTCACCCCGGCGGCGATCATTTCGGGTATGGGAGCAAAACCGCTGGCTAATTTAAGGTTGCTGGCAGGGTTGGCAGCGACAGAGACGGCATTTCGGGAGAAGACCTCCCAGTCGTCAGGCTCCGTCCAGACTGCATGGGCAGCCGTGCAGGGGGCCTTAAAAAAGTCCAGGCCCTCGAAGTAGGCAGCAGGGCTCATTCCCCGACGGTCCTTGCAGTCCTCATGCTCCTGCTTCGTCTCGGAGATGTGGATATGCGTGCCGACTCCCAGCTCGACGGCTTGTTCGCCGACTGCCCGAACGACCTGGGGGTTGGAGATGTACTCGGAGTGGATGTTCAAGTCAATGCGGATCCGCCCTGCTTGGGAGTTATGGAACTCCTTGACATAACGGGCGTTTGTGATGCTCTCCTCCAGGTCGGAAAAGACTACCTCCTGGTCAAACACCATTAGGGCAGGGCAGACATTGGCCTTGATGCCGCTCTCGGCAACGGCCCGGATGCGGTCATCGGTCTCAAAGTACATGTCCGAATAGCTGACTACCCCAAAGCGCAGCATCTCGGCGATAGCCAGAAGCGAGCCGTAGTAGTTGTCTGGCCCGGTCATTTTGCCTTCAAAGGGAAAGACCTTGTTGTACAGCCACTCCTGCAATACCATGTTCTCGGCATAGCCGCGCAACAAGGTCATCGGGGCGTGGGCATGGATGTTGTACATACCGGGTATGAGCAAGCGGCCTCGGCCGTCGTAGACTTCTTGAAAGTCGTCTAGGTTTTCTGGCAACTGGCTGCCAATGTACGTGACCCGGTCTCCCTGGATGCCGATGCAGCCATGCTCGACCGTGCAGTCAGGGCTAAGATAGTCAATGTCAGCGAAAATCAGGCTCATCTGTTACCTCTTTTATATAAGCCGGCTTGAGTGCTCTGCCAGCCGGCTTGATTACTTATTAAGTCTCCTGCCTTGGCCTCACTTGGCCTCACGTGGCCTCACTTGGCCTCGCTTGGCCTCACGTGGCCTCATTTAACCAGCAGCCGCACGAAGCGGCGCCTTCCGGCCTGGATAACGGCGTCCTTTAGACGGTCTGGGGCAACACGGTATTCCTCATTGTTTAAAGCGACTCCGTCAATCTGTACCCCGCCGCCATCGATCAGCCGGCGGGCCTCAGAGGCTGATGTGGCAAAGCCGATGCCCTGCATGACGGCAGGCAGGTAGACCAGCCCGTCCTTCTCCACAAGTAGTTCTATTGCCACCTCTTCGATATCAGTCGGAGCCTCATGTTGCCTGTGGATGCGGTCGAACTCTGCTTCGGCGGCATTGGCTTCGCTGGCCGAGTGGTAGGCACTGACAATATTGATCGCCAAGCGGCGCTTCAAGGTGTTGGGGTGCAGGTCGCCGGCCTCCCACTGGCTGATCATTTCATCGCTTTCGTCAACGGTAAAGGACGAGGCCAAAAACAGGTACCGGGGCATAACTTCGTCAGGGATGCTCATCAACTTGCCGAACATTTCGTTGGGAGGCTCGGTGATGCCGATGGAGTTGCCATAGCTTTTAGACATTTTCTGCACTCCGTCAGTGCCCTCCAGCAGAGGCAAAGTGATGCAGACCTGGGGCTCCATATCGAGCCTCTCCATCAGGTCGCGCCCGGCCAGGAGGTTGAAAAGCTGGTCCGACCCGCCCATTTCGACGTCGGCCTTAATGGCAACCGAGTCATAAGCCTGTATGACAGGGTATAAAAACTCGTGCAAGGAGATCGGTTGTTGGTTGTTGTAGCGGTTGGCAAAATCGTCGCGTTCCAAAATGCGGGCAACGGTGAACTGGCCTGTCAGCTTGATGATGTCGGTCAGGCGCAGCTCGCCCAGCCAGTCCTTGTTCCAGGTCAGCTCGGTCTTTTGGTCGTCTAGGATCTTAAAGGCCTGCTCGACATAGGTTGCCGCATTCACCGCAATCGCCTCTTCGCTTAAGGGCGGGCGGGTCGCGTTACGGCCTGAGGGATCCCCGATCATGGCAGTCCCGTTGCCGATGATCAAGACGACCGTATGTCCCAGTTCTTGGAATTGGCGCAGCTTGCGCAAAGGCACAGCGTGGCCAAGGTGCAGGTCGGGGGCAGTCGGGTCGACCCCGAACTTGATTCGCAATGGCTGGTCGAGCTTCAGCTTGTCAAGCAAAGCCGCTTCGGGGATGATGCTAGCGCCCCCGCTTTTGATTATATGCATTTGTTCTGTAGCCGGTCGCATGGTCTCCTCCTGTTAGGCAAAGGGCTATATACCAATTAGCTGTAAATTGGCTGCAAATTGGCTGCAAAGTGGCTGCAAAGCCAATTTTTCAACTACTGGCGAATGACGATTATAATATGTAGACTACATAAAAACTCTTAGCGATTGTAAAAGCCTGACGAAGGGAAGAAGATGAAAGTACTGGTTGTAGGCGGAGCCGGCTATATCGGCTCACACACAGTGTACGAGTTGGTCCGTGCTGGGCACGAGGTCGTCATTTTGGACAACCTCAGCACCGGACGTATGGGCAATGTGCATCCGCAGGCCCGCTTCTATGCCGGGGACATCCGCCAAATCGATGACATCATCCCAGTCCTAGCTGCCGAAACAGCAGTCTCGCCCTTTGATGTGACCATGCATTTTGCAGCAAAGCTGATCGTCCCGGAAAGCCTTGAGCAGCCCCTTGCCTACTATGAGAACAACGTCGAAGGCCTGCGTACCTTGCTGGAGGCCCTCGTTGAGTTCCATATCCCCCGCATTGTCTTCTCTTCGACTGCCGCGGTCTACGGCCAGCCCGCAGACGGAATCTGCCGCGAAGAAGGCCAGACCAATCCGATCAGCCCTTATGGGGAGACAAAACTGGCCTGCGAAAGAATGATCCATTGGGTCGCTTCAGCTTACGAGATGCAATACTGCATCTTCCGCTATTTCAACGTTGCCGGAGCCGACGCCAGTTTAGAGATCGGCTTGGACAAGGACCTCTTGACCTGGCTGGTCCCCTTGATCATGCAGACCGCTTTAGGGCTTCGGGAGAAGTTCGTTGTCTACGGCAACGACTACGACACACCGGACGGGACCTGTGTGCGCGACTATATCCATGTCACCGACCTTGCCCAGGCGCACGTGCTTGGTGCTGAATACCTGTTAAAGACGAAAGAGTCGCTTATCGCCAACCTGGGCAGCGGCAGCGGCTACTCGGTGCGTGAAGTGCTAGACGCTGCCCTAGAGCTCTTCGACTTTCCCTACGAGTACGGCGACCGCCGGCCAGGGGACCCTGACCGCTTGATTGCCGACACTACTAGGGCAAAGGAAGTGCTGGGCTGGCAGCCCAAGCTCGACTTACGCTCGATGCTGGAAAGCGACTATAATTTCCGCAAAAGGCTGCTGGAGGCAAAAGGCTAGTTCCTTCTCCCCATTTTCACCCCATAAGGTCAATGATTCTCCGGATGGCTCTCACCAGGCGGGACAAGGCCTCCGGCACCGCCGTTGTTAAAGCCCCCGGGCGGGTTTATCCCTGGTGAGGGCACGGTAGTCGGCTCGTCTACCTTGCCTGGGTAGTCGTTGGGGTTGTTGGGGTCAGTGCCTGCTTCTTGCTCGTCCCAGTCAGAGAACGTGTCACCGTCGGTGTCGGTGTTTTTCATCTCCATGATATGACGCTCTTCGGCGGTTAGGAAGTCTGCTTTGTCGCGGTACGGGGGAGCGCCCACTGCCTCGAAGCTCAAGGCAGGCAGGCCGTCAAGGGTGTTTAACATGAACTGCCGCCAAACCGGGGCACAGACGACGCCACCCTCGTTGTAGGGCATCCTGGTCGGCTCGTCCCGGTTGCCAATCCAGATCGCTGTGGAAAGCTGTGGGGTAAAGCCAATGAACCAGGCGTCCCACCAGCTGTTGGAGGTTCCGGTCTTGCCAGCGATGTCACGGCCGTAGATATTGGCAGCCACACCGGTTGCCCCGCTTTGGGTAACCACCCCGCGTAAGACGTTGGTGGCTGCATAGGCAACCTCGGGGGTCAAGACCCGGTCCCTTGTCGGCTCGTGCTCGAAGATGGTCTCTCCGGTGCTGCGGTCGATGATCCGCTTGATCATCGTCGGCTTGTTGTGGATGCCGTTAGTGGCTAGTGTCCCATAAGCCGAAGCCATCTCCAGCGTGCAGACTCCCGAGGCTCCGAGCACAATCGAGTTGTATGGTACCAAATCAGAAGTAATTCCCATCCGCCTAGCCGTATCGGCAATCGCCTCGTGCCCGATCGTCCTGACCACGCGGGCGTAGGCAGTATTGGATGACCGCCAGGTAGCCGAAGCGAGGGTCATGTCGCCCATACCGGCTCCGCTGTAGTTGGAGACTTGCCAGTCGCCGACCCAAAGCGGCGAGTCTGTAGAGACTATGGTGTATGGGGAGTAGCCTTTCTCAATGGCAGCGACCAGCCCAAAGGTCTTGAAGCTCGACCCTGCCTGGCGGCGCATCTGCCAGCAGGTGTTGAACTGGTCGGAGTAATAGTCACGTCCCCCGCGCATGCACATAATGTATCCGGTAGTCGGCTCGACGCAGGTCAGCGAGACTTCAAAGTCTGACCGCATCTTAGCCTCTTGGGCAGCACAGGCCTCTTCAGCCCAACGTTGGTAGTTAAGGTCGATAGAGGTGTAGACGTCCACGCCGACGTTAAAGATCAGGTTGCTCCCATAATCCCTAAGCAGCTCGTACTTGGCATACGAAGTGGCATAAGGGACCATATAGATACCATCGACATTGCGTGTCCGGACGTTTAGTCCGAGGTCGGCGTTTTTGGCTAGAACCATCTCTTCTTCGGTGATATAGCCGTTTGTGAACATTCTTTCCAATACCAGGCTGCGCCGGTAGATCGCATTTTCAGGAAAATTCACCGGGTTGTTATACTCAGGGCTCTGGGGCAGCCCACAGAGCAAAGCCGCTTCCACCAGTGTGAGGTTGATCGCGTCTTTCGAGAAATAATGCTGGGCAGCAGCTTGAATGCCCCAACAGCCGTCCCCAAAATTAATAGCGTTAAGATAGGCTATGAGGATCTCTTCTTTTGTCCAGATCTCCTCAAGCTGCTGGGCTAGGGTCACCTCCCGCATTTTGCGGCGTATTGTAATGTCATTCGCCTCGTCTTGAAGAAGCGTCTGCCTTACCAGCTGCATAGTGATCGTCGAGGCGCCTTGCACGTCATTGGTAGTCAAGTCAAAGAAGATGGCTCGGGCGACACCATAATAATCGACCCCGTCATGCTGCCAAAAGCGCTCGTCTTCGATAGCGACAATAGCGTCAAAGACATATTGGGCGACCTGGTCTGAATTAACCGGTGTACGGTCATGGTAATAGAACTCTGCGAGTAATGTCGTCCCGTCGTTCGCATAGACCCTAGTCGTACGCTCGTTGCTGTACTGGGTGATCGTTTCAATGCTCGGCAGGTCGGTCAGCCAGGTCTGGACCATTGCGTAAAGGCCCAAGCCGGCCAATCCGGATAGCCCCACAACAACCGTTAAAGAAATCAGCAAAACGAACTTGAGAATATGTTTTTTTGGTGGCTTTTTAGCCCGTTTTCTGCGCGATGACATATCTAGTCCCCGAATCTGTCTTCTTCAAACTGTAAGCCCGCTTGGCTATTTAATCGTTTTAAGCAGCCAAAAGCGCCCTTTCTTTCATATTATTATGCCCTAAACCAGCATGGTGATTCAAATGGGGATAAAACCGTTGTTTTTTTGCTACCCCTTGTCTGATTTGGCTTGTCAACGAAAAGAGCAGTTATCTTCACTGTCTGTCGATTGGAGCAGCGGCAGACAAAAACCTAGCGAATGATTATTGCCCAATTTACACAAAATTCCTTTTCACCAAGGCAACTTGGCATGAGCTTCATTACAATTGGTTAGCACTGTTAAAGAGGGACCAGTTATCCAAACAACCAAATGATACGCAATAGAAGGAGAATGTATGAGCGCGACAAGCACCAACCAACAGACTCTCAACGAGTTGATCCAACATAAGATCGATAACAAGACTAAGCCCCGGGGGGCTTTAGGCGAGCTAGAGGCTTTAGCTATGCAGCTCTGCCTTATCCAGCAAAGCCTCGAGCCTGTATTAGTGGCTCCCACGATCATCGTCTTTGCCGCTGACCATGGCCTGGCCCGCGAGGCTGTCAGTGCCTATCCTCGCGAGGTGTCGGCCCAGATGGCCCTAAACATCCTAGCTGGCGGTGCTGGGATCAACGTGTTGTCCAATGCCAACGGCATCGAAGTCATGTTGGTCGATGCCGGAATCGACTGGCCAGAAGCCAAGCCGGAGGGCACCATAGACCACTGGATGGGCCCTGGCACCAACAGTTGCCTGGCAGGAGACGCCATGGACGCTCAGACTGTCCAAGACTGCCTGGAAGCAGGCAGGAACGTTGTCGAAACGAACGTCAACCCTGCTTGCACTATCTTAGGCTTTGGCGAGCTAGGAATCGGAAACACCAGCTCGGCATCCCTGATCATGAGCGCCTTGACAGGCATCGCTTTGGTTGACTGCGTCGGCCCAGGGACCGGCTTGGTCGGCGAAGGCCTGGCCAAAAAGGTCGAAATCCTCACTGAGGTGCAAGCGGCACATAAAGCTCCGCAAGATGCTTATGAGGCCCTGGCTATGTTCGGTGGCTTTGAGATCGCCCAGATGACAGGGGCTATGCTTCAAGCCTATGCTACCGGCCGCATATTGATGATCGATGGTTTCGTAGCCAGTGCCGCCTTCTTGGCTGCTACAAAAATCGAGCCGCGGATCATTGACAACGCCGTCTTTTGCCACCAGTCTGGCGAGCCCGGACATGCTCGTTTGCTTAACTACTTAAATGCTCGCCCACTTTTGTCGCTGAACATGCGTCTCGGCGAGGGCAGTGGCTGCGCGGTCGCCTATCCGATTATTGAGTCGGCTGTCGTCTTCATCCGCGATATGGCTAGTTTTGACGAAGCCGGTGTCAGCACAGGCGAGCCAGAGGCCCAAGACGCCTAAAAGCGCAACAAGCAAGCATAAACTGACCAGCAAAAGAGGCCTAAACGTGAACGAGAACCAAGAAAGACCCGAAAGCAGCAGCGAGGACTTGAACACGGCTGTGCAAACTGGGGAGAAAACCAATCCGGTGTTCTACGAGGTAAAGCTGTTCTTTACAGCGCTGATGTTCTACACCCGGATTCCCGTCCCCAAATGGACGGGCTATTCTGACGAGCAGTTGAACCTTTCTACTAGGTACTTTCCAGCAATTGGCTGGGTGGTTGGGGGAGTCTATGCTTTGATCATCCTGGTCACAGGGCTTTTCTTGCCAGTCCCCCTCGCTGTCTGCACAGCGATTGCCTGTGGGATCTTGTTAACCGGTGCTTTCCACGAGGATGGTTTTGCTGACGTCTGCGACGGCTTTGGCGGAGGGATGACAGCCGAGCGAACCCTTGAGATCATGAAGGACTCCAGAGTGGGCGCATATGCTGTGATTGGCTTGATTGCACTGTTCGGGGTCAAGATTACCGCTATCACCGCTTTGATCAGCCTAGACCCCTGGTATGGCCTGTTCGGCCTGGTCTTTGCCCATGTCCTAAGCCGCTTTAATGTGGTGACCATCATCTTCACCGACCTCTATGCCCGTGCCGACATGACTAGCAAGGTCAAGCCCATCGGCAACCAGATCTCTGTTGGGGGGCTTATTGCGTCAGCTGTTTGGCTCTTGCCTTTCATTTTTCTGATTATTGCCCGGCCTTGGTGGTTTTTGGCAGTCCCTGTTGCCTTCATTGTCCGACTAAGGCTGGGGTCTTGGTTCAAACGTCGTATCGGCGGTTATACAGGCGACTGCTTGGGTGCAGCACAGCAGGTCATGGAGCTCCTCATACTGATTACGATACTTTTAAGCATTGGTATCCTCGCAGCCTATGACGGAGCATCCCTGTCGCCCTTCTTAGCCATATAGAGAAAAGAAGTGGGTCGCATCATGAAACTTTATGTCATTCGCCATCCCCAGCCGATCGGAGCAGAAGGTATCTGTTATGGCCAAACCGATCTAGACATTTCTGACGAGGCTTTGGCGGAAGGAAGCGCGAGCTTGTCAGGATTGCTGGAAAGCAAGCCGATAGACATGGTTTACAGCTCGCCTTTGATCCGCTGCCATAAGCTAGCTTTCGCCCTGAGCAATGATTTATGCCTTGCCCTACAAACCGAGCCCTTGCTGGTCGAGATGGACTTCGGTATTTGGGAGGGCTTGCTTTGGGACGAGATCGACCGACAGGCCTTTGACGAATGGATGGCTGACTATGTCAACAATGCCCCTCCTGCGGGGGAGAACTTCCAAACAGTCCTCGATCGTGTAAATAGCCTGATCGGCGAGCTGAAAGAACGAGGCCAAGAAGAAGTCGCCTTGGTTACCCATGCCGGGGTGATTCGGGCTTTGCTTGCGGTTGTCTTAAATATCCCCGTTGACTCATGTTGGCGGTTCAGCGTCAACTACAACTCGTTGCTTACTTTTAGGATCGGAGAAGAAGCCTACCAAAACCGCTTGCTGTCTTTAATCTAAGTAGGTGAATTCGCAAACAAATCGCATAATGGTGCAGACGAGTAGTCGAGCCAGATCTGCTGCAGATCGACGGTTGTCTGCAATTTTTCAGCCGTTTAAAAAAAACTGTTTTGCAAAAGCCCTGGTCAGGAATTTGCTTAGTCGGAGTAACATAAATTTTTGCCCGCCAAAATCGCGGATAATCGTCAATTACTAGCATTTGGCTTTAGAAGACATATTGGTATAAGTTTATATTATGCTAGTATTTGAGATGATATGCACACGTTTGATTAGCTCTCCAAATGATGTCCATACCCCCAAGCATTATTAAATAGCAGGCAGTGAACGAAAAATCTTTTTTCATAGCGCCCTTTAAACTATGCATCTGACACTATGCGAAGGCTATCAGGCGATGTGGTTATGGGCTGGCCAGATAATCAGAGATTATCATTGTTATGCATTGACCAGCCAAGCCCGATGAATTAAGCTGTTTCATCGTGTATGGGCCGTTAGCTCAGTTGGCAGAGCAGAGGACTTTTAATCCTAAGGTCGCGGGTTCGATTCCCTCACGGCCCACCATCATATTCAATGCGCACAGTTATCATCGTGCTACTTACAGGAGGAATCTAATATGCAGTATCGTATTATCGGGGAACCTATGCCAGTAGTGGAATGCCTTGTCGAAAACGGTGAAACTATAAAGACCGAGTCTGGGTCAATGATCTGGATGAGCCCTAACATGCTGATGAACACTACCACCGATGGTGGGATCGGTAAGGCTTTAAGCAGGGTAGTCAGCGGGGACTCCTTCTTCTTAAACACATACACCGCACAAGGCGGTCAAGGCTACATCGCGTTTGGCTCCAGTTTTCCTGGATCGATCCAGGCTATCCATGTCTCACCTGAACAGACCCTGATTGCTCAAAAATCCGCATTCTTGGCAGCTGAGACAAGTGTCGAGATAGGCATCCATTTTCAAAAGAAGCTCGGAGCTGCCCTCTTTGGCGGTGAAGGTTTTATCATGCAGAAATTCAGCGGTTTCGGAATGGTCTTTGTCGAGATCGACGGTAGTGTGATCGAGCGCATCCTTGCCCCAGGCGAGCAAATCGTCATTCAGACCGGCAACTTGGTGATAATGGATTCCACCTGTACGATGGACATAGTGCAGGTCCCTGGCTTAAAAAACATGCTCTTGGGTGGAGAAGGCTTCTTTAACACGATTGTTACTGGCCCTGGCCGGGTGATCTTGCAGACTATCACCATTGGGCGGGTTGCTACCGCCATGCGGCCCTACATTCCCACTAGCAGCTAGTAACTAGTCAGTCATCTTTATAAGGTTGCTGTCAAAAATCGCTCCCGCTGGTTTAAGTCAGGGTAGATATCGACTGAGCTGAAGCCAGCGGCGCTTGCTAGTTCGGCAGCTTGTCCAAGCCTTGTCTCATGTAGCTCGACAGCCAGGCAACCGCCGGGCTTTAGGAGCTGGACGGCTTGGTCGAGCAAGCGCCGATAAAAGTCCAGGCCGTCCGGTCCTCCGTCGAGGGCAGCCAGCGGCTCGAATTCCTTGACCTCGCTGGGCAGGCTGTCTAGGTCTGGGCTTGGAATGTAAGGCGGGTTGGAGACAAGCACGTCGAAGCTAGCTAGCATGTCTGGGTCTTGGAGAAGTGAGCTTGCCAGGTCGTCTTGGATAACCACTAGGCGCTTTTGCCCCTCGGCGCCACTGCCTTCAGCCAAGCCCAAGTTCGTGTAATTCTCCTCAGTCAGACTGACGGCCAGGCTGTCGATGTCTGTTGCCCAAACCAACAGCTCGGCTTGTTCATGCAGCAATGCCAGTGAGATTGCACCACTCCCGCAACCAACCTCTAGTACCCTTTGGGCTTGCTCTTTGAGTACTAGGTCAACGAGGGTCTCTGTCTCGGGACGAGGGATAAAGACTCCTGGAACGATTTTTAGCTCTATATAGCGAAAGGCTGTCCTGCCGCTGATATATTGCAGAGGCTCTTTGTTCAAACGGCGTTGGATAAACTCGCGCAGCGAGGTTTTTTCTTGGTCTGTCATTGGCTTGTCGTATTGCATGTACAGCTCGATACGCGAAAGGCCTGTCGCAGCCGAAAGCAGCCACTGAGCCGAGAGCCTCGGCTTGTCGTCATCATGGTGCTCCATGTATTGCTGAGTCCAGTCCAGGCAGCTGCCAACCGTCCAAACCGGTAAGTTTGGTTGACTGCCGCTAGCTGAGCTTGTCGAATCGTTCACTGGATGGACTGCTCCAGGCGTTTGGCCCGATCGGCTGTTATCAAGGCAATGGTCAGTTCGTCCAAGCCTGACCCTCCTGAGCCAAGCAGGACCCCGTTATACGTGCCGTTATAGGCTATTCGATGGTCGGTTACCCGGTCTTGGGGCCCGTTATAGGTGCGGATCTTCTCGCTTCTGTCCCCGCTGCCGATCTGGGAGCGGCGTTGGTCGCCAAGCTGTGCCGTTTGCTCGGCAAGCATTTGGTCGTAGAGGCGCGCCCGTAGCACCTGCATGGCTGCTTCTTTGTTCTGGAGCTGTGATTTTTGGTCTTGGGACTGCACAACCAGGCCAGACGGCAAGTGAGTGATACGGACGGCCGAGTCAGTGGTGTTCACACACTGCCCTCCGGGGCCGCCTGCCCTAAACACGTCGATCCGCAGGTCGTTGGGGTTTATCTCGACCTCCACCTCGTCAGCCTCTGGAAGCACCGCTACAGTTGCTGTTGAAGTATGAATCCGCCCCTGGCTTTCTGTCTTCGGTACCCGTTGCACCCGATGCACGCCACTCTCAAACTTCATCACCGAGTAGACCTTATCCCCAGTTATCTTGAACTCGATGCGGGAATAGCCGCCCGACTCAGACGAGTTGGAGTCAAGCTGCTCTATTTTCCAGCCCTTGTCATCGGCATAACGTAGATACATGCGATAAAGGTCGCCCGCAAAGATAGCTGCCTCGTCCCCTCCAGCTCCTGCCCGGATCTCGACTATCGTGTTTTTTTCGTCATTTGGGTCACCTGGTACCAGCATCAGCTTGAGTTCGTCTTCTAGCCTAGACAGGCTTGCGGTGTTGATATTGATCTCGGACTGGGCGAACTCCTTCATCTCCGAATCGCTTTCTTGGAGCAATTCACGGGCTGTTTGCAAGTCGTCATAGGCTTTGACGTAAAGGCCCGCCATCCGTACCAGCTCGGCTTGTGCAGCATGCTCTTTGGCTAAGCGGGTATACTCTTTTTGGTCTGCCAAGACAGCTTGGTCGCTGAGCTTTAATTCCAGCTCATGGTAACTGGCGATAATCTGTTGTAGCTTCTCATACATTGGTAATCCAAACTCCGATATCTATGAACACGCCTTTGACTTTAGACGTTGAACTTAAAGTGCATCACGTCGCCTTCATTGACGACGTAGTCCTTGCCTTCCTGGCGTAGTTTTCCTGCTGCTTTCAAGCCGGCTTCGCCACCGTAGCTGATATAGTCGGCAAAGCTGGCAGTCTCCGCCTTAATGAAGCCGCGCTCGAAATCGCTATGGATTACCCCAGCTGCTGCTGGGGCCTTGACCCCGATCGGGACCGTCCAAGCCCTCACTTCCTGCTCGCCAGCAGTAAAGAAGCTCATCAAGCCCAAGAGCTGGTAGGCTGCCTGCACCAAGCGGATAAGGCCTGACTCCTTGATACCCAGCATCTCGAAGAACTCCTTGGCCTCATCGGGATCCATCTGGGCGATCTCGCTTTCCACCTTGGCGCTTATCGGTATGGGGTAAATGCCGTTGATTGGTAGAGGCGTTTCTTCGGTCTTATCCTCATCAACATTCGCTACCAGCAAAACAGGCTTCATCGTAAGGAGGTGGAGGTCGTAGACCAAAGCCAGCTCTTCGTCGCTGAAGTCAAAGCTGCGGGCTGTGTTGCCGTCATCCATCCAGGCCTGCAAACGCATGGCCAGTTCGTATTTGGCAGCATCAGGCTTGGTTTTCTTTGCCTCTTTGGCCAGCCGCGGCAAGGCCCTTTCAATCGTCCCCAAATCGGCTAGGACCAGCTCTGTGGCCAATGTCTCGTTATCACGCTGCGGGTCGACCGAGCCGTCGACATGAACTACTTCGCTGTCAGTAAAGTACCTGATGACTTCGACCAAGGCATCAGTCTCGCGAATGCGGGCGAGAAACTGGTTGCCTAGGCCTTCGCCAAAACTTGAGCCCCTTGCCAAACCGGCAATGTCTACAAACTCTACGGTAGCAGGGACGATCTTTTGCGGATGCACGATCTCAGCCAGCTCCAATAACCGACTGTCGAAAACCTCTACGACACCGACATTTGCTTCTACACTAGCAAAAGGATACATTGTGGCCACTCCCCCTTTTTGGGTAAGTGCGGTAAAGAGGGTCGACTTGCCGACATTGGGAAGCCCGACTATGCCGATGCTTAATGACACATGCTGCCTTTCTGGTCTGTTTGCTGCTCGTATCTGGCAGCTGCCCGCTTAAGTACACTTTAAGGCAGGCCTCATGGTGCGTTCGCGCGCATCAGGTGCCTGTGTCTTACAAGCAGCCGCTTGATAATCAATAAAGCCTGTTTCCCAGTATATCAATTAAAGGCCACGGTGTACCCTAGTCAAGGATGTGGGACTAGGTGGTCGCCACTGCCATCAAAGCGTACCATGTGAAGTTCTGGGTTTTCTCCCGCTGTTTTGTAAAACACCCATTCCCCAGCCAAGCTATAACTGTCGACGCCATAGCTAACCACGGTCTTTTGTGTCTTGTCTGAGAACTTGTACACAGTCAGCTGGCCGGTAACCGGCGATATATAGAAGACGCCATAGGGACAGGCGATGATATGGCTGCAGCTGCCTTCGGCTAATGCTGTATTATCTGCCCCATTTAGATTACAGCCGGCGAGGGCGTTTGTCTTGACATCATAAAAGTAGACGATGTCGTCCAAAACGCTGAGCCACTTGCTGTCTCCGACATCTTTTATCACTCTTCGAACGGTTGACTCGCTGTCATAGATACCGCCCCAGACAATGCGCGAGCCCTCGTCAGACGTCGTATAGACCTGCAGGTCGCTGGTGATGTTGCGGTATTGCCCCTGGCTCAGGCTGACCAAAGCTACCTGGGACTGAGTGATATAGGCCTCGTCTGCTTGGTCCTCGTTTGTCTCAAATGTCAGCTCGTAAAGCCTTAACTGGTCGTCGATATTGTCGAAATAACATTTTCCATCGATAAAATACAAGCCGGCAGCTTGTGCGTCGCTTAGTAAATAACACTGGTCTGTGTCTGGCCTATACAGGTATATTCCCTGGCTAGAGGCGAAGTATAAGCTGCCTCTGTGGTAGTTTAGGGAATGCGGGCTATCCACTTCGATGACCAATGAAACAAACTCGCCCTGGAGGCTTAGCCTCAATACGCCAATGTCACTGGCCACATACAAGGCGTCTGGGGACTCAACCGCCATTCCCCCGTTGACGATATTGCCCCCAAGGTTGCCCAGGGAGTCGGAGTCATACAAGGCGTCCCCCAACCTGTAGTCCTGGGCAATCGTCGGATTGCTCGGGCTGCCGACGTTGTCAGGGTTGATAAGCAGCTTGATGTCTTGGTCTGCATCTATCCGCCAATTGCCAGACGGCGTATTGTCAATGGCTCCGCTTTCATCATCAAGCTTCCCAGTCGATCCATATATCGTCATATATTTGGATAAGCCATACCAGCCAAGGCCGATTCCTGTAACGATGGCGAGGGCTAGCAAAAGCTGGACTAGCTTTTTTCTGCTTCTAAAGAATGACTGGTTGAAGATGACAGGGCTTGTGTTATTGAAGCGCGTCTTAGTCAAGCGCTCCTTTAACTCGTCAACGCTTTGAAAACGGTCCTTCGGATCAAAGGCGATCATACGCTCAATGATCGCCTTCAGCTGTCTATCGTTGATACGCTCGTCGATTCCTTGGCGTACCGGTGAGCCGGTCACCATGCACAGCATGACGATCCCTAAGGCATAGATATCGCTTAAGGGTGTGGATTGCGAATACCCGAACTGTTCAGGCGGGGCATAAAAGCAGGTGCCTTCGTAGCTTGTGTCGGAGTCTGAATCAGCCTTGTACTCACGGGCTATGCCAAAGTCGGTCAAGCCGATTCTCCCGTTCGGCATGACTATGATATTGCCCGGCTTGATGTCCCGATGCACAACAGGCGGTGTCTGCTGATGCAGGTAGCCAAGGATCGTACATAGGTCAAGCAGATAGGCCCTCATCACGTCGACTGCCAAGGGGCCTTGGGCCAAGACCTTGTCTAGCGGCTGTCCAGGAAAATACTCGCGCACGAGAAACGACCTTCCGTCCTCGACGAAGTTCCCATAGACTTTGGGTATTCCAGGATGGTCCAGTCTGGAGAGAATGGCATATTCTTGGTCATGCTTTTGCCTATTGGGCCCTGAGCTCTTATCCACCTTCATAAGCCTCAGTATCGCCGGGCTCCCTGTACGCCGGTCCGTAACTAAGTAGACCTGCTTGTCCTCGCGGTGTTTTAGGCAGCTGTCAAACTGGTATGTCTCATAGACCCAGCCAGGCAAGCCGTCTTCCGCTATGCTCTTATCCAAGTCTCGCTGATAGTCGGCCATAAACTCGTCACTGTCGCTAAGCTGGGCATTATTTGCTTTTTTAATCGAATCAGTCATTTTGCTCCCTGGCTGAATTACTCGTATATGGTAGCATTTCAAGAAGAGTATCGCGGGGTTCAAACCAAAGGGGAAAGCAGATGAGCGAGCAAGACAGACCAGCCCTCCCAGACAACCAGGCAGCCGATAGCCAGATGGGCCAATTTGACTCCCAGGCTATGCAAAACCGTCTGCGGGAAGACAGTTTTCCCAGCGAAGGCGAGTGGCACTCGAGTTTCATCGACACCGATGTACGGGATTTTTTCGACGAGCTGTTTTTAAAGATGGGCCTCAAACGGGCCGATATCATCCGCAAAGCCAACATCGACCGAAGTTATGGCTATCAGCTCCTAGACGGTTCCCGCATCGGCCGAAACGACTATTATTTGAGCATCGCCATCGCCATGGGCCTAGACCTCTCCACCACCAACCGGCTGCTGGCACTGACCAAAAGCGGCGGGCTGCACCCCCTGATCAAGCGCGACGCGGCTGTGATCTTTGCCATCAACCACCAATACGACACCGACCGCCTGTATCACTTTATGACCGAGCTTGGCCTAGAGCCCCTGGATACCGGAATCTCCTGAGCACCGAGCCTCACTGCTTCACCGAACAACCGATACTTTCCCGTCACTGGCTAACAATACTTTGTTTGTGGCAATTAAAGCCAAGACCTCTGGCAGCAATTGATGCTCTGTCTGATGGATCCGCTCGGTTAGGCTGTCCAGCGTGTCATCGTCTAAGACCTCTACAGCCCGCTGGGCGATGATAGGGCCATTGTCATATTCGGCATCGGCAAAATGCACGGTCACCCCGGTCACTTTTACCCCATATGAAAAGGCGTCTGCGATGCCCTGCGCTCCCGGGAACGACGGAAGCAAGGCCGGGTGCAAGTTAATGATACGCTGGGGAAAGGCCTCTAATAAGGGGGATAAGACCTTGCGCATATAACCTGCCAAGACGACATAGTCGACATCTGCCTGCAAAAGGAGGCGGGCGATCACTGCATCGGCTGCCAAGGCATCTTGATAGACTGACCTGGAAAGCGAGGCTGTGGGGATATTGGACTTGGCTGCCCGGACCAGCCCGTAGGCATCAGGCCTTGAGGATACGACTATGGCCAGCTCTGCTTGAATGCGGCCTTCGTCGATAGCATCGATCACTGCTTGGAGGTTCGTTCCAGAGCCAGAAATCAAGAACCCGAAACGGGTCAGTCTTTCACCCATAGCCTTGTCCCCTGCTCAATTCATGTATAAGACCTGCCCGGCTTGGCTGGGCGTTGATGCAGCAGCCACTGTGCCGATCAGATAAGGCTGCTGGCTTTGGCTTAAGGCTTCGAGCAACTGGCTGCAAGCCTCTGGGGCAACTATCAAGGCCATCCCGATTCCCATGTTGAAGGTCTTTAAGGCCTCGCTTTGGCTGAGTGCAGCAACAGAGCAGGCACGGCTGATTATCTCTGGCACAGGCCAGGCGCTTAAGTCGATTTGCGCATCTAGCCCAGGTGGCAAGGCCCGGTTTAGGTTTTCTGTTATGCCCCCGCCGGTGATATGGGCTGCTGCCCGGACGCTTCCAGGCGTGCTGGCGGCTACTGCTTCGAGCAGGCTTTTGACATAGATGCGGGTCGGCTGGATAAGGGCCTTGGCCAGGCTGCTCCCGTCACTTAGCGTCGCCTCCAAGAGCTCACGGTCGTCTAGGGGGTCGGTCCAAGCCTTCCTGACCAGCGAATAGCCGTTGGAATGCAGGCCGCTGGAGGCCAGGCCTATGATCTTATCCCCATTTTGGACTCGCGTCGGGGACATGATATTCCCTCGCTCGACGACCCCGACAGCAAAGCCGGCCAGGTCAAAGTCGTCGTCCTTCATCACCCCGGGGTGTTCGGCCATCTCTCCGCCGATCAGGGCACATCCAGCCTGACGGCAGCCTTCTGCCACCCCTCCGACCACGAGTGCTGCAAAATCGTCGTCCAGCCTTCCCACAGCCAGGTAGTCGAGGAAGAAGAGCGGCTTGGCCCCAGTGGCGACAATGTCGTTTACGCACATTGCCACTAGATCGATGCCGACTGTCGAACAGTCGCCTAGGCGCTTGGCCAGGGCCAGTTTGGTGCCCACGCCGTCGGTTGCCGAGACCAATACCGGGTCATGCATGTTTTTCAGCTCTGCCCCCGAGAACAAGCCGCCAAAACCGCCGATATCGCCGATCACTGCCGGTGTATAGGTAGACTGGACATCGGCCCGGATCTTCTCTACTGCCCGAGAGGCGACTTCGATGTCGACTCCGGCATCTTTGTAGGTAAATGAGTCCATTTTGCTCCCATAAAAGTCGGTTAGAGCTCGGAACTGTCAAAGAGGTCAAACAAGGTCGGGCGGTCGTAATCGTTTACGTCGGTGAATGTGGGGGTGTAGTTATCAGAGAAGACACCGGTCTTTAACTGCTCGACTAGGCGGATAGGATATTTTCCGCTAAAACAAGCGGTGCAGAAGCCAGAATCGGCAGACTTGCAGGCATCGGCAAGACCTTCCAGGCTTAGGTAGGCCAAGGAGTCAGCACCGATATGGCCCTGTATCTCTTCGACGCTTAGGTAAGAGGCTATCAGCTGTTGCTGCGAGTCGGTGTCTATCCCATAAAAACAAGGCCAGACCACTGGCGGGGAGACGATACGCATATGTATTTCGGCAGCCCCGGCATCGCGAAGCATTCTCACCAGCTGCTCCGAGGTGGTGCCTCGGACGATGGAGTCGTCGACCAAGACCAGGCGTTTGCCCTTGATCACTGTTGATAAAGGGTTGAGCTTAAGCCGCACCCCGCGTTGGCGGAGGTCTTGGGTCGGCTCGATGAAAGTACGCCCGATATAGCGGTTTTTGACGATGCCTTCCATGTAAGGCACGCCAGAAGCAATAGCATAGCCAATCGCCGCCGGCACCCCGCTGTCGGGAACGCCGATAACATAGTCGGCCTCAACAGGGGCTTCTTGGGCAAGCCTCGCGCCCATGGCTGTACGCGACTCAAATACCGACAAGCCGCTTAAAAACGAGTCTGGTCGGGCCAAGTAGACAAACTCGAAGATACAAAGCGCCGAAGGCTTGGGCTCGATTGCCTGTTCCGAAGACACGCCTTGGGCGTTGATGCGGATAATCTCGCCAGGCAAGACGTCGCGGACGAACTCTGCTCCGACAATGTCCAAGCCACAGGTCTCAGAGGAGACGACCCAGCCCTTATCCTCAGGCAAACGGCCAAGCGACAAGGGACGGTTGCCGTTTGGGTCACGAAATGCATAAAGGGCCTCGGATGTGATCAGGACCATGGCATAGGCCCCGTCCATCAGTTCCATGGTATGGCGAATGCCCTCGCGCATATGCTGCGACTCTTGCGTGAAGTAGGCGATCAGCTTGCTGGCAACCTCGCTGTCAGTAGCCGAGCGAAATGAGACCCCCAGGTCGATCAGCTTGTTTCGTAAAGCATTCGTGTTTAAGATACTGCCATTATGGGCTAAAGCGATTATCGAGTCACCAATTGTGGATAAGTGCGGTTGGGCTGCCTCCCAAGAGCTGCTTCCCCCGCTGACCGCATAGCGGGTATGCCCAATAGCCACATGCCCCTCTAAAGTAGACAATGAGGACTCGCTGAAGACCTGGGCGACCAGCCCCTTGTCTTTGTAGACTAATACGGAGTTCCCGTCTCCGACCGCTATGCCGGCAGACTCTTGGCCCCGATGCTGCAAGGCATGCAGGCCGAAATAGGTCAGGCGCGCGGTATCCTCGCCCGGGGCATAGACGCCAAAGACCCCGCATTCCTCCTCAAGTTTGTCATCCTGGCAGCCGACTTCAGCATCAGCCTTTGCCAGGTGCTGTAGACGCGAGTCGTTTTTGCTAGAGCCAGGCATAGTCGTCCTTTGATATAGCCAAGCCATACATGACAGGCGCCTGGCCGGCAGAGTACTCGGTGCGGGAGCTGTCTGTAGCTATGACAATGATGCGTGAGGAGAGGTCGAACAGCTCACAGGTGGAGAAACAATAGACGTTCTTGGCTTGGATCAGCGATTGGTAACTGCCGCTGGACTGATACATGCCAAGCGTACTGATGAAATTGTCAAAGTCATGCTCGCTGGTAAAGAAGATCCGTCTCACCGGGTCAGTGCCTCGGCACTTGATTGCCCCAATGACGCTTAAGTCATATGTCTTTTCAGGAGTGAGGATAAGTATGCGCGGATGGTCACGGATAAACTGTTCGTCAAGGTATTTGGTCATCTCCGAAAACATTGTGTTTCCCAACATATTGTGCCCATAAATGAAGTTGCTAGGGCCGCTGAAGTCACGGTTGTTCTGATAGTCCAAGAAAATAGCCCCCGAGGCATTGACCGTGTCGTCTGCCGTATGGTTCAAGTAATAGCTGTTGTCGCTTCCCTGTACGATCGGGTAGCTCAGCTTCGTGCCAGGCACATAGAGCCAGCCTACGATGTCTGGGTTGATTTCTTTTAGTTTTTCCCAGTCGATGTCCAAGTCGATCTCGTCTGCATCAAAAGAGGGGTCTTCCAGCGATTCCCAGTCAAAGCCTGTTATGGCCTTTAGATTGCTATATGTCGCTAGAGTGCTGACATGCCTCCAGATCAAGAAACCAGCAATAATCACAGCCACCCCGATAAGAAAAATGCCGATGTACAACAAAAGGTCGGCACGGCGCTTGGTGGGGTCCAAAGCGACGGCACCTGCTGTGCCGTTAGTGCTGCCATGTTTCCCGAGCGTTGCCTGCACCACGGTCGGCAATGCCTCGGTTTCACCATCGGCTTCTGGCAAAGCATCCAAGGGCGGCGTTTCCTTTTGGCCTGCTAGCCAATCGAAACTCTCACCAATCGGCTGCCTGGCCAGCGGTTGCGCTGCCATCGGCTGCGCTGCCTTCTGGCCTGCTAGCCAATCGAAACTCTCACCAAGGCTTGAATGCTTTTTGCTATTCTCATCTTCCATCATATTTCCATTTCATTAATAGACTTAAAGATAAATGGCATGTCTATTATAATGTGTCATTTTTTTGGCCGTCTCATCTCTTGGATAAAACCCTTGGCGATGAGACCGACTATAGCCAAAACAAACAATAAGCATAAGATGACGATAAACGACATGGACACATTTATGAACCCGAACAGCTTGACCTCTTTAAGGTACCAGGGAATATCGTCTGCAAGCTGGCTGCCGTTTTCAACAAGCACATCAACAAAAGCCATTAGGTTTAATAGACGCATCAAGTTCATTGTCACTCCTCAACAAAAAGCCTATACAAATCTGCGGTTCTGTGACCGATTCTAACATATGGCGATTTCGCCTTAAGGCATTTAGGCGAACACCTTGTTTTTCAATGAGGACTGATAGACACCTCTGAGGTCGCTTATGCTGGCATCGATGATAGGCCCATCAATCGAGTCGATGACTAAACGGTCTCCACCAACCTCGCCGAGCACGCTAAAGGGGACTTCGAACTCTTTTAGCATGTCAATAAGCTTTTCGGTGTCTGTGTCTTTCAAACTCACTAAAATACGGCTTTGGGTCTCAGAGTACAGGCTCGTAACAGCCGGCAAGCCCTCGTCAATCACCACGCTGGCCCCGATGCCGCCACTGATCGCGCACTCCGCGAGAGCTATGCCCAAGCCTCCTTCAGAAAGGTCATGGGCACTTTGCAGCAAGCCCTTTTGAATAGCGCTACAGACAACGTCCTGCACGTCCTTCTCCAGATCTAAGTCAAGCTCAGGCACATTGCCGGCTACGATGTTAAAGAAGCTTTGCAGGTACTCGCTTCCGCCCAGCTCGTCGTTCGTCTCTCCAACCAGGATAATGACGTCTCCAGCTGCCTTAAAGCTTGGGGAGCAGACCTGCGAGATGTCCTCGACAGTACCCACCATGCCCACAATTGGCGTCGGGTAGATTGCGTTGTTGAAGCTCTCGTTATTGAAGCTGACGTTCCCACTGACCACCGGCACATCGAAAGCCCGGCAAGCATCGGCCAAGCCTTCGATGGAAGACACGAAAGTGTAGTAGATTTCTGGTTTTTGGGGGTTCCCGAAGTTTAAGCAGTCGGTTATGGCTGCTGGCTTTGCACCGACGCAACTCAAGTTGCGGGCAGCTTCGGCAAAGGCAATCTGGGCGCCTCGGTAAGGGTTTAGATAGCAGTAGCGGGCATTGCAGTCGGTAGTCAGGGCTATCCCGGAATTGGTGGTCTCGCCACGCCCTGTGTCACCGACCCGCAAAACAGCAGCATCGGCTCCAGGGGCGATGACGGTATTGTTCATCAGCCGGTAGTCAAGCTGCTCGTAGATCCACGACCGGGAGCTTAGGTTTGGGTTTTCCAGCATCTTCATCAAGCTGTCAGTCAAAGCCTCCTGGCCATTTGGATGGTCAAGGGAGTAGACGTCAAAGCCGGCCAATTCGTCCAGATAAGCCGGCCTTTCATAAGGCGGGTCATAGAGGGGGGCCGACTGTGCCAGCATCTCGGCCGGCATATCGGCAACAATCTGCTCGATACTGTCAGTTGACACCTGCGGGTCGCGGACAATGAAACGGCCTGTGTCGGTAATCTTGCCGATCACTGTCGCGGGAACCTTCCAGCGGTCTGTTATCTCTACTAGCCTGTCCCAGTCTGTGGGCCTTACGATGGCCAACATGCGTTCTTGCGACTCCGAGACCATGATCTCAAAGGCTTGCATGCCTTCCTCCCGCTGGGGAACCAGGCTTACGTCGATATCGATGCCTACCCCGCCCCGGCTGGCCATCTCAGAAGATGCGCTGGATAGCCCTGCTGCCCCCAGGTCGCCCAAAGCGACCAACAGGCCCTCGGACCGCAGCTCCAGGCAGGCCTCTATCAACAGTTTCTCCAAGAAGGGGTCGCCGACCTGAACGGCTGGGCGGAGGTTTTCTGCTGCCTCTTCAAACTGCTGGCTCGCTAGGACCGACGCGCCGCCGATGCCGTCCCGGCCAGTAGTCGAGCCCAGCAAGACAACCAGGTTGCCTATTCCCGAGCCGCGCGCCAAGACCAGCTGCTCTTCGCGCATCAGGCCCACACCCATCGCATTGATCAGGCAGTTGCCTTCATAGGCCTCGTCAAAGTAGACCTCTCCGCCAACCGTAGGCACGCCTAGCCGATTTGCGTAGTCGCCGATCCCAGCAACAGCCTCTTTAACCAAAAACCGTTGTCTTGGCTGGTCAAGGGTACCAAAACGAAGGGATCCCAAAACAGCAATGGGCCTTGCCCCCATGGTAAAGATGTCACGGACGACTCCGCCGACACCGGTGGCTGCCCCATGAAAAGGCTCGATCGCCGAAGGATGGTTGTGCGACTCCATCTTAAAGGCCAGCGCCCAGCCATTGCCGATGCTGATCACTCCAGCGTTCTCGCCCGGCCCCTGCAGCACATGGTCTCCGGTAGTCGGGAACTTTTTCAACTGGCTCCGTGAGTTTTTATACGAACAGTGCTCGCTCCACATCAAGGAGTAGATATAAAGCTCGGTCAACGAGGGAATACGCCCCTGGATATTGACGATCTCGTCATATTCGTCCCTCGTCAAGCCCAGCTCGACAGCCAGGTCCGGGGCAAGCAGGGCGTCCAAGCTTTGCACAGACTCAGATATTGCAGGAGGAATCGCAAGCTGCTTATCCATTTATGTCCTCCAGTCGTTTTACAATTGTGGAGAAGAACGCTTCCCCGTCTTCACTGATAATCCCATCGACTATCTGCTCAGGATGAGGCATCAGCCCAAAGACGTTGCCCCGCTCGTTACAGATAGCCGCAATATCGTCGAGCGACCCGTTTGCGGCAGCGCCCTCGGGAGGCGTACTGCCCTCTGGCAGAGCATAGCGCATGGCTATCTGCCCCTTGGCCTCCATCCGCCCTAAGGTCAACTGGTCACAGTAGTAGTTGCCATAATAGTGGCCGATGGGCATGTCTAAAACGGTGCCTGGGCCAAAGTCCAGCCATTGGCAGACACTTTGCTCAACACGCAAGCTGACCATGCCGCTGATAAACGCCAGCTCCCGGTTTGGCAGTAAAACACCTGGTAAGAGGCCTGCTTCAGTTAGAACTTGGAAGCCGTTCCCGATTCCTAAGACTGGCATACCGGCAACTGCATACTCTTTGACGGCAGCCATAATGGGAGACGGGCCGGCTAAAGCCCCCGGGCGCAAATAGTTGCCGTAAGCAAAGCCGCCGGGCAGGATGATTGCATCATAGGCAGCCAGCTCAGTCTCTTGATACATTACATATTCGGCTTGATATCCCAGATAGCGGATGGCATAGACTACATCCTGCTCACAGCTTGAACCAGGGAATACAACCACCCCGAATCGAAACTCATTCACTTATTATCCTCCTGATTTTTTACTAATAGCTTTATAGTAAAGACTTTAGATGCTTAACACTTGAATTCTCTTAAAGTGTCTTTTCATCCGACGCTGGCTGATCAGCCTAGGACTTCTTCGATTTGATAGTCTTCCATGACTGGGTTCACGAGCAGCTTCTCACACATCTCGGCTACCTCGTCAAGGCTCACATCGTCCATGCATTGCATTTTGATCAGTTTGCCGATCCTCAAGTCGATTACCTTCTCAAAAGCCATGTCAGCCAAGGCCTCACTGGTGGCGCGGCCTGCCGGGTCATGGACCCCTACCTTGTTTGTCACATAAATATTGTATTGCTTCATCTACACTCCTGAACTAGTGGTTATTCGACGGATTCCTGTTCGTCAGCAACAACTGCTTTTTTATTCTCATGCCTTTTTGCCGTGCGTTTCGCCATCTTGGCTTGGGCAGCTTGGGCAGCTTGGGCCTTATCTACCTGGGCATGTTTGGCCTGTTTTGGCGATAGCTTGTCAGCTTGGTTGACAGTGTTGCGGTAGGCTAATGTTATTGGCCTGATTTTCGTGAACTCGGCAACCAGGCTTAATCCTAAAAAGACATAGGAGGGCACTAGGACGAACATGTTCGGCCTGCCGTCCTCGCTTCTCGACATAAAGAAGAAGGTCAAGACCATGAATACCCCTGCGGCTCCCAGGCAGAGCCAGTTAATCAAGCGGTATTTCTTGTACTCCGGATCCTCCCTGACATTGCCGTTGAACCGCGCCACCCTTTCTTCCAGCGAGAGGGTGTTGATATCTTCTGTTGTCTCTATTATCGCCACATTCTCATCGGACTTTGCCTCATTGCCCTCGCCTCGGGCTACGCGGGCCTTGGCCTCGACTGTGCGCTCTGCTTGTTTTGCCCGTGCTGCCTTACGTTGCCGTTCAGCTGCCTTTTTAGCAATCTTGTCCTTTCGCTCTTGCTCGGCTGCCCTTTTTTCGGCTGTCGTCTCGGGCTTGCCTTTGATGCGGACAGAGGCTGCTGCAGTGGTGGCCGGTTTTGCCGAAGAAGCCGATTTGCGCGACTGTCCGCTTGGGCCGTTTCCTTGGTAGCGCTCGTTTAATGGGTTACGTTGTGCCATTTTCATATCTCCTAAGTGTTTTAACCCGTCTACTATATCAAATGCTCGGCAAAAGCTTACGTACAAGTATAAATCCTTTTAGCCTGCCGGTAGTTCAAACAAGGTCTTCGCCAGTCACCGACTCAGTGAGCAGAACATAGCGCCTGGAAATCTCGTCTGGCAACTCGTCTGGCAGCCGGTCTTGGCTTAAAAGCACACCTGGGTTCATTGACATCCAATCAAGCAAGGGCTGTAGTACGAAGAGCTTGTTTGGTGTGTCCTGTTCCTGGCCGTCTGGGCTTTCAGCTACTTCCCAGAGCAGTGAGTTATCCGGCGTTGGGACACTCGTTATGACAATCTGGTTGTCTGAAGTGCCAAAGCGCAAGGAGATATCGACAAACAAGGCCCCGCGCGACTTTGCCAAACCATGGATGATCTCGTACAGCTCCAAAGCATTGGAGCAGAGCACCATGGCATCCTTGTTCCCATAGAGTTCGATGGTCTTCATCAGGTCGATCTGCGAACCGGCATTATGGTCTATGGCGTAGATCTTATCCCCCAAGTCACCGTCAAGCAAATAGGGGATATATATGCACTGGTCGAGCAGGTTGTTAAGCGTCAAACCAGGCTCAGCATCGACTCCGCCGACAGTTCCCTTGGCTAGGTACTCATCTATCAGGCCCTCTGTCAGATAACCATGCACCTTTACATTCAACGGAAACTCGTCGACCTTGGACAACAGCATAAAACGGCCTTCAAGCTCGTCGGCATAAACCAGGAAATCATCGGGGAGGTCATGAATGTCGGCACTTATATAGTTAGAGTCCAAAATGCCCTCGAAAAGCTCATACCAAAAGATGGAAAGCTGGGTGATTGCTTTTCCCTTATTGGGGATAAGGTCAAAAACCAGCTGGCCGTCATAATAAAAGCGATCGTGGGCAACCATAAGCAATTGGTCCTTGAGGTCATAAATATCAAAGCTGTTGTTTGCATAATCAGGTCTTATATCGTCTGCAAGTGCCAAGACTGCCTCCTTCTCGTTGGTTTATAAGCCATTTTACGTTAGAACGTCGTCTCCAGCCACTTCAGCAGCTAAAGAAAGATATGAGTTTAAACGCCGCGTAGATAGGGTTTGGCTGTTGATTGCCTCTAAAACCGCACATTCCGGCTCGCCGGCATGCCGGCAGTCACGGAACTTGCACTGAGCAGCCAGCTCGATGACGTCTGCAAAGACTTCAAACAGTCCGGCCTCGTGTAGGTAATTGCCTATCGTCCTGACTCCCGGAGTATCATAGTAGCCTCGCTCGTCAGCAAAGACGATGCGTCGGGCAACTGTCGTATGGCGTCCTGCCTGGTCTTTTTCACGCGTTTTGCCGGTAGCCAGGTCAGGGCTTCCGATCAAAGCATTGATCAGTGAGGACTTCCCGACACCCGACCTGCCAAAGAACACGGTCATCGTCTGGGGCGGGCATAGTTCGAACAAGCCCGGCATGCCTTGGCCGGTGAGGGCAGAGACAGCAACCACGGAAAGACCCTCAGCCAGCTCTTGCACCTTCTTGACCTCGTTTTCACTGGAACCCGAGAACAAGTCTAGCTTGTTCAAGGCCACGGTTACCCGGCCACCGCTTTCATATGCTGCTACCAGCTGCTTTTCAAGGTAGTCTAAGTCGAGGTCGCGTTTGCCTAAGGCTTCCACAATCACCACTTGGTCAAAGTTCGCTGCCAGGAAATGCTCTTCGATCAGGCCTTCCCCAACGCTGGGATGCTCTCGGCATAATCGCCTGGCCAAAAGGGTCTCACGTGGTTTTATCCCGATAATTTGAGGAAGATCCTGGTCAGACGATTGAACTAGGTCCAAATAATCGCCAACAGTGGCTTTTAGCTCTTCGACGGAAAAGCTGGCTGCATATTCTGCCCGTTGGTCAACTCCGTCGATCCGTACCAGGGGCAGGGTCCGATCGAGTGTTATGAGCTGACCGCTTAACTGCATACCAGGCTGACTAATAACTGCACTTGGAGCCAGTTAAAGCTCGGCGAGTATCTCTTGGACGAGGTTTTGCATTTTTTGTGCCGCAAATGCTGCTGTTTTGATCACATCGTCGCCGCTGAGCGGCTCGTCTAGGATACCGGCAGCCATGTTGGTGATCAAAGAGAGCCCGATTGTCTGCATGCCTTTGAAATTCGCGGCGATGACTTCGAACACGGTGGACATGCCTACAGCGTCAGCCCCCCATATCCGAAAAGCCCTGATTTCTGCAGGTGTCTCAAAACTTGGGCCGCGGACCCCCAGGTAAACCCCCTCCTGTAGACTGATGCCTTGTTTTTTTGCCGCAGCATGAACGGTCTCTCTTAGGGCAGGGGTATAGGCATAGGTCATGTCGATGAACTCATGCAAGCCTTGCTCGTTGCCAATGGTCAGAGGGTGGGACCCTGTCAAATTGATGTGGTCAGTTATCAGCATGATGTCGCCGACTGCAAAATCAGTGTTGATGCCGCCGGCGGCATTTGTTACCAACAGTGTCTGTGCCCCTAGGGCGTTTAAGACCAAGAGGGGAAAGACTGTGTCTTCGGGGTCGTTGCCTTCGTAATAGTGCAACCGCCCCTGCATGCAGACAACTGCCTTAGCCTTGATTCGGCCAAAAATCAAGCGTCCGATATGGCCTGGTGCCCCACTGACCTTGAAATGGGGGATATCCTGGTAATCTATTATGACTTGGTTCTCGACCAACTCGGACAATCCGCCTAGGCCAGAGCCCAAGATAATCGCATATTCCGGAGCCTCGTTTAAGAAAGGCTGGATAAAACTAGATGCTTCGCTGATTCGATCTACTAACAACATGCCCTGACTCCTCGTTTTTTTAAAAATCCCCTTTTAAGACTATTAGGTTTTTTGACCTACCTGCCCCGTCAAACCCGACCATCAAGCTGGCCTGCTTGTCACCAGCTATTATAGTTAAGCCGGCAACTTTAATGCCTAGCATCTTATATAAAGCGTCATTTCAGCCTTTGGCTAGTGGGGCTTTTGAGGCGCTTTTGAGGCGCTTTTGCCCATAACGCTTTTTTAGCTGAGCTGGTGGGCTTTTGTTGTACAGACTCGGTGTTGGGGCAAACCTGCCACAGAATTACGCTTGGGGGTGCGGACGAAAAGCCAGGCCTGGCCTGCTGCAGATTGACGATTGTCTGCGATTTTTTCGCCGCTTCAAAAAAGCTGTTTTGCAAAAGCCCTGGTCAGTAATTTGCCTACTCGGAGTAACATAATTTTTACCCGTCAGAATTGCGTGTAAATTCGCAAACTCATCGCACCACTAATCGCACATATCCGGACTAATCGCACAATGGTGCGTTAAGTTTGGACAT
>JGI24702J35022_10000224_pt1 | contig 31934 bp, 20 predicted proteins | sample TergutTh196P4_FD_35022 | JGI IMG/M metagenome (IMG submission 35022) | reverse complement strand
CAACCCCGGATCATGCGCTGTGGTTGTACAAGTAATAGTCGTGTCATTGACGACGATGACGTTGGTACAGGGAGCCGGTGTGCCGGCGGGGTCGAGGGTGATGGTTGGGGTAATTTGCACCACCGCACTTAATAACGGCAGGTTACTGTTGGTGGTTGTGCCATTGCCGAATTGACCAGTACTATTACTGCCCCAAGCATAGATATTGCCATTATCATCCAGGGCGAGATTGTGGCTACTAGCCGTAATCTGGGTAATTGTTAGTCCAGCGGTTAGCTGGCTGCCGCTGATTACTCCACCACTAATCTTGATCGGTAGACCGCTCCAGGTATTATTTCCTCGCCCAAGTTGACCCTCGTAGTTATATCCCCAAACGTAGAGATCACCATCAGCACTTATAGCGATCGTATGTTCTGAGCCAGCCACAATCTGGGTAATTTTCATCCCAGAGATCAGTGGACTACCAGCAATCGCACCCCCCGAAATCTTGATCGGAAGCATCGAACAAATACCCCACTCACAGAAACCCAGGCTTATAGTGTCACCATGACCGAGCCTGCCATCATTATTAGACCCCCAAGTATAGATATCACCATTCTCATCCAGAGCGACAGTGTGAATACGACCAGCTGCAACCTGCGTGATCTTCAGCCCGGCGGTCAGCGGACTACCAGCAATCGCGCCATCCGAAATTTTGATCGGTCGACTATTGGCGATGTTGTTGGCAGTATAAGTGCCATTACCTAATTGACCGTCAGTATTCACCCCCCAAGCATAGAGGATGCCGTTCTCGTCCAGGGCAAAAGTCTGAGCTTCGCGAGCCGCAACCTGTGTCACCTTGAGCCCAGCAATCAATGGACTGCTACTGATTGCGCCATTGCTAATTCTAGTCGGTAGGTTGCTATTAGAGGTTGTTCCACGTCCCAGCTGACCACTATAATTATTCCCCCAAGCATAGAGAATGCCATTTTCATCCAGCGCGAAAGTATGACTACCACCAGCCACAACCTGGGCAATTTTCAGCCCAGCGGTCAATTGGCTGCTAGCAATTGCACCGCCACTAATCTTGATTGGAGTGTTGCTATTTGTAGTATTTCCACGACCCAGTTGGCCGCTGTTGTTGTATCCCCAAGCGTAGAGGTCACCGTTCTCGTCTATAGCCAAGGAGTAATACACTCCACCAGCAACTTGAGTAATTTTTAGTCCAGCCGTCAACGGACTACCAGCGATAGCGCCATCGGAAATCTTGATCGGAACATCGCTATTGGTTCCGGTACCGTTCGTACCATTACCGAGTTGGCCGTAATAATTCCATCCCCAAGCATACAAATTACCCTCACTGTCGATGGCCAGGGTGTGCTGCGAACCCGCCGCAACCTGTTTCCACTCGACATTCTGGACAAACCCTGTCCCAGTAATCGTCATGTTTGTTCCGCCCGCTGTCGGACCGTAATTCGGCGTAATCGACGACAACGTCAACGAATAATAATTGAATGAATCCGTCAGAGTCAGTCCCTCCAAATTAACCATCACTTCGATATCGACCAAACCAACCTTGTGTTTCGGTGTGTCACAGGTTAGCGCAGTGTCGGACAGCACTGTCAGATTGGTACAAATCGCGCCATCGACATAGACTGTTGGCTGGATCGTGCCCGAAAAGCCTTCCCCGGTAATCGTCAAAGTCGTCCCGCCGCCGGTCAGTCCTTCATTGGGTGTCACGGCGGTAAAATCGAATTCGTCTTCAAAGGCCGCAGCTAAAGTCGCAATCTCGCCATTAATATCTACCGAGACATCGACGATGCCACTATGATGCGCCGTGGTGGTACAAGTAATGGTCGTCGAACTAACCACCACGACATTGATACAGGGAGCGGGATTGCCACCAATGTCGAGGGTGACGGTTGGGGTAGCTGGTGGCAAGCTGGCAACATCGACGGCAGTGGGCACGGATTTATTGGATCCTGAACCACTCGTACCATCACCGAGCTGACCGCGGTAATTGTCTCCCCAACAATAAATTTGGCCATTAACGGCTTGAATAGCGCAAGTATAGTCGTAATAGCCTGCCGAGATCTGTTTGATCGATACACCACTGAGCGGGCTAGTCACAGCCACTGGACTAGATGAGTCAGCCAATGTACCATCGCCAAGTTGCCCAACGTAATTCCATCCCCAGCAAAAAGCTTGACCATCACTGGCCCGAATAGCGCAGGTATGATACTCACCAGGGGCAATTTGCTCGACTGCCACACCACTCAGAGGACCAACAACTGCAGTGGGAATATCGTTCTCATCACCGTAAGATCCCCCCGTACCATCACCGAGTTGACCAAGATCATTCATCCCCCAACAGAAAGCTTGATCGTCACTGGCACGAATAGCACAGGCATATTGATTGCCAGCTGCAATTTGTTTGATAGCCATTCCGCCAAGTGGTCCAGCCACAGCGGTGGGAGTAGGCTGATCACTTGTCGTACCATCACCGAGCTGACCATGTCCGTTACCTCCCCAGCAAAAAGCTTGTTCATCACTAGCCCGAATCGCGCAAGTATGGCTACCACCAGCTGCAATCTGTTTGACTGCTACACCTGATAAAACTCCGGCCACAGCCACCGGGATAGGTGAGCTAGCAGTCGTACCATCACCGAGCTGACCGTCGTTGTTATATCCCCAACAAAAAGCCTGACCATCACTAGCCCGAATCGCACAAGTGTATGAATAGCTAGTCGTCACCTGACTAACTGCCACTCCGTCGAGAGGGCTGGTAACAGCGGTGGGAACGGACTTATCAGCTCCCGAACCGCTCGTGCCATCACCGAGTTGTCCATATCCGTTATATCCCCAGCAATAAAGTTGGTCGTTGTCAGCCCGGATGGCACAGGTGTAATTACCGCCAACTGAGATTTGTTTGATAGCTATGCCACTGAGTGGGCCAGCGACAGCTATTGGGGTTGATGAATTATTGTTAGTGCCATCACCGAGTTGACCATAGTTATTATTTCCCCAACAATAAAGCTGGTCGTCGCTAGCAATCGCGCAGGTATGATAACCACCAGCCGAAATCTGTTTCCACTCGACAGTCTGTTCGAAATTCGTCCCAGTTATCGTCACCGTTGTCCCACCACCAACAGGGCCGTGATCGGGTGTGATTGATGTCACCGTGTGCGGATCATAGTAACGATAAGCACCCGCCAGAATCGCAGCTTCACCATTGATAGTCACCGCTACGTCGACGTAACTTTTAACGTGAGCGGGCGTGGTGCAGGTAATCTCCGTATTGCTGACCACGACGACGTTGGTGCACGGTAGGCCATCAAAAGTCACACTCACAGTCGCTATCTCCGACACCTGCGGTCCTAGCAGCGGGGTGCTGTTGATCAAACTAGTATTACTGTTACCGAGTTGACCATATTGGTTAGTCCCCCACGCATACAAAGTGTCATTAGCATCGAGCGCAAATGAATAAAAATAGCCAGCTGCAACTTGCTTAATCTTTAGCCCAGCCGTCAATGGACTACCAGAAATCGCACCATCACTGATCTTGATCGGTAAATTAGCGTGAGAGTTATTGCCATTGCCGATCTGACCATATTGGTTAAACCCCCAAGCATAGAGGTCACCGTTTTCATCTAAAACGAGCGGTTGGCCATAACCGGCCGAAATTTGGATGATCTTCAGTCCAGCAACGAAAGGACTACCAGCAATCGCGCCGTCAGACACCTTGGTTGGCACATTGCGATTAGTCCCAGTAATGCCGTTACCGACCTGGCCATATTGGTTATTTCCCCAAGCATACAAAATATTGTTAGTATCTAGAGCCAAAGTATAACCAAACCCTACTGCGATTCGATTAATTTTCAGCCCAGCGATCAGCGGACTACTAGCGATTGCACCATCAGAAATCTTGATCGGTAGATTACTGTTAGTCCCAGTAATACCGTTGCCGAGCTGACCGTAATCGTTAAACCCCCACGTATACAAAACACCATTCGTGTCCACAGCCACGGAGTGACCATAGTCGCCACTCGCTCCAATTTGACTGATCTTTAGCCCAGCGATGAAAGGACTGCCGGCAATCGCACCATCAGAAATCTTGATCGGAATATTGCTATTAGTCCCAGTATTACCGTTGCCGAGCTGACCGTAATTGTTTTGACCCCAGGCATAAAGATCGCCGTTTTCGTCCAACGCCAGAGTATAGCTACTAGCAGGACTACCGGAATTACTCATTACTCCACCGACAACCCGAGTGATTTTTAGCCCAGCGACCAACGGACTGCCGGCGATCTCACCATCGCTAATTTTGATCGGTAGGTTGCTGTTAGTATTATTACCTCGTCCCAGCTGGCCAGCAGCATTATTCCCCCAAGCATAGAGATTACCATTCTCATCTAGCGCAAAAGAATTAACCCGCCCAGCCGAAATCTGCACAATCTTCAGTCCAGCGATGAAAGGACTGCCAGCGATCGCACCATCAGAAATCTTGATCGGAACATCGCTGTTGGTCCCAGTACCATTTGTACCATTGCCCAACTGACCGTAATTATTATTCCCCCAAGTATAGAGATTACCGTTCTCATTCAGTGCCAAAGTATGATCGCCACCACCGACAATTTGCACCAACCCAACATTTTGTTCGAAATTCGTTCCCGTGATCGTCACTGTTTGTCCGCCCGCCGTCGGCCCAGTGTCTGGCGTCACGGCCGTCACTGTGTGCGGATCATAATAACGATAAGCACCCGCCAGAATCGCAGTTTCACCACCGATGGTTACCGTTACGTCGACGTAACCTTTGGCATGCGCCGCAGTCACGCAAGTGAATTCCGTACCAGAAACCACTGTCACATTAGTGCAAGGTGATCCACCAACAGTCACTACCGGTGTAATCATCGCCACAGCACTCGGTTGCGGTAGATCACCATCGCTGGTCGTCCCATTACCGAGTTCACCATTACTATTACCACCCCAACCCCAGGTCTGGCCAGTTTCATCAATCGCAAAAGTCGTACTCGCAGCGTAATTTCGATTGGCTGCCACATCCTTGAACAACTGACCATAGACCGGACTGCTCGATAAACCAGAAATATTGATCGGAATCGGCGAATTAATATTTGTCCCATCACCGAGCTGACCATTATTGTCATTGCGTCCCCACGTCCACAGCCGGCCAAACTCATCAATCGCGATAGAGTGATAATAACTGCCTGCCGTCGCCTGGAACCTTAGACTATGGAGCGGATTAGTCGAATCAGCCGACAGGCTAGTCGGTAAGCTAGTTGTGTTATTGTTGCCGAGTTGACCGTTAGTGTTATTCCCCCAGGTCCACAGCTCACCAAACTCATCAATCGCCAGCACGTGATTAGTGCCTGCCGTCACGCTGCTAAACTGTCGACCATAAATTGGATTGGTCGGATCGCCTGACAGCATAATTGGAACGGGAGAGTTAACCCCAGAACTATCGCCCAGCTGGCCCATGCTATTACTTCCCCAGGCCCACAGTAGACCAGAACTGTCGATCGCAAACACGCACATAATGCCCGAACTAACCGTCTCGAATTTCGTACCATAGACTGTGGTCGTAGACTCGGCAGAAAGATTGATCGGTATCGGAGAAGTCACATTAGTGCCGTCGCCGAGTTGGCCCACATTGTTACGTCCCCACACCCAGAGATCACCCGAACTATCAATAGCATAAGAACTCTCCGAACCCGTCTCCACCTTGGCGAAACTGAGACCATAAACCGGGTTGGTGCCGCTGGCGTAAATATATTCGGACAGATTAATCGGAGTAGACGAATCATCAAAATCATTGGTACCCAACTGTCCACCGTCATTTAATCCCCACATCCAGAGATCGCCAGTGGTGTCAATCGCCATACTGTGAACATAACTAGACGAAGCATCGACAAAACTGTGGCCATAGAGCGGGCTAGTCGAATCGGCGGACAAATTGATCGGCGTCAGCTGACCACCACCCCACGTCCAGAGATCGCCATCCAGATCAATCGCCAAAGTAATATCATATCCCGGCGACAGTATTTTCCAACCCGAGAGATATTGTTCCAGATTTGTCCCGGTGATTGTCACCGTTTGTCCGCCTGCCGTCGGACCGGAATCCGGATCAATCCCTGTGACCGTAAAAGCAGGCCCATATTCATAAGCATTCGTCATAGTCACCGTTTCGCCATTAATGGTGACTGCTACATCTACCGGACCGATTGGGTGTGCCGGTGCTTTACAGGTGATTTCAGTGTCGGAAACCACTGTCAAGTTGGTACAGAGCAGTCCATCAAAAGTCACACCCACAGTTATAGGCATCACTGCGCTCAGGACTGGAAGATTACTATTAGTGCCAGTATTACCGTTGCCGAGTTGACCGTTATTGTTCTGACCCCAAGCATACAGATGACCGTTCTCATCCAGGGCGAGAGTGTGACCAGAGCCAGAACCAGTTGCGATCTGGGTGATCTGTAGTCCAGCCGTTAGCGGACTACCAGCGATCGCACCGTCAGAAATCTTGATCGGCAGGTTGCTCTGGGTATTATTACCATTGCCAATTTGACCATAACTGTTATATCCCCAACCGTACAGTTGATCGTTAGTGTCCATGGCGAGAGCGTGAAACTGGCCGGCCGCCATCTGGGTGATCTGTAGTCCAGCCGTTAGCGGACTACCAGCGATCGCACCGTCACTGATTTTAATCGGTAGGCTACTGTTAGTTCCAGCATTACCATTGCCCAGTTGACCATTACTGTTCTGACCCCAAGCGTACAGATTACTAGATTCGTCCAGAACGAGAGCGTAGTTAGCGCCAACTGTGATTTGGGTGATCTTTAGCCCAACTGTCAAAGGACTACCGGCGATCACACCACCAGAAACCTTGATCGGCAAATTGCTTGGGGTGTTGTTACCATTACCGATTTGACCATTGCTGTTAGATCCCCAACCATAGACATTACCGTTCTCGTCCAAGGCAAGAGTATGACTAGTACCAGCTGCGATTTGGGTGATCTTTAGCCCAACTGTCAAAGGACTACCCGCAACTACACCGCCCGAGATCTTGATCGGTAGATTGCTGTCCGTGGTATTATCTATCCCCAGTTGACCAGAGTTGTTCCGTCCCCAAGCATACAGATTGCCGTTCTCGTCCAGAGCGAGAGTATGGCTACCACCGCCCGCGACTTTGGTGATTTTTAGCCCAGCGACCAACGGGCTGCCAGCGATTGCACCATCAGAAATCTTGATCGGTAAGTTGCCGGTAGTATTATCACCATTACCAATTTGACCGTAGCTGTTATATCCCCAAGCATAGAGGTTACCACCCTCATCCAGAGCCAGCGTGTGCGATGCGCCAGCCGCGATCTGGGTGATCTTGAGCCCAGCCGTCAAAGCACTACCACTGATCTCTCCATCGCTAATCTTGATTGGTAGATTATCGCCAATGTAGTTACCATTACCCAGTTGACCGTTGGCGTTGTACCCCCAAGTATAAACATTACCGTCAGTATCGAGAGCGACAGAGTGAGACAAACCCGTCGCAACCTGTTGCCATTCAACCCCTTGTTCGAAATTCGTCCCAGTAATCGTCACCGTTGTCCCGCCAGTTTTCGGACCTGAGCTCGGACTAATCGAATCAACACTAAACGACGCTGCCCGAGAGTTGCCGAGCTGCTGTAGCGCTGCGCCGACTAGTAGTCCTCCCAAAACCAACGTAGCCACGATGACAACCGCGGGTTTTGGTTTTCTAATTCGAAAACGTGGTTGATGAAGAAAAAGAAAACTGCGAACAGGACTAATGTCTCGAGCCCATTCGAACAGCTTATTCAACAATATGCTCACTTTTACCTTTTTTGGGTTTATTTTATTATATGTTTGTCTCACCACGAGACGTTAGTCATTATAGCAGTTATGGTTGAAACGAGTCAAGAGTTTTTATGAAAATTACGAACTCTGCTCTAGCAAGATCGTCAGCTATGTTATGATAAGGTTGTGAAACTAATCAAGCGTTTTCTTGGTCAGCGACTGCATGTTTCGTGGTTGATCGCTTTTAGCTGCGGCGGATTTTTGGGCGGGGTAGGGTTGTCGCTGCTGTTGCGCGATAGTCTTTTTGCGGCGCCGCTGTGGCTAGCGGTGGCGGCGATTTTGATTATTTTAACTTTTGTTAGTCGTTTGCGCATCATGGTGATTTTTGCGTTTGTCGCCGGTCTAATTCTCGGACTGGCGCGGGGAACGTGGGCACGGGTTGATCTAAATGTTTATAGCGATTGGCTTGGGCAGGAAGTAATTCTGCGCGGCGCTGTCAAAGAAGATCCGGATATCGGAACGAGTCACGATTTACGATTAAAGTTGGTTGGTGCCGAAGTTATTTTGGCGACTGATTATGACGATTTGTCGGGCGAAGTAGGGAATTTGGACGAATATTTCACACCACTACCGGGTCAGATTTGGGTCAGTGTGATGGCGCGTGGTGCGGAGGTTAAACGTAGCGACATAGTAGAAGTTTCCGGTAAGTTGGGGGAGGGCTTTGGCACTTTTCCAGCATCAATGTCGTTTGCGAGCTTGGTTTCGGTGACGCGCTCGCCCGATGCTGATCCGATGCGTGATATCCGCGATGGTTTTGGCGACAAATTGCGCACGGTGATCGATGTGCCGGCTGCCGATCTCGGGATGGGGATTCTGGCGGGGCAGAAAACCGCCTTGCCGGCGGATCTATCGATGGCGTTTATCGCGGCATCACTCACACACATCGTCGTGGCCAGTGGTTACAACTTGACGATTTTGATTCGTTTTGCTCGGCGTCTGTTCGCCAAGATTTCGAGGTTTGCGGCACTGAGTTTTAGCGGCCTATTGGTTTTTGCGTTTGCCTGTACGACCGGGTTTTCGCCGTCGATGACGCGAGCGTCGCTAGTGGCGGGTTTGAGTTTGATCGCCTGGTACTATGGTCGTCGTTTTCACCCGATCGTGCTACTGTCGATTGTTGCAACGATTACTGTCACTATCGACCCGAGCGTGATTTGGGGTGATGCTGGTTGGTACATGTCATTTCTATCCTTTGTCGGCGTGATTATTTTGGCACCACTGCTCAGAAATTATTTCTGGGAAAGAAAAACTGCTACCGTCATTGCGAGCGTAGCGAAGCGATCCAGTGATATTAACAAGAGCCCTGGATTACTTCGTCGTTTCACTTCTCGTAAAGACGGTGACAAATCGATACCAGCATCGTTCAGAGACGTTTTCATCGAAACCACGTCGGCTCAAATCATGGCTGCGCCGATTATCGCGCTGTTTATGGGGCAGTTTTCGCCGTATGGACTAATGGCGAACTTGCTAGTTTTGCCGATGTTACCACTGGCGATGCTGCTAACATTCATCGCCGGAATCGCTGCCTTTATTTTGCCGAACGTCTTGGCGCAAATTGTCGCCGCCCCGGCGCAATGGTTACTCGATTATGTGATCGGCGTGGCGCGCTGGGTGTCGGACTTACCCGGCGCTAGCCAAGAAGTTGTCGTCTCGTCTTGGGCTTCGGCGGCGGTTTTCGCCATAATCGTCGCGGCGATTTTCTACCTGAAACATGTGACGAAACACAATTTCCGCGAGGACAATGTGGTAGAATAAAAAGTCATGGAGTGCGTAGTTTTTCTCGGCGCTATTTTGTCTGCTCGAAAACTATGCACAAAGGTGTTTGCTGGTTTGCTTGCCCGAGGGGATTGTCGGCGAAAATTTCTTCCAAAGTATGTGCGGTCTCGTCTGTGTCAGTACCCATCATATTGCGTCCAATATCGTTTGCGTCTATTACTACAACACCCGCGAAGCTTTTCTGGTATCGTTGTGGTACAGCCTTGCGAACTTTCGCAGATAGCTGCGCTGCAACTTTCTCGGGATCTTTTGGCGGTAGTTTTGCGGAAACATTGGCCGGATAAACTGAATATTCTGTCGGTCCGTCAATAGCGCGAATATTATTACCAACCAGATTATAGAATACTCCGCGCTTGCCGAATAATTTACATACAGCGCTACCGATTGATGCGAATAGAATGCGCGGCAAGCCGGCTTCTTGGATCGCAAGTTGCATTGTAAATGGGCTGCCTAGGCCAATACCAGTTGGGGTGCGTGTGACAAACCGACTGAGTGTACGCGCCCAAAAGCCAGTTTTTATATTCCAGACAAAATACGATCGACCCTGTGTAATCGCAACAATCTTCTCGCTAATAAACAGAAACCATTTGCCGTCTGTAGCTACCTGGTGTTTGGTGGGCTGTTTTGGTAACTTTGCGAAAAATTGCTTGACACGATCGACCACGAAGGTATCCAGTTTGGTTGTAGAATCAACAAGTTCTGTACGCAATGGATAGCGTCGAAACGCTCGTGAGTCAACCGCGATGTCTAATTTCTTCTTGTCGTTGGGTACGAAATCACTCGACTTGGTCTTTGGCGCGATCTTTGGTTCATCAAAGAATTCGCGTAACCACAATTCAACGTTAATTATTCGCCAAAAGGCCATAGTGTCAACGTTGTTTCTTCCTTTTATGAAGCCCTCAAACGCACTCAGGACCTCCGGCTGATTAAAGTATTCGCGACCAGCGAATTCTTCGGACAAGAAAATACTGTAGAAATGATTTTTCAATCGTATAAACCATTCGCTTTCGGGGGTTGTAAAGCCTATTTTATTGCGGCGTCGACGAATCAAATCCGGCAATTGGCCACGCAGACTGTCGCGCAAAATGCGCTTGTTCCAGCCATGCCTGATGATTGCATCGTCAGACAATGTAAAGACTTGCGTTACCAGTTCACGATCCAGAAATGGCACACGACCCTCGATGCCAAAACGCATAGTGTTTTTGTCCTCGTATCTTAGCAGTGCCGGAATACTGTTTTTGAACAGATCATCCAACAGGCGCAATTTCAAATTATTGGGAATATTTGTAAACTTCTCGCGATGATTTTCTTTTACAAACTTTTGCTTCAGAAAGGTAGATTGATCGATGCGGCGGCGAAGGCGCAGCTTGTCTATGATACGAAAGCGCACCAACCGCAACAGTACATCTAATGACATTAACAGTTCAGCGGTTAATTTCAGCCAACGTTTTTCGCGACGCAGCTGTTTTAGGTAAACCAAATAGTATGGCACGTAGCCGGCCATGATTTCATCGGCGCCCTGACCGTCCAGCAGGACTTTGACATGCTTTGAGGCCTCGCGCATTACAACGTATTGGGCGTATGGCCCGGTCGAAATCAGCGGCTCCTCCTGGGTGCGAATAAAATCAGACAAATCAGCCTTGAACTCGTCGGCCGTTGGACGAATCTTGTGCACTAGCAGGGATTGGTCAGTTGCTGCGGCGGCCGCATCTACGTATTTTTCTTCGTCATTGAGCGATCCTGGGAAAATTGCTGAAAAAGTATTTTGCTTAGCGCCGACTGATGCGGTGGATTTTTTATCGTCGCGCATTAATTGGCTAATCAAAATTGCCACAGATGATGAGTCTAGCCCGCCAGACAGGGAGGTCCCAATCGGTACGTCGCTCTGTAATCGCAGACGTATAGATTGAATCAATTGGTCACGATAGTTATTGGCTGCGACATCATCATATGGCGTCTTTATCTGCGTACATTTTTCTAAATCCTCGCGAAACTGGGTGTAAGAACTAATTTGGGGTTTGTGATTCTTGCCTATGATTAGCATTTGTCCAGGCAGCAATTTTCGCACTCCGTCAAAGAAAGTTTCATCACTGTCGTCATGAATGCGGAATTTGAGGTAACGATAAATCACCCTGTCATTGGGCTTCTTTGCAATTAAGCCACTGTTGACTAGCGGCTTGATTTCCGATGCAAAAATTAAACCACCTTTCTTTACATTCGCAAAATACAGCGGCTTGATGCCAAAATGATCGCGAGATAGGACTAGGCGCTCGGTTTTATTGTCGTAGATCGCCAGTCCCCACATGCCGTTAAATTTGTCGAATGCGGCCGTATCCCATTCGGCGAATGCCGCCAAAACCACTTCGGTGTCGGAATCAGTTGCGAATTTGTGCCCCAGTTGCTCTAATTCGGCACGCAAATCCAGATAATTGTAGACTTCACCATTGTAAATCATCGTATAGCGACCATCAGCGGTAGTCATCGGTTGTTCACCGCCAACTTTACCGATAATTAATAAACGACGATGCGCCAAGCCGACCTTGGCTTTGCGGTCTGAAAAAACTCCCGCACCATCAGGTCCACGATGCGCCAAGCATTCGTTCATGGTGTTCAGTAATTTTTCGTCCGCTACAACATTAAAATAGCCAGATATTCCGCACATGACGTAAATTATATCATTATTTTGCAGAGTGTAAAAGACTAAATGCTGGAGGTCGTGATATAGCGATGAAATTATCTGTACTGGATGATTTTCTTGCAGGACCAGGTCCTGCAAAAACGGGGCTTATGGTTTTTCAATTCGTGTCAGAAGACACGGTGGAGATTGCCCATCATGCGGTATCCTGCAATCATCTGTTCCAACTCTTTGAGTTCGTGCCAAACATCATAATCATCCAACAGACCGAATTCGTACTCTTCTAGTGCTCTGATAAAAGTATAGTAAATCTGTGTCAAGCATTCTCTCAGCTCATTCGTAATTGAATCTATGTTAATCGACGGGTTAAGTACTCTTTCTAGCTTGAATGGTTCAATACCAAGCTCCGCCTCGATCTCATGTAAGTCCTCAAAAGCATCACCTGCGATGAGCGTTTCGTCCGATAAACATGCTTCGTGGGTCTCCCCATATTTTACGATGAAATCCATAAGTACTTTGCGTACAAACTCACCTCGGGTGAGGGTGCTCATACCTTTTTGTTCGATAGCTTCGTATTCACGAAGCTGCTTTTCTAACCACGCCGCTGACAAGACACCATCCCGCCGCTCTTCTGAGTAGCCAAGCAAGTAGGCTCGCATGGCCTGGTAGCGCACACCATCAACTATGTCATAGGACTGGCCATTCTCGAATTGCTTATTTGCATGATCGAGTTTTTCGTCGAGCGACAGGTTGTTGAACTCCGTCTCTGCCGCAGGGTCTCGCGTCTTCTCATCCCACCCTTTGACAAATTCAAAGTAGAGATTCTCCAGAAGTTCCTTCATCCCGTCTGAGAGTATGCCCAGGTTAATTGACGGATCCAACACACCCTCTAGACTGAATGACTCGATACCCTGCTGAGTTGCAGTTGTCTGCTCGGTCACAGGATCACCCTGACTGTCGATGAACCCTTTAGCCACTTGCATGAGCACTGCAGTTTGTGGGTATGATTGTTTGTCAGGCTCAGCTGAGGGATCTATATCTCCAAATCGTCTTAAGTCGCCTGTTTCCATAAAACTCCTTCCTTTAGAGCCAAATTAATGTGATAATCTTCGACGGTTTTGGTTGTTCGCTATGATCTTGGGCGCTCCTTTCCTTGTAGTTTGTGTGGCTATCAAAAAGGACAGCCACGTAGCTGTCAGAGCTTCGAACAGGGTTAAACCTGATCTGTTTTTCGCGGCTGCCCATTACATGGTTTAACCGCGTTAATCAACGCTTCCTGTTCGAAACTCTGACTTTACTAATATAACATGAATTTTGAAAAAGTATAGGATTTACAATCAGCTCCGTTCCCGCAGCAACAGTCAGAACGGAGCTTATAATCAAAAACGCCATAAATGGCGTCATGAATTTTACTGGTCGGCTAAGTTACACGATTATATAACTACGATTCTCTCTAAATGCGGTGCAAATGCCTTTGAGATTAACCGACTCTATAATTGTATCATGGTTTAACCGTTCGGCGGTAGTCGCCACCACCCCTAGTGCGATATATGGGTCTAGCCTATGGTATAAAATAGGTATTTTCACTTTTTTAGACCGACAGCACAGGGCGTTGCGACACGTCAAAATAAAAAATTGATGTCGTATGCCTTTTAGCTCGACGAGTGCTAAATATACCCGTTTGTGTTGTAAAAACTACCATTGACAATTTATATACGTTTCGTATATACTGGATGCAGGTTAGTTCTTTTACAAATCGATTCATAATATAACGCTATCAAGTTAATATATTGAGATGTGTGAGCATCTGAGACTTCCCTCATGGGAAGTAGTAACGCCTTATGGTTAGGTAGCTAGTAAGTCATAAGCTTAATAGTTTAATCTTTCTTCATCAAGGGACTGTCCAAATCGTAGCTATCAAAAGTTTGCGATTGCAGGATACCACCGGACGCCTTCGCCCATTTAATTTTGATAGCTGCGAGAGTAGATTGTCCATTCAATAACTTTAATAGACTAACCCTTATTGGAAGGAGCCGCTTATGAAAGAAGAAGTCAGATACTCTTTTTACCGTGAATCGTGGCGTCCGTACAACGGGCTGGAGATAAGCAATGCTTATCAAGGTGTTGCGGAAAGTGAAAACTATTCTGTCGATTATATCGCAAATAGTAAGAATAATCCGCGACATTGCGGGTGGCTAATCGCCACCCCTAGCCTGTAGTCGAGAGGAGAAAATATGTATACGTTTCCAGAACTTATAAAGAAAATTCGTAGCGAAGCTGGCTTAACTCAAGCTGAGTTTGCAAATAAGATTGGTTCATCGCCAGTCCTTATTGCTATGGTCGAGAGCGGTCAGAAAGAAGTATCTAAGAAACTGCTGCTTAAGATAGCAGAGGCTCTACGCGTCCACCCCGCCTCCATCACACCTTTTTTGTATGGCAATAAGGAGGCAGACCCAGCTAATGCTTCTGGTGTCGAGAAGAATCTACTGTCAATGGGTATCAAAATGCAAGATTACCTCATAAAGAATAGGTCTAAGTTACTAAAATAATATGAATGAACGCTATCCGGACATTGGCATACGTAGCAAGAATGAACTTGCAAAAAGAATTATCAGCAAGTCGCTTTCTTACGAGGAAGCTCTTGAGCTAATCAATGATGTTTTGGAGCATTACGACAAATACTGGAAAGATAATCTGAAAATGTCGCAGCCCAAAAAGAATAAGTGGGTGCGAAGTGCATACGGCACAAAGTTGGGTAAATTACTCAAGCTAATCAACACTAGAGTTCTGAACCCGTATGATTCTATGCTCCCCGATTTTATATTTGGTAGCGTAAGCGGTAAAAATCATAAAGCGGCAGTCCTACACTTACTCGGTAGCAAACAAAAACGAATGCTGTTGGCGTTGGACTTAAAGCGATTCTTCGAGCAGAATCAATATGACCGTGTCCGTAGTCTATTCGCACAAAAATGTGGTTGTCACGGCAAGGGGGCTACGACACTAGCGGACTTATGCTGTGTTCCTATAGGAGCTAAGGACGCTCCGGGCAATTGCAAGACTATCGCCCGCGGGTTCTCTCCGTCTCCACGATTGGCAGTTTGGTGTAACCTGGATGCTTTTATTAGGATAGATAGAGTTGCAAGAAAAGTTCTCAAGGATAAGGATTACAGAATCGCCATATATGTGGACGATATCGGGATAACTGCCAGTAAAGTCACCGTCCAAGATATGATTAAATTACATAAAGAGATAGATAAAGTGCTAAAAACTGGCGATAAGAACCAGCCCCTGTTGCTCAATGATGACAAATCTCGCATAGTGAATCACGATGGTAGCACATACGACATGAGTGGAAATCTCATAGGAAAATGGGCTTTTGAGCATTTAGGTATTGTTATGGGGCGTAAGTCTTTGGCTGTCGGGTCGAAAACTAGACTAAAGTATTACGCCCTAAAACAACAAGTAGAGAAATCAAACAACAAGAGTAAATTGAAGAGAAGCCGAAAAGCACTAAAACGCTACAAACACTATATCGAGTCAAAGTAGGCGACTAGTTTGTTGCTTGCTAACGATTTTTTTGATGGCTCTCCTTTATCTTCTTATCTGTTAACTCAAAAAAGACCGGCATATAGCCCGGCAGGTATTGCTCGCCACTCTGTGATTGCGTTTGAAGGAAATACAATAGGAGAGTAATGACTACTTGACGAGTAAATGGGCGGGTTCGTTTGCTCTAATTTTACGCACACAACCGACCCCCCACCCCCCAATTTCAAAAAGATACTATACAGGTATATGTATGTTTGGACAGGGGGTTATAGGACTTTTCGGCTTGCTATTGCTCTACGCCGTTCATACAGTTCAAAATGTCGATTGTATCAGTGTATCTTTCTTCGCACGGGTGGACAACTGGCTGAGGTTCTGGCTTCTGGCTGGCTATTACCATTGCCACTATGGAAAGAATCAGTGCTACCGATAACACTATCAGCATTCGTTTATTCTTCTTGGTCATTTATTATGTCCCTCCCATTGCTTGTCCCAGAAATTATTAAAATTCTCTAATATGCTTATCTCTAAACTCATTAAGAAATTACCAGTCATATTAACTTTGCCCATATCCTTCATCTCCGGCTTATCGTATGACCAAATGACCTTTAAGTAATTACCAGCAATTATATTTACTGCCATATCTTGATTGCAGGACCTGGATTGCAGGACCTGGTCCTGCAAGAACGGAGCTTATAATTCTAGTGAAATTCATAATGCCACAAGTGACATTCTGAACTTCACTGGTCGGGGTGATCCGACTTGAACGGACGACCTCCGCGTCCCAAACGCGGCGCGCTACCAACTGCGCCACACCCCGGCACCTAATCGCCTGTCCAAAATGGTCGGGGTGATCCGACTTGAACGGACGACCTCAGCGTCCCGAACGCTGCGCGCTACCAACTGCGCCACACCCCGGGACAGGTGTTGTTATTATATCACAAGGTCGGCATTCGTGTGAACTGCTTGGACATCGTCGAGATCATCGACGGCTTCGAGTAAATTCATAATTTTTTGGGCGGTATCGGGGTCGGAAATTTCGACTGGGGTGCTGGCAACGTATTCCAAACCAGCGTCAACAACTTTCAAACCTTTGGCAGAAATCTCCTGACGCACGTGGTGCAAATCTTTCATGTCGGTGTAAATTATCAATTCGTTTTCCTCCTGAACAGCGTCTTCGGCCGTCGCGTCCAAAGCGATCAATAGCAACTCGTCGGCATCCTGATTCTCGCCAATTTCGACGCGGATAACGCCTTTTCTAGCAAATTGAAACGCCACACTGCCAGGCTCGGCCAATGTCCCGCCGTGCTTGGTCAAGGCCGTCCGCACTTCTGGAAAAGTCCGATTGCGATTATCCGTCGCCGTCTCGATAATCAGCCCGATACCGCCCGGCCCGTAGGCTTCGTAGACAACTTCCTCGAGGACGGCTGCGGATTTGTCAGCCACCCGATCGATGGCACGTTGAATATTCGCCGCTGGCATGTTGGCGCTTTTTGCCTTTTCGATCGCCATGGCTAAACTTGGATTCATCGCCGGATCGGTTCCGCCGCGCGCCGCAATCGCGATCATGTTGCCGATTTTCGTGAAAACCGCGCCGCGCTTGGCATCGGTGACGGCTTTTTGACGTTTAGTCGTTGCCCATTTGCTGTGTCCACTCATAATATCTATTCTATCACAGATAGATGTGATACAATATCCGTATGCTTTTGGTGGGGTTTCTCGGGTGGTGGTATAACACTGGCTGGCGTGGCCAGGTTTCGCGCATCGGTGACACGATGATCAGAACCAACGATTGGTTTTCGATTCCGCTACTCATCAAAACATTTTTTGCGCCATTTCGCCAAATTTCGGCTAACGAAATCGGCAACGACATTAGCTCAAGTTTTCGAGCATGGAGTGACCGCATGTTTAGTCGTATGATCGGCGCCTTCATGCGCTTTTTTATGATTATTTTTGGTGCAATCACACTAGTATTAATCCTGATTATTAGCCTGATTCGTTTAATCCTTTGGCCGATTTTTCCGCTAGTGCCGGTGATCGGCATGGCTCTAATGTTAACAGTAGGAACGCCGTGGAACCTATTCTAAAATTTAGATCAATGCGGGGTGTCAAGGCGCGATTCAACGCTCGTGGCGGCAGGTTTCTAGATTTAATTGCTGTGGCACTAACCATTCTTTTGCTACTGGGCGGGGCAGCGCTACTGATTCTTGCCGAACCGATCGGTTGGCTACTGCTCGGGCTGATAACTTGGCCGATGATGTTTCATATCTGGAAAGTTCATGATCTTGGTCAACTCCCGCCGACTAAAAATCCACAAAATCTATCGGATATTTTAGAAGGAGATTTATTGGGTGTGTTGCCCAAGGATCCGTCACCGCGCGATCTAGCGACGGCGGTCATGAAAACCAATGGCGGGCGGTTTTTCTTTGTCCGGTTCGGTATCTCAGCCCAGTTTTTGCCAGATTTGGCGTCACCAGAGCCAGCCGATTCAGAACCAATCTGGGCAGAAACCTTAAAAATCCACGAATCTTTACCAGACAAGCCAGAAACCATTTCAGCAGCGACGCTAACGGCGGCGATTGTCCGCATGACGCCGGCCATGAAAGACATTTTGAGCGCGCTGCATCTCGATGAAGACGACATCGTGAATGGCGCTGAATGGTTTTCGCATTTAGGTGCACTGATTCGTTATCATGACGAGCCAAAGTTGACCGGTGGTATCGCCCGCGATTGGGATTTTGGTTATATCCCAACTTTGCAATATTTTGGCGTCAATCTATCGGCTAAGTATTCTGCTAGCCGCTCGTTTAACACTCACTTGGAAAGTCATCAAGAATTGGTCGCATCAATTATTAACACATTCGGATCTGGTGGGCGACAGAATGTAGCACTCATCGGCCCGCTCGGCGCGGGAAAGTCAACAATTGTAGACAGCTTTGCTGAAACTATCATGGATGGGACTAACAAAATCCCCAATAATTTACGTTTTCGCCAAGTTTTCGCACTGGACGCAGCTTCACTGATCTCGGCAGCTAGCGGTCGCGGCCAAATTGAAAGTTTGGTCAACAACCTGCTCGTCGAGGCGCACGAAGCCAAAAATATCATTCTGTTTCTCGACAATGCGCAGCTCTTTTTCGAGGACGACACTGGCTCGGTGGATATCTCGAACATTCTCCAGCCAGTTCTCGAGGGCGGTGTGCTGCGACTAATTTTATCACTCGATGAGCAGAGGTTTTTACAGATTTCCCAAGCCAAACCAGCCCTGGCGGCTAGTCTCAATCGTCTCCAGGTCGAACCACCGGGACGCGATGATGTCTTGAAAATCGCTGAGGACCAAATCATTTCTATCGAATTCCAACGCAAAGTCACTTTCATGTATCAGGCGCTGGTCGAGGCCTATCGTCTATCCGAGCGTTATGTCCAAGACATCGCCCAGCCGGAGCGGATGATTCAACTGCTCGAAAGTGCAGCTGCCCAAGCCGAGAATGGTTTAGTTACGGCACAATCGGTGGTCACGGCGATCGAAAAAACCCTCGGCGTCAAAGTCGGCGGTTCGGTTGACGCCGACGAACCAGCAGAGCGCGAAATGTTGCTCAACCTAGAAAATTTGATTCATGAACGAATGATTAACCAAACCGCGGCGGTCTCGGCGGTCTCGGCGGCGCTGCGGCGAGCGCGGGCGGGAGTGCGTAACGAAAATCGGCCGATCGGTACATTTTTGTTCCTCGGCCCGACGGGTGTTGGTAAAACTGAGTTAGCCAAAAGCTTAGCGGCGGTCTACTTCGGTGGTGAAGACCACATGGTGCGGATCGACCTTAACGAATATGTCCGCAGTGACGACGTAGCGCGACTGATTGCCGATGGCGCGACCGATCCGAATTCGCTGTCCGCTCAGGTCCAGAAAAATCCGTTTTCGGTTGTCTTGCTTGACGAAATTGAAAAGGCCCACGAATCCGTTCTCACGACGTTGCTCCAAGTTTTGGACGAAGGAATCTTGCGGGATATTAATAATCGAGAGATTTCTTTTCGTGACACAATTTTGATTACCACGAGTAACGCCGGCGCCGATCGAATTCGTGAATATATTGACAAAGGTTACAAACTTGAACAGTTTTCTGACCAACTTCAAGACGAGTTGATTTCCACCCAGGAATTTCGCCCAGAATTCTTGAACCGCTTTGACGAAATTGTCGTATTTCGACCGTTGACCAAGGAAGAACTCCTGCAAATCGTCGACCTAATCCTCGATGGCGTCAATAAGAATCTAGAAGTCCAAAAAGTCATGGTGACTGTTGATACGGACGCCAAGCAAGCCTTGGTTGACGCCGGTTACGACCCGCGACTCGGCGCGCGGCCACTGCGTCGCGTCGTTCAACGAACAGTCGAAAACATTGTGGCGGAAAAGATGCTGAAGAGGGAATTGGTGGCCGGTTCGGGGCTGCGAATTACGCTAGAGGATCTACAGGATAGCGGCGGTTTGAAAGACAACTCTCAGTGATGGTATAATGTCTCCTAGCGCGGGCGTCGTATAGGGGTTAATATCGAAGTTTTCCAAACTTCTGACGCGAGTTCGAGTCTCGCCGCCCGCACCATCGTTGTTAAAATTACAACATGCTCCGGTAGCTCAGTGGATCAGAGCAGCGGGCTTCTATCCCGCGTGTCGGGGGTTCGAATCCCTCCCGGAGTACCAATGCAGAGATTTTTTCAGAAAAGTTGTCCGTTTGGGCAATTTTTTTGTTAAGTTCGCGTAAGTATTGAAAAGGACAAAAAATGGCTCCCCGCCAGTTTTAGGGCATCACGATTTTTTGATGTTAGCCTGCATGCAAAAAGGTGCTATACTAGAGTTGCTAAAACATCAATTTAACAATCTATGGCACACGCTGTGCCTTTACGGGAAAGTTGCGACCATGTGCGCGATCAAAACCTGTAAAGGCATAGATTGTTGATGTTTTAGCGAACTGCATGTGGTCGCTATTTTGTTTATGGCGACCAGAAAGGACAGTCGCTATGAGCAACAATCTAGGAGCCACAACTGTTGCGCCGAATCCTGAGAACACAAAAGGTTTTAATGGACTAAGTGAAGTGACCAGCGGAACGCCGCTATTTACCTTTGAGAAATCAGACGATCAACCCAATATTGATCCTTATGTCGGAAAGACGTCTCGTGAACTGTATGAAATTGCGAATTCCCTAAAAGAGTCGGGTAAAATTGTCGAAGCAGCGGACTTATACGACCGAGCAACACATCATCATCAAGCTATGCGCCTGTGGGAACAAATTGGCGATTTAGAAAAAGCAAAAGAATCGGCAGAAAAAGCAGGAGATCAGTTTGAGGCTGGGCGCATTGAGCAGAAAATTGCTCAGTTACCAGAAAACCCTTATTTAGCGAGGCAAAAAGCCATAACTGAAAAAGAGGCGCAAAGAGGCAGTATTGAACACAGCTTTAATTTATTTGAAGACATTAGTGAACTTGGTGAAAAAATTGGTTTCCACGGCTTCGACAACAAGGTTGTAGCAGACATCGGAACAAGAGACGGCAGATTTATAAATTTATTTTACCGGCTTGGTGCAAGCGAGGTTTATGGCATAGATCCTGACCAGGAATCATTACAAAAAGCTGTCGATGACGGGAAGTTAGACGAAGAACATGCTGTTGGTACAACTTTGGAAAATATTCCAGACGAAATTGCCGAAAAGATTGAAGCAGCGGCAATATTTAACTTTATTATTGGTCTAGACCAACAGCAATCTTTTTTCAAAAAATTAGCAGATATTTTACCCTATGATGGACATGCCTTGGTAACGGTTGCCGAGAGAGAAACCTTAAATAACATGCTAATGAGCATTCGTGGAATGTTTACCGCACAATATGTAACTAGGGTAAGTGGACAGAACGATTTCCCGCACAAGTACCTAGTTTTATTGACAAAATCGTAATGCTCTAAAACTGACGAGGAGAAACATTCGGTTCCATTTTATTTCGTACTAAAATAGGTTCGAACTTTTTTGTAGAAAGTTACCAGGGTAATTAAAAACCGCCTACAGCGGCGGAAAGTTGAAAAAGTTTCAATGCTGGGGTGGCTAATCGGGCTCGAACCGACGACCTGCGGGACCACAACCCGCCGCTCTAACCAACTGAGCTATAGCCACCACGACCAAAACGACTGATGTCTATATCCACTCTATCACAACTGGGTCAGTTGGTTAGAGCGGCAGCCGCTTATGATTCTACTCGCGCCTGCGCGCTCGGACAAGCAACTGAGCTATAGCCACCATGCGCGAGTATCGTATCAAATTTCGCGGAAAGTTTCAATGTGTGCACCGAGGCTGTTGAGGCGTTTATAGAAATCTTCGTAACCGCGGTTGATGTTATAAACATCGCGCAAAATCGACGTGCCGGGCGCAGCCAGCATAGCCAGGAGAACGACGACACTCGGCCTGAGCGCCGGTGGAGCGACCATGTCGGCCGGCCGCCAGTGGGTCGGACCAGTGAGGTAAACGCGGTGCGGATCGACCAACTCGACTTGGGCATTCAATTTAGTTAGTTCGGTAAAATAAATTGCCCGATTTTCGTAACTCCAATCGTGAATCAAGGTTCGTCCTTCGGCCATGGTGGCGATTAATCCTAGGAAAGGTAAGTTATCCATATTAATCCCCGGAAACGGCAGCGCGTGAATTTTGTCGCTAGCCGCCGTCAGTTCGGATTTCTTGATCGTAATATCGACCAGTCGCGTTTTTTCGTTCTGAGAAAAATATTCTGGACTCAGTTCGAGATTCAAACCCATACCGCGCAGTGTGGCGAGTTCTAGTTCGAGAAATTCAATCGGCGCACGCCGCACGGTGATTTCCGAATCAGTCATAATTCCAGCAGCCAGAAAACTCATCGCTTCGATCGGGTCTTCACTGACAAAATATTCAACGTTTCGATTGATTTCCTTAACCCCGTGAATTTTGAGAATCGTCGTGCCGATACCTTCGATTTTGACGCCGAGTTTTTGTAGGAAAAAGCAAACATCCTGGACCATGTAATTCGGCGAAGCGTTACGAATAATCGTTTCGCCATCGTTCAGCGCCGCCGCCATGACGATATTTTCCGTCGTCGTATCACCACGCTCGGTCAGCACGATCGTACCGTCGGGCTGGCGTGGCTCGACGTGCACCTGGTAATAATCCGTATTTTGGGCGGCTTCGACACTCATCCCAAATCGGCTCAGGCCAACCAAATGCGGTTCAACGGTGCGTTTACCGATGTTACAACCACCCGCAAATGGCAGACGAAATTCCTTGTATTGATGAAGCAGCGGTCCAAGAAACATCAGAATCGTTCGAGTTTTTTTGGCAGCGTCGACATCCATTTTGTCCAATGAAAGTCGTTTTGGCGGATCGATCTCGAGATCATTTTCGGTATTCAACCAACGATAACGTACACCAATCGATTCAAAAACTTCCAAAATGCGGTTGACTTCCTCGATCCGAGCAACTCGCCGCAGAGTGGTTTTACCTTTGTTCATCAGCGACGCGCAGAGCACCCCGAGTGACGAATTCTTACTAGTTTTCACCCGAATTTCACCACTCAGTTGACGACCACCATGAATGCGTAAATTGAGTTTACTTTCCTTGTTAACGGATAAAATCTCGGCGTTCAACGCATCGGAAATCCGAGCGATTATCTCAATACTGATATTTTGCGTACCCTTTTCGATACGATTGATCGCCGACTGGCTGGTGCCCAGTTTCTTGGCTAACTCGGCTTGTGTCAAACAGTGATTCGTACGTAGCTCGGCGATTAATTTGCCAATTTTTTCGCGATAAAGTTCTTTTTCCATAGTACCAAGTAATATATCACACATGATATATCAAAAGCAAGGACTCGCCATGATCCAGGTGATGTGTTATACTAGGGTCAGCAATCGGAGGAGGAAGTCATGACGTAGAATCGAAAGAGAACTATGAAACGAGTTTCTTTTGATTTTATTAAAGAAGGAGGAGAAATGTTTGATCAAAAAGTTTTTGAACTAATCGATAACGAAATGAAACGTCAACGCGGCGGTCTAGAACTGATTCCCAGCGAAAATTATGTCTCAGCGCAAGTTTTGAGTGCGATGGGTTCGGTGTTTACCAACAAATATAGCGAAGGTTATCCGAATTTTTCTGATCTCGACAGTGACGAATCGATGATTGCCACAGAAATTTTGCCGAATCATCGCTACTATGGTGGTCAGACCAATACCGACCGCGTCGAACGACTGGCGATTGCTCGGGCGCGAAAATTGTTTGGCGCGGATCATGCCAATGTTCAACCACATTCTGGCGCCCAGGCGAACAATGCGGTTTATAATGCTTGGCTAAAACCTGGCGATACGGTGCTCGGCTTGGATCTCGGTTATGGCGGACATTTGACGCACGGCGCGCCGGTCACCCAAAGTGCGCAAATCTATAATTTCGTTCGCTACAAAATGGATCCGACGACGGGAGAATTTGATTATGACGAAATCGAAAAAATCGCGATTAAGGAGCAACCGAAAATCTTGTTGGTTGGTTATTCGGCCTATTCGCGGATTCCCGATTTTGCCAAGTTTGCGGCGATCGGCAAGAAAATTCCTGGCTGTCTGCTGATGGCCGACATGGCGCACGTGGCGGGATTAATCGCCGGCGGCGTGCACCCGAATCCGTTCGATTTTGGTTTTCATGTCATCACGACGACGACGCATAAAACCCTGCGCGGACCGCGCGGTGGATTAATTTTGTCGCGTGGAGTGGTTGGCAATCCTTTGAAAAAGCCAGCCAAAACTCTTGCGAATATTCCAACCTTGATTGATCGATCGGTTTTCCCGGGCACCCAGGGTGGGCCGTTGATGCACGTGATCGCCGCGAAAGCCGTGGCTTTTCATGAAGCTTTGCAACCCGAGTTTAAAAAATACGCGGCGCAGATTGTGGCCAATGCGGCAGAGCTGGCGGAGCAATTAAAGAAGCGTGATTTCAAACTAGTGACTGGCGGTACCGACAACCACCTAATCCTAACTGATGTCATGAGTAGTTTCGGCGTTCACGGTGGCATCGTCGAGGAAGTGCTCGATCGAATTGGTTTGACGCTCAATAAAAATGCGATTCCTGATGACACGCAGCCACCGTTTCGCCCATCGGGTATTCGTCTCGGTACGCCGGCGATTACGACTCGCGGCCTGCGCGAAAAGGATATGGAGCAAATCGCCGAATGGATGAAACTAGCGATCGATAATCGCGATAATCCGAGCGTGCTAGAGAAACTACGCCAAGAAGTCCAAGAATTCTCACAACAATTTCCACTGCCGAGTGACAAACAAGGAGAAAAAGATGGATCAAACTAGAATTATCGAACGTGCCGAAGAATTTGTTCGTGAACGATTAAAGGATGAATTAACCACTCACGACTACTAACACGTCACGGTATGTATCACTGTAGATCTTCATCGTCAAATATCCCTAAGTCAGTGAACTGTTGTATAAGTAAATCGCGGGCTTCTAGCGCTCTCCTACGGACGCGCACTCCAACCAATCTAATGAGTGCCTCTTTGATCTTCGCTTCTTCGTCGGAAGAAAACTCAGACTGGACTACTCTCTGCCGAGATGGCTCCCATATACTCGAAGACGAAACTACGACTAGTGAGCCAGTTATACCATCATATTGTGCAGAATAATATCCTGACACATGAGTCGGGTTGCCTTGATCGTCTTGCCCCTCCCGATCTGTATCCTCAACGAGAATTATCAAATCACGTCGACAAGCGTTTGCTGCCAACTGTGCGAGCGCTGGTGGTTGAAATTGGTCACCCCATTCATATCCATCCATATTTGGTAAATCATGATATAGTTTACTGGCCCAAACTGTAATCTTATTCGAATATATATTTACGGGAGAGTGGTCGTTGCGATAGAGATAGTCGATTGCGTTTCTATGGTTCCACTCGCGCGCCAAAGCCTGTCGTTCGTCGGGATCATCCGATTGATTATAATGCCGTTTAAGAGTTTCTTCCTTATATTCAGTTAATTTAGGATTTGGTAGATAATAATCCGGAGCCTCTCGAGTCTCACCGGGCAACAAAATCCCAGCTTGATGAATTCGTTTAATAAACGCTGCCGCTCGCTGTGTATCGTTGCTCATGCGGTCGATCAAATACTGCAAATAATCACCCATGAGCCGCCGTTGGAAGTGCTCGAATTCTTCCTCAGTGACTACCCCGTCAGGTTCTGGTGGGATATCTTGATTGTCTAGACTTTTCTTAGAAAATACATCATTCTCGTCGATCTGCAAAAGTAGATCTGGTAGTAGTGGATTAGCTGATCTAGAGCAGCCAACTACTAGCTCTTGGCGGTTAAGCGTTTGGAGAAGCCGCTCTAGCCTGTTTATCCAAATGAGCTCGCCTGACGAGCTTCGGTGAGAATGGTGGCTCTCTTCTAGACAATCTAGATCCAGGATCACTTTCCCATTAATTAACTGAAAAGCGTTACAATTTGCTACTTCTCGTAGCGGGGTGTTTCGAGTTGGATCGTCAAGATATGACGCAAGTGCATCACTGAAGTTCTCCAATTTGTTAGCGGATGGGGGGGGCTTTTGTGTCATTGTTTGCTATTGCTGGATAAGCGTTCGGATTCATTACCAACCTCCTCTTTTAATATCAGATTCTGAATCATCGTACATGTTATCGAAGCTCTTGTCAAGCTATAAACTTTCGGGTTCTTGCTCGAGCGTCACACTGAATTTTTCCTGGACGCGGGTGATGACTTCGGATTTGAATTTCTCCAAATCATCGGCGGATTTAGCGCTCAAGTTTGTCACGACCAGCGCGTTTTTTGGATAAATTTGCATGCCGTGGGCGCTATAGGATTTGAGTCCAGCCTGGTCGATCAACCAACCGGCCGCTAACTTTTGCTTGTCCTCAGGCATTTCCCAATGTGGTGCATCGGGAAAGTCGGCGAGCAGTTTATCGGCCACGGCGCGCGAAACAATCGGATTTTTGAAAAACGAACCGGCGCTAGCGGTTTCCGCTGGGTCGGGCAATTTGTCCGCACGAATAGCGATTACCGCTTGACGAATATTGATCGACGTGTAATCGGTAATGTTATTATCATCCAAATATTTCTGTAACGACGGGTAAAAGGGCGGGCGCGGCGATTCTTTACTGAGTTTCAGCGTCATCGACGTGATGATGTGATGCCGCGTCGCCGGATCCTTGAAAATACTATTTCGATAAGAAAATCCGCACTCGTCGTGATCAAGCACCACAAATTCGTCGCTATCGGTATCATACGCCTCCAACTCGACCAAAGTATCCGCAATCTCCTGGCCATAGGCCCCAACGTTTTGAATCGGCGTCGAGCCGGCATACCCCGGAATCGCGCTCATCGCTTCGACACCACTCAAACCAGCATCGACCAATCGTTCGACGACCGAATCCCAAATTTCACCTGCGCCAATTTTATAAGTGGCCGAAACGTCATCCTCGTCCAATTTCTCGAAACCTTTAATCCGATTAAGGATGATCACACCGTTAAAATCACCACGAGCCACAACATTACTACCACCACCCAAAACGAACCACGGCAAGTCATGTTCACGAGCGAATTCGACGGCCGTCACGAGATCGTCTTGACCAAGAATCTCAGCGACATATCGGGCCGCACCACCTAACCGCATGGTGGTCAAACTAGCGAGCGATACATTTTCTTGGTATTTCATTGTTTCTCCATGAACACCATTTTAACACACATGGTTTGCGTGAATGTGAGAGATAGCGTAAAATAGTGGCCATCCTCCCCATGGGTCAGTAGCTCAGTTTGGTTAGAGCACCTGCCTCTTAAGCAGGGTGTCGTGGGTTCGAGTCCCACCTGACTCACCAGGATTATTCCCGCCACCTACCCGGCGGGTTTATAATAAACGTATGCGCCCGTAGCTCAGTTGAATAGAGCGTTGGTTTCCGGTACCAAAGGTCGTAGGTTTGAATCCTATCGGGCGTACCAAGGAATGTCATGATATGTCTAGAAAAATAATTTTATTACACAACGGTACACGTCACATTCGCAGTCTGCGACGTCTCTTGTCGCAATACGGTCGCGTGACAGTTGTGCGTCGTCGCGATTTCAAAAACCTGATTGATACCACGGGCGCGATCCTGGTGCTGTCTGGAAGTCCAGTTTATTATTACAAGGAAGCCGCTCTAACCGAAGAGATGAGAATTATTAGAACGCACATCGGTCCGCTGATCGGTATTTGTTTGGGTGCACAACTGATTGCTCGTCATTTTGGTGGCGACATTGTCAGACTAAAGAGGCGCCGCCGCGGCGTGGCTAGCATCACCACACCAATCGGCGATAACACGCGTGTTTTCGAAAGTCACAAATGGGCTATCACCAAAATCAGCCGACCACTAGTCGAAATCTCGCGATCCAAGGACGGAGTGGAAATTTTTCGCCACGCCACCAAACCAATCTACGCGATGCAATTTCACCCAGAAGTCCGTCTCGGTCGCGACGGTCATCAAATCTTTGGCCACATCATGCGCGAACTGGGAATTAACTCCACTAAACCGTACTGACAAAAATGTGCTAAACTAGTTAAAGTTATGGTTTGTATCGCTGCTTTTATTATCTTGGCGATCCTGGTCCTGTCGCTGCCGATTGTTCGGTTGTTCAACAAAAAGGTCGCCGATAGCATTTGGAAATTGTTCAAGAAAGCCGCTCACTGTGTTTCGCGCCGGGCGACTTTTCGTAAATGCGACTCAACGTTTAAGGATGATGTCAAAAATTCGATTCTAAGGAAAGTGGTGATTAAACATCCAACTTGGGTTAAACCACTATCGATTATTATAGAAACTACCTCCGTTCTTATAATCCTCATCACAATTTGGTCGCTGCTAGTTGGCGTCAAGTCACTAGTTTCGCTCTACGTTTACGGTACTTGCAATCCGTCGCAGCCGACTTCGTGTGTTCTCGACAGTAGCGAATCCTGTGGCATCGATAGCCAACCGATCAGTTTCTTTGAGAATCCGATCAAATGGACGGGTAATTGGTTCGTCGAGTTCGGCGAAGCCATCGCCGCCATCCCGACGCGGATGAAGCATTGGGAGGCGCGCGATTATCTGCCCGATAATCCGTCTTATTACAATGAGTATGACGAGAATAAACCGATCGCCCTCGACGTTCTCGATCCTGGTTGTATCATTTGTCGACGTTCCTATATCGCCCAAAAGGACAGCGGATTTTTTGATGAGTACAATGTGGCACTCTTGATTTATCCGATTCGCGATCGCTTTGCTAATTCGGATTTGGTCGGTCGTTACATCGAGGCGGCGCGGTTGACACCAAGAGAGCAGTTGGAGAGATTCATGATGATGGATTCTTACCGCCCAACCGAAAAAGATTCGGAGGCATATAAGAATTATTATCATCGTCCGATCGAGTGGTTAATCCTGGACCGCATGTTTACCGAGAACACGGACGATGGCGATAATTTCCAAAATGCGTTTAACTTTACTTATGATGACAAAAAAGCCCGCGAAGTTTTAAACGATTGGCTCACCGATTTTGGTTACAGTGACGAAGAATTGGCCGAAATCCTTAAACTAGTCGATTCGGATCAAATCAAAAAAATCATCGACCAAAATCGCGATATCGTTGATCATCAAATCAAAACCAAAAAAATCCCGACAATTATCTATGATGGCCGACGGCACGACGGGCTGTTCGAAAAATAAGTGTGCTTGCGTTCGCTCGAAAAGTTCGCTACAATAGAACCCAAGCGCCGCGCGGCGGGAGTTTTCGGTGATGTAATGTCATTGTCAAATCTCTCTGGTCTAAAAACTGCGTCGCGCGCGAAGTAAACTATTAATTTAAAGGAGTAAAAATGGCAACATTTTCACGTAGCAAACCGCACGTCAATGTTGGCACAATGGGCCACGTTGACCACGGTAAAACCACGCTGACCGCAGCGATCACAGCGGTGCTGGCAAAGAAACTGCCGAGCGATGTCAACAAACCGGTCGCCTATGACCAAATCGATAATGCGCCAGAGGAAAAACAGCGCGGCATTACGATTGCGACTTCGCACCAAGAGTACGAATCAGAAAAACGTCATTACGCGCACGTCGACATGCCGGGTCACGCCGACTATGTCAAGAACATGATCACCGGTGCTGCCCAGGTTGACGGAGCGATTTTGGTCGTTTCGGCCGCCGACGGTCCGATGCCGCAAACTCGCGAACACGTGCTGCTCGCCAAGCAAGTTGGTGTGCCAAAAATCTTGGTCTTTCTTAACAAAATGGACCAGGCCGATGCTGATTTGGTCGAACTAGTCGAAGAAGACATCCGCGAGCTACTAGCGAAAAACGGTTTCGACAAAGACGCTCCAATCGTCAAAGGTTCGGCGCTCAAAGCTCTCGAAGGCGACGCTGCCAACGAAGACGCAATCATGGAACTCGTCAAAGCGATGGACGAATACTTTCCAGAGCCAGTTCGCGATCTCGATAAACCATTCCTAATGCCGATCGAAGATGTCTTTTCGATCAAAGGTCGCGGCACTGTTGCCACTGGTCGTATTGAACTCGGTGTCATCAAGGTCAATGACGAAGTCGAAATTATCGGCATCCGTCCGACTCAAAAATCTGTCGTAACTGGAATCGAAGCCTTCAAGAAAACTCTTGATCAGGGTCAAGCTGGTGATAACGCCGGTATTCTGCTGCGCGGTATCGAGCGGACTGATATTGAACGCGGCCAGGTGATTGCCAAACCGGGTTCAATTACGCCACACACTGAATTCGAGGCAGAGGTCTATATCCTAAGCAAGGAAGAGGGCGGTCGTCACACGCCGTTTACCAAGGGTTACAAGCCGCAATTCTATTTCCGCACGACCGACGTTACTGGCGAAGTCGAGTTGCCGGCCGACAAAGAAATGGTCATGCCGGGCGACACCGTGACCTTCAAGGTCAAATTGCATGCCCCAATCGCCATGGAGCAGGGATTAAACCTCGCCATCCGCGAAGGCGGTCGAACCGTCGGTGCCGGCGTCGTCACCAAGATCATCAAATAATCCCGAGCCGCAGAGTCCCGCATTTATTCCCGAGTGCAATCCCAAGAATTGATGCGGACCCACGATTTTGATTTCCAAAATCCTGTGTGCTATAATTTTGGTCAGGAATTTGATAAGGAGGGCCAAATGGCACTAGATGATGACGATAAAAAATGGATTATAGGTGTGATGAAGGAATCGGAATTTAATCTGCGCGAAGAAATTCTTCATAATCGTAAAGAAATCAAGATTATCAAGAACGACGTCAAACAAATCCGCGAAGACTTAAATACCGAAAGTGAAAACCGCGTTGACGATACGAACGCTGCTTTTTCCGATATGCAAAAATATTTCGCCAAAACCGATAACCTAGAAGCGCGGGTCACAAAACTCGAAAAGGCCAAGACTGCGGCATAACAGGTAGAAAAACTCCTGCCAGCACGGAGCTTATAAAACTTGCGTTTTGCGGAAACCCGTGATAGCATAGCACCGTATATCAACTAATCGCCCCGATAACTCGATTTTGAGCCACGGCAATAGAATAGAGGTTACGGAGCACGCAGGGAGAAATCATGGCAGAGACCAAAAAAACGAACGCGGCACCAACTGGCGTCAAGCCGAAAAAGTCTAGTGCGACGACTACCAAAACTAACGACGGTCAAGGTCCGCGGATTCGCATCCGTTTGAAAGCCTATGACCACAAAATCATCGACGCTGCCGCCAAGCAAATCGTCGATACCGCAGTGCGAACTGGTGCGCAAGTCATCGGCCCGGTGCCTCTGCCGGTCAAACGTAGCACTTTCACGGTGGTGAAATCACCTCATGTTTACAAAAAAGGCGGTGAAGCTTTCGAAATGCGCGTCCACAAACGGCTAATCGACATCGTGAGTGCCACGCCCAAAACGATCGATACTTTGCAAAATCTATCACTGCCCGCTGGTGTCGATGCCGAAATCCGCATGTGATCGCGGTGGCTAACCGTCCTCAGCCCACCACCTTCGCGACACTAGCGGGTGTTTTACACTGTAAGGACAAGTGTAATCTATGATGGTTGTAATAGTCAAGATAATCTTCTAATTC
>JGI24702J35022_10000223_pt1 | contig 31962 bp, 19 predicted proteins | sample TergutTh196P4_FD_35022 | JGI IMG/M metagenome (IMG submission 35022) | reverse complement strand
CCTTTGAGCCTAAATTTTGCATTGGGCATGCTCTATAATGGCGCTTCAGGTGAAACCCGCACTGAAATGGCAGAAGTACTTGGCATGGGTGATTTCACAGAAATTGAAATCAACGAATATTATCAAAAAATGTCGCAAGCGCTTTTGAAAATCGACCCGAAAACGGATATCTCGATTGCCAACTCGATTTGGCTCAGAAATGGGTTTCCGGTGAAACAACCTTTTATTGACGTCAACAAAAACTACTTTGATGCAGCGGTACAATCGCTTGATTTCAACAAACCGGATGCAGTCGACATCATCAATAAATGGTGCTACGACAAAACAAAAAAACGTATCCCGGAAATCTTGAAATCTATTGATGGCAATATGTGCCTCATCAATGCGCTCTATTTCAAAAGCCAATGGAGTTCCGATACAAAATTCGATAAAGCTAACACAAAGCCGGGAGATTTTACCAAAGCCGACTTGAGCGTCATAAATGTAAACCTGATGGAACAGACGAATAGATTTCTCTATTATGCCGACGAAAATCTTCAATGTATTGAATTGCCCTACGGCAATCTGGCTTACAGAATGGTGGTCATACTGGGAGACCATAGTATGAGTATCGACCGTTTACTCGACTATTTAGACGATGCAACCTGGCAAAATATCATAGATTATAGCATGTTTCGTGGCCAAAAAGTGTGGTTGAAATTGCCGCGATTTAAAATCGAATGTGATATGGATCTTGCAGAACCGGTTATGAATGTAGGTATGAAGCGTATTTTTCAAGGTGGATTTGCCAATATTTCCGATGCGGATTTAGCCGTATCCAAGATAAAACAGAAAACATTTGTGGAAGTGAATGAGGAAGGTGCCGAAGCCGCCGCTGTCACATTAATTGGAAGGGATGGCGCTCTCTACGAACCAAACGAACCTTTTCAATTTTTCGCAGACCGCCCGTTCCTGTACCTGATAAGAGAGAGAAGTACCGGCGCCATCCTGTTTATCGGAAGGATGGACGAACCGAAAGAATGAAGAATGAAGTGATCAGTACACAAGTTGTCATTAAAATAATTATCTTTGCCAAAAATTTGAATCCTGAGATCGCCAAAAAAGAAACCCTACGTGCAATCTAATTTCGAAAAAGTCGAGATGAGAATTATTTTGAAAAGATATGCGGTTTCTGGCGGCGGTTTTTATCGGGGAGAAGAACTGTTGGATTGAGGAATAAAGTGTCATGTTTTAAAAATTTTTTTATTATGAAACACATCGTACTGATTACGAATTATTTAATGCTTTTGTTGATGCTACTGACAGTTGCATCGTGTAAAAAAGATACAAACCCCGAACAGGTGGTGATAGCTACTTCGAAAACGCATGAGTTATTACAATTACTGCCGGAGACAGCCCATGGTTTGACGGTCGCTAAACTGTCGGACGATTATCATTTTTTGTTGACTACGACGGAACACGACCCGTATGTCTCGACAAGCAAGTTGACAAAAGCGAATCCGACAGATTCTGTCGTGTTATGTTTCGAATATAAAAGTAGCAAGGAATTGGAGTTCATGCAGATATTCTTTGCCGATCCCATAGCGGAAGCACGTTCCATGAAAACAGGCAAAGTCCCTTCCGCAAGCACATGGAAAGAATGGGCTGTGACATTGAACAAACAGATAACCGACTATTCATGGGGTAACGTCGGGCATTACCTGCGTCTCGATTTTGGCGATGATGCGGGCTATGAAATAGAACTGAGAAATATCCATTTCAGAGGTATGACCCTGGCTGAAAAGGAAGAGGAAGATGCAAAGGAAGCAAAAATTGCTGCCGACAAAAAGTTTGGAGAAAATATTCGAAAATATTTGGATACGCAGTTTACTTCCTTTATTACAACTGTGGATGCAGGGACGAATATCATTACAGTAAAGGGAACGATTGTAGGCGACGGCGATTTTGCGCTTTGTGAAATCCCACCCTACTTGGATGTGGCACAACTAAATGATTTTGCATTGTGCCGTCCGCTGAACGCTTCCGTATTTACCGAAACATTCGACCGGTACATCGAACGGGACGGCTTCAACTATGACCGTACACTGTCAAAATGGCTGATTGTCAAAAAAAGTGCAGGCGACAAATATGATACGATGGCCTCACATGCCCGTTACCCCGATTATATCTATGCGACGGAAGCTACCATACAGCAAAAACCGGCTGGGAAAATTGGCTTGGGAGGCTATATCAACCATGGCACACAACGGCAGGACTTGGACGATTTAGGTATTACCAGCGTTACCGTCAACCTGCCTATAACCGAATTTATGCGTAGCCGACAGACCGGTAATGCGATAGAATACCGGTATGGAGGCAAAAATTATTATTTCGAGAGAAACTGGATTGAGTCCTTCGATGCCAGACTAAGGGAATGTGCCACAAGAAACATCGTCGTAGCTGCTATTGTGTTGATACAACCCGCCACGAATTGTGCCGACAGAGAGATAGGCGAGTTGCTTCAACACCCCGATTTTGCCGGCGGATACTACACCATGCCTGACATGACTTCCCCGGAAAGCGTCAATGCATATGCTGCCGCGCTCGATTTCTTAGCAAGCCGTTATTGCCGCGCCGACAATCAATATGGACGTATTCATCACTGGATCATGCACAATGAGGTCGATGTAGGTATCGAATGGACTAACATGGGCCATAACAAGCCGATGCTGACCTATACCGATGCGTATATGAAATCAATGCGAATATGTTATAACATCGCCCGCCAATATGACCCATACTCGGAAGTGTTCGGCTCGTTTACCCATTCCTGGACAAGAGCCGTTGGCATAGCCTCAGACTCATATCCTACACTCGACATGCTCCGTGCTATTAATGATTATTGCAGGGCAGAAGGCGATTTCCGGTGGGCGCTGGCCTTTCATTGTTATCCGCAGGATTTAAACGAACCTAAGACGTGGAACGATACGGAGGCCACCTATTCAACGGCCACAGCAAGGATAACCTTCAAAAACTTAGAAGTACTCGACCACTGGGCGAAACAACCCGCTAACTTTTATCAGGGTGTCGAAAAACGTACCGTATGGCTGTCGGAAAACGGAACTAACTCAAGAACATACAGCGAAACCGACCTTAGCGAACAAGCAGCAGGGTTTGCCTGGGGATGGAAAAAGTTGAAATACTTGGATGGCATCGACGCCATGCAGTGGCACAACTGGGCTGACAACGAAGCCGAGTTCGGTTTACGCATCGGCTTGCGTATGTTTAGCTCTTATAACCTCGAACGCAAAGAAGTGTGGTACGCCTATCAGGCCGCCGAAACACCCGACGAAGACCGCGTGTTTCAAAAATACCTGTCTCTCATCGGAATAGCCGATTGGAACATTATCCAAACAATTTATTGATGCTTGCTGATAGTACTACTTAGTTACTACTTCCCAAATTTTAATCTTTCTGTCGTACCCGTCGGGGCCTTCGATGCTGAGTTTGACGACCCATTCACCGGCTTTTTGGTATTGATGGATGGGGTTCTTTTCGTTAGAGGTGGTTCCATCGCCGAAATCCCAGATGTATTTTGTTATTTGTCCGGTAGAGTTATCGGTGAAACGGATGAGACGTTGTTCACGGTCTAATTCGATGAATGACCAGTCGGCTGCTATTAACGGTCGCAGGGATGGTTCGAGGGGCATCAGACGGAAGTAATTGAGGTAAGAAGCGTCGCGTATCATCCTGAAATCGTGCGACAGACACATCACAGGGTCAGCTTTGGTTTTGCCAACATCGTAGTCGATCATACACCATGACATGGCTATCAGCTCGTTCTCCTTCAACTGCGATATGACCGAGCGGCTGATACCTTCTACTGCTGCGTAATCGAAGGGGGTGATCAGGAACTCCATTTTCAGGACGCCGCTTTCACCAGGGGCGAAATCGTACTGATAAGCTACGTTGGCATAGGGGAAATCCTTGATCCAAGGGGTCGAACCCCATACCATCGCCCACTCCTTACCAGGTTGCACAGGGGTAAAGATATGGTAGTTCTGCGCATGTGCGCCATGCCCCTTAAAATGCAAGTCGCTGACAGGCAGTTTCCGGGTGTTGCCGTTGTCCTCCTTGATGAAGAGGCCGCCGGAAAGATCGGCGTCAATGACTAATTCGAAAATATCTTGCCGCAAACCTTCGTTGGCAAAGTCCCAGCAATCGTCGTAAGCCTCCAAGTAGAAATAGAGGCGGTTTTCGCCGTTTACCCAGCCCACTTTTACCTTCAGATCAAATTCCTCGGGGTTAAGGTTGGCGCCCCGTCCTCCGTGCGTGTCGAAAAGTTCGGATAACCCTATCGTATAATCATCGGGTACCATTGCCCAGTCGGAGAAGTCACCGTCGATACGGGGGATGGCTGTTCGCGGAAACTGAAAAATCTTGTATTCAGTCATAGGCTGACATATTGCTTGCCGTATGAATACAAGCGTCAGCAAGCTCAATATGATTATTTTGTTCATTGTTCATTGTTAATTAAAATCTAACATCACAGCAGATAGAGGGGCTATGGAGACTGTTATTTTGCCGGGGTTGAAGTCTTTTCCTGCGGAAGGGGTGGCGGTATGGAGGCGAATGTCTTTGCAACCGGAGGCGTCGACCGTGACAGTTTGATATTCGGGGAGATAGTTGACGACAAACTGGGCTTTACGTCCATCCGGGAGAAGCCAGCTACTTGTAAAAACCGATTCAAAAGGTATTTCCCGTCCGGCAGCGCGGGTTATCATCGGGACGTGGCGGGCGCCTTCGATGGGTAGCGGCTTAACCATGCGGCCATAGATGAGATAGTCTTTTCCAAGGCCTTGTCGCCAGCCGCAGAGGTTGTTAATCAGTTGTACCGTTTGTTGGCGGTCGGGTCCCGGCACTGTCCATGACCCACCCCAGTCCCAGATCATCTCGCCGTCGTCGCGTATAATGACGGTCAACAGATCGCCTGCACAGAACGCATAGGCAAGACGTTGCAGGAAATTGGCAGGCGACTTTTCCATGTTTATCATATGACTAACTCCGTTTTGGTTGCCCATGAAATTGTTTACATATTCGTGGTACACATAGGCATAGGCCGGAACAGGTCGTCCTGCTGCGAGGTTGATCGTTGCCCGTGCATCGTTGAAAAGCAGATAGGGCATGAATGGCTCGGCAGCGGCAGCTTCGCATCCGATCAGGCATTGTTTGCCTGCATGGTGGATGATGCTGCGGCAGTTGTCGTATAACGCCGCCATTTCTTCGATGAGCCACAGTCCGGGTCCATAGCTGTGTCCATGTTCCGTTCCGTAGCAGTGGTAAGCGCCTCCGCCAAGGTTCTGGTCGAAGTATTGGATATAATCTGTTTTGCTGTTCACTATCTCCGCTATCTGTCCGGCAGCAACCTGTTTTACAAAGTCGTTGGCGGGGCACATGTCGTAGCCGGTACGCTGCGCATAATTACCGGCACATACGCCGTTTGTAGCAAGCGTGCCGTCCGGAGCTATTTTCATGACTTTTGAAAGTCCTTCGCGTTCAAATTCATCCGTCATGTCATACGAAGGGTCGGTATTGCTATGTAATGTATACCCTATCCCGCTTGCATAAAGTCCTGCTAAATTGCCTTTTTCGTGCAGGGCGTTCACAAAGTCACCATACATTTTCTCGCCTCCATACGGGGGCCATACATAAGGAGGCGCCCAGGGCGCTGAGCCTTCCCAATGCATCAATAACGCCATGATAGGGCTGCCAAACGCCTCCGCATACCGGTCGATATATTGTATGGCATTGGTATAAGGGAATAGTTTGTTAGGCGTCTGGTCGCCGAGGTCGCGCACACCCCTTACAGGATAGGTGATGACTACCGGCGATGAAAAGAACCAGTCGGGTAATGTCTCATTATCTGCTATTTTAGGCGGTAACTTCATATCGGAACTCTCGACCCAACAGCGGTAAATATCGGCTGCATCAAACCAATCGCCGTCGAAAACGCCCACGATAACATGATAGGGTAGGGTATAGCCTCCTTTCGCTGCTCCTCCTGTAAAAAGACGCAGGTCAAGTTTTATCGCGTCGTCGTTCACGCGGTGAAACTCGAAGGCCTTGGGGTAACAACGGTCGTCATGCGTAGCCAAGTAAAGTCCGCCATTGTCATTGTAATAGGCCATGAACTGCATCTGAACGGAATTAGGGTATTGCCCACCCCAGCCTATGAAGGGATATTCTATTGGCTGGTAGCGAAGCCAACCGCCTTCTTCACGGATGCGCATGTCTTCGATCAGACAGCCCTCCTGTGCAGGCCAGAAGACATGGCCACTCCCGCCGGTAGCTATCAGATCGTTCTTGACCGTTAGGTTAGGAAAATCGATATGGTCGAGCAGATAAGGCGTGCCGTTGTCTACCGTTATGTCCCATGCCGACAGCCTTTCGCCCTTGGAAAGCCTGATGACTACCCTGACTTTCAACTCTGCGCCGTCGAAACCCTCATAGTCGACGATTAGTTTGTCTTTTTTGAGGCGGGAATGGATGAGGGATGCTTGGGTGGCGTCAAACTCGACGATACGACCTCCTTCGTCGCGGTGGCGAAAGCGGAGATTGAAAACAGGCTGGTTTGTATAACCGGAAGAAAGCAGGTTGTGATCTGCGTAAACGATTGATTCAACCGCTGTCAGCGTTTCGTCCAAGGAGATGGATAAAAAATCGTTTTTTAGCTTGCCCGTATTCTTACTGCATGATGTGCAAGTGATAATTAGCAGATACAATAGAAGTTTTTTCATCGTAACAATGATGACAGGTTGATATTACTCGAAAATTTCGTCGCACATGGAAAGGGGGAGAGCCTCGACTGCTGACCCCCAGTTGGTGTTGGGTTTTGCATCCATCGTGAATAGTAAGGTAGCATCGCCGCCGAACAGCTCATCGTGGCGCAGCCAGTTCTTCGTATAAGGTTTACCGTTCAACTTCACTGATTGTATGTAGCAGTTATCGTGCGACACTTTTGGCGCCTGTATGGTCAGCGTTCCGTTGGGATGTTTGAGTTTCATTTCCCTGAAAAGAGGCGTTCCGATGAAATAGATACCGCTACCGTGCGTAACGGGATAGAAGCCCATCGCACTGAAGACAAACCAGGCCGACATCTGGCCGGTGTCGTCGTTGCCGCAGATACCTTCCGGCGTGGTGTCGTAGAGCGTATACATCACATCGCTAAGTAGTTTCTGCCCTTTCCATGGTTGTCCTGCGTAGTTATACATGTATAAGGTGTGGTGTCCGGGTTCGTTGCCATGTGCATATTGACCGATCATACCGGTGATGTCGGGGGCGGGATTGTCGCCGTGTATCTCTGAACTGATGATGAATAACGAATCTAACTTTTCAATAAAGGCCTCTTTGCCGCCCATCAGGTTGATCAGGTTTTTACCGTCATGCGGAACAAAGAACGTCCATTGCCAGGAGGTACCTTCACAGAAATCGTCATCCGGTCGGTAATGGTTGGAGTGGAAGGGATCGAATGGGGTGCGCCAGCTACCATCTGACATTTTGCCGCGCATGAAGTTGATACGGTCGTCGAACAGGTTACGATACCAGCCGGCCCTGCGGATATAATTGTCATAATCTTCTTTTTGTCCGAGCATCTTAGCCATTTGTGCGATACACCAGTCGTCGTAGCAATATTCAAGCGTTTTTGAAGCGGCGGTTACTTCGAGGTCACAGGGCACATATTCGTATTGCTTGTAAAGCATGGCGCCCCGGTAGGCTTTCAGAAAGAAACCGATTGTATCACGGTTGGCCGACATTTTCATAGCGTCGTAAAGCGCCTGTACATCATAGTCGCGTATGTTCTTATGATAGGCGTCGGCAATCACGGGCATCGAGTGATAGCCTATCATACACATGTTCTCAACGCCTGCCAATGTCCAGAGAGGCAGCTGTCCACAATGCCGGTAATGTTCGAGCATTGTTTTCATCAGGTCGTTGGAAACGTCGGGTCGCAGGATAGTTATCAAGGGGTTTTGCGCCCTGAAGGTGTCCCACAGGCCTAAGACGCCCGCAAAATAGCGGAAGTCGCCCTGATAAATTTGCGAATCCGAGCTGCGGTATTGTCCATCCACATCGGAGTAAAGCATCGGGTAGAGCATGGCATAATAGAGACAGGTGTAGAAGACTTCCTTCTGCTGCATTTTGCTGTCGTGGACCACTATGGCTGACAGCGCTTTGTTCCATTCCGCACGGGTAGCTATCCGTACTGCATCAAAATCGCTACCGGCGATCTCGGCTTTCAGGTTCCGTGAGGCGCCCTCCATGCTTACCGGCGAGATACCTACGCACGCTATCAACGGCTGTCCGTCCTGTGCAAACTCCAAGAGGGCGCGTACGTCGGTACCGGTCAGTTCGCGTGCATTCTCACGAAACAACCTGTCCTCAAAAAGACGGCAGGAAAGGATCGGTTTCGAAAACTCGGCATGGAAATAGACATGTTGTTCAGGCGCCCATCCGTTGGAAATGCGGTATCCGCGCACCGTATGATCGTCTACGATTTCGAGACGGGCTATTTTCACCGTGTCAAAATCTTCATCGGCAAAAATAGTCGTTGAGTGTTGGCATCCGTGTTTGAGGTCGATGATCAGTTGTTGGGGCGTTGCTTCAGGATAGCTGTAACGGTGCATCCCACAACGGCTTGTGGCTGACAACGCTACATCTATATCCGTGTCGAGCAGTTTGACGTGATAATAACCCGGTTCTACATCTTCCTGCAGGTGCGAAAAGGGGCTGCTGACCTGTTCGGGGTAGTTTGTACATTGTCGCCATTGAATATTGGAGACCGGAAAAAACATGATATCCTGAAAGTCGGTGCCGCCGCCGCCGGACTTGTGCGTATGGCTGAAACCGTAAATCTTCGTATGGCTGTAATGATAACCGGAGGCGGTGAAGTGGGTGTCGGGGCCTAATTGCACCATCCCGAAGGGGGCTGCCGCAACAGGTACTACACGTCCGTCGTCGCCCGTACCCATCATAGGGCACACAAAACTTGCCGGATCGAAGTCGTCTGTCGTAGTTGTACAGCCGAAATAGAATCCCATGCACAGGATCAGACATCGTGTTAAAAAAAATCGTTTTTTCATCATTTTATTTTTTCTTTTTTGCCTCCGCTTCGCGGTCAAGGAGGTAATAGATATTATCTGCAATAGCGGCAGGTGAGATAAACATGCCTCCATAGTTTCCGGTTATCGAATTATGGGTGTCAGGGAAACAATAATCGAAAGCGCCTTGTGTGTAGCGTTCGTATGTTTCGGGGATGTTATGCGGGCGCCAGTTGTTCTCGGTATGAATATTCATCCAGCGGATAGCTGCATTGGTGATTCCTCGGTGGTATTTCAGCCAGTCAATTTCGGGGTCGATCTCTTCCCAACGTATACCTTCGGCAGCCGATTGAGCGAAGATAGACAGCACTTCCCACTGCACATGGTCGCGCACCCAGTTGGCAAAATACCAGTCGCTGGAGCTGAGTACAGGTTTGGTATTGTAGAGCATCGGCACGGCGGTCGTCTCCCAGAGGTGGGTAAGGGGAATGACAGTACGTATCCAGTAAACGGCTTTTTCCTTGTATTTAGCGTCGCCAAAAAGTTGAAACGCCTTATAATTGGCGATGGCGCCATGTCCTGCAGCAAAAAGGTTCGCAGCATGGAGCGGCGTCTCCCAGAAATCGCCCCCTTCGGGGCGTTGCATAGGCAGACAGTAGTCGACAGCCTTGCGGCCTGCGTCCAAGAAACGTTGTTCGCCTGTTTGCTTGCCGATGTCCAATAGCGTTATAGCAGGCAGGATCGTGATGTCTAAAGCGGTGGCGCCGTCAAGTCCCATCGGTTCTACAAATGAGGTAGCTACCTTGAAGTCGTCTTTGCGGAAGTGTCGTCCGTCGGGTTCAAAAGCAAACGAACCGTCAGCGCGTTGGATAGCAATGATTTCATCGCCCTGTTTTAGCAACCGGTTACGCGTATCTTCGGGTGTTCCCCCTCGGGTTGGCGCATTGGCAGGTCTCACCGATTCGAGTTTCACTTGCAGTTCTTTTACTACTTTTGCATTTTTATTTTCGTTCATATAACGTGTGAGGAATCCCGGCAGACGGGGGCTGGCTTCTGTGATGGAGCGTTGTACGACGCCAAAGCCCTGTCCTTCGTGCCATAGGTTAGAGTTATAGGCCTGCGCCATCAGGTCGAGCGCTTTGCGGTAATCCCATTTCGGAGTAGATGGTTCGGGCAGACCATGACGTTTCACCCAATCGGTGACCACATCTACGCTGTTGCCTTTACTAAGCCACAGTTCGGCTTCAAATTCGATTTTTTGTCCGATACGCAACTCAAGCGGCACTTGGGAGAAAATCTCGTTCTCGTGGTTTTCGACGGTTGCATCGGGGATCATCAACCCCATCAACTGGTTGTTCATCCGGTCGACCATGTTAGGCGTAGCAAACACCGGTTGTGCATATTGCGAGCGATAGTTGAACCAGCGCGAGACCACCTTGAGGGGGTCCCATGACAGCCCGATGCCGTCGCCCTTGTGGCTGATAGCCATCAGAGGAATGGCAACCTTATTCGGATGCGGCGCTACCCTTAAAGCCCAGGGGTCTTTAAAGAAATCCGAGCCGCTTGTCCATTCGTCGCCGACTGCCCAGTCTACGCCCGGAAGGATCGCGTCCTCTTTTTCTATCCCGAAGGATGCCTCGCCCACCTTAAGCCAGGGACCACGCAGGTAACGTACTGTGTAGTTGCCGGTAGCAGTAAGGTCATAGTGTAGTTGTGCGACGGGCGAACCGGGTTTGAGTGTGATGGTTACTACCCCTGTGATAGCCGGTTCGGTGTACGGATAATGCATCCAGTTGTCGAATGATGTGCCTTGGAGCATATCCCTTATGACGACCGACTGCACGTCGAACACAAGGCTCTCGCCGACATCATTTTTTACACGCTTTACCTCTGCTGCTTCGAGCCGCATCGGTATGTCCTGGTCGAGAATCATCAGTTCGCCCAAGTGGTCTAAGACGGCCATCAGCTTACCTGTGGGCGTCTCTATTTCGCCCCACCCCCAACCTTTGATACGTTTGAAGAAATTCAGCGTGATGTACTCGTTTTGAAGCGCCACCGATTCGTTGACATAACTGCTATGTCTGAATTTAGGCGTTAGCTGACTGTTCTGACCGGAAACCGGTTGTCCGGCGAAAAACAAAACATTGATAATCAATGCAATAAAAATAGTTCTCATAAAATTTTTTCCCATGATATTAATAATTTTAGGTGCAAAAATACAAAAAATATGAAGAACAGTCTTTCTTATTTGTTCCAAAAAATTATGTTTTCAGGTCAAAATAGATTTTATAGGCTGAAAAACAGCAAAAATCAAAAACTCTTTAATGGGTAATCTATTGGAACATGGGAGCGACTTAAAGTGGCAAAACCGTAAGGTTTGAGTACCAACGATCATGTTGGTGGCGGACTCGGGGCGGACTATCCTGACATTCCGTTTGAACGTTAAGCCGGAGACGCCATTTGTCATTGCTGTTTTTTTTTGTCTAACCGAAAAAAAAAATCGATTTTTTTTTGAGGATGATTTTTTATTCTTACCTTTACATGAATTTATAGTGGTTTGGGAAAGAGTTTTCAAATCTATTATTCTAAATATGAACCTCTTAGCTATCTTTTCTTTAATTGAGAACTAATTTATCAATAGTCGTAAAATGCGTCAGTTGATGGGTTTGGGATAAGAAAAGGAAAAAATAATCAGCTATGTAAAAGTAGTTGTCGGGATACACAGCGAAATGCTGTTTTGAAATTTTATAAATTTTATTTAAATTTAAATTAATATGATAAAAAGGATCATCATATTGGCGTCATTTTTTTGGGGAGGAAGTCAAATAATAATTTCTCAATCAAAAACAGTTGATCTTCCTGTAATTGATATTTCTAAAACATACCCCAAAATAGAAAAACGTCTACAAGATATTGCCGACATTGAATATATTCCATTAGAGACAACTGATGACATATTACTGAGTGATCATGATGCGCTTTCTTATGTTTCAGATAAATATTTGATGGTACATGCTATTGTGCGGGGCGATATTTTTGTTTTCAATCGAAATGGGACAATATATTCACATTTCAACCACAAAGGACAAAGCGGACGAGAATATTCATGGATTAAAGGAGGGGTGATTTTTGATGAAAATAATGAGGAAATATTTGTGTGTTCACAATCAATTCAGGTTTATTCGTTAACCGGTGAATACAAACGAACCTTGAAAATTAATACAATGGATAATGAAATGAAAGTTTTCAATTTTGATGATGAGGAATTGCTTGTATATGATGACGTTAACGTAGATCCTTTCTTAAAAGGTGACTATAAAACAAATCCTTACAGTCTTATATCAAAAAAAGATGGGAGTCTGATTTCTGTTTTGGACATTCATCTGCCGAAAAGATATTCAACTCGAATTGCTCAAATAGATGATAAAGGGCGATGGGCGCCTCGTCAGATTTATTATCCTTGTAGTATGAATTTTGGTCCGGATTTTGTAATAGCTGATATATCATCTGATACGCTGTATCTGCTAACCCAAAGCAAAGAACTAAGACCTTTATTAATCCGTACACCTTCCGTACACTCATCAGAGCCAAGGCTAATATGGGTGACTTTTTTTGCAACCGAGAAATTCGTACTAATTGGGAAATTTCCAATAGATTTCAATTCCCGAGGTGGAGGTGGACGCATTTCATGTTTGATGTACGAATTTGAAACAGGTGAAACAAGAGCATGGACAGGTATAGATGTAGACGCAGAAATAACAAAGAGAAGTTGGACGCCGTTGGGAATATCTTCCAATGAAAAAAACATGACTGCCCAACTAATTTGGCCTTCATCAATCATAATTGCTTATAAGACAAAACAATTAAAAGGTGATATTGAAAAGATTGCGATGACGCTTAACGAAGATGATAATCCCGTAGTCAGGATTATCAAATTTAAAGAATGAATATAATATTAAATGAAATCGAATAGCATTATTAAATACTCTATTACTATATACATAACGATTGGGAAGAAATCGTTGATTGGATGTATCAAGAATATGATAACGTCCGCACACCCAGTAATTGCATCACTTCGTAAAGCGACAACATCATTTCATTACGTACTGAACGCTTATTAAGTATATTTATGATTTATTATGTTTATTTATGATTATTGTATTTGAAAAAACTGTAAATTTGCGCGTTAATATTATAGTTCGGAAAGCGTTCTTGAATATAATATTTTAAGAGTGAACATGTTATCTGTTTTTTTCGTAGCATAAGCCTGCCGTTAGAAGGGTAAAAATCTACGATTTATTCTGCCGAAAAGCAGCGCGAAAGATAACAAAGGATGATGGTAAGCACATTTTGATTGCATTGTTAATTTTTCGAACCACAAAATGCGGCAATTAATTGGTAAGGGTTCGGTAAAGAAGAATAATTGCTCGAAGTGTAGATTGAAGAAACGGATTTTAACAAAATCCTTGGAGCGTGTTAAATTTTTGTAGAGAGAAGGATTTGGCATCACTTTAAGACCGTGTATGGTGAAATGAAGATAGTAGTGCGGCCCTTGAACAGAGAGTGACGGAAGCGCCAAAAGAAATCGCTTAAAAAAAATTGACTACTCGAATTAAGAAAGCTATGTAAAAAATAGCTGTACGGTAATACTGATTAGAAAATTTAAAAACTTAAAAAATTATGAAATGTTTAAAACTAATTTTATTTATGTATTTTTTTGCTTGTTTATCATGCCAAACTCATATGGAAGGCGACAATATTGAAAGTTATAGTTTTATTGGCACATGGAAACTTGCAAATGTAACAGTTCCTTTTACTCCTGGACCAAACCCTGAATTTCACGACTATTCAATGTACAATATTGTCTATGAGTTTAGTCCAAATGGAATTTTAACGATTTCAGGCGTACCTGAATCTATTGAATTTTATCGAGGACATTCAAATGGAGAGTATTTTTACTCAACAATTGAATCCGAGCAAACACCCAATACGGGTTTATTCGGTTGTTTGTCCATAGCATCCAGTACGGAGATGATAGAAAATTTTAAAAATATTGAAAATTTTATAGATTCTTATATTATTTCTACTAACAGTTTAGAAATTAATTGCTCTCCTCTTGATGGTAATATTTATTTTTTAACAAAAACTAAAACAAATTAATTATTAATTATGTCAAAATTGTTTTTAATATTAATCGTTAATATTTATAGATTTAATAGATTTAATAATTGATAAATTATCCCAATCAAGAGATAAAGGTATTTATCAGGCATTGACCATAAAATATGATGATACTTCGTCGTTAACAATTCCAATACATTGGCCCGAAAACAGTTACCCTGGACAAGGTATATTGTTATATGGAGATTTCATTGGATTTGATGAAATTGATGAAATTTTTTATGGTATTTCATGTTTTTTAATAAATAATACTAATACTGAAAAGTACCAAGATGAATGGGATTTTTTAATTAGCTATTTACATGAAGCCGGTAAGATAGTTGAATAAATTATCTTGTTTGTATGACTTTTTTCTTGTCATTTCTTACAGTATGTTTCTATCATATCTTCTGCATCCAAATTCCCAAATAATCTGGCCTGCATGAGGGCATTACAAGCATCTTCAATCATATTGTAATCAAGAAAAACCAATCCTGCCATATAATAACTTAATCCAAGTTGAAAGTTATTTTCAATGCAGAAATAAAAATCTTCCAGAGCCACTTGTAAACTGTCACTGTTGTATCTTGCATATCCTCTTTCTAAACGAATTTCTTCCATTGGAACGTCAAATTCGCCGCTTTTTGAGAAAAAATTAACTGACTTGTCCATCCGAAAATTTTCCAAACCTTTTGTTTTTATGGCTCGGTTAAAATCGTCAATTGCGCTATGATAATCTTCTTTTCTTTGCTTATTTAAACCTCGATTAAAAAAAGCTAATGTGTTAATGCTGTCAATTTCAATCACTTTTGAATAATCCTCAATGGCTCCGTTGTAATCTTCGAGCATTGATTTGTCAGTGCCTCTATTTATAAGTGCGTAAATGTTTTTCGGATTTTTCGCAATTGCCTTATCCAAAAGGATAATCGCTTCAGCATATTTGTCCTCTGCTTCTAATTTTTCCGACTCCGATAAATAGTAGTCGGATGACCTAAAATCGCAAGACACAAAAAGCAAAAGGATGCTAATCACTCCGATAAATGTCTTCAAAAATTTCATTTTTTTTACTTAACAGGTTTGATCCTATTAGGGTCATAAGTTCCTTCGGCTTTTAATATTTTATTCCCAATTTCTGAAATCTCACTATTACCTGTTTCATTAATTCCTTGATAAACATAATTTATTATAGCGCCCAAATCATTTTGATTTTGATATTTTGGAGGTACCAGATTATTTGATACTGCTCTCATTACAATTTTATATGATTCGTGAATTAGACCTTGGTCTCTTTCAATTCCTTTCAAATCACTATTTACCCAATATGCTGTGAAAATATTGTAAGCTATAAAGTAAGCATCCAAAGCCAGCATAAATGCGGCGCCACCTCTTGTTCCTGCTCCGTTAACGTTTCCTGTGGTAACAGTGCGCGGTTGAACCCTTTTATCCGGTAATCCCGTTGATTTTGCGGTTTCTGCTTTAGTACTTCTTTCTGTAATATTATAACCTTCTTTAGTAGCATCATAAGTAGAACTCAATCTAGGCAATCCGCCTGGAGGGACATTAGGAAAAGGTATTTGATATGTAAATTCCGCAACAACTGTACTAATCCCTATCTCACCCGGTTTCCAATTGTCAGTATTTTCAATCATCCCCTTAATAGTATTTCGAGTATAATTATGTAGCTTATCAAGATCAACTCTAAAAACGCCATTACCGGTATATTTAACTTTTGAGCTTTTGGAATCACTTATTGTTCTAAACCGGTCTGAATCTTTCTTTAAGTTGTTCCCGTAAAATAAATACGTGTGAAGTATTCATCTTTTGAAATAAATCTTCCCGGATCGCTCATTTTGTCCAATTATTATCGTGATCAATGCCGTTTAAATTTAACTTTTCCGGAGCGATGACCAATATGGTGTTTGTACCGGTATAGGCGTTTATCTGTCGCGTCATGAATGTGCAGTAGGCATTGAAAAACGCTACTTTCATTACGGTCATACCTACATCGGTCTGGAAAAGTAAAATTCCGTCTTTGCGGAGCGTGGAAGTTTTCGCCCAAATGTATAAGTTACTCGATGGGATTTGTGATATTTGGATGTTTATTCGCCCGCCTCCGATCTCGTGCTGAGGTTGCCCCCGGAAGTCAGTCGGCTGTTCAAAATTAATGTCGAAGTGTTCGACTTCGTATGTTTCGCCGTCAATGTAAAATTTGACGTTTATATGTGATAGTGGTAACATAATCTTTTCGTTTTTAATTTTTTAAATTATTAATTATTAATCATATACCCATTCGTTCTCAAACTCGATACCGTCGCCGACTATCATTTTTTCTGACTGGATAATCAGCTTGGTACAGGTATAACTGTCGCCTTTCAATGTGTAGTCGACGCCGAAGTTAATGCAAGTGGCGTTTTTGAAAAACACCTTTTCTAACGGGATGTTGTCGGGGTCAAGTACCACAATCATACCATCCATATACTTGCGGGATTCTAATGCCCATTCAATCAGGTCATTCTTGGGTAATTCGGAAAGTTTCACATCTAATGTCCCGCTGTAAACGCGGGTTGTCGCCTTGCCTGTGCGGTCAATGTCCTGCCGGAAATTAAAGCTGCAGTCCAAGACCTCATAGCCTCCCTTGATGAGGCTTAGGATGTCGGCGGGGCTGTCGCCGATAATGAAAAATGCTCTGTGTCCAAACATACTTTTTCTCTTTTATTGGTTATTAGTTATTAGTTATTTCTTCTCTACATTTCCCCCAATGCCATATTCAAACATTGCCATAATAAAAAAATTCTAAAAAATCAAGTAACTACTCAGCCTCTTTCTTTTCTTGAAAGATTTCCGCAAAGATAGCGCTTTGAAAAATATTACCAAAATATTTTTATACTAATTTTCAAATTTGACTTGAAAAATATTATCTTTGCATTTCATTTTCAAAAATCGTTTGATGAATTATTCGCTGTTTCGAAAATTAACTGTAGGATTGTTTGTTAGTTGTGTGATGTTTAACGGCTGCATCACCCTATACGAGTTTTCCGGGACGGAAAGACTACATAGCGTATTAGTAGTGGAGGGTATCATCACGGATAGCGTAACGAACATTCGTTTAAGCAGAAGCGTAGGACTGAGCGACCGGTTAAATGATTATGTATATGTTGATAACGGAACAGTTTGGGTGGAATGTGACGATGGTACGGTTTCCAATACCTCACAGTTTATGGGTATGGGATATTATCATATCCTGACAGGCGATTTAAACCCCGACTGTAAATATCGGTTGAGAATATTGTTGGAGGGAGAAGAATATCGATCGGAATTTTTGCAACCCCTGCTTACGCCCGATTTTGATCTTGCATGGGCAAAGAAGGGTGAGGTCTCTATCAGTATTCATGTTTCTACGCAGGATACCATTCGTCAATCAGCATATTATTTATGGTCATTCATGGAAGACTGGGAGATAAAAGCCCGCTTGTTAGTTGATTCTTTTTGTATCAATGGCGAGTGGGTCGCCAACGATATTTTTACAACGGGCAACCGGTATTGGTGCTGGAAAAAGGACAGTTCACGCGTTTTTATTCTAGGAAATGTAGAAAGGATGACCGATCAGGCGGTTAAAAGCATGGAAATCAGGTCGTTTTTCGCTTCCAACGAGCGGTTGTCCCTGTTGTTTCATATATCGGTGAAACAACATCTGATTCGTAAAGAGGCCTATAAATACTATGCCAATTTACAAAAAAATGTGGAAAGTACCGGCAGTCTTTTTGCTCCCATACCGGCAGAGTTACCCGGTAATGTGTATTGCATCACCACGCCTGACATGCCGGTTATTGGTTTTGTGGAAGTCTCCACTTCAAGGGAACAGGGACAGTTTATGTCGGCAGATGAGGCCTATGCCGAATCCGTAAATTTAATGGATTGTAACATAGAGATACCGCCAGGCGGTTATGCTCCTCCGCAATGTTACAACACAGCCCGGTATCAGTGGGTTCATTACATGCGACAAAAATGGATTTATAATCCGCAATGTGTGGATTGTATAGCTGCCGGAGGCACTAAGAACAAGCCGCCCTGGTGGCCTACAAGCCAACTCTGACCGTCACGGCAGGAATAACGACAAAGCATTCTTTAGAACAATTTCAGTCTATCTCGATCATATAGGTCCCTGACAGGAAGCGGTATATGATTGTTTGCTCCTTCTCCTCGACGACAACATACAGGGTTGTATCCATGTCGGCTTGGTTTATTTTTACATGCCCGTCTTTGGGTAACGCTACTAAACCGGATGTGTTAGGCGGAATCATGATTTTCCATTGCAGTTTGCCGTCGGTATGCGTCCAGTCGCTGACCGTTTGGCCGTAGGGCGTTTCTATGGATGCTTTTGCTCCCTGCAATTGTCCGGTGAGCGTCGGTTCAAAACGGGTGACTTTATAGCCGGGGCCGGAGATGTCGGGACGGATGCCGGCTATGTCTTCATAGAACCAGGCATCAAAACCGCCCTGCATCGGGTGGTTGAGGGATGCTTTTTTGCCTGCGTTTTTGCTTTTTTCGCTGACAGGTAATACTTCCCACAAGGTAGTAGCGTCGGCGCTTGTCCACATCCATTCAAAGCTGTTTTCACCCTTTTTCGAAAATACTTTCCAAGCAGCATCGCTATTACCGTAGCGCGAGAGCGCCTGCCCGATACGTCCTAACCCGAAGATTCCCGTATGGATGAAACCGTCATATTTGTCGTAGATGTTACTGACAATGGCGTCGGATACCGCCTTGCGGTCGGCTACCGGGACAATGCCGAAATCAAGCGCCATTGCGTCGGCTGTCTGACTGCCAAACGTCTTGTCGTTGTAGTAGGCAGCGATGAGCGCTTTGCCTATCTCTTCTTTCAGGTCGGCATAGTATACGGCATCCTCTTTTTTGCCTAATACCTGTGCCACCTGCGACAGGATAGAGGCATCGTAATAATGAAAAGCAGTCGAACTCAATGGTATAGGGCAGTCGATGGTATGATTCCCTTCGGGTGGACACCAGTCGCCTAACCCGTAAGGGACAATGTGTTCTTCGGTGAGCGCCGATATATGGTCAACCCATTGTTTCATCTGCGGATAATGTCTTTCGAGTATGCGTGTATTCCCGAAATAGAGGTAGGTGAACCATGGCAGTTGCACGACGGCTGTCCCCCAGTCGGGCGATGCGACGCCACACAACCTCCGTCCCGGCGCAATCATGAACGGAATACCGGGTAGCTTGTCGGCATAGTAAAACTCGTTATTATGAAGTTTCTGATGTAGGGTTTTTTCGAGGAAGACGGATGAAGTAGATTGAATATCATCCATATATTTCATCCAGAAATTGTTCAAATTGAAATTGAAGTTTTCAAACGGCGCTACCGTATGTGCGTCGCCTAACCAGCCGCACCTTTCGCGATGTGGACAGTCGGTTGGCAGGCCATGGGTGTTGCTTAGCATGGTACGTATGGCCATCTCGTGCAGGCGGTTGATTTGCGGCTCGGAACATTCAAACGTGCCGGAAGGACGGACATCGTTATACACGAGTACTGCTTTGATCCATGATTTGTCGGGCGGGGTTGTCATCCCCGACAGTTCCAAGTAACGGAACCCGTGATAGGTGAAGCGGGGCGTCCACGTTTCCACACCTGTGCCGTTACATATATATTCGTTGGTTTGAACGACGCCGGTGGCGAACACGCCGGTAGTACTGAAGTCTACCGTTTTGTCATCGTTCAGGTATTCGCCCATGCACATTTTAAGGTTCGTTCCCTTGGGTTGCTTCACGGTGATACGGGGTACGGCAGCAATATTGACGCCAAAATCGAATACCCACTTTCCATCGGCAGTTTGCCATAAAGCGACCGGCGTAATCTCTTGATGGAGCCGTATCGGTTCCATCAACTGAGGGCGTAACTCGGGTGGAACTATCCCCGTGGCTATCCGCGCATTTTTCCAATCATCACATTTTGTGCCTGCTTTTGCCCATCCTGAAATGGTTTTATTGGCGTCGTATACTTCGCCTGCATAGATGTTTGTACGAAGTACCGGTCCGGGCGTCCATTGCCACGATTCATCGGTACACACCTTTTTACGGGAGCCATCGTCGTACAATATCTCTAACTGACATAATAACAAAGGCTTGCCATAATTGAAACCTTCACCCCATACCCTATCCTGGTTATACCAGCCGGCGCCTAACATCACGCCAATGCAGTTTTCTTTCTTTTGTATCAGTGAAGTAACATCAAAGGTACTGTACAACGCATATTGCTCATAGTTGGATTGCGCAGGGTCGAGTATCCGGGTCTCGTCGACTATCTTACCATTGAGATACAAGTCGCTGCATCCTAATCCACAAAGATAGACCACCGCGCGTTCCACCTTGGCGCCTGACTTGGAGGCATCAAATTCTTTCCGAAAATAAGGCATTGGACATTGGTCAGGCCATTCGGCGGTGATCCATTTTGCCTCCCATTCACCTTTGTTTTGGGGGCCGACCGAGAAGGTTGCAGGCGCACTCCATGCTGTGGCTTCATCCGAGCCATCCCAGATACGGACGCGCCACCAATAACAGGCGCCGCTTTTAAAAGTAACGCCTGATGGTTTAATATCTATCTGTTTATCGGATATTTGTTTCCCGTTTTTCAAAATGTCGGCTTCTCCATTCGTGAGTTTCTTTTGCGAAGAGGCGATCTCTATTTCATAAGCCGACTGTATAACAGCCTGTCGGGTAGATTCGATTTTCCAACTCAGCAGGGCTTGGTCGACCCCTTCGGGGTTCACTAAGTTACAGCACTGTAATTGAGTTACTTTCGTGTGATGTGTTTCGCTGCATGAAATTTGGATGCAGGCGATGATAAAGATAGGCGTCAGCCATTTTTTCATGCGAAAAAAATGAACAATGAACAATGAACAATGAATAATGAAATCTTTTTCATTATTGCTTAGGTGTGAGGGATTACATATTTGTTTCATACGAAAAATATTTAAGATTTTTTTTATAAACGATTGGGTATAATTGGTTTTTTCGGAGTAGATGCAGTTTCTTTTGGAGAGGAGGCTGCTAATTCTTTATTTTATACAATTCGGGGATGACGGGGCGTTCGTCCCGATCGGAGATATTGACCCGCCAGTTCAGTTTATTTACATATAGATGCCTGAAATCAAAAGGCTGCGGTATCCAGACCCTGAAAAGGTTGCCTTCCGTCCATGTATTGCCGGCTGAAGTAAAATCGCACATCTGCAGGTAATGCTTTCCTCCGCTTTCGTCAACTAAGGGCACATCGAAAGTCATCCATAAAGCGGGAATAGACGGGTTTTCGGCCAACTTTACATCAATTGTTCCGTCCGTATTATTAAGGAATTTGTAGCGGTACATCGGAGGGGTCTCTACGCCGGTACGGAAAGGTACTAAACGTGTATCGAAGGCTAATACGATAGGCCCGCGCATGATAGCTGCATCATTCAATCCCGAAGGCGCCTCGACAACGCGCGCCCGCATATCTAAAGTTATCTCGATGCGATCGCCTTCCGCCCATTCTCTGCATACAGAGGCATAGGTTCCCGGAATCGTCAAGGCTTCGCAGGGTTGGCCGTTGATGGTGATCTGTGTGTCGGCGCTCCATTCGGGGATACGCAGGTCGATGGCGAATTTCTCCTTTTTAAGGAGATGAACGGTAGCTGAGACTATTCCTCCGACAGGATAGTCGGAATCTATCCTGAGAGAGAGTTGCTGGCCGCCGGGCGTTTTCAGCGTAGCCTCCATCTGATTGTACAGGTTGATCGTCACACCGCCGGAAGATGTCATAACTGCCCACGAGGGGGTCAGCAACAGCCCCCTGGGGCCGTTGGCTACGCAACAACTCATCACCACATCGGGAAACTGTAAATGGCTGGGGACGCGCTCCCCCATCAGACTGGTAAAATAGGACCACCATTCGCCCTTGGGCGTCTGTGCCGCCAGCATCGCGTTGTAGAGGCTTATCTCAAGTTCGTCGGCATAATGGCTGTCGCCTGTCAGCCGCAACAGTTGGAACAGGAGCTTCATCCAGGTGGTTGTCACGCAGGTCTCCATCCCCTGGTACATCGGGTCGCCCTGGCGTTTCCGGCCATTACACCATATCTCGGCCATCGACCCGGAGCCGACTATCATGATCTCGTCGCGTATGATCGTGTTCACTAAGGTGCGGCAAGCATCTAAATACAGTTTGTCACCGGTGATACGGTACATCTCACAGAGGCCTTCAAAGCATGACATCATCTCGTATGCTTTCGGAGCGCCACTCATCTCCCACAATGGCGTACCCGACAGGGCTTCCTGTATCAAGCGTATGCCTGTCGGGCTTAGTTTGTTGGGACTGTTCCATGAACGGATGATATGCAGTGCAAAATCGAGGTAACGCTGTTCGCCTGTCTTTTGATAAAGGAGGGCGATGGGTTCGAGTACAGAGCTGGGCGCCAGCCCTTTCCAACCTATCCATCCGATAGCGGCGATGTTCACGCCACTATCTTCGCCCGCTTCCCTGATCAGGAGGTCGGCTTCTTTCTTTGCTGCTTCCAAGGCCTTTACGTCTTTGGTCTGGTCGTAGTAGGCCAGCAGCCCCAGCAACACATATTTACGTCCCCAGACATCCCAATCACCCAGACGGGAGCCATCGGGGTAGGTGCCGATATAGCCGTCGGGCGTTTGGCTGGCTAATAAATCGGTAACGGCCTTGTCGATCACCTTACGGTTACTTTCGGTCGGCGCATAGCCGTAGCCTAACATAGCCGACGTAAACCACTTACCCCAAAACTCGCAACGAAACCCCCAATTGCCGTCGTTACGTAGATGAAAAGGCTGAACTACGCGGTCAATGTCCTGCGCCATCACCCGGTTTTCGATACACAAGTCTAACTTGCTGCCAAGATATTGACCGATATGTATGCTACCATAAGGAGCAGGTATCAGCGCATCTGCTACTTTAGTATGAATTGTGTTGACGGCAGGTGATTTTTTCTGTGCGCCTGTCATCACAGTCATCAATAAGGCCGAAATTATCAAAACTACTCTTTCCATGATATATAATTTATAGTTGTAAAAAAAAGCGCAATTAACGACTAATTTTTCGAAGGTACTTTTTGAAAAATACCAAAAATTTTTGTTTTCAGGTCAAAATTCACTTTTTAGATTACCAATTTACGAAAGTAGAAGAAAACATTAAAAAAAATGACCTGAAAACAAAAAAGAATGGAACAAATCAGAACTTATACGAATTTATGAATAGCTATCTTTACCGCCGAATTTATATAAAATTATGCCTATTTTAAATTTTAATTATTAATACTATGCACAAGATTCAATTTTTTATGTTTTTTTGGGTGACGTTTGTTCTTACGGTCACCGGATGTCAAGATGAATCCCAGCCTGAAGACTTCTCGATGGTTGAAAGCGGCTTTATACAACCGCCTGTTGAGGTACAAACCAGTGTTTACTGGTACTGGATCAATGATAACATCTCGAAAGAAGCTGTTGTCAAAGACCTTCAAGCGATGAAAGAGGTCGGTATCAACCGCGCTTTTATCGGTAATATTGGCCTTACGGCGGAAGAACAACCGTATGGCAAGGTGAAACTGTTCACCGATGAATGGTGGGAGGTTATGCACACCGCCCTGAAGACTGCCACTGAGTTGAATATCGAATTAGGTATATTCAACTGTCCCGGTTGGAGCCAGTCGGGCGGGCCATGGATCAAACCCGAACAGGCCATGCGCTATTTGGCTTCGTCCGAGATACGGGTGAAAGGACCGCAGAAATTTTCAAAAAAATTGGAACAGCCTACGAAAGATTTTCAGGATGTAAAAGTAGTGGCTTGGCCGGTGACAGCCGATTATAGAAAGAACCTGATTGAAAACGCACAACAGGTACTTGTTTCGCCGATTGCCACGAATGTTGACTTGGTGGGCGGTCGCTCGGAGTTGGTCTTAAAACAACCGGAGACAACAGTAGACATATCTTTTCCACAAAAAACAACCGCCCGCAGTTTGATGATTTACACAGCCCTGCGACCTACTTTTGCCGAATGTGACTTGCAAGTGAAAGATGGAAATGCGTATCGCTCGGTCAAGAAGTTTACTGTCAACCGTACTAACCCATCGCTAAGTGTGGGCTTCGATCCGTATGCGCCTATCGTGATCAGCCTCCCCGAAACGACGGCGCAGGACTTTCGGGTAGTCTTCAGCCAGAGCCATCCTAACAGCGGTATTGCCCGTATGGTCTTGTCGTCTACGCCTATGGTAGAACGTTATGCGGAGAAATCATTAGCCAAGATGTTTCAAACGCCGCTCCCCTACTGGCACGATTACCTCTGGGACGATCAACCCGATGTGTCAGACCATTCGCTCATACCTTCACCGGATAAGGTGAAGGATATCTCTCAATATCTCGCTGCCGACGGCACACTGACATGGGACGTTCCCGAAGGTGAATGGATCATTATGCGGACAGGCATGGCGCCTACAGGCGTGCAAAACAGTCCGGCATCGCCACAGGGTACGGGCTTGGAAGTCGATAAGATGAGTAAAAAACACGTGTCCGACCATTTCTATGCGTTCCTTGGGCAGATAATGGAGCGTATCCCTGCCGCCGACCGTAAGACATGGAAAGTGATTGTCGAAGACAGCTACGAAACAGGTGGACAGAACTTTACGGATGGGATGTTGGAAGAGTTCCGACAACGCTATGGCTATGACCCCGTACCGTTTCTGCCTGTCTATAAGGGACATACCATCGGCAACCCCGACTTGTCAGACCGTTTCCTGTGGGACGTCCGTCGCTTGGTAGCCGATAAAGTAGCGTATGATTATGTTGCCGGATTGCGCGATGTGGGTCATAAACATGGTCTCACGACCTGGTTGGAAAACTACGGTCACTGGGGATTCCCTGCCGAGTTCCTGCAGTATGGAGGCCAGTCGGACGAGATTGGCGGCGAGTTCTGGAGTGAAGGCGAATTAGGTGATATTGAGAACCGTGCAGCCTCGTCGTGTGCACATATCTACGGAAAAACAAAAGTATCAGCCGAATCGTTGACATGTGCCGGCGATGCCTATAGCCGTTACCCCGGCACAATGAAGAAACGTGGCGACTGGTCGTTTACCGAGGGCATCAACAACACGCTCCTGCATGTTTATATCCAACAACCATACGAAGACAGACATCCCGGCGTGAATGCCTGGTTTGGTAATGAGTTCAACCGTTTCAATACCTGGTTTTCACAGATGGACCTTTTTGTCACCTATCTCAAACGTTGCAACTTCATGCTCCAGCAAGGGTTGAACGTAGCCGATGTGGCTTATTTCATCGGTGAGGATGCACCTAAAATGACCGGTATTCGCGATCCGGAACTGCCTAAGGGCCATTCATTCGACTATATCAATGGCGAAGTAATAGTTCGCGACCTCGCGGTAAAAGATGGCCGGTTAGTACTGCCACATGGAACATCGTACAGCCTGTTAGTATTGCCCAAGTTAGAGACCATGCGCCCCGAAGTGTTGCAGAAAATCGAACAGTTAGTGGCCAATGGCGCCGTCATTCTTGGCCCGCCCCCAAGTCGCTCGCCCAGTATGCAGAACTATCTTGAAGCCGATAAGCAGATACAGGCTATGGCATCGAAGATGTGGGGCGACCTTTCGGCAAAGCAACGCACCTACGGTCAAGGTCTTATCCTTACGGATATGACGATGCAGGAAGCATTCGACTTGCTGAAAGTGAAACCTGACTGCCGTTTTGATGAGGGCGCCCAAGCGTTGTATGTCCACCGAACAGTGAATGGTAATGAAGTCTATTTCATCACTAATCAAACCGAAAAGACTATCCAAATCAATCCGCAATTTCGTGTCAGTGGCATGAAACCTGAATTGTGGGATGCCGTATCGGGCGCTATCCGTCCGCTGCCTGCTTTCGTTCAGAAAGACGGTGTCACAACCGTTCCCATGCAGTTGGAAGCGCTTGAAAGCGCCTTTGTAGTGTTCAGAAGCAAAGGTAAGCCGAACTCATCGAACTTGCAGGACAACTACCCGCAACCCGCTATCTTAGCCGAAGCAACGGCGCCGTGGCAAGTGACTTTCGAATCGGACAAATATAGACGCGGCCCAGCCGAAGCCATTACATTCAACCGGTTAGACGATTGGAGCAAAAATAACGACGACCGTATCCGCTACTTTTCCGGTACAGCTGTTTACAAATCTACGCTCTCCTTGAAGGAAATACCGGCAGGCAAAACGATTTTTATCGACCTTGGTAAGGTCAATGTCATGGCCAAAGTAAAGATAAACGGTCAATATGCCGGCGGCGCATGGACTGCTCCTTTCCGTGTGGATATCACCAAATATGTAAAACAGGGCGATAACGCCATTGAGATAGAAGTGGTAAACACCTGGATGAACCGTCTGATAGGCGACCTGCGTCTGCCCGAAAAAGAACGGACTACCTGGTCGCATAACAACCCATGGAAAACCGATACCCCATTACAGCCTTCAGGGTTAACAGGGCCGGTACGCTTTATAGGATTATAGTTTTCAGTTTTCAGTTTTCAGTTTATAGTTTTCAGTTTTCAGTTTTCAGTTTTCAGTTTTCAGTTTTCAGTTTTCAGTTTTAATACTATGATAAAGAAAATTTTGTATTTCATTGCTTTATGTGGCATTTGGTCACATATCGAAGCCCAGCAACCGGCTTACCGCGACATCTATCCCGACACTTGGGTCGCCACAGATGGGGTAGGACGTATGATGCCCGGGATTGCAGAAGCCGGGTCAGTCAAAAGCGACAAGCAGCGTGTCGTCGGTATTTTTTACATCACCTGGCACGACGACAATAAGTTTAATCTCAAATCACCCTATTCCGGTGATGTGATGAAGGTATTGCAGCAAGACCCGACAGCAAGGCTCGATGGTACTAATCCGCTGTGGAAAGAAGGCTCATACCATTGGGGCGAACCCGAAGACGGTTATTTCCTGAGTAAGGATGAGTATGTGATCCGTAAGGATATGTCGATGTTGGCCGATGCCGGTGTTGATGTATTAGTGATGGATGTTACCAATGCGGTACGTTACTGGACGGAATGGGAGGTCTTGTTTGGCGTAATGCAACAAATGAAAGTTGAAGGCAACAAGGTGCCTCAATTTTGCTTCTGGGCGTTCAACGGGCCGGTGATCACCGTCGTACAAGACCTTTACGAAAAGGTATACAAACAAAATAAATGGCGCGACCTTTGGTTTTATTGGTACGACAAACCGTTATTACTCTACAATGCCAACCCTGTATTCGAAGCCTCCGGCGCCCCCGCGCAAAATACTAACCCGAACTATGACGCCGATGCCCGTACCAACCCCAGAAACCCACACTACGGTAATCCCGACTATATCGACGAGATTTATCAGGATTATACGAAAGAAGTGAAAGATTTTTTTACCTTGCGCACGATGTGGTGGGGTTACTATGAATGGGCGGGAGAACGTTTTGTTGGTTCCGAAGACAACTGGAGTTTCGGCTATGGATTGGACGATAAGAAAGTTTTTGACATGAAGCCCGATGATCTCGTTTCAACACACAAAGGTCAAAAAGAAGAAGCTGCCGTTAATCCGGCTCAACATCCGCTTAGTATCGTAGGGAAATCGTGGACACGCGAACAGGGCGAACCTAAACTCAACAAGTATGATATGCCGGAACCTACATACGTCCCTTGGCTACGTAAAACAGTTCAGAACCCTACCGATTATGGTATCTATTTTCAGGAGAGGTGGGACGAAGCGCTGCAGTCCGACCCGCAGTTTATTTATATCAACGACTGGAACGAATGGTCGGCAGGTAAATATGTGGGCGGTAAAGCGCCCGGTGTCGATCTGCCAGGCCCCACGAGCTTCTTAGGACGTGAAAGTAATTTTTACTTCGTAGACCAGTATAATAAAGAGTTTAACCGAACTGTCCAGCCGATGAAAGGGGGGTATACCGATAATTATTACATGCAGATGGCACAGAACATTCGCAAATATAAAGGCGTCCGTCCCATTCCACAAAATAAGGGCTTTCATTCAGTCGTTGTGGACGGTACTTTTGGCGATTGGAATGCCATCACTACCGAATTTCGCGATACCAAAGGGGATGTAACCCACCGCGACTATAACGGCTACGGTGGCTCCCATTATGTCAATACTTCGGGTCGTAATGACATCGTTACCTGTAAGGTTGCTGTCGACGAAAAGAATATCTCGTTTTATGTGGAAACCGACAATCCTCTGACGCCGCACGACGGTAACAACTGGATGCTGTTGTTAGTAGATGCCGACAACAATCCGGCAACGGGGTGGCACGGTTATGATTTTATCGTCAACAGGAAAGTGAATAGCGACCGGACGACTACGGTGATGCGGTATAATATTAGAAACAGAAAAAACCCATGGACAGAAGTAGCACAGGTCGAATACCGTTATGCAGAGAATCAATTGGAAGTATCCATCCCGCGCCAAATCTTCGGACTAAATAACGACAAGTTTACCTTCGATTTCAAATGGAGCGATAATCCTTCCGACCTGAATGATATTATTTCGCTGTGTATCAGTGGAGACACCGCGCCTAACCGAAGATTCAATTACCGGTTTATCTGGGAGCAGTAGTTATCAGTTTTCAGTTATCAGTTATCAGTTTTCAGTTGTTAGTTTTCAGTTGTCAGTTTTCAGTTATCAGTTTTCAGTTGTCAGTTTTCAGTGGGAGCAGTAGTTATCAGTTATCAGTTATCAGTTATCAGTTGTCAGTTGTCAGTTTTCAGTTATCAGTGGGAGCAGTAGTTATCAGTTTTCAGTTGTCAGCCACTAATGACACGTTCCTCTTTTTTGGAACGGAAAAAATTTACACGAATAATTCCTAATTCCTAATTCCTAATTCCTAATTGATTTAATTCCTAATTCCTAATTCCTAATTGAATTAATTCCTAATTCCTAATTCATAATTCATAATTCATAATTCATAATTCCTAATTGAATTAATTCATAATTCATAATTCATAATTCCTAATTCCTAATTCCTAACAGTTTTTTCTATGAAAAAAATCTTAATCTTTATTTCATTTATTTGTTTTTGTGCCAATAGTTGGTCACAAAACCTCCCGCCTGTATTCGGACAGGAATATACTGATAAGGTATTTCACGATTCGCGGGCACGCAGTTATCTCACCCCGTTGCGCATCGTCTGGAAGCAGGACGGCGGCGGCAGCTTAATCAGAAATCCGGAAGGATTATTGGTAAAAGGGAACAATGGTCAGAGCGACCTTACTAACAAAGAAGCATGTACCATGCGCAGTACGGATACTGAATATCCGGCTATCCTGCTCGATTTTGGCAGAGAGATACAGGGAGGAATACAATTGGTTACTACCTCAGCAGGGAAACAAAAGCCGGTAATGATACGTGTTCGTTTCGGCGAATCGGCAAGTGAGGCTATGAGTGACATTGGCGACGACCAAGGCGCTACTAACGACCATGCCATGCGCGATTTTACGATGGAATTGCCCTGGTTAGGCGTCGCCGAAGTAGGGAACAGCGGCTTCCGTTTCGTTCGCATCGACCTGCTCGAAGCCAATACCTCATTGCATCTGAAAGAGATAAACGCTGTTTTTACCTATCGTGACATCCCTTATCTGGGTTCATTCCGCAGTAACGACGAACGCCTCAACCGGATATGGCTGACAGGCGCTTACACCGTACACCTCAACATGCAGGAATACATCTGGGACGGTATCAAACGCGACCGTTTAGTATGGTTAGGCGACCTGCATCCGGAGGTGATGGCCGTTAGTACCGTGTTCGGTTACAATGAGGTGATACCCAAAAGTCTTGACTTAGCCCGCGACATCACGCCGTTACCCGGCTGGATGAACGGCATGTGCTCCTACTCGCTCTGGTGGGTGATCATCCACCGCGACTGGTACCATTATCAGGGTAACTTGGCCTACCTGAAAGAACAACAACCCTATCTTACCGGTTTACTTCGTCTGTTATTGACTAAAGTAGAAGCCTCCGGACAGGAAAAGTTAGATGGCGGCGGTCGTTTCCTTGACTGGCCTTCAAGCCCTAACGAGAAGGGCGTCAACGCAGGATTGCAAGCCTTGATGATCATCACATTCCAGGCTGGCGCCGAACTGTGCGCCATCTTAGACGACAAGGAACTGGCAACCAAATGTGCCGAGACAGCATCTCGGATGCAAAAATGTGTTCCCGACCACAACCAACTGAAACAGGCGGCTTCACTCATGGCGTTAGCCGGTATGATACCGGCCAGAAAAGCCAATGACGAGGTGATACAAGTTGGCGGCCCGAAAGGATTTTCTACCTTCTACGGATATTATATGCTCGAAGCGCAAGCCAAAGCCGGCGATTACAGTTCTGCTATTGATAACATCCGTCAATATTGGGGTGGTATGCTCGACATGGGCGCTACCACCTTCTGGGAAGATTTCGACCTCGATTGGACAGTCAATGCCGCCGGTATCGATGATTTAGTGCCGGAAGGTAAAAAAGATATTCACGCCGACTTCGGCGCTTACTGCTATAAAAATTTGCGCCACAGCCTGTGCCACGGCTGGGCTTCCGGCCCTACATCATGGCTGACTACGCATGTGTTAGGCGTTCAGGTCGTCGAGCCGGGTTGCAAACAATTGCGCATAGAACCGCACTTAGGCGATTTGCAATGGGTGGAAGGCTCATTTCCAACCCCTTACGGTGTCGTGGCAATCAAACACACAAAAGAGGCAGACGGCAAAATAAAAACAGATATATCAGCGCCAAAAGAAGTAAAGATCGTAAAATAATAAAATTGCCCCTGAAAGTCAGCCGACTTTCAGGGGCAATTATATTATAGCATTGTCGTTTGTTTTAATTTCCATTGAAATATTTGTTCAGGTAAATAAGAATAGCGACTAAAATGATAATGAGGATGCTTATGAAAGTCATCGTCCTTGAAAGTTTCGCTTTTTTTCGTTCATATGCTGCCAAAACATCTTCTCCTGTTTTCCAAGTGTCCCCGTCTTCCCCGGGTTCACTTGCTTCTACTGTGTCCAAATTTCCCTCATTTCCTCCATCTTCTCCGGTTTCTCCATTTTCACAAGCGCCTCCTGTGTCTGCGGTTCCCAAAGCGTCTCCGTCTTCTCCGGTTTCCCCAAACGCTTGCATGATTTCCTTAGCACGCTGCAGGTCTTTTTCTAAAAGTTCGATTTTTACACCTCCAAAATCAACGCCGCTGTAAATTTGGTTTATGAAGCAATCGCGCACATAACATTCAACACCTTCCGATTTTAGCAAGCCTGCTAAAATTTCCGCTTCCGATACAAGCGTAAACCGTCTTAATTCGACCATTTTATCTTCCATAATCATTTAATTTTCCGCAAAATTAGTAAATTTCTCAAAGAATACAAATATTTCCCGCAACAAAAAAAAACAGCAATTCTTACTGGGTACGCGGACGTCCCGTCCGCTCTTTGAGAATGGGGACGTCCGCGTACCATTATAATTCACTAAATATCAGGATGAAATATTTTCACTCTGAATTACTAACAAAATAATGAAAAAAGTTTAGCCGTTTTAAAAAAGGTAACTATTCAGCCACCATCTAAAAAAATATTTTTTTTAAAAATAATCGTCATTTTCCATTGCGTATAAAAAATAATTCGTATCTTTGCGCAAAAATTAAA
>JGI24702J35022_10000222_pt1 | contig 31983 bp, 14 predicted proteins | sample TergutTh196P4_FD_35022 | JGI IMG/M metagenome (IMG submission 35022) | reverse complement strand
GTGAGACGAACGCTGTACGCAGTCGAAGCGAAGTCGATACCCCCTTATCGCTTAGTTGTCTGAAGTGGGTTTGGGTCAGTTGGCGTCAAGTGCATACCCAGAAATTATTTTTTTTGCCAACAATAGTAGTCTATGATAAAATTAATCTTGACCAAAGGAGGCCACTATGAAAACAACATCAAAGAAAATCATATCGACACTGCTGGCGGTGACGTTGGGGTTGAGCCTGTTTGCGGCAATGCCTGTTATAACAAGCGCAGTGGATACGGCTGCCCTATCAACAATGATCGAAGGCTTCGACCATGGTGGGAACGGCAAGCTCAGTGCCTCGGCGTCCGGCGATACAGTTACAGTCACTGGCAGCGTATCAAACGCGCGTAATCCAATGATACTAGAAACAAATGGCATATCGGTTGTTTGGAGGGCTTCTTACTCGGGCTATATCCGAGACGCCGACAGCAGCATGATCAGCGTAACGCAGGGAGGTTCGTTTGAAGTCGCCGATGGCTACGTTGCGAACAACGGCGGCGGTTGCGCTGTCCGCGCTACCAAAGAAAGTGGCATAAAGGTGAGCGGCGGCATTGTGAGCGCCGTAGAGGGGAATGCTTTGCGAGCCGAGGGGCAAGGAACAAGTATCACGATAACCGGCGGCTTTGTGTTTGCTTTGGGTACGGACATCATAGGAGACAGTAACGTTATATACATGACAGACGGCACGCCCAATATCAGCGCCAATGCTGTGGTTTGCGCGTGGAACGCTCTCGAGAGCGAGACTCCAACATATAACGTGGGCTCTTCGACCGGGCTGGTCGTCAGTCCGTCGGGCGCTGCTGTAACATGGGACGAAATCACAGTTTACTATTCATTTGCCAGTACGCTTGAGCAGTTTCTCCGCTACGCGAACGGAGGGAATAAAGGCCTTTTCTTTTTGCGTGATATAAGGGAAGTTAAAATCAAACCTGCTACAACTTCTTATCAAGTCGGATTTGTTTCAGAAGGCGAGGAGCCATATCAATACATAGACGTTACCGCTGGCACGACGGTTCCAAAGCCCGATCCCCCTTCTAAAGCGGGATTCACCTTTGTCGGATGGTACAGGTACAAGGATATCACCTACGCTTATAACTTTGACATTCCTTTAAATAGAGACCGCACGCTGTATGCCAGGTGGGACGCTACGGGCGAGCCCAGTTTGGCAAACTTCAAGGACATAAACCTTTATTATCCTGGTATGTTTGCCGATGTGGACGAAAACGCATGGTACGGCTACAACATGGAGGGCGCCGTAGCCAGTGCCTACAGGTACGCAATGATGTCGGGCAACAGTGCGACGACCTTTAACACGGAAGGAAATATCACTATTGCGGAGTTGGTCACGGTAGCGACCCGTATTCACAGCTTCTACATGACGGGGCATCAGGCTGAATTCACCCTTGTACCAGGCGATAAGTGGTATCAAGGTAATGTAAACTACGCCATAGCCAACGAGATCATCTCTTCGGACGACTTCACGGACTACGACCGCATGGCGACGCGCGCAGAGATGGCGTACATCATATCGCGCTCCATGCCGTCCTCAGAGTTCATGTCGCAAAACCTCGTAACTGGCCTACCCGACGTAAACAACGACACGCAATACCACGATGCGATATTCACGTTGTACAGGGCGGGCGTACTGAATGGGGGCGATTCAAAGGGAAGGTTTAACCCGGACAACAACATAAGCCGGGCGGAGGCGGCGGCAATCATTAGCCGTACTGTACTGCCGTACACGAGGAAAAGCGGAAGACTGATTATATTTGAAGAGTTCGATCGCTCTTATTTCGACCGAGCAATTAGCTAATCAAACACATACACAAAACCCACGACAAAGTCGTGGGTTTTGCTTGTGCTAGGACTGATTTGCCGCTCGCGCCTGAGCGCTGGCGCGGCGTTAGCCGAGATACGTTACCGAGAAGTCGTCGAATTGTCCCCAAGCGCCCGTGCCTACGCTGGTCGAGGTCACCTGGATGCCAATCTCGAACGTTGTCACACCTGCCGGGACGGTAACGGTCACCTGACGCGACGTCCAGGTGTTAGTGTTGGTGATGTTTAGGGTTTGGGTCGAACCGTTAACTGTCGCGAAAAGCTGGTAGTACTGGCCTGTGGACGTAGAGCCGGAACGCGCGTAGCACTCGATCCGGTACTGCCCCGCCGGGATGGAAGTTATACCCAACACTGCCGGAGTTAAGGGCAGGTAAGCTCTGAGGCTCGACGAGTTTGGCGCGGCGTTGATCCAGTATTTGAGCGCCATTGCGGTGGCGCCGACGCCTGCGTTGCGGGCCTCGGTGGTCCCTGTAGCGGGGCTGCCCCACTGCGATGGGACGACCCAGTTGGTGCCGTTGTAGTTTGATGTGCCTGTGGTGCTGTCAAAATATGAATTGCGTGCGGTACCCCTCAAAAGCAGGTTGACCCCAGTGGGTACGGCTGGCGCTACCGTTATTGTGGCAACGGCCTTCACGCTTGTTCCAGCTACCGTGCCGTTAACTGTGAATGTGCCGGCCGAGGCATACTGCGACGATTCTATCGCGTCCCAGACGACGGCTAGATTTGCCGAAGTGCCATCGCTGTACCTAGCTGTGACGACAGACGGCAGCGTCGGCGCGACGCCTATCTCCGTATTGGCGCTCACAGCATCGATTGATGTGATTTCGAAAATGAACACTTTGGCTGGGAGAAGTGGTATAAAGTCGGTATCCCAAATGAACGTTTTCTTGGTGAACTGGGCATACTGCGACGGGAACTCGGCGGCTATCGCGTCGATGTCGCCCGGTATGGCGTATAGGTCGGTACTCTTCGTCCAGACCATCCTGCCGGCTGCGTCGTAAACCGCCAGTATCTGATAGGCGACGACCTCCGCCGCGTTTAGGTAGGTTTCGAATTTTGTGATCCTCATCCTGCCGGTGGTGGTGCTAAAGGGCGACGCGCTCTCCATAAACACCCTGACACGCTTGCTCGTCACTGTGCCGAACGTTATGCGCGTTTCAGCGTTTGAGGCGGTTGCCTTTGTCACAACCTGGTCAGGCGCGTCTACCCATCCGAAGCCGTCCCAGTACTGGACTGTGAGCGTCGCCGGTATCTGGTAGTTGGTATTTGTTGTGAAGTACAAACTTACCTGGTTGAATGAAACTTCGGACGGCCAGTAAGTCTGGACATAATCCCACGGGCGGCTGTTGGTGACGGCGGCGTACACGATAGTTGCGTTCGCCTGGGCATAGTTGTCCCAATAGCTCGTAGTGTTGTTCACGAGCATGTTGTTTGGATAGTTCGACCCGCTTGTAAATGACGCCGTGGCAAGCGGGAGAGTCGCGGATTCATAAACTTGGGCGCCCGCCGTGCTCAGTCCGATGTTGACTGCGGCGGTTGGGGCGGTCACAGTTATGTTAATCTTTGCGGCGACTGTTATCGAAGTGTCCTCAAACTTGCCGTTAACCGAAAAGCTTCCTGCGATCGCGTACTTGCCTGGGTCTATCGCGTCCCACGTCACTTTCTTAACGAGAGTGATTCCGCTTGAGTATGTCACCAGGACGTCGCGCGGGAGAACAAGCTGTTGACCCACACCGATGCTCAACGTCTTTTCCTGCGTGGAAGCGACAGTCCCGAGCGCCGGATGCGTCACGGTTGGTGAGGAGCCCCTTCTGGTCGGAACAGTCAGTATCGTCGGGACGAGGTTCTCGGAAGTGGCGGTCAGAGTGATGTCGCCCGTGCCGTTCTCACTCTGAATGATAACGAGGAGTTTGCCGTTGTAAGCTTTACGCTCGGAATGCGTGTTCTTGTCGACGCCGCCCCACTTGTAAAGCTCGGAGCTTTCCGGAGCGCCGTTGTCGACGCCAACGATCCTGCCGTTGCCCACGACATCGAACTTAACAAGGTTGCCGGCGGACGGGACCATCACGCCGTTTTCGTCGACTATGTCGCATTCAACATAGGCAAGGCTGTGGCCGTCCGGCAGGATGTATTCTTTGTCGGGCTTCATGGTAATCGTGTAAGCCGGGCCGGCGGTCTTGACGATATCGACGGCCACCTGGTCGCCCTTCTCGTCGATCGCAACGGCTTTGAGCTCGCCAGGCTCAAACGCGACGTCCCACTTGAGATGGAGCTTACCGTAAGAACCATTCGGGCTGACATATCCGCTCGGATTTTCCGCGTTCTTGTCAGAACCGGTGAAGTATCCGGTACCAGTGGCTTCAAATGTCGGTTCGGTCGTTTCGTAGTAATCCAGGCCATACGACGTAGTCTTTTTGTCAAACGACTTGACGCCTAGCGAAACGCCGTTGAGGAACAGCTCAGCCTTGATCGCGTTGGTGTTTACCCAAACTTCGACGATTTCGCCAGGACGGAAATCAGTCCAGTTCATCGGGAGTATGTGCGCCATTGGCTCGGGGTTCCACGCGCTCTTGTACAGGAAATAGCCGTCTTTCGGGAAACCGGCGGTGTCGATCGTGCCAAACGAGGAAACGCCGACAGGGAATACGCCGTAAGGCGTCGGTTCGCCGATATAGTCGAAGCCTGTCCATATGTACTGTCCGAGGTATCCCTTGCGGTCACGATCTTTCTTGATGTCGTATTCGTGAGGAATGGTCCATGTTTCAAAATTGTTGTGATATGACGAAGTGCCCCTTGAGCCTGGCGTCTGGTTTGGCGGCGTGTTGTACAGGCTTGGCGTGGTGTAGACGCCGCGTGCGCTCGTTTGCGACGACGCTTCGGATTCAAGGAAAAATGTGTCCGGGAATTCCCTCATCAGGTAGTCGACGCTGGGCGCGGTGTGGTAGTTTAAGCCAACGCCGTCAAGCGCCTTGATAAGGTAGTTCATCTCCCCGGTACCGTTGTAGTTAGGCGGATTGCTTGTGCTGCCGCCGCGGATTTCCGCGCTTCCGTAGACGACGCCTCTGGACTTGTCGACGTCGATATCCTTGATGTCGTTGCGCAAGCGCATCGCTTCAGTGTACCTGTTCATAGTGGTCGCGCTAAACACGCTCGCGGCTGGCTTCGGATAATTGTCGTATTCTTCGCGGTAATAGTCGTTCCAGTTATACCACGTGGGGCGGTTGTTGGCGTTCCAAATCTCGTTTCCGACAGACCACATGATGATGCTCGGCTCGTTGATGTCGCGCATGACCATTTCCTTGATCACCCAGTCGGACCACGTAGCGTTCACAGGAAGCGTGACATTGAGCTGCCCTGGATAGCCTTCGGGCACCGGTTGCATGAAGAATACTCCGAAATCGTATGTAGCTTTTGTATTAGCCCAAGAATCGAAGGCTTCTTCCATCACGAGGATGCCCAATTCCGAACATAGATCGATTACGATCTTGGATGGCGGGCAGTGTGAGGTGCGGTAGGAGTTGACCCCCATCGACTTGAGTATCAGAAGCTCACGTTTGAGGGCGTCGTAATTCGCAGCCGCTCCGAGCGCGCCTTCGTCGTGGTGCAGGTCAACGCCTTGCAGCTTGGCATATTTTCCGTTGAGGCTAAAGCCCTCTTTCGGGTCGAGCTTGAAGTAGCGGAAGCCAAATTTAGTAACCGCGCCGTCGCTCACAACAGTACCGTCGCCGCCATTTCTTGTGTACAGGATTTCCGTCACGACTGTATATCGGAACGGGTCTTCCAGTGTCCAGAGCTTTACGTCGGGTACGGTTATCGCGTCTACCAGCGTAGTCGTCGAACTTGGATTGCAATCTACCAGATCGGTAGTGTTTGTAGCGACGACCGTGGCGCCGTCCATGATCAGAGTGCGCATCTCAAGTACTCCATTAGAGTCGTCGGAGTAGACGCTAGCGCTGATGTCAAGTACAGCCGATCCATCTTCTTTGTATGTCGTTTCAAGGGTTTGCGAGGACATTACAAGGCCGTTGCGCAATATACGCGTGAGATCCGTCACGACCAGGGTTACCGGACGGATTATGCCTGAACCGGTGTACCATCTCCCGGAGGATTGCATGCTCTGGCACTTGACTGTTATCAGGTTCGGCCCTTCGTCGCCGAATTTCAACTTGTCGGTGATATCGAACGCGAAGCCTGTGTAACCGTTCGTGTAGCTGCCAATCAGTTCGCCGTTTACGTATACGACAGGATACTGATAGACGCCGTCGAAGCTGATCGAAATCTTCTTCGTCCCGCGCATTTCCTCAGGCAGCGAGAACGTCTTGCGGTACCAGCCGAGGCCTCCCCTGATGTAGCCTTGTTGGTTATTGTTGAAAGCGGAATCCTTTGGATTTTCTATGCCGTAGTCATGAGGCAGGTTGACCGAGCGCCACGCGCTATCGTCGAACGTCGGCGAAATTGCCTGCGCAGTCGTCAACCCGCCTGCGTCAGCAAGGCCGTTGTTTCGGAAGTTCGCGGCGTTATTTCCGCCGGTTATGCTTGGATTGTTTGTGGCTAGGAAGAACTTCCATCCGTCGTTGAAGTCGATGTTGCGCGCCGATACATCGAAATATTCGACGTCCGGGGGTCCCCATATAGCATACAGCGTCGTGTTTGCCATGACGATCAGGTCTGCCTCTGCGTCGTACGATGTGCCGTTGCCGTCGGCGTCTGTGTTCCATTCTTTGAAAACCAAACCGGAAGGCGGTGTAAACGCGTTCTCATCCGCCAGCCTGACAACCGACCCTGATGGCCAGCTCGTCGCGGGGATGGAGCCTGAGCCGCCGTTGGCGTTATATGATACGCTGTACGTAGCGGACGATACCAAGGTTCTCCCGTATACTTGGAACTGGGTGATCCTCATCCTGCCGTTTGTTCCGTTTAGCGGGTTCGAGCTTACCATGAACACGCGTACGCGCGTAGAAGTGACTCGACCAAATGTGATCCTCGTCTCGCCGTTTGAAGCCGTGGCCCACGTTATGGATGGATCTGATGCGTCTGCCCAGCCGATGCCATCCCAGTACTGCACCTTGAGCGACGCCGGGCGGGTATAGTTTGTGTCCGTGACGAAATACAAGCTAACCTGGTCAAAGGTCCTCTCGGACGGCCAGTAAACCTCGACCGTATCTCTCTCACGGGCGTAGTTCCTTGCTGTGATCACAACCGTTTGGGCATTAGCGGCATAGTTGTCCCAGTAGGTAGTCGTGTTTGTGTTAATTATCATGTTATTTGGATAGTTCGAAGCGCTTGTAAACGACGCGGTCGCGATTGCGCCGGTTGCCGACGATGTATCCTGACTTCCCGCCGCCGTGTTGAGTGCGATGTTTGCGCGGGCGTTGAACGCTGTCGAAGGCATCACATTGACAGTTATCGCGGCGTTAGCTGTGATCGTCGGGTCGTCGAACTTGCCATAGACTGTAAACGCGCCGACCTCGCTGAACTGCGCCGGGTTGATNGGATCCCACGTNACTTTTTTCAGCACGGANGAAAGTCCGCCGTACGTAACCTTAACGTCTCTGGGCAGTACGGTNACATCCCCAAGCGGTACGTTTATCGTCTTTTGATCTATCGNGGAAATGGTATTGCCACTGGGAAGCGCGTAGACAGGCGCGGAACCTGGCGCCGTGGCGACCGTCAACGTAGACGTCAACAGGTTGTCTGAAGAAGCCGTAAGGACGATATTGCCCGTGCCTTTTTCGGATTTAATGATGCAAAGCAATTTGCCCATCCAAGCTTTTCGTTCGGAGTGGGAGTTCTTTTCAAAGCCGGCGGTGCTTGTGCCGCCCCATTTGTATAGTTCGCTGCTCTCCGGTGCGCCGTTGTCGACGCCGAAGATCATGCCGTTGCCCGCGATGTCGAACTTGACTAGGTTCTTTGCGTTTGGCACGCGGTTGCCGGCCTCGTCGACGATATCGCACTCGACGTACAGTAAGCTCGTCCCGTCTGGCTCAAGATACTGTTTGTTTGGTTTCATTGTGATAGTGTACGGCGAACTTGCCGTCACGATAACATCCTGCGCTACAGCTGCGCCGTCTTCATCCTTGGCGATAACCTTCAGCTCACCTGGCTCAAAAGGTACGTACCAGGTCAGGTGAAGCTTGCCGTAGGAGTTGTTCGGGCTGGTGTAGCCGCCGGGGTTCGGGCTGCCGGACATATTTCTGTCGTCTTGCGTCGTCTCGTTCGTTTCATAGTATGTCTTGCCATAATTCGTCGTCTTTTTAGCGAAAGCTTTATTTCCAAGCGACCTGCCGTTTATGAAAAGCTCCGCCTGATAAGCATTGGTGTTGACCCAAACTTCGACTTCCTCGCCAATTTGGTAGTCGTTCCAGTTCATTGGCACGATATGCGCCATCGGATTCGTATCCTTGTCCGTCCACTGGCTGCGATAGAGGAAATAGGAGTCCTTGGGGAAGCCGGCTGTATCAATACAGCCAAACGACGATACGCCGACAGGGTATACGCCATACGGTGTGGGTTCTCCTATGTAGTCGAAACCTGACCAGATGAACTGACCGAGGAAAGCCTTGCGGTCACGGTCCTTTTTGAGTCCGTACTCATTTGGCATAGTCCACGAGGCGAAGTTGTTGTCGTATGACGAGCTGCCCCGGTTGCCAGGCGTCTGATCCGGCGCCGACTGAGGCATACTCGGCGTAAAATATTTGCCGCGCGCGCCTGTTTGCGACGAAGACTCCGACTCGAAGAAGAATGTGCCGCGTCTACCGGTTGTTGCGAACCTGCTGATAAGGGTGTCGACGCTGCTGGCTATGTTGTAGTTGAGGCCGTACCCGTCAAGCGCGGCGTTTACGAGACCCCATGGGCTTGAGCCAACTGTCGGCGCCGTCCTCTCCTGGTCACCGCCCATAGCTATGTAGCGGGTTGGGTCCATATCATAAATGTTGTTTCTGAGACGCAGCGATTCAGTCCACTCGTTGAATGTCGAGGTGGCCGAAGTTGGTTTAGTATAGGTGTCGAGTTGCTCGGAAAAGCTGCTGTATTGCGCCGTGTTATCCGCGCCGCGCCAGTAGTTTTGCCAGTTATGACCACTCGGGGCGCTTCCGACGCCGCGAACTTCGTTGCCTATCGACCACATGACAACGGAAGGCTGGTTAATGTCGCGGAGCACCATTTCCCTTGTCACCCAGTCAGACCACCGCAAAACGGCGCTTGTGTTCGTACCGCTCAGGTGTAGACTTTTGTCCACGCCGAGTCCGCCGAACGTAGTTGGGACGGCTACGAGGAACCAAATCCCGAAGTCGTAGGTAGCCTTCGCCGAACCCCAGCCGTCGTAAGCTTCTTCCATGACGACCACGCCCAGCTCGGAGCATGCTTCGATCATTTGTTTTGAAGGCGGGCAGTGCGACGTGCGGTAAGCGTTTACGCCCATTGATTTGAGGACGGTGATCTCACGCCTATACGCGTCGAGATATGACGCAGCGCCAACCGCGCCGGAATCATGGTGAAGGTCGACGCCTTGGATCTTCATGTATTTTCCGTTTAGGAAAAACCCTTCCGCCGTGTCGATTTTGAAATAGCGGAAGCCGAACTTTGTGGTGACCGCGTCCGTTACGACGCCATTGTATAGAAGTTCGGTAGTGATGTCATATCGAAATGGGTCGTCTGTCCACCAGAGCTTCACGCCAGGCACAGTTACTGTATCCGTCACTGTGGCGCTTGCGGCATTGGCGACGGTCGCCGACGTTTTTTCGGCGACGATTGTGTTTCCGTCCTTGACCACTGTGTGTACTGCCAAAGTGCCGCCGGAGTCGGCTGACAACGACCTCACCTTTACGCCCAGTTCGGCGGATCCGTTTGCGTTATACGTAGTTTCCAGCGTCGGATTGGTGAGCACGACGCCGTTGCGGTCAATGCGCGTATTTTCCTGCACCACAAGGTGAACGGGGCGCGTGATGCCACTGCCCGTGTACCAGCGTCCGGACGGCGACATGTTCTGGACTTTTACAGTGATAAGGTTTTCACCTTCGTCGCCGAATTTGAGGTTGTTTGAAATGTCATAGGCAAACCCGGTGTAGCCGCTCGGATAGTTGCCTACGTTCGTCCCGTTTACGTATACGATCGAGTTTTGGTAAACGCCTTCGAAGTCGATGGATATTTTCTTGCCGCGAAATTCTTCCGGCAAAGAGAAGTGCTTGCGGTACCAGCCGAGTCCACCTTGCATGTAACCCTGCGAGCTGCTGCCGCTGGAAACCTTCGGGCCTTCGACCGAGAAATCGTGGGGTACGCTGAGCGTGCGCCAACTGCTGTCGTTAAAGGTGGAAGATATCGCCTGCGCGGTCGTCACTCCCCCGGCGTCAGCCAGTCCGTTGTCGCGGAAGCCGCTAGCGCCGCTGCCGCTCGCTACGGACGGCGAGCGAGTAGCTAGGAAAAATTTCCAATCGTCGTTAAAGTCGATGTTTCGTATGGCTTCGTCGAAAGCCGCAGGCTGCGCGCTCACGGTTGCGGGAGCAGCAGGAACCAACGGTATAACCATCATCAATGTCAGCGTCAGGCAAAGTAACTTTTTTTTCATAGATTTTCTCCTTCTTGATCCATACTTTTTTCATTCTTGTGTTTTTCATAGCGGTGTTTGCTGTGTATGCCCTGATATCCCTTGTTGTACGTCAAAAAACGCGCAACAATTCCGAACCCATCCGTCCGCTTTTTGACAATTTCCGGAATCCCCCCACTACCCGCATAAATCGCGCAACGCGAAATAGTATACCGGTTTTGTCAGTAAGCACCACAGTTGGATTAGGATAAGCAGCGAGCGGCAACTGCAGACAGGACAACATCTCATGTCATTTGCCATTGCAGCCTTCTCGCGCTGATTATTATATCACCATAGGTCTGTGTGTCAATCGGATAATTTTAAGACAAATGGTGAATATGTGTATAAACTCAAATGAATAGTCACCAAAAATACAGTTTGGTTACAGGCGATGCGCTAGTATAGCGGCGCAAACTTGCGCTATCCACTAAACCTACGCGTGGAGCCTGTAACCATTGCGAGTTTTTTTGGATACCCTTTGAACAGTTACATGTACAATTGTTGCGGAGTTAGTCGTCGCTGAAAACCTTATACCGGAGTTCGGGATCGTCGTAACTTATGCCCTTTTCTTTCGCCCGATAGTAGTAATCGTTGAGCAGCGCATAAAGCGGGAGGCAGTAGTCCTCCAACGCGACGCTCGTTTCTACAGAAAGGAACAAAGCCCGCTTCTCGTTTAGGTTCTCAATCGCTTCTGTGAGTTGTTTGTAAGTTACAGTATCTATGTGATAATTCTCGTCATTGTTCTTAAGCCATGTCCCAAGCACATATTCAACATCGTTGAGCCCAGCCAAGATAGCCTCGTCAGAAGGCAGGTACTGCTTTAGATCCCACAGAGGGGGCGGCGTCACGGAAAGCAAGTATGAACCGCAAAACGCCTCGGCATCTTCTTCGCCCAATGTTTCGATGATTGCCTCAAACGAAACGAACAGCTCGTCGAATTTGTCTCCATTATCTACGCAGAATTTTAGCGCGGCGTCTGGCGGACAGCCTTTATCCCTGGCCATATTCTCAAGCAAGTTAACGATAAGCGGGGCAGTGGTGTAATGCAGAAACTCGATCGCTGCTTCCAGAGCCAGTTCATCCTCCCGCATAGGCGGAAAGCTGAACGTCGCAGGGTCTTTAATCCTCATGTATAGGTAATTGTTGAACAAAAGAGCCATTTGGCGACCAACGTTGATATCTAGGCGCGTTTTCAGCTCACTCGGTAACGCGGCCATGGACATATTTTCGTAATAAGTCGCCAAGCCTTCGTAAAACCAGGTGTTCGGCGCCATATGAAACGTGGCGTAAGGCGCACTCGAATCGAAAAACGCGTGAAACATCCGATGCGAGAGGAGTTGCCAGTCTCTCGTAAGGTCTGGATCGAACGAAGCCGCGACAGAACCAGTCCCGGCCCCGCCTATTATTTTCAGCGCCCCGTCGTCGGGCTCCGGAAGCGCCACAACGCTGTATTTTTTCGGCGTAGAGGCGAAAAGGTCCGAATAATACGAATACAAGCCGTTAATACCGTCGATTGCGACCTGGCTGAGAGGTTCGCTGCCTGAAAGGGTGAATACATCGAGGCCGTCCGGTGTGTTTGGGCTTTTCGCAAAATCACCGAACACAAACGCGTCCTGGGTGATGGCGTAAATATCGGGCCAACACGGGTTTTTAACGGTATCCCTCGCGACGACCTGCTCCCAGGTATCCGGCAGGAAGAAAGAAAAACTAATTTCTCCCATCAGAGGAAGCCTGTCTGAGCCGGGTCTGTATGTATAAACGCTGACAGGGAGCAGGAGCGCCTGCTCTCCGTCGAACACCGCGTAGCCGTCATTTATTCCGCCGCGGTTGCCGTGTTTGCCGGGCGTTGCTATTTCGACGGCGTAAGTGAGGTATGTTTTGCTGCCTCTACCGGTTTCGATGTACAAGACGCCCTCATCTAAAACTGGCCTTCCTGACGGCTGCCCAGATGGCCCGACGCATGCGACAATAGTTATATCTTTGTCTCCAATGTACAGTTGCGCGAGGCTTGTCTTGCTGAACAGAGGATTATCGATTTCCAGAGTCACGGCCAGAGCAGTGCCCTCGTCAGGAACAAATAGCTCGAATCTGTATATCGGAAGCTCATCCATAAACATGAAAAGGGCAAGCGTCGCTATCGCCAGGACTGCGACGGCTACCGAGATTATTATGGCGCGCTTTGAAAAAACAAAGCGTTTCGCGCGGGTTTTGTCCTTTGACATATCCAATCACACCTAGCCCATAAAGTTTGCAACATGAATATAACATGAATACCACAGTCGCGTCAAATATTTCGCCTACGATTTACCATTGACACGCATATACAATATATATTATGATGTTCACGCGGATCGGCCAGCATTTGCGGGCTGCGCTTAAATAAGAATGGGGTGTTCTCTCATGTCGCTAAACGCGGATAACAAACACGAGAATAATGATAAAGAAAAAAACACGAAAGAGAATATAAGCACGAACCGGTCTGAGGGCAGCAAACGCCAGATACCTAGGTGGGTCACAGTGTTTGCCCCGATTGCCGCAGCGGCTGTGGTAGTAGCCATCGTTGTGTTTTTATTTAAACCTAACAGCGTCGACGACTCCGTAGACCAATCCAAATTTGCGCTTCACTACACCGTGGTCCCAAACGACAACCCGCGAATCAAAGTTCTGAGCATCAGCATCAGAATGGACATTAATAAACTTTCTTCCGAACGAATGATATACATGTACAAGTCAGGTATCCTCTCGCCCATCCTATACTGCGCGGACGAGAATGGAAACACGATCGAAACCGACGAAACCACTGATCTGCTTGCCATCGGACCGATAAACACGGCGTCAAAGCGCGTAACAATCAGATACGACGTGGTCGTCGGCAGTACACTAAATTATATTCAGACATATGGCGATTTTTATGAAGATCTGCTAGTCTTTACCGGAGAGCGAGTAATGATGATCCCTTATTTGAGTTATTCACAGCTCAAGCAAGCCTATAAATACGTCTCGTCCATATCGTTTAACTTGGAATCGAATTACGACTGGACTGCGATTATCCCATATCAGGAACCTATGTCGGAAAATTGCTCTTTCTATGTTGAAAAACCAACCTGGGGGGACTTCAGCGCAATTAGCAGATCCTCATACTGCTTTGGCCAATTTGAGAAGCAAGATATGGGGGCGGGGAGCGCGGTCTATTTCGATAAAGCCATAGCCGGAAATGGCCAGATACTATCTATGGAAGCCTTGACGACATTTGTGAGTTATTATGAAAATCTCTTCGGCAGCCTTACGACCGACGCGCCGCTGGTCATGCTGCGCAACGCGACTGAAAACAACGCGGCGATCCTCGGCGGGGTAGGAGCGAGGGGCGCGGCGGTTTCGTTAGAAGTGAATGCGGCGGATGAATTGCAGACGATGTCCTCAACGCTGTACCACTTGTTTTTTGACAGCAAAATTAAAGCTCCAAACCTGCGTTACCCCCCGAATAGCTGGCTTTACAGCGGACTTGCAAACTACCACGTGCTCAAATCAGGCACACATCTTTCGCAAGAACTGATCAATATGTACTCTATGAATGTAATTGATGAACCGGATATGGATTACCTCGATTACTTGTATTTCTCGATCAAAGAACCGGGTTTCCTGGCGCTCAACCCCTCGATGGAAGGCAATATGGACGAGGCGGAAGGCGCCTACTATATGGATATCAAAGTCCCAGTAATGATAGATCTGATCGAGTATGCTATATCGAATACCGGTGACGCAGGTTTTATCGGGGCTCTGATTGACATGGCAAGCGAAGAAAAAGAGCTGAATATCGAAAAGTTCATGAAAGCAAAATGTGGGAGTTACTTCGAGGCGGTGACGCGATGTTTTTCCGGTAATGCTATACTTCCAAATTACAATAGTTTCAAGCTTGACGGCAGGGTTTCCGATGAAGATATCACTTTGCACCTGACCAATACGGACACGACATTAGCAAATCTGTACAGCCATGGGCACGGCTATATAGGGTACATAAGCTTCCCGCTGTTTTTACTTAACACCGATGTCTTTTACATTGATGCGGAAGCGCTGGACATTAGTTACAGTACCGAGGAAATCCAAACGGAAATCGAAGAGTTTTCGTCTACGTTGCACCAGTATCTGATGCAATACGCCATGTTTGCCAAACTTGCGGGCTATGATGAACTGACTTACGAAAATGTAAAGAGCATGTATACCGAAAATAATTTCAACATTTGGATGGAATACTGCGAAAACGTAGGTTTTAAAGACAGCTGACGAACAGTAGTTAAATGGGACAGTCGGTACATTATGAAACAATTGAAAAACAGTGGATATGAAATCGTTGCGCTCGATATAACTGAAACCTCTGACACTTAATAATAGCCCGCCCCATAAATTATATAGGGCGGGCAGTTTTATTTAAGCATTTTCTACATGACTTGCATAAAATGCTTGCTTAGCTAGCTGCGATGCGGACCGGCACTGTTGTTCTATAGACTGTCCCATTGTATGTCGCAACAATGGTGATGATGTATTTGCCTACTATCGCAACATTAACACTTACAACGCCATTGGCGTCAATCGTGATACCGGCAGGTGCATCTTCCACATCGTACATGACCTGTCCATATGATGGATCTGAGTACACGCCATCTCCATCGGCGAGTTTAGTTGATACTGTAAATGTGAACGGGGTATTGACTATACCGTTCTGACGGTCAATCGGGACGAAATCAAGCGTACTAAACGGCTTGTTCTTCGCTTTTACGCTTACATCGCCGTAGCAAAGCTGACCGCCGCTGATAGCGCCGCTAGTAGAATTACCGTTGACATAGAACGCGATGCTGGTGACCTGAGCGGAATTAAGCGGTGTTGAATTCGTGGGGTAGTTTCTGTGCTTGAATTCACTGAACGGGATTTCAAGGTATTGCCATTCCAAAGATGTCTGATTGAAATATGGAAGCCCGTTTTCTCCGTTGAAGGTGTTGAGATGTACCTCCCAGTCGGCGTTGAGTTGAAGTATTACATCACCTCTCCTGGCGTCCCCCTTGATCCAGAGGCAATAATGGTCGAAAGCAGACCAGTTTCCGCTGAACGCCCTATACCGGCCGGCATATCCGCTGGCGCTAATTGAATAGTTAAGCCGTGCCGCTTTCCCGTTAACGGTAACGCCTCCAGCGTCGATCAGTTCGAAGGATTGGCTTGTGGCTGATGAGTTGTTTGTATATGTCGATGTCAGTTCTGCACTGTTTGCATAATCGAAACCCTCAACGATATAGGATTTCTTCGGTTGGAGATCCGGCAGTTTGACCCAATCCACGACGTAGTCGCCTAACTGGTTTGGCATTCGCAGGGGAATGTAGTCTTTGTCCCAAAGGAATGTTTTGATTTTGTAAACGCTTAGGTCACCGTCAGGCAGGTCAATAGGACCTGTTTTAAAGGTATAGACGCCATCCGTCAGTGTATAATCTTCAGCGTCGGCATAGCCAAAGAGGCGTTCACCGTTATATATAGCTATAATGGGCATGAGACTTGGAGCTGCTTCGGCGAAATACACGTTTGCCGTAAGGGTATACGTTCCAGATTCAACGTTTTCAGCCGTGAGGCCGTCGCGTTGAACGACTTCTTCCACGAACATTTCGGGTGTCTCACCTATTCTTCCACCGTACAGATTCCAGCCCTCAACGGCAAAATTCGCTGCTTCTCCGTTGAGACGTTTAGCGTCGAACTCCAGTGAAATGACCTTCGATTCGCCCGGCATTAATGAAACATAATTATCGTCATAGTAGACCGGGAGCACCAGCTCGTCCGTGCTGCCTATAAGCGTTTTCAGGCGTACCATTAGGGCGGGAGTCAATGTGTCGTTTGACAGGAGCACCTTAGCCGTAACAATGCCGCTCACAGTTTCAAGCTCCTGCACCTCAGCTTTTACAAATGTCTTTGGCATCCTGTTAAGGGCTGCGTAGTTCTGATATGTCTTTGTATTCGTCCAGGAAAAGTCCTCGGCGATTTGGGCGCCGTCTTTGTCAAAGACATAAGTTCTCACAAACTTGATGTCCGTTGTGTATGCCGGGAACTTGACCTTGCCGACGATAACTTTCCCATCCGCCTCGATGTCTGCGGTAAATGTGTCTTTGCGCGTCAGAACACCGCCAATATCGAACACTTCAACAACCGCCTGTAAGCCTTCATGAGCGTTCGGCGTAGCGTTGATTAGGATCAGGTCGTCGTTACGAGGATCCCAGATTGCGTTAATTGGTTGATTACCATGTTTCAAGCCGAAATATCCGGCATTTGTGTCATAGTAGTAATCATAGGTCTGCCAAACCATGCTAGGCCAGGCGGACTGGCTCATCCACATCAGCATACCGTTGCCCTGTGCGGCTAATGTAGCGGCAAACAAGGCCTTATGGTTGTCGTAGTTGACCATCTGCGCGATACGCACGAACTCCTCTAAACTGTTGAAGTCCGCGTAGCGGCGCATCTCTGTCATGAATTTATTTCCGTTCTGCGCGCTGCCTGTTGTGAAGTCATGAATACCCCACACGACATCTCTCGGCCAATAGTGATCAGGAGTTAGCATGGCCTTCATGCTCTCCAGGGCCGGGATGTTTGGCAAGCCACGCTCGGAATGCAGCGTCATCGGCGCTGCGCCAAAGTAATAAACAGGATCCTGCACCGTGTATGGACCGTTTCCGCTGACTGGCATAGTGGCGGAATGCGGTATGTAGATGCGAGTGCCGTCCAAAGAGGTTGTGTAGTTAATCAAACCTGTGTTTAAAGCGGTCGGCGGGTTGCCTTCGTTGCGGCCGCAATACAACGCTAGCGCGGCGTGGTAACGGTTGCGCTTGATTTTATCCTGAGCGTTGTTTAAGAACATGGCGTTATCATTCGGCACGGGACCGTCGGATGGGTTGGCTAGCCAGAAATCGTCCCAGATCATGATGCCATATTTGTCGCAAGCGTCGTAGAAGGCGCGACCATGAGTCATGCCGACCCAGTTGCGGATCATGGTAAGGTTGGCTTCTGCGTGCAGGCGGACTTTGATGTCATAGTCCTCGTCAGTGGCCGCCAGGTTGGAATCGTCCATGCCCCAGTTGCCGCCTCGTCCTTCTACGCGCGTGCCATTACAGTAAATTGTCAAACGCGTCGTCGTGGATCCGGGGTCGTAGGAGTACTCACGAACGCCAAATTTAAAACTCTTGTGATCCAGTTGCACACCGGCAACAGCAAGGGAAAGATCAGCCGTGTAGAGCGGTTGATCACCATAAGTGTTAGGCCACCACAACGCAGGGTTATCCATAATAAGTTTGTCAAAATCGACCGATTTGCTCTCCCCGGCGGCTAGCTCGACCGTTTTACTGAAGGACAGATTACCAGGCTGTATTGTTCCCGAAATAATGGCTTCCACCACCGCCTCCGTGGTATTTTTCACGTCGGTCTTAATAAATATATCTGCGGTGGAGAAATCCTTGTTTACGAGGTCCAGCTTGGTGACGGCCCATGGGTCAAGCAGCTGCACATCTTGGTCGTAAGTAATAAATACATCTTGGTAGATGCCGATGTTACGGCCCCGGATAGTGGGTACCCAGTCCCAGCCGATGGATGCGTGTATAGTCGGGTTATCCTGCCCCAGAGTTCCGCCATTACCGCCGGCTGAGGATTCTGTCTGAACAGTGACGTTACCCGGATTGGCATTTCTGATGATATAGACTGCGAGATAGTTTTCCTCCCCGTAATTAACCAACCTCGTGACATCGAATTTCCCGCGGAGGAACGCGCCGTCTATTCTCCCTATGTTTTCGCCGTTGAAATAAATATCCGCTTTCCAGTTTATAGCGTCAAAATTCAGCCATACTTTATGCCCCTCGCGGCTGGCGGGAATAACAAAGCTATCGCGATACCAGTAATCCGCAGTAAAGAAACTGTCAGAAATCTGAAGCTGCTGATCACTGATGTTTGGATCAGGTAGAGCGCCAGCCTTTAAGTAAGATGTCAGCACTGTTCCGGGCACGGTGGCTGGAAGCCAGGATGAATCGTCATAGAAGCCAGCGGTAAGCTCAGCGCCTGTGGCTGTCACTTCTGACGCTTTTTGCACTTTCCAGGCGCCACCGCGCAGGTACTGAGTACCGTCCGCCAAGGGCGCCGGAAGATCCCCGACTGAATAAGTTAGATAATTTACTCCATATACTTCTATTTCCTTAACTATAAAATTCGTACCAGAGGAGGTCTTTGCAAAAAGACGCACATATCGAGCTGTAGTTTCGTCAAAGGTGTCTGTAGTTATGCCACCGGCGCCCGCGTCGTTGGATGCTATGGTAACCCAGGACTTAGCGTCGTTCGATACCTGGATATCATAAGTCCTCGCGTAGTTGGCGCCCCAATAGGTGACAACCTTATCAATCTTACTAGCCGCGCCCAAGTCAATGTAAACACTTTCATTGCTACTACCGCGGCTTGTCCAGTTGCTGGCAAAGTTAGTGGCAGAATCGATTATGCCGTCAGTCACCAAATGGCCGGTGTTGTTATAGTTGCTAGCTGGAATACTGGAGTGATACGCAGCGCGCCGCAATGCAACGTTCCGATACACATCGGTAGCCAACACCGTTTCAATCGAAGCGCCGACAGCGCCGCCGGTATTAATTCTAAGGACTATTGAAGGATAGCACGAAACGACCTCAACCCTCGGGTCTTTTGACAATACGCCCAAAGCCGAGCGGTTGATCGTTACATTTGTATATCCTGTAGTAGCCTGAGTGGTGTCAGTTAGCGCTATTGAGAGTTTCCCATCGTTCTCGGAAATCATAACTGTGGACGCCCTGTCAACTGTAAGGTAATCGGAGCAACCCATCGCGTCAATCGATTGTACGCCGTTGGTGAAGAAGTTTGCGCCTACAATATTTAACGATTTTTGATAAACGGCGTGTATATTGTTGTCCTGGCGGATTATCTCTATGTCGCTGTTATTAGCGTACGCAGCGACTTCTTCCGCTGTCGCCCCTGGCAGAAGCACATACGAATAGCTTGTATTCTCCGGCCTTACGCCATGGTCAAAGAATAATGTTACGTAGTCGTCAGAATACAGTGTATTGTCGATATTGTAAGTGCCATGATCCGTCCATCTGCCGCTTTGAGTTTGGCGAACAGCAGTGATAGTCTGTTCGGTTGGGAAATATACGCCGATATTTGAACCCTCCGCGTTGCCTTCCAGAAAAGCCCATTTAGCGCCAGTGAAATTTTCGCTCCATCCAAGAGTGGCGGGCTGCTTTACGCCGTCGATAATGAGATCGTTATTGTTTTCGATACGCCTCTGCTCTATGGTTGTTTCAACAGGTTCTGTTGTGTTGGTGGAAGTAATGTCAGATCCCAGGCATACGACTTCGTTGTCGAACATAAACCAGGATTTTTTTGCGTGTACCTGCAGTTGCGTATGGCCTATTTCAACGCCGGATGTACTGTATTTCTTGTCCAGCGTTGTGCCGCCGGCGAATGCATATGCATTCCTGGCGAACGAAGCGTTTCTATTGCGCACAACGGTTGTGCCAGGGAATCGATACCAGTTCATTGTAGGTTTGGACAAGGTGAATTGACCGATATCAGGCGTATAAATCCAATAAGTGCCTGTACCTGTGTAATAGCCCCTTGTATTGCTGTCGCCGGTCTCATTGTTCTGAATACGGCTGCTATTGTACATCGCTAAGGCAAACGTAAATTTATCGGTCGCATGCACCGTGCGAACGCCATAACCGAACTGACGGCTTTCCTTAAACGTGTAAGGTTCCACTGAATCGTCCGCAAGTATTTCAAGAATTTTGGAGAAGTTGTAAACAGGGAACATGTACCAAGCAACGCCTGCGCCCTGACCTAGAATCTTCATGGCGTAATCGTTGCTCATCCAATCTTTTATCATGCCCCTGAAATTTGCGGCATCCTGTGCGGGGGCGAATTCGGATATAAGCCCGACTGACAACGCTATCGTTATGCCTGCAAACGCGTCTGTCGTATCAGTCCTGGTAATTTCACGTCCCCGTGTCATGTCCATGAACACACTTTTATACATAAATGGTGCGTAATGGTCGTAAATGAATTTGTAAACATTTTCCTTTCTGGCATCTGTTATTTCCCAAGGAGACCCCTCTAGCAAATAAAGGAAATGGCTTATGTCGGAAAGAGCTTCTTTGCCATAGCCGCCGTTATATACGATGTAAGTATGCTGCATAAACGTTCCGTCAGCGTGGTAGCCATCACCACTTGTAGTGTAGCCCATATGGCTTGGGACAGCATCCTTAATCCTTACAAGGTCGTCATTATTCTTGCGAAGGATTGCCGTCAGCAGTCTTACGCGATTTCTCCACAATGCATTCGCACCAGTGTCAACCGTTTCTCCGGTACCCTTACGGGCAGTCCCGGCGTAGTCTTGAATTTGCTGTTCTGTGAGGAAATCGAACATGTATAGCGTTGCTTCGCTGAGGTATATCGGCCCGCCTATTTCCCAGGTAAACCAGTTGCCGTACCGTGGGGAAGAGTCAACGCCCGGTTTAAAATGGTTGACATACAAATAATCCATCGCGCGAAGAATTTCCGTCTTCAATTCATCGTTATGATATAAGCCGCAGCCTTTCGTCTGATAGGCCATAGCCATATTTTTTACACTGCGCATAGTGAATTGAAGTTTGTCAGAGTCAGGGCTGGGATTACCTCGATTTCCGAGCATATACTCAGTCCAAAGGTAGTCGTTTGGCCCTGCGCCTGGTTCAGGATTCTTGTTGATCCTGGCAAGCAGGTCGGCAGCGACGCTGTTAATAGTGTTTAGTAGAACTTTAATTTGGGGATTGTTTTCGTCATACTCCCCTCCCATCGCAAGATTTTGCCATTTTATGCGTAGCTTGTCATACTCGTCCAACGCTGGATCATCTTGCACCGCAAATGAAATCTCACAGATAGTTGCGCTAAATAGCATAATAAATGCCAATAGCAGATACAGGACCCTCTTCATAGTAATTCATCTTCTCCTTTCATAATTAAAAATAATACTGCGCCGTTTCTTGATTATATACATCCTATATTAGTACTGTCAAGTTGACAGCCAAATATCTTATCCTATGCTTCATTGACCTTCCTCGAAATCTGCCCAGAACTCTTCCTCGCTCACCCATTTGGCGTTAGGATCTTTTGCCTTATCTTTTGCTTTGGACAATTCTTCCTTAATAAACTCCCGATGCAAAAAAGTTTCATAACGCCTATATGCTTCAGTTCCTATTACGACAGCGGCTTCCCTGCCATTATTTGTAATAATAACCTGGTTTCCCTCGTTAGCTAGTCTAATTATTTCTCCATAGTTATTTCGCAAATCGCGGACTGGACGCGCATAAGTATTCATCATGACTATCACCTATCTTTATAAATAAAATAACTTCACCTATAGTGTAGCGCAAAGTTGCTACGCCGTCAACGCATAGCCCAAACATTGCCAGTTGATCTCGTGACTTTCAGTTGCTGTCAAAGAAACCAGGTGGAATCCGTCAAAATCATTCTTGCCACATTTTGTTATATCGGTTAAGATATAGCAATACAAATTCTCGTTTATTTTATAAGCCGCTATTAGAAAGAAGAGATTTTGAGTAAGGTTGCGCTTTTGGCGATCAATGCTAAATACGTCCACTCCTCGCTTGCGGTTTGGATCTTAGCAGGCGGGGTTTCGAAGTATGCCCGTGCGCCTCATGACGTAAAGGTAGTTGAAGCCACGATACACCAGGAAAACTGCGATATCGCCGGGCAGGTTGCGGTTTTTGCTCCGGATGTGGTGGGCATCTCGACGTACATATGGAATGCCGACAAGTTGCTGGAACTGCTCAATTTGCTGAAAGAAAAACTTCCAAAGGCTATAATTGTACTCGGCGGCCCGGAAGCTTCGTATAATTCCGAGTATTGGTTAGCTTGCGGCGCTGATTATGTCTTGTGTGGCGAAGGCGAATATAGCTTTCCATTGCTATTGGACACGTTGGGAGACGCCAAACCAAAGCAATCGGAGCCTGAACACCCTATTGAGGCAGTCGTGCCAAGTGAGCCAAGTGAGCCAATCGCGCCCATCGACCCGTATAGCGACGCGTATTTTGACGCGCTTGGCGGCAGGATCGCGTATATCGAAACATCAAGAGGTTGCCCATATCAATGCTCATTTTGCCTTTCTGGCGGAAGCATCGTGAGCTTTTTTCCTCTGGATACAGTAAAGAAACAGCTCTATAAGCTGTCCTGCGCAGGCGCGAAAACAATCAAGCTGGTGGATAGGACGTTTAATTGCAATGCCAACCGGGCTTGTGAATTGTTTGAGTATATCATCGGGCTCGACACAACATGCTGCTTTCATTTTGAAGTAGCCGCCGATCTATTTGATGAACGACAGCTATCAATTTTAAGCCGCGCTCCAGCAGGGAGGATACAGCTCGAAGCTGGTTTACAAAGCTTTTATGAGCCTGCGCTGAAAGCGTCGTCCAGGCATACTGATATCAAGAAGGCGGAAAAGAATATTCGACTCCTTCTTAAAAACAAAAATATACACATCCATGTTGATTTGATCGCAGGGCTACCATATGAGACGCTTTCGGATTTTCAAGTCGGCTTTAACCGCGCCTTTGCGTTGGGCGCGCACACATTGCAGCTCGGCTTTTTAAAGCTGCTGCACGGAAGCACGATCCGATCGCAAGCTGAAGAGCTGAAAATTCAATACAACTCCCGTCCTCCATATGAAATTTCCCGCAGCCCATGGTTGAGCGCGGAGGATTTGCGAATTCTCAGTCAAACAGAAAACGCGTTGCAGCACACATATAACAAAAGCAGGTTTTTATCGACACTGGAGTATGTGAAATCAGTTTCTGAGCTTTCTCCATTTTCGCTGTTTCGCGCCTTGGGTGAAGCAGCGCCAAACCACGGCACGGATCTTGCCGACTATGCCCAGCAAATATATGATTGTTTTGCCAAACTCCCCAGCGTACGCGACGACAAACTGCAGGACTGCATGGTATGTGATTGGCTCAGCATGGTAAAAGGCAAGAACCTGCCTCGTTTCCTGCTAAACCTGGACAGGCGTCACGCACAACTGATCAAAGCCGCCGAAAGCTTATTTGGGCACACAGTTGCCCGAAATGAAGCGGCTATTTTACGTTCTGGAGTAGGCGTTGTTGTGGACAGCAATGACCGCGACCCGGTAACGGGGCTGTACCGCTTGAGTTTTATTCCGTTACAACACTGATAAAGGCGCGGAATCAACATAATGATTACCCGGAGTGCGATTCCTGCAGCGCCATCGCGCAGTCCACGGCAAGCGCTATGCACAGGCACAAAAGCTCGTTTCTAACGTCTGGGATGTCTAGCTCATAACTATCTCCCCAAGTGAACCATTTCTTTGACATCCACATTACTTGTCGACCGCTACTATCGTCTAGTGAATACTCATGAGCCAAAAAATCCCCGTTTAGATGCCACGGCATACCTGATATACGATAGCTATGCCTGAAAAAAGTGAATTCCTTAACTATCTCGCAGACCTCACGACCGTTGATCTCAACAAAAAAGCGTGGCAGAAATGACATGACTTTTTGCCAGACAAATGCTACCTCAGCGCCGCTTGCGTCGTAAATATGCAGCTTTTTGCCCCATGTAAAAAGCTCCCCTTCAGCTGCATATCGGTCATAGCCAGCTTCATCCTTGACAAAAAACCGGTCGCGCCACGAAAACACCCTTTGCTTTATGTATAATTTCACGTTACTGTACTCCTCTCATGCTCAATATAACCGTCATCGCCGCAGTACACGCCTCACGTGCTCATCGCATTAGAAGGCTATCAGTTTATCTTTATCCGCATACTCCATATTATATAGGTTAAATGGCTTGATAACAATAATTTTTCCTACATCGGGCGCAAAAATAAATTATTGGTTTGGATACATAGTAAAATATGAAAACCTGTTTTCTCGTACGATAGCATATGCTATAATGATCACTAGCATTTGACTAAAGATAAGGTCATGACATTTGCATCTATGTTGCAGAATATGGAACCAGAAGTCGCAAAAAAAGCTTTAGAGCAGTTTCCCGAGTTCACAAAAATGGCATTACAAGTAATGAGTGACTACAAGTCAGTTTTAGAGAAGGCTCTTGAGGATAATACTGAAAGCAGCAAACAGTGTTTTTATATGTATAATACTGTAATGGATACACTGAAAAGCTGTCCAGAAAAGGAAAAAATTCCCTTTGAGGAAAAGAAATATTATGTAGATAAAATGACAGAAATTGCAGAAATGGTTGAAAGCAAGGATACTGAAAATAGAAGTTCAACTGGGAAATAGTATCAGCTGCTGCATTTGTAGCAATTGCTGTTATAGGTATTGGTGCAAGTATTTTAGGCGGTAACACCAATATCAAATTGCCAAAGCCAAAGCCAAAGCTATAAGAGGTAATTTATTATGAGTAAATACTGGAGTGGTAAATGTCCTATAGGTGATCCCTTCGACCTTTGGCGTAAGAATTACTTCCTTGCTAATGGTAAACTACCTGAAGATACAGAAAAAATGTATCCCGAACTAAGTCCTGAGATTGTTGCCGATATTGCATCGATTGCTGTTTCTGGCGATTCTACACTTGATGAGGTTCTTCGCAAGTTTGGAGACTGTGAAGCTAAAGAACAGTTAACAATGGCTTTTGCATATTTTAATGAATGGCGTAAACGAGCCCCATTCTTGCCTGACTCTTGGCAAGACATACCTCTTCGACCCGCAAGAACCTCACCTGAGCCGCTTGAGGAATTCATGGATGATTGGCGAGAACACGTACTTGGTGAAAAAGAATAGCCTTACATCTTATGACTATCGTTTACTTTAGTCGGGGTGGGTGCATTTGCGTAATCTTGGTACAAGCGGCGTAAAGCAGTTTTTGGGGGATAACGAGGAGTGTGTGATTGAGAATATTTCGGCTTGCTCGAATCACGCGAAAAGCGAGGTAACTATGGATTAACGGAAACCGGAATAAAACTACTATCAAAGAATCCGATAGAAGTAAACGTGGCATTACTGCGCGAGTATGCCACTTATCGAGACTTTGTTAACTTGGAGACAAAGCCCACTGATACACCCGTGGCGACTGCATTGGAGGATACAGATATAACTCCCGAAGAGATTATGGGTGTATTATCAGAGCAGTTAAACTTACAGCTTGCGAAGTCTGTTCCCAACTCAAAAATCATCCTTATTGACGGGTTAACCCTTGCAAAATTCATGATAAAACATGACTTAGGAGTGAGTACGAGTAATACCATAAGGATTAAGAAAATTGACCCCGATTATTTTGAGGAGCAATGATGGTGAACACATGACACGCCAAGGACTCATCGACTTCTGCTTGTATTTTACGAAGACTATCCGTTTGACAATATTACGGATGCCGGAGCATGGACGGTTATGCGACATCGCACGAACAAGAAGTCTCTTGCACTGATATACGAGCGGAACGGTAAGTTGTGCGTCAACTTGAAATGCGACCCGTTCGAGGCGGACTTCCTTCGACAGGCGTTTGCGGATGTGACACCCGGTTGGCACATGAACAAGGTACATTGGAACACGATTGCGCTTGGCGGCGATGTGCCGGAGGAAGAGTTGAAAAGGATGGTCGGCAACAGCTACGACCTGATTAAGCCGAAACATAAGCGAGAAAGGCGGTCTATTTAAATGAGCAATGATTTAATACCTAAAAACCAAGCCGAGTATGGTGAAATAATAACCATTATCGAACGCGTCCGCGAGAATTACAAATTTTAGAGATGCCTAAAACTCGCACCACCGTGCGAGTTTTGGAAACCTTTTGACGATTTACCCGAACCATTTAACGATTGTCAACTCGCACCCGATCGCGTCGACATATTTAAGTAGGCTTCTTAACGTCGGACTCTGCTTCTGCGCAGTGCCTTTTTCGATTCTGCATATAGATTGTTGAGGTAATCCTGTTTTCTCTTTTATCTCCAGTTGCGTAATACTATTGGCCTTGCGAATCGCCACCAGTTTTTGCCACCATTGGCGCAATAGTCTTTTATCTCCATACTGTTCCCATCCCACGAATGATAATACATCATATTAGCTGTATTGCCAAGGGGAAGTTTTCGGTAACGAGCTACTAGCGCAAGCTGCATTATAACGAGGATAAAAAGAGCGTTGGAAATAACAGCGAAGTCTGATTAGTAACCGCGATTCAGATTACGTGTCGAAAACAGGCAGAACACTTGACAAATAGATGGATTGATATTACTGTTGCTTATATCCGTGTATCACAAATTCAGGGGGGAACGGGATTTGTGATATTGTCTATAGCTGCGGAAGGGAAGTGGTTACTATAGTTTTGTGACAACCGTTATGTACCAAATTATAATTTAAAGGAGACTTGACAATGAGGAAACATGGAAAAGCTTTACTCAGTTTCGTAATGTCTTTAGTTCTGTCATCCAGCATGTTATTAGTGTCCGTTGCTTCCCAGGCGTCGGAAACAGCCGTGCCTGCGCAAGTCGACGCAGTGGAGGCATCAGAAGCGGTATCTGCTTTGCCGGGCTCAAACGGCAATGAGTTCCGCGATGAGATGTATTTAGATTCCGGCTGGTCGCTGATCAGCACACAAAACTGCGCCGATACCGGGACGGAGATTTCAACGGCGGCATATGACGCGGACAAGTGGATGAACGCCGTTGTACCGGGTACCCTTCTGACCAGCTATGTGGCCAACGGGATTTATCCTGATCCGCAGTACGATTTGAACAACAAACGGACGGAAGGCTTAATTCCGGACGCGGGCACGCCAGGCACAGTATTTACCTTTGCCCATTGGTACAGAAAGACCTTTACGCTCTCTAACGATTATCAGGGCAAAGAGATATGGCTGAATTTCAACGGAATAAGCTATAAAGCAGAAATCTACTTAAACGGCTCGCTTATCGGCAATACGGTCGGTGCGTTCAAACGCGGTTTATTCGATGTAACCGGCAAAGCGGTGATCGGTGAAAACGTCCTGGCTGTAAAAGTCTACCAGCTGGATTATCCAGGTGTTCCAAAAGATTACGGCTGCGGCGGCGCTTCACCTACGGTGATGGGGAATAACCCAGCGGCTATGGAAGCGACGATCGGCTGGGACTTCACCTTTGTAGATGGCACCCGTGACCGTAACATGGGCATCTACCGCGACGTGTTCGTTAGCGCCACAGGCCCAGTCGCCGTACGCGACCCATTCATGATTACCAACGGCGTTCCTGGCGACGTTGCGAACCTTACGTTCAAAACGTATGTAACCAACACGACGAATCTTGCCCAAACTGGAGCGTTGGTTTTGGATTTCAACAACGCCACCGTTTCGCAAAATGTCACGCTCCAGCCCAACGAAACCAAAGAAATTGTTATGGATTACAAGGATCTCCCCGGATTGGTTGTAACTAATCCGAAGCTTTGGTGGCCAGCCGGACGGGGCGCGCAGGATCTGTACGATCTGAAGGTTTCTTTCGTATTGACCGGCGATTACAACAACGTGCTTTCCGATCAAATCGATACATATTTCGGCATCCGTTCCATTGAATACGACACCACGTATAACGGGCAGTTAGTCTACCGCGTGAACGGCAAAAAACTGTTCTTAACAGGCGGCGCGTGGGTCAGTGACGCCATGTGCCTGAACACCAAGGAACGTTATGAAGCTCAGATCCGCATGATCGCCCAGGCGGGCTGGGTTTCTCTCCGTTGCTTCAGCGGGTGCGGCCCCGAGGAAGACTATTTCTTCGAGATGTGCGACAAATACGGGGTTCTTGCTTGGGTGGAATCGGGTATGACCAGTCAGACCACGACGCCGACAGGGGCATTGCTCACAAATTACTTGACCGTCCATAGGGACAACTGGATGGACGTTGTTTTACGGGTCAGGAACCACCCAAGCGTATTTTATTACGCTGGCTGCAACGAGGGCAACGCAGCCACCATCACCGGTCTGGACACTATTGTAAACCAATATGACGGCACGAGAGGATATCAGGCCAACTCAGCCGCCAACGGCCAAAGAGGGTGCCCGTATACCTACCAGGGCGTAAACGCCCTCTATGACAGTTCGGCCACCGACATCTGGGGCGTGGGCCCCCGCGGCATGTTCGGCGGATACTGCAACGAGTCGGGCAACCCGTGCCTGCCACCGGCTGAGGTGCTGCGCGAAATGATGCCGGAGGAAAAGCTCTGGCCGCCCGATAAAGCCACGTTTGATTATCATGACGGCGCCGGATTCCAGCAGAGTTGGTATTTTCTTAATTACGGCTGCGCGCAGTATGGCAATTTCTCGCTTCCGGACATCGTCGGAAGAACCGGCTTGGAAAACTACGCCTTCAAAGGCCAGATGGTAGGGGCTATGTCGTTTCGCGCCATAGGGGAACTGTGGCAGAGGAATAAGTGGGACGCGACCGGTAAGTGCGCAACGGGCTACGCCTTCTGGACGGGCAACAATACGTGGCCGTCCGTCTGCTCAAGGATTTACAGTTATACGCTGGAGCCGAACGCTTCGCTCTATTACACGGCGCATAGCAACAAACCGCTGCATGTTCAGTACGATTATTATTGTAACGACGTATCTGTGGTCAACAACTCCTTTGACGCGGCGTCCGGCCTGACTGTAAAAGCCGAGGTCCGCAATCTTGACTGGAGCCTGCAGTGGAGCTCAAGCCGCTCCAACATCGCTATTGATCAGGAACTTACCATCAATGGGCTTCTTGATGTACCTTCGAAGGAAACGGCGAACTTTGACGATGTTCATTTCATCTACATCCAGCTGCTTGACAGTGACGGCGAATGCATCGACGACACGCTTTACTGGCGTTCTAAGAATGACAACGAGTATGGCGCGGACACCGGGTTTACCGCGCTCAATTCCATGCCTGCAGCCAAGCTGGACATTTCGGCCTCAGTCAACGAGGTTAACGGGACACAGTTTGTCACGGTATCGGCGCATAACCCGACGGACGCCCTGGCGTTCTTCAACCGCTTTAAGGTTTACAACAGCAAGACCAACAACCTGATCGAGCCGGTTTTCTATACTGACAACTACTTCTCGGTGCTGCCAGGTCAGACAAAGACAATCACGATCGAGTATAAGACGGAGAGCCTGGATGGCGGGAATCCGATCCTTATCGTTGAAGGCTGGAATGTCGGGCAGATCAGCATCCCTCTGTCAACGGGCAGCGGCAGCGGGACGACCCCGGTTGTTTCCCCGGTGGGAGAAGCTGGAAATAGAGCCTCCTACGTCAATGTAACGGCTTCCTCCAGCGATTCGGCCGCAAACGCAGGTCAGTTTGCCGTTGACAGCAGAAGCGATACAGCATGGGTTTCTGACCCGAGTGATAACAGTCCATACATAACCGTGGATTTGGGTGTGTATGGGAAAATCGACAAAATCGTCTTGGACTGGGGCAGCAATTACGCCACGGAATATGAGATTTCAGTATCGCAGGAAAACGCAGCCTGGGCAACTATTTACAATACTACCCAAGGCTCGGGCGGGAAGGACGAAGTGTTGATCTTGCCAGTCTATGCCCGGTTTGTGCGCCTGCGTTGCATCACTCCGAATGCCGCCGGCGGCTATATGCTGAAGAACTTCCAGGTTTACGGCTTGACGCCAGAACTGATTGGGAAAAATGTTGCACTTCTTAAGCCTGTGACGGCAAGTACAGGCAGCAACGCTTCGTATATCACTGACGGTGGTAACACACTGCGCTGGGTATCAAACAACGCCAACGCGACGACGGTTACCGTGAATCTGCAGAGTGAATATACGGTGTCGCGCGTAAACATTCTATGGGGTACCGGGACAAACGATAGAACGACGACCAACAACAGCGCTTTCGCTAAGACGTACACCATCCAGGTATCCAACGACAATACGAACTGGCGGGACGCCTATTCCACAACCGACGGCGGGGGCGGTAACGAGCGCGCCTCTCTCGGCAGCATGGAGTTTATCCCTATCGAGCCGCCGCAGACATGCCAATACGTCCGGGTAGTCATGAGCCAGATCGGCATTGCCGGAAAGACTTCCTACGCTATTTATCAGGTTATGGTGAATGGGTACGTCGATAACGTGTCCTACGACGTAAAGTTTCTGGACGATGCCGGAACCGACGTGACATACAAGACAAAGCTGCCTGCTGAGGGCGACTTGACCGTCGATTTCACTATAAATAACGAGAACATCATCGATCTGGATGTGTTGGCGATTGCGGCGCTGTATACTGACACAGGCAGGATGGCGCTGTCAAAACAGCTGCCGGTCAGCGTGATCGGGCAAAAGCAGTACCATGATCAGATTACTCTAGAACTTCCGGTTGACAGAGAGGGCTATTCTGCGAAGGTTATGTTCTGGGATCCCGTAACATACATTCCACTGACCGATTACGCCCACGCCCCCAGCCTGATCCCAACGCTGGTCACCGAAACATGGAATGACAACAACCCCAACATAAAGTATTCGGTAGGGGACAACTGGTCGCAAAACGCAAGCAAAACGGGCTATTTCAACAACAGTTGCACCTCAACCCAGACTATCGGCGCGTATTTCGAATACACGTTCGACGGTGTGCAGACAAAGATATATGGCGGAAGAAACACCTACCTGTGCATCATGGAAATAATTATCGATGGCGAGTCCAAAGGTGATTTTGACATGTACTCGACCACAACCCAAAACCAGACCCTATATTATGATACGGGTCTAATGCCCAGCGGCACTCATACCGTCAGGTTTGTCAACAAAGGGAGTAGAGCGGGGGCGCAAGGAACCTGGATCGAGGTTGATAGAATAGAAGTTATCCGGTATGAGGATTAGGATTAGCATTAGCATTAGCCTGTAATTGATTTGCAACAAATTCTGGGGGCGAACATGTTCGCCCCCAGAATGCATGATTGATGTAGGACTGATCAGTCGCTTCTGTACTGATTTAAACGATACTTATCGTCATAATAATTGCTTCACATAGCTAAATATTTAACCCATTAGCCATGAATTTCCAAGAATGTTTCCGTATATCCTTTGAAGAGTTCTTCAGTAATGTTTAGCTTTTGGATAGAATTCTTTTGGGCGGCGAAATAAAAAGTTCCTTGATTAGCCTTAATTTTCAGTAGCCCCTCTAGCCCATGTCCATCAATGGAAAACAAATATCCAAATTCAACTGTAACATCTGAGAGATTGTCGTACTGTTTATCTTGCTTTAGCACTGATAGCGCAGAATTTGCTACAAGCTCTTGTAATTCTTTGTTGTTAAGTTCAAGTTCATTCCTTTTGTTTGTCTGCGATTCGGCCGGCTTAGATTTTGGCTTGGGAGAATTATTGAATAATTTCATTACCAATCCATTCCTCCTGCTAATAATAAAAATATGGGTATGCACTTGACGCCAACTGACCCAAACCCACTTCAGACAACTAAGCGATAAGGGGGTATCGACTTCGCTTCGACTGCGTACAGCGTTCGTCTCACT